>MWVV01000570.1_pt1 | contig 13515 bp, 14 predicted proteins | sample 1047281 | NCBI WGS metagenome assembly MWVV01 (sample SAMN06349986, study PRJNA376086) | soil metagenome | isolation source: PT-2 sample Antarctic (ecotone) soil | place: Antarctica | collected 2015-01-13 | reverse complement strand
CCACAAATCCTCGCTTGAGCCGCCGCCGCGTCCGACAATCAGCACGTCAATTTTTTCGCCCGCTTCGGCTCCGGCATTAAAATTATTGGCTGCCTCGATTGCTTTTGTAATTTCTTCGCCCGCCGTAAATCCGAGCAGGCACAAATGAGAGAATTTCAAACCATCCAGCCGAAAGAAGCTTTATCAACTCCGACTAAACAGCGTCTGACAATTACCAACGCCCTGTTTGGAAAATATTTTTTTACGGTTGACGAAACAAAAAAGGACGTCAAAATAATTTATTTGATCGAAGCCAAACACAGTCAGCGCACGATTTTACCGAACGAAAGTGATATTAAAGACGCGCTTATAAAAATGATGGTTTATACAAATTTGCAAAATGTGAGTTTCAATGGCGAAAAGTTATTTTGTGTTCCGGTTGTCAAAATAACGTCCAAAAAACTTAAGGGCACGATTACGCAAGTTTCCCTTGACAGCGAAATACTTGAATTTGCAAAACTAAATTTCTTAAACGCCGCGCAAAAAGATTTTTTGCAGAAACTTATCAGTGAAGCTCGCGTAAATCATTTTCAACTGATTTTGGAAAATGCCGAGGTTGCCAAATTAGCGGAAATAAAAACTCAAATGGCTGACGCAATCGAATGAAATCAACACTTTTACAATCGCTATTTGACGAACAGGAAAGCCGCCCTTTGACGATTTCCGAGCTCAATGAACAGGTCAAGGGGGCGCTTGAAAAGCAATTCAGGTCTGTCTGGGTGGAAGCGGAAATCGTCAATTTTGTCGAGGCGAATTCCGGGCACTGGTATTTTACTCTGCACGACGCTGACTCACAGCTGAAGGCGGCGTGTTATGTGCGAAATAATTTGCGAATTCGGTTTCAGCCGTTTGACGGGCTGCAGGTGCGCGTCCGCGGAAAACTCAGCGTTTATCAGCCGAAAGGCGAATATCAGATGCTCGTCGAATCCCTTGAACCAGTCGGGGAAGGCGCGCTCAAAGTTGCTTTTGAGCAAATCAAAACAAAACTTGCTCGCGAAGGTTTGTTTAGTGAGGAACTAAAACGTCCTCTGCCTTTTTTTCCGAGGCGGATTGGCGTGGTAACTTCTCCGAATGGCGCGGCTTTTCACGATATTCTGAATGTTTTGTCGCGCCGCACGCGCACCGTCAATATTGTTTTAATTCCGACACGCGTGCAGGGCGAAACGGCGGGCGAAGAAATTACAAAAGCAATCGAGGCAGCCAATAATTTTAATGCCGGAGCCGAAGCGGGCGAAAAAATTGACGTGCTGATTGTCGGACGCGGCGGCGGCTCAAGCGAGGATTTGTGGGCATTTAACGAAGAGAGAGTGGCGCGGGCGATTCGCTCTTCACTGATTCCGGTAATTTCCGCTGTCGGACACGAAATTGACTTTACAATTGCCGATTTTGTTTCCGACCGTCGCGCGCCAACGCCTTCCGCCGCCGCCGAAATTGTTGCCGAAAGCGAATTTCAGATCGAAGCGTTTATCAATCAAAAAGTCCAGGATTTATTGCAACTGGCGGAATACAAATTTTTACGATTTCGTTCGGATTTACAGGAACTGGCACTGTCGCCGGTTTTTACCGAGGTTCCCTCGGATGTGAAAGATTTGCGTTATGAAGTTGAAGATTTGCGGACGCAACTGCAAAATGTCGCGTCGGACAACTTAAAAGCCTTTCAGCGAAATTTAGATACGTTGACAAATCGCTTGTCTCCGTTGAAGCTTGCTTCAAAACTCAGCGAAAAGAAAGTCAGATTAGCGCTGCTTGAACAAAAACAGATTTCGGCGATTAAAGCTATCATTAACAGAAAGGACGAGCGGGTAAAAATCGAGATGGCGTCGCTCGACGCGCTTTCGCCTTTGTCAGTTTTACAAAGAGGTTTTTCGATTGTTCAGACGACGGAAGGGAAAATTTTACGCGACGCGGAACAGATAAAACAAAATGACCGGGTGAAAATTCGCCTATCGCGTGGCAGAATAGAAGCGGAAGTTAAACTGGTAGAAAATTAGAAAGATGTCAAATTTTGTAGTAGATTTGGGCGAACAAAAAGCTGCTGACCCGGCTCGGACAGGGGCGCTTTCGCCGCAGTTTGGGGGTTATCAGGAGCCGCAGAAGCAAAGCGTTTTAGTCAAAATTCTAAAAATATTCAGCATCACATTCTTAATTGTTTTCGCCGTCGCAGCCATCGGCGGCTATTTCTACTGGCAAAATTTGAAAAAAACTCCGCAGTATTCGCTGGCGCTTCTGGTGGACGCGGCGCGGCGTGAAGATCAGGCGGCGATTGACGATTTGGTTGATACGAATGCCGTTGTCGAGGATTTTGTTCCCCAGATTACTGACAAAGCGATTGAGCTTTACGGGCGCAACGTTCCGCCGCAAACGATTGCTAAAGTCGCGCAGGTTGCCGCGCCGCTTATGCCAGCGATCAAGGAACGGGCGCGGGCGGAAATTCTGGCTCTAATCCGCGATAAAACTAAAAAATTTGAAAGCGTTCCATTCTGGGCAATCGCTCTCGGCGCAGGAAAAGTTTTGGATGTCGCGCGAGAAAATGATAAGTCTGTAATTAAAAGTAAATTGCAGGATCGCCCGCTCGAATTAGCCTTAAAACAAAATGGTGAACGGTGGCAGGTCGTCGGCATCAGGGATGAAGAGTTGTCGCGCCGAGTAGCGGAGAAAATCGGGCAGCAGTTAATAGTTTTGGCGAAAAACAATGGAATTAATAAAGCCGGGGAAAATTTCGGAATCAAGAATCTTGGCGAATTGCTCAAGGAAGTCGAAGGCGTTTTTAAATAATGTATGGCGGAAAAAAAACAGACATTTGAAACTTCTCTCCAGGAACTGGAAAAAATCGTCCGCAAACTCGAAGACGGAGATTTGTCTCTGGAAGAAAGTTTGAAACTTTTTGAAGACGGCGTCCGGCTTTCCAGAGAATGTCAGGAACGCTTAAACCAAGCCGAGCGGCGAATCGAAGTTTTGCTAAAAGACGAAAACGGCAACCCGATTTTGAACGTTATCAAAGGCGAAGATTTACGCGAAGAAAAACAATCGAAAATCAAACGCCGCATTGTTTTCGATGATAACGATGAAGACGATGACGAATCACCTTTTTGACAAAATTCAAATTCCTACAAAATATTTTTATTAAAATAAAAGCGAATCCGAACCGCCGATAAAAATCTTTTGCAAAAAAAATTTAAATCTAAAGTTTGGATTCGCTTTTTATAAAGACAAAACAATAAATTTACTTGCCGCCTTTGGCTGGTTTTTTGGCTGAAGCGGTTTTAGCGAGCTTTGTTTTAGCAGCAGTTTTGGTTTTAGCCGGAGCAGGTTTACCTTTATTCTCACTCTGTTTGCTCGTCGTTTTAGTTTCCTGACCGCCGCTGATAACTTCGCCTCCGGCTTCGATCGCGCCCGCCACAGCGCCCGATGCCGCTCCAACCGCAGCCCCTATAACTACTTCGGTCACCGCACCGGCTACTTTGCTGAGAACGCCTGGTTTAGATGAACTTCTGGTTGACGCTTTCTGATTGGAGCTGGTGTTTTTCTTTGCCGGACTTGTGGCTTTTTTAGTAGTAGAACCTGAAGCTTTTTTAGCCGGTGAACCAGCGCTTTTGCTTGTCGCAGTATTTTTATCGGTTCCTGTTTTGAGAGTGGTTGAAGATTTTTTTGAACTTGCGGCAGAAGTGGATTTTGATGAAGTTGATTTTTCAGTTGCCGGCGCGGAACTTTTATCCGATACGGATTTTCTGGTTGTTGCTGATGCCTTTGATGTGGGTTTGTTTGTTTTTGAAGTTGCCATCTCTTTCTCCTCCAATGTTTTAAATAACTAACGTCAAACTTGTACTCTTTTAATTAACTTGTGTCAAGACTTTTTTTAGTCGGTATTGTCTGAAGACTGTTAGTTTAATTATTTCTACGAATTGTTTTCAAGAAGCTGGACAAATTTTTTCGCCGCAATCGAAAGTGTTCGGTCGGTGCGGTAAACGACGCCGACGGGGCGAATCCAATCTTTTTCGGCGAGTTGGGCAACGCAGAGCTGACCGTTTTTTTCTTCGTCCATCACCGACGGATGCGGGACAATCGCCAGTCCGAAACCAACTTCGACCGAGCGTTTGATTGTTTCAATGTTGTCAAATTCGGCGACTTTGCGGATGTCGACACCGTAGGATTTCAAAATTTTATCGGTCGCCTTGCGCGTCGGAATGTCGCGTTCGAAAAGTACAAAATCACGATCTTTTAATTCGGTCGCTTTGATTTCTTCGCGCTCTGCAAATTCGTGTTCAGGCGGGCAGATTAAAACCAGACGATCGCTTGCCATCGGCACGATTGTCAATCCGCGTCTCGGTTCGGGGAACGCGACCACGCCGAGTTCGACAGAGCCGTTGATAACGTCCCGAACAACGCGCGTCGTTCGGGAATACTCCAGATCAATTTTGGCGGCAGGGAACTTTGACATAAACTCGCGTACTTTGGGCGGCAATTCGTGCAAGCCGACGCTGTAGACGGTGGCGACTTTGACGGTGCCGCTGATCTTGCCGACGAGTCCGCTCATTCCTTCATTTAGTTGGTCGTAACTAGCCAAAACATTTTTTGATTCGCGATAAAAAACTTCTCCAGCTGGCGTCAGGCGCACTTCGCGTCTGCCCCGCACACGTTCAAGCAGGCGACGTTTGAATTTTTCTTCGAGTGTCCGAACCTGTTGGCTGACTGCGGATTGCGTGACAAAATTACGCTCAGCGGCAAGCGAAAAGCTTTGCATTTCAACCAGATCGCAAAATATTTTTAATGTCTCAATATGCATTTTTCTAAGTTGTCGATTAGTAGAAAACAGTTATGAGAATCGTTAACAGCTACCAAACTACATTTATGTTGACTGATAAATGATTAATGATCACTGTTTATTATAATAAGTTTTTCTACACAATTTGTGCAAGAGAATTCATTTTATCTTATGTTTAGAAGAGAGTAATATACAAATTGTAAAAATTGACAAATTAAAAGCAGACAAAAAATATTGCGGTGAAATATTTGCGTTTAAAGCGATTTGCCAAATATAATATTGACTTTTCCGCACTTAGAATTCTTGTCAGAGAAAGAGGCTTAGATAAATGGCGATAAAAATCAGCAGAACCTTTTTGATGCGCAAACTGCATCAGATAACGGGAATTGTGCCGCTCGGCATCTATTTTCTGGTGCATATGTATACCAACTCGACAGCGATGAGCGGGGAGAAGGTTTTTGAAGATCACGTCACCGATATTCACCATCTACCTTACCTGCTTTTTGTCGAAATTTTCGGGATTTTCCTGCCGCTCGTTTTTCACTCGGTGTACGGCATTTTTATTACCGCCGAAGCCAGAAACAATGTTTTTAATTATGGTTACGGACGCAACTGGTTTTACTTTTTTCAGCGCGCGACGGGTATTTTCCTTTTTCTCTTTCTTACCTTCCACATTCTCAATCTTCGCTTCGGAATGATACCGGGTTTGAATACAACGTCGGTTGCGGGTAATGCGAATCTCGCTTTTGATATTGTCGCCCGCGAATTTGCTATTCCGTGGGTAATGATTTTATACATTCTGGGAATTACGGCGACGGCGTGGCATCTGGCTTACGGCATTTTTCTGTTTTTGGTTGACTGGGGAATTTTGATCGGCGAAAAAGCGCAGAAATACGCGCTTTACGCTAGTGTCGGATTGGCAATTTTTTTATCGGTGGTCGGAATTAACGCGGCGGTCGCATTTGTTAAACCGTGCGGCTTGCTTCCGAAGGCGTTATGCGAGCAGGCGGAAAAAAGTGGTGTGGTCGAATCGAAAAAATTTTAGTGAAAAAATATGGCTTCAAATAAATTGAAAATTGCAGTGGTCGGCGGCGGACTCGCGGGGCTGGCGGCGACGATGAAGATTGCCGAAGCGGGACACGACGTGGATTTGCTTTCAGTCGTGCCAGTCAAGCGTTCTCACTCGGTGTGCGCGCAGGGCGGAATTAACGGCGCTGTGAATACTAAGGGCGAAGGTGATTCACCGTTTAAACATTTTGACGACACGGTTTATGGCGGAGATTTCCTGGCAAATCAAGTGCCAGTGCAGAAAATGTGCGAAATGGCGCCAGATATTATTTACTTGTTTGACCGAATGGGCGTTCCGTTTTCGCGCACAAAAGAAGGATTACTCGATTTTCGTCGATTTGGCGGAACGCTCCATCACCGGACGGCGTTTGCGGGCGCTTCAACCGGTCAGCAGCTTCTCTACGCGCTCGACGAACAGGTCAGACGTTTTGAATCTGAAGGGAAAGTTGATAAATACGAAGGCTGGGAAATGTTGTCGCTGGTTTTAGACGATCATCAGGTTTGCCGCGGACTAATTGCGATGAATCTGCAAACGCTTGAATTAAAATCATTTAACGCTGACGCGGTGATTATGGCGACGGGCGGACCGGGGATGGTTTTCGGTAAATCAACTAACTCGCAAACCTGCACGGGCAGCGCGGTTTCGGCGTGTTATCAGCAGGGCGCGAAATACGCGAACGGCGAATTTATACAAGTTCACCCGACTTCAATTCCGGGCGAAGACAAACTCCGTTTAATGAGCGAATCAGCGCGCGGCGAAGGCGGTCGCGTCTGGGTTCCGCGCGATCCAAAAGATGCTCGAAACGCGAAAGATATTCCCGAAACTGAACGCCGCTATTTTCTCGAAGAAAAATATCCGGCTTACGGAAATCTTGTTCCGCGCGACATTGCCACGCGCGAAATTTTCCAGGTTTGTATCGAAGGTCACGGCGTCGGCGGCGAAAATCAGGTTTATCTGGATTTAACACACATTCCGGCGGAAACTCTCGACCGAAAACTCGGTGCGATTCTCGAAATTTACGAAATGTTTGTCGGCGACGACCCGCGCCACGTTCCGATGCGAATTTTCCCGGGCGTTCACTATTCGATGGGCGGCTTGTGGGTTGATTTTGAACAAAAGACAAATATTCCGGGACTTTTCGCGGCTGGGGAATGCGATTATTCGATTCACGGCGCGAATCGTCTCGGCGCAAACTCGCTTGTTTCCTGCGTTTACGGCGGTTTTGTCGCCGCTCCCTCAGCGATTGACTATGCTAAGAATGTCGAGCGCGGAAATTCAGAATCAAATGGAGTTCATACGACGGAACTAAAAAAACAGACGGAAATAAATCTCGGTTTAATCAGTCAGAGCGGCGGCGAAAATCAATATAAACTGCACGATGAGATGGGCAAATGGATGACCGACAATGTGACGGTTGTCCGTTACAACGACCGCCTGAAAGCAACCGACGAAAAATTGCTCGAACTGCAGGATCGCTTCACGCGCATTTCAATCAATGATTCTAATTTGTGGGCGACGCAAGCCGTTCCGCACGCCCGTCAATTGAAAAATATGCTCGAACTCGCCCGCGTCATTACGCTCGGCGCCTTGGCGCGCGACGAATCACGCGGGGCGCATTACAAACCGGATTTTCCGGATCGCGACGACGAAAAGTTTCTGAAAACAACGATTGCCGAATGGACTGCGGAAGCCCCGATTTTAAGTTACGAAGCGGTCGATGTCGGCTTGATCGTCCCACGCAAACGCGATTATTCCAAAGGCACGAAAAAAGAAGAAGGGAAGCAATCGCCGGAAACTTTGGAACTCGCCTCGCAAGCCGCCGCATCAGGGCTGCCCGTTAAAGACGGAGCCGAACAAATTTCTGAAGCCGGATATGACCAAAAACCGGAAAATTTAAGCGGAGCAAAAATTTGGAGTCAAAAGAAAGGTGAATTGATTGATCCTGAATCTGAAGCCGAAACACGCGTCGAACAGGGAAAGGATATTGATGCCGCCGGCGGTAAACAGACTGACGAACGATAAAATGTGCAATGTCGGTGAGAGTAAAGACAAGTAAATATACGCCGCAGCAATATTTGGCACTCGAAGAAAAAGCCGAATATCGAAGTGAGTTCTGGAACGGAAAAATTGTTGCGATGTCCGGCGCGACAATCGACCATCAGCAAATTGTCGCTAATTTTACCGAATTTCTCGGAACAAAGGTTCGCGGCAAATGTCGTATATTTCCTTCAGAAATGAAGATTTGGGTAAAAAAACGCGACAAGTTTTTTTACCCTGATTTAACGATAATTTGCGACCAGCCTGATTTTTATAAAAATAGGCGCGACACAATTACCAATCCGAAATTATTAATTGAAGTTTTGTCGAAAAGCACGGCGAGTTTTGACCGTGCGGAAAAGTTTTTGTCTTATCAAACTTTAGAATCTCTGGCGGAGTACGCTTTGGTTTCACAGGATAAAGCTTTGGTAGAACAATATATTAAGCGCGAAGACGGAAATTGGATTTATAAAGCGACCATCGGATTAGAAAGCGTGGTCACTTTCCCATCGGTTAGCGCGACATTATTATTAAGCGAAATTTATGATTTAGTCGAATTTGAACAGGATGAAAATTTATGAGCCAGACAACTGAACACACAGAAAAGAAGCGTCTCACTAATCCGCCGCAAACAATTGAATTTCGCATCTCGCGGCGCGAAAAGCTCGGGGCGGCGCAGTATACGGAAACGTTTGAGATTCCTTACCGCAAAAGCTTAAATATAATTTCCGCGCTGATGGAAATTCGTAAAAACCCCGTAACTAAAGACGGAAAACAAACGACGCCGCCGGTTTGGGATATGAGTTGTCTCGAACAAGTTTGCGGTATCTGCACAATGGTAATTAACGGGAGGGTCCGGCAATCGTGTTCAGCGTTGGTTGATGATTTGCTGCTCGCGAGCAGCGGAAATAAGATAACGCTGGAGCCGATGTCGAAATTTCCAAATGTGCGTGATTTGCAGGTTGATCGGACGCGAATGTTTGAACATTTGAAACAGGTTCACGCCTGGGTTGAACTCGACGGCACGCACAGTCAAGGTCCTGGTCCGACAATGACGCAGGAAGTTCAGCAGGAACGTTACGCTTATTCGCGCTGTATGACGTGCGGCTGCTGCCTGGAAGCGTGCCCGCAGTATCACGACGATAATTACATCGGACCGCAGGCAATTGCGCAGGCAAAACTTTTTAATATGCATCCGACGGGCAAAGCTGACATTGACGTGCGGCTCGAAGGTTTGCTTGGCGACGACGGTATTACCAACTGCGGAAACGCGCAAAACTGCGTGCAGGTTTGTCCGATGAGTATTCCTCTGACTCGCGCGATCTACGAAACTAACCGCGACGTGACAATTAACGCTTTGTTTGGCTGGCTGCGAAAATAAACTTTCAAAAATAAAAAGAAAGGTACGCGTTACCTACCTTTCTTCAAATCTTTAAGAGCAAATTAATTGATTATCAAAATGTCCGATATTTAACCAAATATCGGACATTTTTTCTGTGATTTGTTAAATATTAAGGACATCAATTAATTCCTGAACTGCGCCCGCCGATTTTTGAAGAGCGGCGCGTTCTTCGTTGGTCAAACTGATTTCGATAATTTGTTCAACACCGTTTTTACCGAGTTTAACGGGAACTCCGACGAACAAATTATTAATACCGTATTCGCCTTCGAGATAGACGGCGCACGGCAGGATTTTCTTTTTGTCCTTCAAAATCGCTTCCGCCATTTCAACCGCGCCTAAGCTTGGAGCGTAATAAGCCGAACCGGTTTTAAGCAAGCCGACGATTTCCGCGCCGCCGTTTGCCGTTCGTTGGAGAATCGCGTCGAGCTGGTCTTTCGGAAGCAATTCGGTCACGGGAATGCCCGCGCAGGTTGAATATCTGGGCAGCGGAACCATCGTGTCGCCGTGACCGCCAAGCACAAACGCCGTTACGTTTTCCACCGAAACGTCCAATGCTTCAGCGAGAAAGCAGCGCATTCTTGCCGAATCCAGAACGCCAGCCATTCCGAGTACGCGGTTTTTCGGAAATCCCGAACGCTTAAAAGCGACCTGCGCCATTGCGTCCAGCGGGTTGGAAACAATGATAATGACAGCATTCGGCGAATATTTTGCCACTTCGTCAGTTACTTTGCCGACAATATCGGCGTTCGTTTTTAAAAGATCGTCACGGCTCATTCCGGGTTTGCGCGGTAGTCCGGCGGTAATAATTACGATGTCTGAATCAGTCGTTTCCTCATAAGAATTCGCGCCGATTAATTTAACGTCAAAACCGTCGATCGGGGCGGCTTGCGCCAAATCGAGCGATTTTCCCTGCGGCGTTCCTTCGACAATATCAACAAGTACAACGTTTGCCAATTCTTTACTGGCTATCCAGTGCGCGGCGGTCGCGCCGACATTGCCGGCGCCGACTACCGTAATTTTATTTCGTCCAGCCATTTTTATACCTTCCTGTTTGAAAAATAAAAGTCCTTTCAGATAAAGATTTAAAACCTTGTTTTATCACGGCTGAGGCACTGGCGGCAAACACGGTGAAGTGTATTTTTGCGGCAAAATGCAAAAAGCCTGACGCGCTCTCCCCTTCGCGTCAGGCTTTTTAGATGGTCGCATAAGCTCTCTCGCCAACGACCAAACTTGTTAAACTTTTTACTAATAATCTTCGAGCGGCAAAGTCACGTTCTTTGTCAATCTTATTTCAAACTCTTCGCTCGATTTGATGCTGACTTCTTTACCTTTTCTCAAAAAAGTAATTCCCATCCCGGCGCCTAAACCGATTCCCGCTCCGATTAACGCTCCGCTTTTTTCTCTGGAAGCGGCTCCGACAATTGTTCCAAACGCTGTTCCGCCAATAATTGCCAAAATATTTGAAGTCTTTGTCGATTCTTTTGCAAACTCTTCATTTAATACGCCTTCAATTTGTCTTTTTTCACCGTTCGGCAATTTCAGCGAATCAAACGAAATTGTCAATTTTCCTTGTTTTCCGCTAAGAGCTGCTCGTTTGACCTCTGTAATATTTCCTTCAATTACCGTGCCAAGCGGCAAAAGAACCAAATTTTTACTAATTACCGGCTCAACAATCACAACTGTAAACGTATCTTTCTGGCTTGAAAATTCTGAGCTAATTCCGTTGTCCATTCGAACTCGAATTTTTGTTCCCGTTTGAAGCTGATAAATATCCGGCTCTGTTTGGGCGCCTGTTGAAACAAAGTTGACAAAGAACAATAGAAAAAACGCAAAGACTTTGGTAGTTAGACTCCAAAAGTACATAGCTGACCTCCATCTTCGCGGATTTTATCAAACTACGACATCCGGGAAGCTTAATTGCAATGAATGTGCCACGAAATATAAAACAGCTAAGCCTTAATATTTAGGAATAAATAACGCTATTTATAATAAAATTTATTCAGTTGTCAATAATTGTTTATTCACAATATAGTCTATAAGATGCACCAAATAGGGTGGAGAGGATTCAAATCCAAAATAAAAAATTTAAAATTCGAATTTAAAGCTTTTGACCTTAAATCTTCAACGTTTAATTAAAATTTACTGAAGTATCGGATGACCGCCGCCCTGACTATGATCAGCAGTTTTGTTATAGCGTTTTCGGTCGTTGTGATAAAGAACAAGATGCTCGCCTTCAAAGCGAACTACTTCAGAAACCCGCTGAAAATCTTTGCTGTGTTCGGCAATGATAAAAGCGCACGGATTAAAAGCCAGAACCATTCCTGCGGCATAGACATAACCTCCCTTGTCATACACGCTTCCCGCATACTGCGCCGCGCCGATGGCGATATCGGGTGAATATTGATTTGCGCTGCTTTTTACCCGGTCCGGATTAGCAATAAAAATTGTGTAGTCAGAATAGTTGAGCCGCCTGAAATAGTTATTCCGTAGCGCAACCGCAAATAATTCAGATAAACCGGTATCAATAGCGTTAAGCATTTTTGAACTCGGCTTCCCGAGGGCAAAAACACGTGCGCCCTTCGGTGTTTGGGCGGAGAAAATAAAAGAATCTCCGGTAATTCTTTCAGCTTCATTAATCAAAACTTTGTCATTCCGATTTTGTGCCTGAACACTGATGAAAGCGGCGCAAATTAAACTAAACACTACAAAGAAACTCGCTGTTAAATTAATTTTACTCATAAATATTTTTCCTGAAATAAATTTGTCGCAAAAGATGTGCCGCCATAGTTTAAAATTTTTCCAAGAGAAAAAAGCCGCGATTCGTTTGCGGCTTTTTCGGACACTAAAATGTATCTATAAATGGTGCTTAGGGCGGGAATCGAACCCGCACGCCCTTACGGACACAGGATTTTAAGTCCTGTGCGTCTACCAATTCCGCCACCCAAGCACGAAAAGAGATTAACACGAGTCTGTTTTAAGTTCAAAGATGCAGCGCGTATAAGGCTTTTAATTGGTTACTTATTCTTAATAACATCTGTAGTAAATCGACATTTATCAATTTCAGCACTCTTTTCAGGCTAAAGCGCAACTCAAAGCGCAACTCAAAGCGCAACTTGAAATCAGCGTAGGAAGCCCATAAATAGAGGCTAAAATGAGGGAACGAACAGGACAAATCTTTGAAAACAAGAAAACAAATGATTGGACAGCTAGAGTTTGCTACAAAAACTCTAATGGTAAGCGAACCGCAATTCAGCGGAAAGCAAAAGACAAAGTGGATGCCAAGAGGATTCTTAAACAGTTACTTGAAACATTAGAGCAGGGCGGACGTGAGGCTGTAGATATTGAAAACCTAGCTTTTAATGATTTAGTTGATTACTATGAACGGCATTACGCCAAACCCGCTAAATTTATTGATAATCGTAAGGTGGAAGGCTTGAGAGATTTAGGAAGAGTTAAAGGCTTTCTTAAGCAATTCCGCTCTTATTTCGGCAAAATGAAATTACGTCAAATTGCTTATAGCGAAATCCTCTCATTCAGAAATGAACGACTGGAAATTCCAACTCATTACAAAAGAGCCAGAACTATAGCAACGATGAACAGAGAATTGGCTTATTTGAGAAGAGTTTTTAACATCGCATTGCGTCAAGGCTGGATTACAAAAAATCCTGTAAACAGCGGAGAGTCTCTAATTGATGTATCAGCCGAAAGAAGAAGAGAAAGGACATTAACAATAGATGAAGAAAAACGATTACTTGACGCTTGCACAGGCAGAAGAAAGCATCTGAAATCATTGATTGTTTGTTTACTCTCGACGGGAGCAAGAAAAGGCGAAACACTAAAGCTGAAATGGTCAGATATAGATTTTGAGAATCGTTTGATTACATTTCAAGCCTTAAACACAAAAACTTTGAAAACTAGAAAGGCAGCGGTTACAAATCAACTCTATAATGAACTTTTGGCTCTCTGGAATGAGTCAGACAAAAAAGCGAATTCATTAGTATTTAATTTCAAGTGTGTGAGAAAAGCCTTTGAAAACGCTTGTAAGGAAGCCCAAATAGATGTAATGCACCCCGTTAATCGAGCCTGTAAATAAATTTGTGTAAATGGCAATAATGAACATTTATTTTCTAAGGAGGAAAAGATTATGCCGATTACCAATGAAGTTTTAGACCAGATACTGAAAGATGACGAGAAGCCGGAAGATTT
>MWVV01000568.1_pt1 | contig 13525 bp, 11 predicted proteins | sample 1047281 | NCBI WGS metagenome assembly MWVV01 (sample SAMN06349986, study PRJNA376086) | soil metagenome | isolation source: PT-2 sample Antarctic (ecotone) soil | place: Antarctica | collected 2015-01-13 | reverse complement strand
ATCAACTTTTCGTCTCTTTAAAAGTTGAGGCCCGCGTGGCAACTATACGTGAATCTCAGCATAGTAAGTCCCACTCCACATGAGCCACAACCCACGGCAGTCCGCTTTGTCGATGAGCCATATAAAAAAAACACTTTGGTAATGTTGTTGTGTCCTGTGGCGAATAGTAAGGTACGCTTACTGAAATCTGGCAAACTTCATTTTGACCAAACAATAAATAAAGGAAAGACACTATGAAAGCACTGTGCTGGCACGGGACAAACGATGTGCGCGTCGATACCGTTCCTGAACCGAAGATACTCAATCCCGGCGACGCCATCGTTAAAATCACGTCAACAGCGATTTGCGGCTCCGACCTGCACCTCTTCAACGGCTTCATGCCGACGATGGAGAGCGGCGACATCCTCGGCCACGAACCGATGGGCGAAGTGGTCGAAGTCGGAAAAAGCGTGACGAAGTTAAAAGTCGGCGACCGCGTAGTCGTCCCGTTCGTGATCGCTTGCGGCGAATGTTTCTTCTGCAAAAAGGGGCTATTTTCAAGTTGCGACAACTCGAACCCGAACGCGGAGATCGCACGCGCGGCGATGGGTCAGTCGCCGGCGGGGCTGTTCGGATTCTCACACATGCTCGGCGGTTATGCGGGCGGGCAAGCCGAGTATTTGCGCGTCCCGTTTGCCGATGTCGGCCCCATTAAAATTCCCGAAGGAATGTCTGACGAAAAAGTTCTCTTTCTCTCCGACATCTTCCCGACCGGCTACATGGCGGCGGAGAATTGCGGGATTGAAGAAGGCGACACGGTCACCGTGTGGGGTTGCGGCCCCGTCGGGCAATTCGCCATCCAGAGCGCGTGGATGATGGGAGCCGGACGCGTGATCGCGATTGACCGCGTGCCCGAACGTCTGGCGATGGCGGCGAAGCACGGCAAGGCGGAAACTATTAACTTCGATGATGAGAAAGTCTATGACCGCTTGATGGAAATGACGGCGGGGCGCGGGCCGGACCGCTGCGTTGATGCGGTTGGCGCAGAGGCGCATGGAACCGGCTCGTTCGATGCGGTGCTCGACAAAGCCAAAGCGGCGGTGATGCTCGGCACAGACCGCCCACATGCCTTGCGCGAAGCGATCATGTGTTGTCGCAAGGGCGGCACGGTTTCCGTTCCGGGAGCTTACGTCGGGTTTCTGGACAAAATTCCTTTTGGCGCATTCATGAACAAAGGACTGACGATGAAGACCGGGCAGACGCATGTGCAACGATACCTTGAGCCGCTCCTGAAAAAGATCGAGGACGGCGAGATCGACCCCAGCTTCGTCATCACACACCGGCTCAAACTCGACGAAGCTCCCGAAGCCTACAAGACCTTTCGTGACAAAGAGGACAACTGCGTCAAGGTTGTACTTACCCCATAAAGGCGTTCAATAGTCGCCTGAATTGAGAGCAGAAATTGCTCGCGCAGTGAAACATACTCGACGGCGAGAAAATGAGAGGGGCAAGGTTGAGACCTTGCCCCTCTCTTATTGTCTGCGAATAACGACAAACCACTTCCCCGGTATAACCCGTCTTCTCCAAATTCCACACCGGTTATTGATCGTATTTCACCGAAGCGCAATATTCATCTTCAGGCAAAACATGATAGTTATTACGACGAGCAGGATGAGCGAGGTAGTGCGGATCACTGTATCCACGCGTTGATTTCGTCCGGCCACCGCCAAGACGATAAAGGCCGGGAAGACGACCATGGCGTAACGGGCTTGCGATTGCAGCAGACCGGAGGTGAGCGCTATGAACGTACTCGCTAAGGTGTAAAAAGCCAAAGGCCAGCGTTGCCATTTCAGCAAAACCAGACCGCAGATGAGAGCGGTCGTCGCCGCCAGAAAATTTATCAGCCGCAAATCCCACGGGATGGCGAGTAAGAGCGGATCAGATAGATAATCGAAAAGTGGCTTCAGAAAAAAGGAAGGTTTGCGACCCCAGGCGACCTGGATGTCTTTAAACGCAAATGCATTCCCGGTGATCCCGTAAAGAAAAAACATGAAAGCCAGCAGTCCGGTTGGTATTAAAAGGAGCGGGAGAAAATTTAGACGGGGCCGCAGCGTGCGATACGTCTGCCAATAAATTAACGCGAGCGCGGGCAGCAGCATCACGCCCGTGATGCGCGTCGCGGAGGCCAGCGCGCCGATAATACCAGCCGTCAACCACGCTTCGCGTTTGGCCGCATAAAAACAGCCGACGGTCAGGAAGAGGAAGAGCGATTCAGTCAACGGCAGAGAAAAGAAATAGCTGATGGGGAACGCCGCGAGGTAAAAGACTGTCCGATTCGCGTCGGTCACGTTCCATCCGAACTCAAGAACAGTTTTGTGCAGCAGGAGAAGCGCAAAGAAAAAGAAGATGGCGGAGAGCGCCATGCCGGAGAAAGTATATTCCCCTGTGACGTGCGCGGCTAGATTCCACAAAAGCGGGAAGAGGGGGAAAAACCCCCAGTTGGCCTGCTTCTCGGTGGTGAAAGGTCGCCGCGTATATCCCAGTTCTGCGATCTCTCGATACCAGTTAACATCACCTACCCCGACACGCTGGTTAATGATGCGCGAAATCTGAATCTTATGGAGCGTTATCACAGTGGCTCCGTCTTCGGGATGCCCTGGCTCTAGATGAGCGACCTGAGTTTGCGCGGTCAGGATAAAGAGAAAGAGAATGAGCAAGCGGGTCAAGACAAAAGCGAAGGTTGCGGCCCGCACGCTTTTGTCATGAGACAGCGCCCGCACCCAATTAAAAATAACACCGGGCACACTTAACTTTTGAAGCTCGGGCGTGGGCGACGCGCTTAACGTTTCAGCTAAGTGATCCGTTTGGCGAATCTCAGTGGAGGTTTTTTCCGTAGAAGCTGTCATCAAGTTCTAGCGCAAAGAATTCGTATGGAGCCGGAACACATAATTATACCCGGCCTTGAGTTTCAATAGTCAGTCTTAGTAACCTGAAGCGAATGCTGGGGATGGACTCCCTCAGGCGTTAAAGCATAATGTCGTAATTTGACCGAATGGTCAAAAGTTGTCGAGAGCTTGTCCGACTATGATGAGAGATATAAATACCTTGCCTGACGATGTGGATTGGACTCACACAAGCGGATGATCAAGTCGAACCTTTTGCTGAGGCGGTGCACGAAGCGCACGACGAACTGATGCCCGGTATATAAATGCCCGTCTCATTATTACTCACATGCTAATCGGCCTCGACGCCATACCACTGACCGAAGCAAAAACAGGGGTTGGTCATTACACATTTGAACTCGCGCGGGCGCTCGCCGTTGCGGCGCCCGGAGAGGAGTTTGAACTCGCCTACCCTTCAATTTATCCCACCATTAACCACGATGATAATGATGTTAACGAAGCGGTGTGGCCGTCCAATTTACGTGCGGCACGCGTTGAAACCGGCAGGCTTAATCGTTACTGGTGGTCAATCGGTCTTCCCCGCCATCTCAGAAAAAATCGGCATGAACTCTTCCACGGCACAAACTTCGAGGTGCCTGTGTGGGGTGGACGCCCGACCGTCCTCACAATTCATGATCTCTCGGCTTATCTCTATCCGGAGACACAAGTCGCGCGCCGGATGAGACGCTCGCGCCGTCGTCTCCCTCTGATGGCACGCATTGCGACAATGATCATCACCCCGACGGAAAGCGTGCGCCGCGAGGTCTGCCTGCATTTGAAAGTAAGTCCCGCGAAAGTTGTCGCCGTGCCGGAAGCCCCGCGCCCTATCTTCCAACCGTTGCCCCCGGCAGAATCTCTCGCGGTAAACTGGCGGCTCGGCATCACGGGTAATTTTCTGCTGGCCGTCGGGACACTCGAACCACGCAAGAATTTGCTTACTCTAATTCGCGCTTTCGAGGAGCTTGTCAAATTTTCCGACCCGGCGAAAGACCTCAGACTCGTCTTCGCAGGCAAAACCGGCTGGCTCACCGAGGAATTTTTCGCCCACGTCGCAGCATCGAACGTGCGCGACCGCATCCACTTCACTGGCTATGTCACAGATACAGAACTGCGTGCGCTTTATTCGACGTGCGTGGCCTACATCTATCCTTCGCTTTATGAAGGCTTCGGCTTGCCGCCCCTCGAAGCGATGTCTTGTGGCGCGCCCGTCATCGCGGGGCGGATTCCTGCGCTGCTCGAAACGCTGGGTGATGAGGCGGCGATATTGCTTCCACCGACCGACACGCAAGCCCTCGCTCGCAGTCTCGACGAGTTACTGGACAATCACGAAATGCGCCGGCGGCTTTCACTCGCCGGTCAACGATGCGCGGCTAAGTTCACCTGGGAACGAACTGCACAAATGACGCTCGATATTTACGAGCAAGTTTTAGGAACGGCCAAAGGGCAAAGTTAAAGAGAGGAAAAACATTACCTTACAAGATGTTTCGACTCTGTGCTCTAACACATCAAGTTCCCATCCCTGCAACATCATTTTCGGGGCGACTACTTGATATGATAATCCCTCTCAGTAAAACTGGCGCTCAAGTCAAAGTTGAAAAGTTGCGGGAGGTTGGGAATGGTGAATACCGAGTTTAATATTGAAGTTGAAAATGTTTTGCAGGAGATTCGCGGGAATCTCAACGCTGAGTTGAGTCTGGAGGCGACGACGACAAGCGAAGCGACCATTCGTCAAACTCTGGCACTGCTCGAAGGCGACCTGTTTGTTACAGCGCGCACCTGGAATAGTCTCCCGCCGGTGGTCTCGAACCGACAGGGCTGGAAGGCACGGCTTGAGCTTTGGGTTAAGCGACTGTTGAAGCGTACGACCAATTGGTACACTTGGGAACAAGTTAATTTTAACGCCGCAACTAATAACGCACTGCATTCCATCGAGATGATGATAACTAATTACGAGAAGGAACAGGCGATTTTACGAGCGCAAATCGAAGAATTGAACTCAACTATCGAGGCCTTGAAAACAAACAAAAATTAACCGCAAGCTAATCCTCAACTCAACCGCCTGATTTGAAGTTTGCAGGGCTGCCGGAAAAACGATTATGAAGATAGCTTATTTTAGCCCGCTGAATCCGCAAAGGTCGGGCATCTCCGATTACAGTGAAGAATTGTTGCCACATCTGGCGGGGAGCGCGGAGATTGACCTGTTCGTGGACGGGTTCTGGCCGTTGAATAAATCTCTAGGCAGTGCCCATCGGTGCTTCGACTACCAGAACAGGCCGGAGGATTTAAAGCGTTTACCCGATTACGACGCAATTCTCTACCACATGGGCAATGACCATCGCTATCATGCGGGCATTTATCAAACCGCCCGCGCTTTTCCCGGCATCGTCGTGCTTCATGATTTCGCTTTGCAGAATTTCTTCAAAGGTTTGGCTGAAACCAGCACAAACATGAGCCACTACTACGACGAACTCAATGCTTGCTCTGATTCAGAACTTCGCTCATCCGGAGTAGTGACACGAGAACCCTTGATGATCAGCGCAACCCACTCGGAGCCGCTTCGCTATCCGCTCAACTGTCGCATCGCCCGGAATGCGGAAGCCTTAATCGTGCATTCCGAATGGAGCCGCTCGCGCCTGTCCTTCATCGCGCCCGCCGTCCCCATCGCACACATTAATCTTCCAGTGTTGCCGCAGAACCAGCACAAGGAAAGCATGCCTCTACTGCCCAACAAAGGACGCGGAGTTGAACTCGCCTCCTTCGGACATATCACTACGGAGAAGGGAATTGAGCGGACGCTTAAGGTTCTCTCGACGCTCAGAAAGAAATATCAATTCCATTATACCCTCGTCGGGCAGAGCGATAGCTTCGACGTTGTACAGATCGTCCGCTCATATAAATTAACCGACCGAGTCACCATAACGGGTTATGTCTCGATGGATGAATTTGAGCGACGCATTGCCGGAACGGACGTGGCTATCAATTTACGCGACCGCACAGTCGGGGAAACGTCCGCCAGTGTCTGTCGCATTATGGCTGCCGGGGTGCCCTGTATTGTTTCAAACGTCGCCTGGTTTGCGGAGTTGCCCGATGAGGTGGCGATCAAAGTTGAGACGGGAGCAAAAGCCGACGAATCGCTGCGCGAACAATTGCGCAGATTGATGGAAGATGCCACGTTGCGACAACGTATCGGCGCAAACGCGCAACATTACATGCGACAAGAGCACGCTATTGAAAAGAGCGCCAAAAGCTATCTGGATTTTATCCGAACTGTTATTGCCCAACGCGCACGTCGCCGCTTTATCCGCCGGGTTTCGACGGAACTGGCCCACCTTCAGACCATACAGTCAAATGAAATATTCCTGCGCGGCGTAGCCTCGGAGATCGCAGGGTTGACTCCGGCTAAAATTTTCGCGATTAAAGAAATTCTCTAGCAGGTATTAACGGAAGGTTATGATAGAAGATTACGAACGACGTTAGGCCAGGTGATGTCGAGCATCTCATAGCGAGCGCGCCCGGCCTCGCCAAATAAACGTGCCTGGTCGCGGTTGATCCAGAGATGATCGAGTGCGGTCGCCAGCGCGGCGGGTGTCGGGTTGACGACCAAACCCGTCTCTTGGGGGATGACAAATTCCAGCGTGCCGCCTGAATCTGAGCAGGTGATGACGGGTTTGGCGGCGAGCATCGCTTCCAACGTCACATAGCCGTAATCTTCATCAACGGGTGGATAAATGATTCCGAGCGAGTGTGCAAAGAGACGTATTTTCTCATCCTCATCAACCTCTCCCAACCACTCCACGCGCTCCTGCAAATTATGTTTGCGGACGAAACTCAAGAGGTCTCGCATATAAACGGCGTTGGCGGCCAGACCTGTAAATCGGATGCGAACCGGATGCTCGGTCAATGCCAACGCCTCCAGTATGAGCGATTGCCGTTTAATCGTATCAATCCGGCTGGGAAATAAAAAATAATCCGTGGCGGTGGCACAATAAAATCGCTCCGCATGTGGCGGCGGATGATAAAGCGGGGTCGAGTCTATTTTGCAAAAGGTCTTTAAACGATTCGCGACATTCTTTGAATTGGCGAAGACGGTTTTAGCCTGCGGAATGAAATGCTGGTCGGCATGTTGAATCGCGCTGCGGATTTGCGCCCCGTTAGGATAGGTCAAGAGATCGTTGAGCGGATGATCCCACAGGTCATAGGCCGTGCGGTGCTGGTGAAGAATCCACAACACTTTGTTCGGATGGGGAATCAGATACGCGGGAAACTTCAACCCGATCAGCAAATCAATTGACACACCGCCCGCTTCCGTCAGATCGAAGAGACGGCAGGCCAACATGTGATCGAGAATTTTTTCCGGCGGATACCACTTGAAAGGGATGCCGATGATCTCCGCTTCGTGTCCCGCTTCGACCAAGGCTTTGCGTAGTTCTTCTGCGTGTGCTTCTGCGCCGCCGCGAATGAAGGGAACATGTGTCGTCGCAATTAAAATCTTCATCCTCTGACTTCCGTCTTAACGCGCATAGATTTGGGGAATGACTCTCGATATGACACTATTCAGATTATTCACTAAATTGGATTTTTCTTGCAGGAGGACGAAGTATGATCACAGTCGCCAATCGCATTTATGTCAGCCGGGAATACGCCGAGGCTTTCGAGAAGAGATTCAGAGAGCGTGCCGGGTTGGTGGATCAAATGCCGGGGTTCATTTCCAATCAAGTCTTACGTCCCGTCAACGAAGGCGACCCATACGTGGTCTTCACCACCTGGCAGAGCCGGCAGGACTTTCTCAGTTGGGTGCGCTCTGACGAATTCGTAAAGGGTCATGCACAGTCGGGGACGATGCCGAAGGAAGCTTTCACATCGGCTAACGTTTTGGAGATGCATGAAGTCATTCAGGACTCCGGGCGTCCGGACTTGGAGCCGGAGCCTCCGGGCGGTCCCTTCAAAATGCACTGACGGCTAACACGCATTAGCCCGAATCAACCTGCTGCTTTTCTAACCTGTTTACAACTCTTGCAACGCTTTGGCGGCTGAAAGCCTTTCTCCGCGAAGAAAGCCTGCTCACGCGCGCTGAAAGGAAACTCTTCGCCACAGTCCACGCAGGTCAGAGTTCGATCTGCAAACTCGCCGCCTTCGACTGCGATCCCTGTCGCTGCGCCTCCTGCGCGCCGCGCCGAATCGCCTCGCGGGGAAGCAGCTTTCTGGCGCAGGGGAGCCGTCGTTTCAGGCTTGAGATTATTCATTGCCTCATAATTGCGGAGTCGGCGGCGGGCCACTTTGTAGCTGAGGCCTAATTGGTCGGCAACCTGTTGCAATCGCTCCCGTCGTTCGCCTGAGAACCCTTTGAAGAGTTCATACACCTCACCCCACGTCTCGATCACTTCAGGCGTGGCCGCGCTACCTACATCCTTCAAAGCTTCCTACCTTTCTGGGCGCTGTCCTTATTTATCAATACTCGAGATCGCGAGCGGCATCAATTCGAGAAAGTGTGCGGCGGCTTCGTGCCCGCGCGCCGCTTCGCTCTCAGTGGCCGGACGGATGTTGATCACTTCTTCCACGCCCTCTTCAAAGCCGATCCTGAGCCTGACGGCGAGACCTAAAGCCTCGTCAAAGTCGTGTGCGTAGTAACGGTTGAAATGCACCTCATCATTTTCGGAGGTCGTCCAGTTAACCGCCTCGACGATATGCGGGGCTTCAGCTCCCCGCGCCCTCTTTTCCGCGTCAGCCTGGCTCATATGCTCGAAACTGTAAGTCGCTCCGGCGTGCGGGTCGAATGTGTAGCCGGTCTTTAGTTTTTTCACTTCCTCTTACCTTTCTGCATACCGCCAACTTTGGCGCTGAGAGCCTTCGGGGGACGCCCGGCGGCCTGTTTCGGAATATGCGCTAAAGCCTCCGGGGAGATTAAATAATCCCGCCCGATTTTTTGCGCGGCGAGCCGGCGAGCCTCAATCATCTTTTGTACAGCTCGCACAGTCAGCCCCAATCTATCGGCAGCTTCGGCAGTTGTTAATAAGGTCGTACTCATCGGCCAGTACGTTATGACGAAAAAGATTTTACGTCAAGACGAAGGAATTGTGTCGGGAGGAAATTGAATTGTCAACAGACCCTTTGGAATCCTTCCAAGTAACAGAGCATAATTTAGTCGGAGCGACTAACTCTGGACGCATACTATATGAGGAACACACCAAGATACCGACTCAAGATTGCCTCAAAGGTGCATGAAAAGCCGTTAATCCGCTAACTCAAATCCGAATCTTGGTGTGCGCGGCATATAGATATTTGTGAATTCCACCAGCAGCAAAAATAAATGCAAACAAAAAGGCCAACAGGGAGTAGAAAAAACTGATTCTGCTGTTGATCGCTCTGTTCGCGTGGTTGTGCCCAATTTTCCTTTTTTTGTACTGGTTGGTAAAAGACTTTCATGGATTGGCTGAGGTGGTACAGAATAAACTCGCTCTAGCCTTTATTCAGGTATTCTGGATGCCGCTTGGTTCTGGGAGTGCTCGCATATTACTACGCCAGCAGGCCGATTGACCGGGTCAAATGGTCTTGGTTCGTGCTGCTGTTATTATTAGCTGGCAAGGGATTGGAGACTGCCATTCTATTGATGGTTGAACAAACGAAAAGCAAACTACAACTCCAACCGCGTGAACTAGCGGGGATCAAGTTTATGACCGTAGCATCAGTTCAAACGATAATGATATGCTATTTGAACTTCTTAATCCTCCATCTTCATGAGGTCAAAGTAGCAGTGATTGTAGCCGGACGATTCCGACTATGCGGGCGTGGTTTGCTAGGCAATGATTCAACACCCGTTTGCCCCTTCTCAAATATCTGAGAATTCCACTATCTGAGAATTCCACCCGCAGCGGCTGAAAACTACGTCTGATAACATAAGCGTTTACTATGGCAGCTTTGCCCGGTGATTCAAAATAGCCACTTCATATTGTGGAAGCTGGATGTAAGCTATTAAGTTGTTTGGTAGTTGAGAGTCAACCGTTGAGCAAAGCCGTGGGAATTAAAATATTCACTATCAGACGCAAACGATGTTATTGGGATGATGGTGTCTATTCAGCAGGCACACTTCCAGATTAGCCATCCTACTATTTTCAGATGCTCTTCTTGGGTCTAATTTGAAGTACGCGGCAATTGCTTTGATCCCTTCACCCATACTGTGCTGGAGCATTCACACCGCTTGGGAACTCGGCTTTGTTCTTCACTCCGCATCTATGTTTAATGATCTGACAATTCTGACAAATCCCTTTTTTTATAGGGCTGCATTATCTGCACAATCTGCCTAACAGCGTTTTGGCGGCTGATAAGTGCCATTATGTTTCTGATCGTTCGTTACTTCGTTTCAATCGCTAAGTTTCTTCAGCAGATTATGAGTGATTCCGAGCGTCGCACCATACGCCACATGGTTGACGGCGGCGCGTGCATGGTTCTGCCACGGGAACTTTGTTGAAGAGGGCGACAGCCCCACCAATGGCATCATCACCTCGTCACCGATGAGCCACAATCCCGTTCCGAAGCCCACCCCTTCAGCCGTGCCGACTAAAGGCGCACGGTCACGCAGCGCGCCGAACAATCCGCCCCACATGATGCCGTAGCCCCAATGAACCACGTTGCCATACTTTTGCTTCGTCTCTTTGTCGAGTTCGACGCCCGCGACCGCTTCTGAAATCTTCTCCGCTAATACCTCCGGCGGATACTCATTGTCCCGTAGATTCTCTTCGTATTTGCGAGTGCCTTCATCCTCAATCTCGTAGAGATAGCCGCTCACCTTGTCCATCACGAATGTTGCCGCCGCCCCTGCAATCAATCCGAAGAGAGCGTCTTTGATGATACTGACCGCATCGCTCTTAACTCGCTTGCTCATTGTTTCCGTCTCCCTACTTAACCACTCGCTTCTTTTTCTATTCGGCACAACATGAGAGTTTCGCCGGGTCTTTGTAGCGTGAGATAGCCGCAATCTTCAAAGCCTCTGCCATCGTCGGATAGACGTGCAGCAGTTCGATGAAGTCATGGAATTTCGCGCGAAAGCGGAGTGCCATTGCCGCTTCGTGAATGACTTCACCGGCGCTATTGCCGATCATCGTTACGCCCAAGACTTCATTTGTCTTAGCATCAGCGACCATCTTGATGATGCCTTTCGTGTCGCGGATCGCACCGGCGCGCGGCACGAGCGTCATCGGCAGCGTATTGCACCAGCAAGAGTGTCCAGCCGCAATCGCTTCTGCCTCGGTCATGCCGACGACGGCTATTTGCGGGTCTGTAAAGATCGTGCGCGGGATAACGCGATGATTGACGGCGCGCTCATCCTCACCTGATAGAGCATTGTGCGCCGCTTTGCCGCCGTCCTGACTTCCTACGGGAGTCGCCATCTGGCTACACTGCTCGCCTACCACCACATCACCGGCGGCGTAGATGTGCGGCACGTTCGTTTGTAAGTGTTCGTTAATGCGAACCTGTCCGTGCGCGCCCATTTGCACGCCAGCCTTCTCGATAGAAATTCGATCTGTGTTCGGGCGACGGCCTGTGGCAACAAGCAGCTTCTCCGCGCGAAATTCTTGCATAGCACTTCCCGTTTGAACGGTGGCGACGACCTCATCCCCGTCGCTTCTCACCGACTGCACCGATGCGCCGGTGACGACGCGAATACCTTCCGCTTCAAAAATCGGCTTAATGATACGCCCGACTTCCGGCTCATAGCCGCGCGCCAGCAGTTGCGCGCCGCGTTCTAGGATCGTGACCTCAGCGCCGAAGCGCCGGAACATTTGCCCCAACTCCAAAGCGATGTAGCCGCCGCCGACAATGAGAAGAGAGCGCGGGCACTCCGTTAGCTCCATCGGCTCATCGTTGGTCAGAAGATCGCTTGTGAGATACGGAACTTGATCCAGCCCTTCAATCGGCGGCTGTACGGGACGCGCGCCAGTGGCGATGAGCACCTTGTCGCCGGTGAGCCGTTTGCCTTCCACTTCAACGGTATGGTCGTCAGCGAATTGAACATGCCCCTTCTCAATGTTGAACTGGCCGCCGAGCAAGCTTTCATACTTCTTCTTGCGATAGCCATGAACTACTTCATCCTTCTGCGCAATGAGCTGCCGAAAGTCGAGCTTCATTTCGGTAGGCGTCAGTCCCGGATAGCGGGGATGCTTCGCTTCGTACAGCAGCTTGGCCGCTTCGATCAAATTCTTGGAAGGCAGGCAGCCTCGATTAACGCATGTGCCACCGGTGATGCGCTCCTCCGTCATAACTGAAGTCTTGCCGAGTTCCTGCGCTCTTAATGCGGCGGCGAAGGCTGTCGAGCCGGAGCCGAGTATCACCAGATCGAAGTGCGTATTATTTGTCATCACTACTCTTTCATATTGAGCATCTGTCTTAAAAGAAAAGTGGTCAGCAACTGCAACAGTTCAGCACCGCCAGAAACATCAAGGTCAAAAGAAGAGGCTTCAGCATTTTTGTTCTCCTTATCCAGAGTCTCATTCCGTCAAGCTACGCCATCGTCACTCGCGCCCATAGATACACGCTCTAAGATTCAACTCTTAAAAGCGTAGAACATAGGTTTGATGGTTATACTAGCCGAGTGAGTGCTAATCGCGCTGTCAGATAAAAGACAATCGCTGAAAGTTTATTCCCGAGGTCATATAGGTGACATCATTACAGTTACAATGATGTCACCTACATGACAAGGACGGTTAATTTTCCCCTCTGCGCTCCACTGATTATGAATAAAAGGCGTGGGACAACTCGGTAGAATTGTTGGTAGGATTATGACCGTTTGGTTGTTTGGCTGATGTTGGTGAGATGCTTTTAGAGATTGAAAGATTGCGCCATTTTCCGACGATGAACAATGAGATGACCGGCGCTCGGCGATTCGATGAGGCCGCGTTCACGGAAGCGCCCGATTAGTTTAGTTACAACTTGGCGAGAGATGCCGATCAGGTGAGCAAGCTCTTTATGTGTGACCACGGGGCGCAACTGCACGGGATTATCGCTGTCCGGGTTTTGGGCGGCAAGCATTAGAAGCGCACGCGCTAGCCGTTCTTCCGCGCCGTGAAGCACGAAGCTCTCGATCCGGGAACGTGCGGCGGCCAGTCTTCGGCAATAATCACTGAGCAGGCCGAGCAGCGCTTCGGGACGCTCGCGGATTTGCGCCTTAAAATTATCGAACTTCATCACAACGATTTCTGAGGCTTCAACGGCCACCGCGACTTCACGTTCAATACCTTCTTCGCACAGCGGCCACTCACAAAAACACAGTCCTCCGAAGAGAGAGCCTTCCCGGTAATAGTCGATAATAACTTCATCGCCGCTGCCTGAGTATCGCATGACTTTGACCAGACCACGCCGCACGTAGTAGACGCTGTCCAACGAATCGCTCGCGGTGGTGGCGCTTTCTCCAGCGGAGACTGTGCGTACGGTGACGCGGTCATCGTCGGGCGGCCACAACTCGGCCAGCGTGCCGGTCAGCACGCAGCAACTGCGCTGTTCAGTGCTCGCCTGCGCGAGAGGCTGATTCATATGAGAAGCCCAGTTCATGTTAAGCGACTCTTCGTTTGCCTGACGTGGTATAAGTCTTGGCGGCTTTAACTATTCCCGCT
>MWVV01000567.1_pt1 | contig 13541 bp, 13 predicted proteins | sample 1047281 | NCBI WGS metagenome assembly MWVV01 (sample SAMN06349986, study PRJNA376086) | soil metagenome | isolation source: PT-2 sample Antarctic (ecotone) soil | place: Antarctica | collected 2015-01-13 | reverse complement strand
AAATAGGAAATAGCGAATAGTGAATAATGAATAGTGGATAGTGAGTAAAATTTAAAAACTCAAAGGCACCGGGCGGCACATAAGTATCGCCAATCAAAATTGTCTGCTTCATGCGAAGATTCCGGATGTATTGGCTTGTTAAGCGTCGACTTCTTCAATATCCCTTTGCCAACCAGTTTTCTTTTGCTTTCGTGCATGTGTTCCTGCACTTGCGGCTGTTGCATCCATTGTTGTTGCGGAGGCTCAAAACCAACTTTATCTTTTCTCCATACAATTTCGTTTGGCAATTGCTCATGCATTGTTTCTCTTAATATCCATTTCGTCCAGCCATTTCTAATTTTATATGAAGAAGGAAGCGAAAAAATGAACTGCACTAAGTCATGATTTAAAAAAGGCAACCTAACTTCTCTTGAATGAGCCATTGAATTTCTATCAGCATATCTCAGCAACTCCTGCAATCCAAATTGCATAGAGTTAAAATATAAGATGTCGTTTAGCTTATCAACTACCGGTTTGTAAAAAGTCTTCTTATCCGCGTTATGTTTACGAAATTCTCTTGATATATCAGGATGATAAGTTTGTTTATAAGCCTTCTTCTCCAGTTGCCTTGCAGTTAAACCAGGCAGGTAAGATGCTAAATAATTCTTCCAGTTCCAATCAACATTTACTCCTAAAGACTTTGCTGAATGTATTTCATCTGATGCTGTTTTCCATTGATGTTTTGCAATTAATTCCTGCCAGTACCAGTGATAGTATTTATGGTAACCTGCAAGCGTTTCATCTGCTCCCTGGCCATCTAATAAAACAGTTACTCCATTCTCCTTAGCAAGCCCATAAACTTTGTATTGCGCATATATACTCGCCGATTGAAATGGTTCTTCCTGGTGATAGAAAAGCTTTTCGAGGTCATTGATAAAACCATCTGCAGTTGGCGTAGTTATAAAACTTTTAATAGAAAGTTTATTTGCAGCTAACTCAATATACTTCGATTCATCTTTTTCAAATCGTGGAAAAACAGCAGAGAATGCAGCATGAGAATTTGTACCTGAAAGAAATGATTGCATGATTGAAGCAATAGAAGAACTATCGAGTCCACCGCTTAAACTTGTACCTACGGCAACATCACTTCGCAATCTTCGTTTAACAGATGTTCTTAATAAATCTTCAAACTGTTCAGTGGCTTTATTTTCAGGTATATTAATGATCGTTTCTTTATCCAGATCCCAATAGGTTGAAAAAGATGAAGAAACTTCTTTTTTGTTTTGATCTAACTCTATCAATAAAAAATTAGCAGGAGGAAGCTGATATATATTTTTATAAAATGTGCAGGAATTATCTGCAGGATTGATGGTATAGCCAAGCGTAAGATAATTTAACAGCATAGTATTATTCATCTCTCTTGGAGCACCTGCTGCCCATAAAGCTTTCATTTCGCTTGCAAATAAAAACTGATTGTTATGCTGGTAAAAATATAACGGCTTTTCGCCAAAGCGGTCTCTTGCACAAAACAATGTTTTATCCTTTTCATCCCAAAGCGCAAATGCAAACATGCCATCAAATTGCTGAAGGCAATCTTGCCCATAAAAATCGTAAGCAGCAAGAATAACTTCAGTATCGCCGCTCGAACGAAAAGTATATCCGTGTTGTTGCAGGATTTGTTTAAGCTCCAAATAATTATAGATCTCGCCGTTGTAAACAATAGTATATCTGTCAAGATAATACATGGGTTGAGCACCTGTATCACTTAAATCAATTATGCAAAGCCTGCGGTGGCCAAACCCAGTATTGCCACTATCATTTATCCAGTACCCTTCTCCTTCAGGACCACGGTGAACAATCGTCCCTGTCATTTTTTGTAAGCGTTGCTTACTTAAATCATTTGGGTTTAGTGATATAATTCCTGCAATGCCACACATGGGTTACTGGTCATTTAGTCATTTAGTCATTAAGTCATTTTTGATGGTTAACGAGCGATTGGGTTATTATTGGTTATCAATCAACATAACTCATTCACTTATTCATCAAGGACTGGTAAATTTAATCCCGTGCTGTAGAATAATAAGTTTTATTTTATCATAAAAAAACCCGGCTTATGTTAACCGGGTTAGAAGATATTTTAATCTACTGCTTCAGAGTCCCCCTTTAGGGGCGGAGGGGCTTCAGAGGTTCCCCTTTAGGGGCGGAGGGGTTTTAAAAACTTACGGGCACATTAACTTTAAGCGTATCCCACATAACTGCCATCGAAGAATTTTCAAAATATATGGTAAGCGCTTCTACCGGGTCAGCCACCTTTTGAACAGGAACATCAATACGGGCTACATCTTTATCACTTTTATAAGTAAAGCCTCCCCAACTGTAATTGTCTTTGTTAATAATAATCGTCCACTTATTCTCAGTAGGTATGCAGTATAATGTATAACGGCCTTTTGGAATTTTCTTACCTCCTATAACTGCGTTTTTAAACAGTTCCAGTTCGGTTGCTTCGTTTGCACCTAACCGCCAAACTTCATTATACTTCACTTCTCCGCCGAAAATATTACGGCCTTTTAATTGTGGCCGGCTGTACACAATACGTGCTGACGGATCGCCGCTAGCCTGTTGCCGCATTTTAAGAATGGGAAAGTTTGCAGGATAATAACTTACATCCAACGGACTTTTATCAAGATCGGTTGGCTTTTGCTGAGCCATTAAAAATTGTCCCACTAACAGAAACCCTAAAACAAAGAAAATTTTTTTCATTAATGATCGTTTGCAACAAAGATAAGCGGCTATTCATTTAACAATTGTTTCATTTCTAAAATAGCAAACGCTTTAACATCAGGGAAAAAAGCATTATAACATTTTTGTAACGATGGATAATGTGTTTTAAATAATTCAAAAACCTCCACAGCGCTGGTAAGGTAAGCGGCTCTTCTTGCAACGCCTCCAAAGCTATTCTCGATGCCCCAAAGATTTTTATAATTGTATAACCAGTTTTGCGAAGCCATATAAGGTAACATCCTCTGAAACTTTTCAGGAAGAACAGGATAATTTTCTTTGAGAGTTTCGTAAGTTTTAGAAGAATGTTCCTGCAGGTAATCACAAGTAAATTCCGACGGATCGTTTGCTAAAAAGTGATCGTACACAACATCTATAAATGCCCCCGCATATAAACCAACGGACGGTTTTAAAAATTGCTTTGCTTCCTTTGTTGCGGCATGATTGTCAGTAAATGTATCGATGTCTCTATGTAATTGTATCCCTTGTTGAACACCTTTAGAATAATCAAATTTCTTTCGTCCCTTTACAAAATCGCTTATCATATTGCCTGTTAAAATCTCAGGCTTATTAAAGGATAGATATGAGTGAGCAAGAAAGTTCATGAGTATTATTTGTCTTGCACATTTGCTTTGAGCCAGCTACTAATTTCGTTTAAAGCCATGGGCGAAAAAGTTTCTTCAAGCTGGCTATACTCTGCTATTGTACAGGCTTTACAGGTTTGAAACAAGTGATTTAATCCGGCAAGTTCTTTAGTAACATAAGTTTTGGATTTACTTTTTTGCAAAGCAGCTTTTATCCCTGCAAGGTTTTGCTTTGCCGGAACCTGCAAATCTTTTTCTCCGTTTAAGGCCAGTACCTTGGCCTGCATTTGTTGAATAAGATTAACGGGATCACTTTTAATAAAGTACTTAATCCAGGGAACAGATAGTTGGGCTATAAGACCACGAATGATCTTTGAAGAAACTTCATCATCAGTATAACCTATTTGCGCACGAATGTTTTGTGAAGAACTCTTCTTCCAGCCCTGGTAGTTCTTCCACGCCATGTTGTATGCTGCAACAGTATCTTTGGCATTAGCCGCAGCATTAATTATTTGTAAATAGAACGAACGATAAGCCTGTGCTGCCATAGCCGAAATTCCCTGGCTTTTCAAAATTCCTTCAGCCTGGTCGCCCAGTAACAATGAACCTTTTGTACCTGGCCCGGCAAGCATCACTATAAAGTTAAGGGTCGTGTTTTTGGCTCCCACCAATGCTGCAATTAACCCACCTTCGCTATGGCCTATTAAGCCCATTTTGTTTTTGTCTGCTTCAGCCCTCGTTCTTAAATAAGTTAAACCTGCCTCCACATCTTTTGCAAAATCGGCACTTGTTGCATTTAGAAGGTCTCCGGTAGATTTACCGGTGCCTCTATCATCTACCCTCAAAATTGCAAATCCCTGTTTGGTTAATGCGTTAGCTATTACGGCAAAAGGCTTATGCTCAAAAAGGGTTTCATCCCTGTCCTGCTGGCCGCTTCCGGTTAAAAGAATGGCTGTGGGGAAAGGCCCGCCTTGTTTGGGATAAGTGAATGTACCGGCCAGGTGAACTGTTTTATCAGCATTGTCGTAACCAACTTCTTCAGCATTATAATTGAATGGAGGTTTTGGTGTTTGGGGCCGGTTTAAGGCAGGCAATTCATTTACCTTTTTCATAGTTAAAGCAAAAGCTCCTTGTCCCTGCCTCCAGCTACCTGTAATAATTGAATCACTAATTAGTAAACCGGAATAGTTTCCTTTTATCACTGCAACTTCTGCCAATACACTGTCACCTTTTATTATAACAGATGAACATTGAATTCCTTTTATTCCCTGGTCCGGGCTATCCATTGTTCCGGAAAGTATACCGTTTGTTGCTTTTGTAAAATGAAATACAAGCCGCAGTTTTACGCCTACATCTAATGTACCTAACCAGTTGCCTTCAATGTTTTTTTGTTGCGCAAAAAGTTTTAACGTCAGACAGACCATCACCAGCAGTACACCAAATTTTTTCATATTTCTTTAGTTGTTAATTGACTTTTTATGATGCGCGAAATAACGGTAAGAATATATACCAGGAATTAGGGTCATGATAACCACTATCCCAATCATTACAGGTACGCCTGTTATCGCAGGAAGAAAGAAAGTTGTTATTGCAATAAGAATTCCTCCTGCAAACCATAACTTTCCGGCAAGGTGGTGCGTTTTGCGCCAGTTCTCATCATCTTCTAAGGCCCATGGAGTACGAATTCCAACAAAATAATTTGGCTTAACAGAATACATGAGGTTACCAAGGTATGCAAAGAACAAGCCCATTAAAGGAAGCAAGATTCTGTCGAAAGCTATTCCATTAGCAACAGATGATTGTATAACCATAATATTTACGCACGTTAAAAGCAGAACAACTGCAAAAGCTATTTTCTGTAAAATGCTTTTTGAAGTTGCCGCCTTTTTTTTAGGGTCAATCTTATGGATATTTTTTAATAGCAGATAAATGCCGGCATTTAGAAAAATCAGGAATACCACAACCTGCCAAAGCTCATGCTTATCTCCAAATCTGTCTGGCTTTCCATCTATTCCAAAGTGAAGACCTACTGTTTGTGGCAATGTTGCATACACATTGGCAAGGTAGATAGCCGGTGAAATGATAATCAAGAAAACAAACAGGTTTATAAACGCATTTCTGTTCATAACTATTTCTTTTTATTGTGTTTTGAAAATTGAACAAACCATTTTAAAATTTCATCAATAACGGTTAGGTTGATTGAGTAGTAAATGAACTGACCTTCTTTTACAGAGGTTACCAGATTTGCCTGCTTTAGAAGATCTAAATGATGTGAAATACTTGGTTTGGAGATGTGAAATTTTTCTGCAATCTCGCCTGCTGTCATGTCCTTTTCTTTCAGCATCTCCAGAATTTGCCGGCGGGTTTTATCATTCAAAGCTTTAAACAACAAATTCATTCTACTAATTAAACATTTAGACAAATATCTAAATATTAATTGTTATGATCAATGATTTTTTCATTTTATTTTTTCCGTTCGTCAAACTGTAAAAAGAAACTTAACAATTTAGTCCCCAAATACTTCCTATAATTCCTTAGCAAGAAATTTTATGTAACACTTGCTGCTGCTGCATTTAAGCGGCTCATTAACATCGTTTAACATTAACCTTTTTTACCGTCTATCACAAACGAATCTACGGAGGTCTTCCTTTATCACAATTGCATTGAATACTTATCATCATGCCTATACTTTTGACTTGTCAATCAAAAAATAAATGACATAATTAATAAAACAAAAACCTACATTATGAGAAAGTTATTCCTCGCCGCCTTATTAACAGTTACAGTTGCAGCAAGCGCTTTTGCAAAAGACATAAATTCTAAAAATGTTCGCGCCGAGCGGCGTTTCAGTGCAGACTTTAGAGACGCAGAAAATGTTCAATGGACTCTCAGAAGCACTTTTGCAAAAGCTACCTTTTATTTAAACGGAGAAAAAAAGGAAGCATTTTACGATCTGAATGGAGAAATGATTGGAACAAGCAGTAATATTTCTCTTGACAAATTGCCGGTTGCTGCAAAAAGAGTATTTGCAAAGAAATACGATGGTTATACAGTGAAAGAAGCTATCCATTTTAAAGGTTTGGATGAAGCTGCGTATTACATCTCCGCAGAAAACGAAAAAGAATCTGTTATTCTAAAAGTAAGTGATAGTAACACTGTTTCTGTTTATAAAAAAGAGCGCAAAAACTAACTTAATCCTGGTCAATTAAAAAAGCCTCCGCAAAAAACGGAGGTTTTTTTATTGTCAAGAAGTTAACCCTCGTTGCATCACAATGTTTTACTTTTGCCCCCCAAATAAAAATTATGACTAAAGGACCGGTTTCGCAATTTATACAGCATCACTATCGCCACTTTAATGCAGCAGCTTTGGTTGATGCTGCAAAAGGTTACGAGACACATTTAGTGGAAGGAGGCAAGATGATCATTACATTGGCGGGTGCAATGAGTACCGCAGAATTAGGTATCTCTTTAGCAGAAATGATAAGGCAGGATAAAGTACAAATTATCAGTTGCACAGGCGCCAACCTCGAAGAAGATATAATGAACCTTGTAGCTCATACACATTATAAAAGAGTTCCTAATTATCGGGAGTTAGGTCCAAAAGAAGAATGGGAACTTTTAGAGAACGGGTATAACCGTGTTACTGATACGTGCATACCTGAAGAAGAAGCTTTTCGCCGCATTCAAAAGCATATTCATAAAATATGGAAAGAAGCTGAAGATAAAGGGGAGCGTTATTTTCCGCATGAGTATATGTACAAGCTTTTGCTAAGTGGGGTAATGAAGGAGCATTATGAAATTCCCGTTGAGCATAGCTGGATGATTGCTGCTGCAGAAAAAAATCTTCCCATCATTGTTCCGGGTTGGGAAGACAGCACCATGGGAAACATTTTTGCCAGCTATTGCATTAAAGGTGAGTTGAAGACAACTACTATGAAAAGTGGCATTGATTATATGGTTTGGCTAAGCGATTGGTACAAGCATAACAGTGCAGGAAAAGGAATAGGCTTCTTTCAGATTGGAGGCGGAATTGCCGGCGATTTTCCGATATGTGTAGTGCCTATGTTGTACCAGGATTTGGAGATGCACGAAATTCCATTCTGGAGTTATTTCTGCCAGATAAGCGATAGCACTACATCTTATGGTTCATATTCCGGTGCAGTTCCTAACGAAAAAATTACCTGGGGTAAGTTGGATATTCATACCCCCAAGTTTATTATTGAAAGCGATGCCACCATTGTTGCGCCTTTGGTGTTTGCTTATATTTTAGGATGGTAGAAGTTGAATGAATAGTGAATAAATAATAATGAATAGTGAATAGTGAATAATAGAAAAACTAACAGTTTTAAATTATTCCTAATTCATCATTTATAACTTATCATTATTCATTGTTCAATTATTCCCTGTAGCTAATAATGAATAGATAATAATGAATAGTGAATAATAAAAAAACTAACAGTTTACATTATTCCTAATTCATCACTCATAACTCATCATTATTCATTATTCATTAACTTATCATTCATCACTCATAACTCATCATTATTCATTATTCATTAACTTATCATTCATCATTCATAACTCATAATTATTCAGCGTTCGTTGTTCATTATTCATTAAACCCTCACCGCCGTTCCTGTAGCGATAACCATAAGCATGCTGCCTCCCGCACCAACGGTTTCAAAGTCGAGGTCTACGCCAATGATGGCATTTGCCCCAATAGCTTGTGCTTTTTGAATAAGCTCTGCCATTGCATTTGTTCTTGCTTCTTCAATTACCTTTTCGTAAGTGGCACTTCGTCCGCCTACAATATCACGAATGCCGGCAAACAGGTCTTTAAAAATATTTGCTCCAATAATAGATTCGGAGCTGATAATGCCTAAGTATTGCTGTACCGGTTTTCCTTCGACATTATGCGTTGTAGTTGTTATCATGTATAAATATTTTATTTTAATGTTATAGCAATGAGATTAGTACTTTCTGCCGATTGTATCGCAGATAGCTTTTAATAGAGAGTTATTGTCGTGTGTATCCTGCCCTTTCTCCCACATCATTACGCCTGCACCATAATTTTTTGCATATATAGTTTTAAGTTTAGTTGTTGGCTGGCCGTTGTAATAAATCTTATAATTAGTGAAACCGGCAGCCGTTACAATTGCAGAGTCTGTTAATGGGCTTCCGCCCTGGCCAAGAATACCACTATAGGTTAACACAGTTCCGGATTGAGTTATACCACCTGGACGTCCATAAGCTGGAATGCCTAAAACTGCTTTTTCTTTTGGCATACCACGAGTGCTTATCCAATAGTTCATACTGGTTACTGCAAGCGCATAATCACTGTGATGCCTGTAAGGAGCCGTAGTGCTAAAATCGTCGTAAGCCATTATATTGAACCAATCTAAATAAGCAAACAACTCACTTTTAATAGCATCGCGAATTGATCCGGCATATTTGCCCGGTGTGATTGCAGCGGTACAATAATATTTACTGCCCATGTGGCAACTGTCGCTCAACTCTTTCATTAAAGCAGTGTAAGTAACATCAGTTCCATCAGTAGTAGTTGGGTATTCCCAATCCATATCAACGCCATGCAACTGGTATTGTCTTACTAAATTCATGAGTTGACTAATAAACAAGGTACGCCCTGTAGCAGCAGAAGCCATATTCTTAAAGTCGGTGGTACTGCCGTTTACACTTATAAAAATTTTGGCACCATTTGCTTTGGCTTTAGCTATAACTGCATTTAAAACCGATGGACTGTTAACTGCAATGCGTCCTGTGCTGGTAACAGTGGCAAAGGCATAATTGATCACATTACACATTTTAAATTTTACATCAGGCACGGTTGCAGGATCGCGATAACTGGGGAAATAGCCAATTACATAAAAACCAAATGGTGGCGGCGCTGCAATAACATTCGAAGTTCCTCCGCCCGATCCACCGCCGGCAGGTGGAGCGATTGTATTTTTTCGACATGCATTAAAAAAAACAACTACTGAAAAAAGGCCTAAGTAAAAATGGGAACTAATCCTTTTCATAAATATAATTATAATGGGAAGGTACTATATTGAAGTTGGGCGATTTCAAATTTTCGTTCTATCATTAAAAGTCCTCGTCATTGGCAGCCTTGCATAGCTTGGGCGAAGCAATCCCCAGCCAACTCGTCAACCTGCTTATTCAGGAGATTGCTTCGTTCCTCGCAACGACAAAAAGATTGAAAAACTACTTACTAAGTAAAAAACGAAAATTTGAAATGCACCCATTGAAGTCGGGATTTGACTGGTTAATAAAACAGGAGTTTATGAGTAAAAGAGTTAAAAGACGTTTTAAAAAATTTTAAAATTGGGGTTAGGGTTAGCATAACGAGATAACCCTCCTTAGCATTATTCTTGCATGAACTATCGAAATGCTAATCCATGAGGAAATTTTTTGTTTCTATTGCTTTTGCTTTAATTATTGTCCGCACTTATGCCGATGAAGGCATGTGGCTGCCTTTGTTATTAGGTCAACAAGTGTATAAAGACATGGTGAACCGTGGCCTCAAACTAAAACCCGAACAGTTGTACAGCGCTAATAAGTCTTCCCTAAAAGATGCCATTATCATTTTTGGAAGCGGCTGTACCGGAGAAATAGTAAGCAGCCAGGGATTGATATTCACCAATCATCACTGCGGGTATAGCCAGATTGCTGCTGCCAGTACTGTAGAGGCAAATTACCTGCGGGATGGCTTTTGGGCTATGGATAAATCAAAAGAAATTCCCTCAGCTAACTTAACGGTAAAATTTTTAAACCGTATTGAAGATGTAACCAGGCGGGTGCTCGACAGCCTTAGCGGTCTTACAGGAAACGAGCGTGCCACAAGATTAGAGCGTGTTCAAAAAAACATGGTAAACCAGGTAACGGGCAATAACGATTTTAAAAGCGCTGTTGTTGCCAGCATGTTTAAAGGCAACCAATTCTTTCTGTACCTCTACGATGTATATAAGGACGTGCGGCTTGTGGGAACACCACCCGAAAGCATTGGTAAATTTGGCGGAGATACTGATAACTGGGAGTGGCCGCGTCATACAGGTGACTTTTCTGTGTTTAGGGTTTATGTGAGCAGGGATGGCAAGCCCGCTGATTACAGTCCTTCGAACGTTGCCTATAAACCAAAGTATTATTTACCCGTCTCTATCAAAGGAATTAAAGAGGGCGATTATGCCATGATCTACGGCTTTCCCGGCGGAACCAACCGTTACGAGTCTTCTTATGGAGTAAAACTTTCTACCGGCATCAATAATCCTGCTCTGGTAAAGCTGCGCGACATGCGCCTGAAGTACATGTTCGAAGAGATGAAAAAATCTCCCGATGTAAAACTGAAGCTTGCAGGCAACTACGCCTCCATTGCCAACTACTGGAAGTTTTTTGAAGGCGAAACAAAGCAGTTGATGAAATATGATGTTTACGGACAGAAACAAAAAACCGAACAGGCCTATATAACCTGGGCTAAGGGTAAGCCTGAATATGAAAATATCTTCAGCGAATATGAATCAAATTATGAAGCGTGGAAGCCTTCTGCATTGCACCGCGTGTATATTGAAGAAGGTATTAAAGGATCGCCCTTATTGAAATTGGTTAGCTCTTCGTGGATCGATAGCCTGGAAAAAGTGTTCACAAAAAAGGATGCTTCCAAAGACGAAGTAAACAAAGCAATTGAAAAGGCTGACTCTTTGCGTAAAGCTTTTCTTGCATCAGAAAATAAAATGAGCGACCGCAATATTACAGCAGATGTTTTGAGAATGTTTTACGAAGACGTTGATAAAAGCCAGCACCCGAAAAACTTTTACCAGGACTTGTTTAGAGAGTACGGAGATAACATGGAGGCCTATCGAAAATATGCTGACCAGGTATTTACCACAACAATGGCTTTTGATGACGAGGCATGGAGGCAGTTTAAAAACCGGCCACGGTTGCAGGACCTGCAAAACGACCCGGCGTATAAGCTTGCTGCTACTTTCATTAAAAATTATAGCGATAAGTACGGAACCATTTATAGCTCGTTTACCACCAAAAATAACGAGTTGGCAAGGTTGTATTTAAAAGGTATAATGGAACAGGATAAAGCAAAAGCAGCAAAAATGTATCCTGATGCAAATTCTACCATGCGGGTAAGCTTTGGTAATGTAAAAAACTATAATCCCCGCGATGCGGTTTATTACGATGAGGTTACTACAATGAAGGGTGTGATGGAAAAATACAAGCCGGGAGATTATGAATTTGATCTGCCTAAAAAATACATTGACCTGTACAAAGCAAAAGACTTTGGAAGATATGTTGATGCAAGGGAGAAAGATGTGGTTGTCGGTTTTATAACCACTAACGATATTACAGGAGGCAACTCCGGCTCGCCTGTTATTAATGCAAATGGCGAATTAATAGGCCTTGCCTTCGATGGTAACTACGAAGCTTTAAGTCACAAACTTGCATTTGATAAAGACCTTAACCGCACCATTTGTGTTGACGTACGATATGTGCTGTGGTGTATTGAAAAGTTAGGAGGAGCGAAGAATATTGTTGATGAATTGAAACTGGTTAGTAAGTAGCGCGGTTAGCGGGTCATATATAATGCAGAAAGCTTTTTGCGACCGTAAAAAGATAAGAGTTAACCGCAGAGGCGGTGAGACGCAGAGAAGAAAAACCTTTGCGTCTCTGCGTCTTACGGTAAAACATTCTTCAAATTAAACCTCTTCATTCATCTTTCCATTTCCAAAGATGCAGGCATGCGTAAGTACGATAAGGGCTCCATTTTTTTGACAGGCGAAGCATTTTTTCTTTCAACTCTTTTTTATCGTTTATTGCCAGCTTATAAATCTTTATCATCGCTGTTTGTATTCCCAGGTCGTCCACTGCAAAAACATCTTCACGGCCCAGCGTAAACATCAGTAACATCTCTACTGTCCATTTGCCTACACCTTTAATTTGAGTAAGCAGATCGATAATTTCTTCGTTGGGCATTGCAAGCAATCTTGTATCAGTTACATTATAATCAATGCAAAAACGCGCTACATTTTGAAGATAGCTAACCTTGGCATTAGAAAGACCAATGGCGCGAAGAGTTTCAAAGGATGTATCCAGCACTTGCTGTGGTAGTGGTTCGTTTCCGTTATAAATTTCAAGAAAACGCCTGTAAATAACTTTAGCAACTTTAGTACTTAACTGCTGGCTCATTATACTGGCCATTAGTCGCAAAGGGATATTTTCGCGTAGTTGTAATTCGGGCAAAGGTTCGCCAAGTATTTGAGCAAGTTTTTTATCTTTCTGCAAATGAAGAAAATATTCCATAGTTAAAAATAGCAGTTATAACTACATTTCAAATTACTTATATTACCTGCATAATCTCAACCCATGAATAAAGTTGCCTGTGTTTTTAAGTATTGTTTAAACCTGCTTATCCTGTCCATTTTCGTTATTGTCTATACACCTGCAAATGCAACCGCTCAAGATAAAGATGAGCAGGCTGTAAGGAAGATACTTAGCGATCAGCTTAAAGGATGGAACAATGGCGATATTGAAAGTTTTATGAAAGGCTATTGGAACAGTGACAGCCTTGTTTTTATCGGGAAGAACGGAGTTAAGTATGGCTATAAAACAACATTGGAAAACTATAAAAAGAATTATCCTGATACAAGTGCCATGGGTAAACTAAGCTTTAATCTTGTGGAAGTAAAGCGTCTTTCAGCCACATATTTTTCTGTTATTGGCAGGTGGCATTTACAACGAACCATTGGCGATGTGGAAGGGTATTTCACTTTATTAATAAAACAAATAAAAGGGAAATGGATGATTGTGATGGATCATAGTTCGTAGGGTAATTTAAGGTTCACGAGTTGCGAAGGTTCAAAAGTTCCAAAGCGGTTCACGAGTTCCAAACGTCAGGGGTTCACGAGTTCCAAACGTCAGGGGTTCACGAGTTTCAAACGTTAGGGGTTCACGAGTTTCAAACGTTCACAAGTTTACGAGTTAGCTTATTCAAGCTGAGAACTCACCAACTAATTGAAGTTGTTACTTTTTAAACCGTGAAATTGTAAACTCGCAAACTCGTAAACTCGTAAACTCGTAAACTCGTAAACTCGTGAACTTGTAAACTCGTAAACTCGTAAACTCGTAAACTCGTAAACTCGTGAACTTGTAAACTCGTGAACTTGCAAACCCGTACCC
>MWVV01000565.1_pt1 | contig 13552 bp, 9 predicted proteins | sample 1047281 | NCBI WGS metagenome assembly MWVV01 (sample SAMN06349986, study PRJNA376086) | soil metagenome | isolation source: PT-2 sample Antarctic (ecotone) soil | place: Antarctica | collected 2015-01-13 | reverse complement strand
ATTTAAAGTAGGTCAAGAGCTTATAGCCGGGAATTATCATCGTTATTACAATGGATTTAGAAGCGCAATCAAAGATTTACTGACTTAATATAAATTGTTGTCAAAAAGTTTTGATTTTACAATGAAAATTTAACTTTTTGGTGGCTTACTCTAAAACTTTACTTTTTTATGGCATAAGTTTTAGGCTGATGAACTTGTAATAATGAAACGAATTCTTCATATTATTCCGTCTTTAGCCGGTGGTGGAGCAGAACGCCAATTGGCAAATCTCGTTAACCATACGACCGCCGAGTTCTCCCACTTTGTTTGTGTTTTTAATGACGCTGTTTTTTTCGCGCCGCCGATTCACGCCTCAGGACACAAGATTTATGAACTTAGCGTTTCAGGCAAACATCCGTGGTTTTCAGCCGCATCAAAATTGCGTCCTATTATCAACGATTACAAACCGGATATAATAAAAACATGGCTTTATGATGCAAATATCGTCGGACGCTTAGTGCAAATTTTCAACCCCAAAATACCGCTTATTACCACTTTGCATTCGCCGGATTATGAACCGGAAACGATTCGGGCTGCTAATTGGTCGCCGTTAAAGGTTGAAGGCCTTCGCCAAATTGACAAAATAACCGCGCGGCTGACAAAACCGCACTTTGCGGCTTGCTCGCAATACGTCAAAAAATCGTTTCAAAGAAGGGTAAATCTTTCCGACTCTCAAATTAAAGTGATTTACAATGGAATTGACCCTGCTTTGTTGGAATGCGCGGCAGACGAGCCGCAACAGATTCGGCGCGACCTTGAAATTCCGAAAGACGGATTTGTTTATGTGACGGTGGGCAGACTTGACGCAATGAAAAATCACGCTCTTCTTCTGCGAGCTTTTCCAAAAGTTTTGTCCGGCGTGCCGCAAGCTTATTTAACTATTGTCGGCGCGGGTGTTTTGGAACAGGAACTGAAAGCTTTAGCAAATTTACTCGGAGTTGCTCAGAGAGTACGATTTCTGGGCAGACGAAAAGATGTGGGAGCGTGTCTGGAAATGGCAGATGTTTTTGTCTTCCCGACACTTCTCGAAGGACATCCGCTGGCTTTGGTCGAAGCAATGTTTAAAAAGTTGCCGTCCGTCGCGTCAAACATCGAAGTTTTGCGAGAAGTGTTATCGGATAATGAAAACGGTTTGCTTTTTAATCCAAACGAAGCTGACGATCTGGCAGCGGCAATGATAAAGTTGTATTGCCAGCCGGAGTTGCGCGAGCGGTTGGGCAGACAAGCCTTGGAGGATGCCGAGCGGCGGTTTCACATTCGGAAAATAGCTGCTGAGTGGGAAGATTATTACCGCGATGTAATCAGCGAAAACGAATCTGTATAACTTCGGAGAAGCAAATTTTATTGCCTGAAAGACCTATCGTTGTTACCGAACCTAGCAAAAATTGGGTTGTCTTAAATCCGCGCGACCTCCGGCAATATCACGACTTATAATTCGGTCGGCGCAGTTCACAATTTTCTTGCCAAAAATCTCGAATTTATTTTGGAGTAACTAATAAAAGCTCTTCAAAAAAACGCATTGAATAAAGATAGCAAAAAGGATTTAAAGTTAATTTAGACAACTTTGATGTTTAAGAAAGTTTATTCAACAAAAATCAATGTCATTGCTAACTTTGTCGGCAATGTTTGGATAGCTTTATTGAGCATCGTTTTTGTGCGGATTTACTTGCATTATATCGGCGTTGAGAGTTACGGCTTAATTGGCGTTTTCAGCAGTATTCAAGCCTTTATCATTTTGCTCGATTTTGGGCTTTCGCCAACGCTTAACCGCGAACTCGCCCGTCTTTCCGCACTCGGAGACCGAACCCAAGAAATGCACGATATAAAACGGACGCTTGAAATTCCAAACTGGATTTGTGCCGTTTTCATCGCCTTGCTTCTCTCCGCACTCGCGCCTCTTATTGCACGTTTTTGGGTGCAGCCAAAAGATTTATCCGTCGAAACCGTAACTGAGGCATTCATAATTATCAGTGTCAACATTGCTATACAATTTTCAGTAAATTTTTATACCGGCGGTTTGATGGGCTTGCAAAAGCAATTATTGCTAAGTTTAATCAACATATTTTGCGGGACGCTTCGTTCCGTCGGTGCTTTTGTCGTGCTGGCTTTTGTTTCGCCGACGATTCAGAGTTTTCTTTTATGGCAAGGCGTAGTGGTAGTTTTACAAGTCGTCTTGATGGTTTTTACCTTAAAAAACAGTTTGCCGAATGCGCCCGGCAAAGGACGCTTTCAAAAAGATTTGCTTCGTAAAATCTGGCGATTTGCCGCCGGAATGACCGGACTTACGATTGTCGGTTTGATTTTGACGCAGACGGATAAAGTAATTTTAAGCCGAATATTGAATTTGGAAACATTCGGCTATTACACTCTCGCCGTAACTATTTCGAGTATGGCAATCAGTGTGGTTGCCAGTTCTATTACTCACGCCGTTTATCCACAATTCTCTCGTCTTGTTTCTCTTGGCGATGAAACCGCTCTTCGAGAGTTATATCATCGCAGTTGTCAGATAATGTCTGCTTTATTGTTTCCTGTAATGATGATCCTCGCGCTTTTTTCTTACGATATTTTGCTGGTATTAGCAAAAATTGGGTTGTCTTAAATCCGCGCGACCTCCGGCAATATCACGACTTATAATTCGGTCGGCGCAGTTCACAATTTTCTTGCCAAAAATCTCGAATTTATTTTGGAGTAACTAATAAAAGCTCTTCAAAAAAACGCATTGAATAAAGATAGCAAAAAGGATTTAAAGTTAATTTAGACAACTTTGATGTTTAAGAAAGTTTATTCAACAAAAATCAATGTCATTGCTAACTTTGTCGGCAATGTTTGGATAGCTTTATTGAGCATCGTTTTTGTGCGGATTTACTTGCATTATATCGGCGTTGAGAGTTACGGCTTAATTGGCGTTTTCAGCAGTATTCAAGCCTTTATCATTTTGCTCGATTTTGGGCTTTCGCCAACGCTTAACCGCGAACTCGCCCGTCTTTCCGCACTCGGAGACCGAACCCAAGAAATGCACGATATAAAACGGACGCTTGAAATTCCAAACTGGATTTGTGCCGTTTTCATCGCCTTGCTTCTCTCCGCACTCGCGCCTCTTATTGCACGTTTTTGGGTGCAGCCAAAAGATTTATCCGTCGAAACCGTAACTGAGGCATTCATAATTATCAGTGTCAACATTGCTATACAATTTTCAGTAAATTTTTATACCGGCGGTTTGATGGGCTTGCAAAAGCAATTATTGCTAAGTTTAATCAACATATTTTGCGGGACGCTTCGTTCCGTCGGTGCTTTTGTCGTGCTGGCTTTTGTTTCGCCGACGATTCAGAGTTTTCTTTTATGGCAAGGCGTAGTGGTAGTTTTACAAGTCGTCTTGATGGTTTTTACCTTAAAAAACAGTTTGCCGAATGCGCCCGGCAAAGGACGCTTTCAAAAAGATTTGCTTCGTAAAATCTGGCGATTTGCCGCCGGAATGACCGGACTTACGATTGTCGGTTTGATTTTGACGCAGACGGATAAAGTAATTTTAAGCCGAATATTGAATTTGGAAACATTCGGCTATTACACTCTCGCCGTAACTATTTCGAGTATGGCAATCAGTGTGGTTGCCAGTTCTATTACTCACGCCGTTTATCCACAATTCTCTCGTCTTGTTTCTCTTGGCGATGAAACCGCTCTTCGAGAGTTATATCATCGCAGTTGTCAGATAATGTCTGCTTTATTGTTTCCTGTAATGATGATCCTCGCGCTTTTTTCTTACGATATTTTGCTGGTATATTTCGGGAAAGAAGAAATTGCCGACAACACTTATCTGCTTTTATCGCTCGTCGCCATCGGAAGCGCACTGCACAGTTTGGTGTGGCTTCCGCATTCTTTGCAGTTGGCACACGGTTGGACAAAACTTTCCTTCTACTTAAATGTCGTGGCGATTGTTTTTCTTGTACCATTGATGGTAATTGGAGTTTATAAGTATGGAGCAATCGGCGGTGCGGGTAGTTGGGTTATATTAAACATTTTTTATGTCTTGGTGGATGTTCAGATAATGCATCGGCGAATTTTGAAAGGTGAACAATGGAAATGGTATTTTGAGGATTTAGCAGTTCCGTTTTTTACCGCCATAATGGTTGCCGGAACAGGGAAAATTTTTTTAACTTCCAATTACACAAAATTTGAAATTATCATCGGATTATCGATAATATCGGCAATGACATTTTTATTAACGGCTTTTTCAACCAAAGCTACGCGGCTTTATTTAATCAATTTTAGAAACACGGCTGTCGCATTTGTTGGCGGCGATAAATAGATTTTGGCAAAAATTTAAGCGGCGCGCAACAAATCCTTGTCGGTTGACAACAATTTAACAATACGTTTCACTTCTGTAGTATCAGGTTGTTAGTCGTATTCTTAAGAATTCAAGCAAGTTAAATTGTTAAACTTAAAAAGAGAAAAGTTAAATTTTATTATTGTTCAAATTTACAAATGAAAAAAGTTATTTTAATCACGGGAGGAACAGGTTTTTTAGGCAGAAACCTTGCGCCCGCTCTCAAAGATGAGTACGAAGTTATTTTGACCGGGAGAAACAACAAGCAAAATATTTACGCCCAAGAAGTAACGGGCTGCCGAGTGCTGCCGATGGACGTGGCGAACATCGAAGCCGTGCGCGACATTTTTACCGAAACCAAACCGCACGTCGTCATTCACGCCGCCGCCACGAAATTTGTTGATTTGGCGGAAAAACAACCAATGGAATGTGTTGACGTAAACGTCACGGGTTCGCAAAACGTCGCGCGCGTTTCGGTTGAAAAAGGCTTGGAAGTCGTGCTGGGAATTTCCACCGACAAAGCCGCGCCGCCCGTCAGAAACACGTACGGGTTATCCAAAGCAATTATGGAGCGGGTTTTTTGTTCGATGAACGGCAAAACCGATACCAAATTCGCCTGCGTTCGCTACGGCAACGTCGCTTGGTCAACCGGCTCGGTGTTGCCGATTTGGAAAAAAATGTTTGAGGAAACCGGAGTCGTCCGCAGCACGGGACCGGAAATGCGGCGGTTCTTTTTCACAGTTGACGATGCCGTTCGACTTGTGCTGACCGCGCTCGAAAACATTGACACGATTCAGGGCAAAGTTTTGTCGAGATATATGAAAGCGGCTCAAATCGAAGATTTGCTTAACACTTGGGTGAAACACAAAGGCGGCAAATGGGAGAAAATGGAAGGGCGTCCCGGCGAGAGAGACGACGAATTTCTCATCGGTGAAATCGAATTGCCATTTGCCTACGAAAAGGTTTACGATGACGTAACACATTACATTATTTCTTTTAACGAAAAATCTTCTACGCCTTTGAGCGAAGGTCTTTCGTCGGCAAATACCGAAAGACTGAACGAAGAAGAAATGTTAAGATTGATAAATTCACCGAAGGAGTAATGGCAAGCAATGATAAAAACTGCATTAATCATGGCGGCTGGACGCGGGGCGAGAATGGCACCACTTACCGACGACATTCCGAAACCGATGGCTCCATACGGCGGTTCGACGCTGATTGCTAAAGGCATTGACCGCTTAATCGGCAGAATCGAAAACATTTACGTCACCGTCGGCTACAAAAAAGCGATGCTCGCGCAGCACGTTATCGAACACGGCGCGAACGCTGTTTTTAACACGGAAGACCGAGGCAATTCGTGGTGGTTGTACAATACTCTTTTGCGACATTTTGACGAGCCGATTTGCGTTTTGACTGCTGACAATGTGGTTGATTTAGACTTTGATTTACTCGAAGAAGATTACAAAAAGCTTGAAAAGCCACCGTGTATGCTCGTTCCCGTCAAACCCGTCGAAGGTTTGGCAGGCGATTACATTTTTCACGAAAACTGCGTGGTGACGAAACTTTCGCGTTATGAACCGGCTGAAGTTTATTGTTCGGGAATTCAGATTTTGAATCCGAAAAAAGTAAACGAAGAAACTGTCGCCTGCGAAGATTTTTACGAGGTTTGGCAGCAATTACTCGCCAAACGTCAATTGAAAATGTGTTCGGCTTACCCGAAAAGATGGTTTACGGTTGACACGATGGAGCAGCTTGCGACTTTGAACAGTTCATCGTTTTAGAGCGCAAAATTAGCAATGACTGAGAATACATCTTTTTCGATTATTATTCCGACGTATAATCGCGCCGATTTAATCAAAATCACGCTCGACAGTGTTCTCGCGCAAAATTACCCGTCCTGTGAAATAATCGTCGTTGACAACTGCTCAACCGACAACACGGCAGAAGTTCTCCAGCCCTTGGTTGACGCGGGAGAAATCCGTTTTATCCGGCACGAACAAAATCTCGGACGCTCTCAGTCGCGTAACACCGGATTTGAAAACGCTACCGGCGAGTGGCTTCTCTTTCTTGATTCCGACGATTTAATGGCTGAGGGAGCGTTATCTTTTCTAGCAAGTAAAATCTCTGTTTATCCGCAAGCGGGAATCATCGGCGGCGGTTACCTTAAAATTGACGAAAACGGTAAACAAATTAATTGTGCAATAAGAGAAGGTCTGATCGAAGGAATGGTAAATGCTCCCTATTTAAGTCTGATAAATAATTATTATCTTCCGATGGGCAGTTACATCGTGCATCGTGATGTGGTGAACGCGGGCGGAGAATTTGAATCTGATTTAGAACCGTGTGAGGATTTAGATTTTTGTTTGCGAATGGCAAGAAAAGGTAAATTAGCTTACTTTAAAACTCCGGTCGCCAAATTTCGCCAGCACGGAGGCAATACGGCTGCGGATTTGTTTTATGTTACCGCCATCAAAGTCGCTCATAAACACATAAACGAAACAATCAATGACGCTTCCGTTAAAAATAAAAACCTGATTATCTCGGAGTGGAAAAATTTTATCGCCAATAATTTTTTTAACCAGAGTAAATTTAAGAATGCTTTTTACAATTACGCTGCCGCCGCTTTTTATAATCCGAAGAAAACTTTTAACCCATTTTTTTTGAAACAGATTTTCTCATGTCTGACTCCTGTATGGCTAAAGAACAGGTTAAAAGCATCTTTGCTTTCTAATCATTTATAAATCTCGCTGCCCGCTGGTTTTTTATCAAACAGAAATCTAGAGCGGTAAAAATTTAAGAAAGGATTTGACAAAAAATATAAATTAAAATTCCCGGTCATTTTATTTCATGGAAAAAACCGTCAAAAAATTGTTGTCGAAGGATTTTTTTCTTCCTTTTGCGGAAAGCAAACGATTTATATTTGCGTATCACGACATTTCCGACGAAAAGGAAAAACATTTTTCCGGCGAACATTACTCGACGACCGTAGATAATTTTAAGCGGCAAATCGGTTTCCTCGCCCGAAAATTTGAAATCATTCCACTTGACGCTTTAGTTACGGATGCCGATTTGAGCCGAAAAAAACACTATGCAAGTATCATTTTCGATGACGGTTTTTTCTCGGTTATAGAAACGGCACAAAAAATTCTTGCGGCAGAGCAAATTCCGTTTGCGGTTTTCGTGAATAAATCGGCAATCGTTTACGACCAATTGTGGGTTTCAAATCTAATTCTTCATAAAAACGACCGGATTTATTTACAAAAACTTTTTAGTTGTCTGACAAATAAATCTATTTCTTTTGAAGAATTTGTTTCCAATCCGATTTGGGCAATAAACGAGTATGTAAATTTTGATGCGAATTTCAGAGAAATTTATTTGCATTCAGCCGAAGGAAAAGAAAAAAAGACGTATCTCGATGCTCAGGATATTACACATCTTCACAATGACGGAGTTTTGATTGGAAGTCACTCGACCGACCATTACCGAATGGACAGGTGCACGGAAATGGAACTTTCTAGACAAATCGGTGAGAATAGAGATTTCTTAAAAGATTTGCTGAAAACAGAAATAGCACATTTCGCTATTCCGTTCGGTAAAAGAGAGCATTATAATAAAGAAATAGTTGCAAAACTCTATGCGAGTGAACATAAATTTGTCTATTCAACCAATGCTATTCCATTTGAAGCGATGGAAATAACTAAGACCAATTTTTTGTTTCCGCGCATTGGTATTCTCAATCAAACACCCGAAGAACTGATGTTTTTTGTAAATCGGACGTTTCTTAAAAAATATGACCTTTAATGTCTATCGGCAAGGGGACAATCGAGCGTGGAAAAAAAGATTTTCGATTTTAAATTGGTTGATTATGATAACTTGAATGAACTGGCGGAAATGTTTAGCTTGTGTTTTAACTCGATGCCGCCGAAAAACTATTTTGATTGGAAATTTTTGCAAAATCCGGCGGGCAGAGCAATCGGTTTTGTCGCTTACCACGAAGGCGAAGTTGCCGGATTCTATGGAGTTATTCCCGAAGATTTTATGGTCAACGGTGAAAAAACCGTCGTTTATCAATCAATGGATACGATGACGCATCCCGATTATCAGCGGCAAGGTTTATTCACCAACTTAGCAAGAAAAACCTACGAACATCTGATAGAAACGGACGGAGAAGTTTTCATTATCGGATTTCCGGGCGTAACGTCGCATCCGGGTTTTGTTAAAAAACTCGGATGGAAAGACATTATTTTAATTGATTATATATTTCTGAATCGCACGGTTTTTAAGGTCAAGAGCCTTTTTGAGAAAACTTCCAATGTGTCGTTTGAAAAAATCGAGAAATTCGACGAGAGCTTTAAATCTTATTTTGAAAATAAACGATATTCGGCAGCCAAAATTCTACACCGGCTTGACGGAAATTTTTTAAATTGGCGGTTGGCGGATAATCCTGTATTTAAATATGAAATTGTAAAATTAAGCGAAGGGCAAGAGATAATCGGATTTTTAGTGTATAAAGTGGACGAAAAAAAAAGATGTTTTATTCATCACCTTGAGTTTGCCGAAGAAAAACAATACGAAAAAGACTTTAACGCGGTTTGCGAATACTTGTTTGAAGAAAGCCAAAGCAGTTTTCTCTTTACGTTTGAACCGACTCTGCCCGTTTTGGCGAAAGCTTTCAAGAAAAATTGGTTTATTAAAAACACATTCGACAAAGGACTATTTTCTTACAAACCGCCGTTAATTGGTTTCTCCAACCGGGAAAAAATCAAAAACGTAGATTTTTTTCAGAAGGAAAGCTATGACATTCAACCGTTGTTGCGAGATTACTAACTAATGGAGCGCGGACATCCTGTCCATTGCGCTTCGAGAGGCTAAGCGCAAAAGGTGTTGGTTTGAATTCGGCAAATGGCGGACATCTTGTTCGCCATTTGCCTACTTTTTTGCGTAATAAACGAAATTCTCAATCTATGAAAAATTATCGGATACCTTTATTTCTGTCGCTAACAGCTTTAGTTGTCAGATTATTTTATTATTTTTTGTATGCCAAAGATGGAGTCGTCAACAACGATGCCTCGACCTATATCAAACTTTCGCGACATCTCGCCGCCGGTGATTTTTCGGCTGGTTTTAACTCTTTCTGGACACCTTTTTATCCGTTGTTGGTCGCGATTGTTTCACTGTTCAGCAGTTCGCTCTTGTTGCCGACTGTAATCGTTTCCATTTGTGCGGGAAGTCTTGCAGTTCCGGCTACTTATTATCTGGTCAAACAGTCATACGGCAGACGTGAAGCTGTGATAGCCGCCTTAATTGCCATTTTTTATCCGCATTTGCTCACTTCAACTTTTAATTACGGAACGGAAAATATTTATCTTCTGCTTCTCACTTTCGCGCTTATCACGGGTTGGAACGGCTTAACAGAAAATTCGACGACAAATTTTTTCATCACCGGACTGCTGCTCGGATGTGCTTATCTGACTCGTCCCGAAGCCGTTGGTTATGTGTTCTTTTTTGCGCCGCTCATTTTTCTCACAAACTTTAAGAGGCAAGGTATATTTTCTCGAAATTCGGCTAAGAATGTTGCCGTATTAGTGCTTGGTTGCGCTTTGTTGGCTACGCCTTATATTATTTACATCCGAAGCGCGACCGGCATTTGGAGCATCAGCCCAAAGTTTAAGACGCATATTGGCGGAGCAAATTTTTCCGACATCCAATTAGATAAAAATTTTAATCCGGCACCAAAACCCCAAGCATCACCGACAGACGGAACGGGAAAAATCTTTATTAAATCCGTCTTGTTCAATTTGCAGGCGGCTCATAAATCATTTCCATACCTCTTTCCACCGTTTTTACTCATATTTGTCGGATTGGGATTGTTTCGCACCAAGTGGAACGGGAGCCGGTTCAGGCGCGAAATGTATCTGCTGTTTTTCTGCGCATTAACTATTCTAGGTTATGTTGTGACCATCGTTGAAGTGCGGTATTTTTATGTTTTGCTGCCGATTCTGTTTGGATGGATGGCTTACGGAATCGTTGAAATGGAAGATTGGCTGCGCGAATCGCTTCAGCATTTGTCTTTGGGCAAGCTCTTTGCCGCCAACTTATACGTCTTTCCCATCCTGTGTCTGACATTCATAATTCTTTATACTCTCCCGCTTAATAGTTTTATGCGTTCAAGCGACGGGGCGTGGCAGTTTTCCCAATATGAGCAGAGAAATGCCGGTCTTTGGCTGAAGGAAAATGTAAAACCCGCTCCCGTTGTTATGTCAAATGATTTTCGACCGGCGTTTTATGCCGAGGGCAAATACGTCCCGCTTTATTCAGATAATATTAACGAGGTGTTAGCCGAAGCCTTTGCCAAGCAGGTTGATTTTCTGGTTATTGATGAAAGAAATATTAAACCGACATCGCAGTTAAGCAGTTTGTTAAATGAACCGCCGAACTCTCCGCAGCTCGAACCGGTTTATCAAGCTACGGAGCATCAAGGTTATAAAATCGTCATTTATCGCGTGAAAAAGGACACCCGATAAGCGCGTTAAATTTTATTTCTTAACTGACGGAGAACTACTTACTTTCAGAGCAACATCAATCAAGAAAGGCGGAACTGGTAAAGTTTGGCGACCGGCAGACACTTTGCCGGTGGCAAGAACGCGACCCGTAGAAGATTCAATCCAAGTTGCATAGCCGGCGGTTTTCGATTCTATGGTTATGCTTATGCCGTTTGTCTGGCTTCGATGATTTGTAAATGCGTGAAGGTAGGCAAAATAACCGTTTCCCGAACTCAAGGCGTAGGCGCGAACCGAATCGGGTTTATTGACCATGATGTTTGCTATCTTCACATCACCCGGAACTTGCTTTGTGAAATCACTTAAAACTTTTATAAAGGAGCGTTCCTGTTTGCCCAAATAGATATTTGAATTACCTTCCTGTTTGAGATTTTTATCCCAGCTCGTGTTCCAAAAACACAAACCGACTTCATTAAAAAACGCCGACCACGACGCAAGACGCATTTGAAGAGCGGAAACCTGACTCCAATTTGCCGAACTCAAACCGTATTCACCAGCGATGACGGGTTTTCCCCACGCTTTCAAATAAACGAACCGGTCAACAATGTCTTTATCGAGTGAAAATTCGCTGTCGTCTTCCTGATACCAATGCGGGGAGATTAAATCCAGCGCGGGAATATCGCGCAAATATGGGTATTGATTCGGATGGTGGCTGACAGTTACGGGTCGCTTTTTCGCGTCAATGGATTTGACGAAATTCGCAACGACCGATACTGCCGCATCACTCGCATCACTCACGGTAGTTTCATTGCATACTTCCCAAATAGCTATATCCTTGCCGTATCTTTGAACGCATTTCTTGACATACTCAAGCTGATTAGTGTCAGGATTCGTATTGAAAAAACAGAATTGAATTTGAAAGCCATATTGCCGCGCCTTGCCGATGTATGCGTCCATCAAAGCCCAATTCTCGCTCATCAAATCCAGCGGAAAGGAACAGTTGCCGACGCTTATTCTCAAGAAATTAAATCCGGCGTCCGAGTAAGCTTTGAAATAAGTGTCTAAATCAGTGAAATTTAGACTTTGTTCGCCATCAAAACCCATCAAGATTGCATTGTTCGCGCCGCGCACATACACACAATCACCCAAACCAATCGGATAAAAAGGCTTGCCGTCGAGCATCCAACGGTGCGGATTATTCGGGTTTCGATACATCAAACCTTGCGATGTCGGCACAGAGGTCGGTGTCGGCGGCGTATCTCTCTGAATAAGGATCGATTTTAAGGTTGTATATATCTTTTCGGTCATAAAAACTGCGCCCGATACGGTTGGGTGAAGTCCGTCAGACGTAGAAGTTCCTTCCAAGATATTTGCAACAAACGGTAAATTATATTCGGTTTTTAATTGCTCAAAAACTGCTCTATACTCGCCGGAAGAAGATGCGGTTGCGGTTTCACACAAAACAACAGAAATGTTTTTTGCTTTTATCTTATTTATTATTTGGCGCAAATTCTGTTTCATAGTTGAAGCAGAGATGCCGGATTGATCGTTAATGCCAAGTTCCAACACGACAATTTTGATGTTCCGCATTGCATCCAAAACAGAATCAATTCGCTGCAATCCTCCGGCTGACGTTTCACCGTTAATACCCGAATTAACAACTTCAAAATTAAAACCGTCTGCCGCAATCTTTCTTTGCAATAAATTTGGATACGCTTGGCTGGCGGTAAGCGGGTAACCGTAGGTGATTGAATCTCCAAATGCGACGATTTTATGATTTGACTTATTAGGATAATTTGGAGTCCCATGCGTGTCGGTTGGTCGTCCAATGCTCGCCTTAATTGTATCTCCGTTATCCATCGTTGCAACCTGTAGACTAACAGGCAAAATTACAGAGTCATTGCCAGCCGCAACCTTCACCTCTCCGTTGTAATCGCCGGGTTTTAAGCCATTGATGCGAAACTTCACTAAAAGGAAACTCCCGCCACAGTTTCCCGTCGCACAATGAATCTCCAGCCAAGGTGTTTTTGTCGTGGCAAGCCATTTACCCGGCGCGGCAACCTGCACAGTATTGTCGTCAATGTTTGCGCCCGGGTCTGCGACAATCGAAAGTTTTGGCGGGTCTAGCCTAATTGCGCCGACAGGCGGTTTTGTTAGCGGAGACACGCCCAATATCTCAGACGGCGGCGGATTATGTGACGCGGATTGAATGTTTCCGCCGTTATGCACTTGCGCCGTCGTGCGATATCCGATCAATAAAGACGGCTCTGCCAAAATCGTTGTAATTAAAAAGATTGTAATTATCGCTAAAATAGTTTTAGATATTGAGTTGTTTCTTGTATTCTGCATAACCTATTATCTGAGTTATTTGGTTGCCTCTGTTTCATTCTACCCATAATTCAAAAGAACGGGCAAATACATTTTTTATTGTTTGAGTTTATTATTTTAATCCGTGTTGCAAGCTATTAATTTCTGGTGCTTTCAAAATTACTCTGTCAATCCCTCGCGGGCTGTTGCGGCTTGAATGTACTATCTGGTGTGTCGCTACTTTCTAAAGCATATATTTGTTGAGGCGCGTCAAGTGATTGCTGTTCGACGGTAGATGTGCCGGTTCGTGCTGGAAATAAGCGGTTACGCAATGCCAGTGAAGGCTTTTCCAAAAGAACTCCGAAAAACACTCCCACGGCGGATG
>MWVV01000564.1_pt1 | contig 13566 bp, 11 predicted proteins | sample 1047281 | NCBI WGS metagenome assembly MWVV01 (sample SAMN06349986, study PRJNA376086) | soil metagenome | isolation source: PT-2 sample Antarctic (ecotone) soil | place: Antarctica | collected 2015-01-13 | reverse complement strand
CGGATAAATTCTCGCCCAAACCGCTTTCTTCTTTTTCTTCTTTTTCGTTCGTCATAAATTAAAAAAGTGTTACCAACGCAAGCGATAAGTTTTTATCGAGTTGTTCAACCGCTCCAAAATTAGTCCGTAAAATTTCTTCAATGTCGGCGGTCTTACAATTTCCGCGGCGAATCCAGATGACCTTCGGCGGAAATCCGCGCAAAATGCTTAAATCGCCGAAATCGGCATCTTTTGTAACCAGCGTAAATTTTCCTTGGCAAATCTCCAAATTTCCGAGTCTTCGATTTCGTCCAAACCAAGCGTGAATACGTGACTTGAATCGGGAAACAAATCCGCCAAACGATTTACGAGTTTCGGCGATAAGTTCTGATCAAACAGTAATTTCACGATTGCACGACAAGCAAACTTTTTTCGCGGTCAGCCGCAAACGCCAAACACGCCGCTATGTCTTCGTGCGTCAAATACGGAAAATCTTCGAGAATTTCCTTCTCCGACATTCCCGACGCAAGGTATTCCAACACATCATAAACCGTCATCCGCATTCCGCGAATACAAGGCTTTCCGCCGCGCTTGTTCGGTTCGATTGTGATGATGTCTTTGTAATTTATTTTCATTTTTCATCTATTAACTTAGTTAAATCTGACAAAATTGATTTGTAAAATCCTCTTATTTCTACATCGTCTATAATTAGTTTTCTAACAGCACTTTCGTAGGTATCTTTTTGTAATCCGAGTCCATCTGCAATTCCGTTTAAGACAGGAGTTTCACGAATTGGATAACGTGATATTAAACCATTGAGATTATTCTCAGCAATCAATTTATCAAATAATGCTTCTTCTTTTTCAAAAACCTCTTTTAAATTAATTTTTATTTCAAATCATCTTTTTCAGTAATATCTTTGTGTTTTGGTAATGAAGTCATAGCTTGATTTCTCACTTGCCTTTCACAAAGCCTAGAGCAAAGCCTTTTTTTATGAGGTTGGATATTTCCTATAATTCCAGAAGTTGCACTGTTATAAAGGTGTTTTTCATTTACACCCGTAACTTCAGAATATTTTCTTGCAACTTTTCTTACAATTTCTAAATTGTAATATAAAGATTCAACAGAATAAGATTCTAACGCGGCAATTCCTTTCTCTAACAAATTTTGTATTTGTTCTGGAGTTCTATCATCCGCATCAATTAATCCGTAAGCGTTAATCCAATGTAACTTCTCTGTGTTTCTAATTCCTTCAACAGCTTTTTCAACTTGAGTGCAACTTCCTTGCGGTAGAACCGATACGTTTGGAAAAATTAATTGATAAATCTGTCTGTCTAAACTTTCATTTTCCCCTTCCACGAAAAGAATTTCTCTTTTTGAACCAAGTATTTCCCGTTTAATCTCATTTGGGATTTCATCGGAATCAGAGATTAAATCTGCATCCCAATTCAAAATATTTTTTCCGCTCCATTGACAATTTCTTAGCAATAAAACGCTCGCCTCGTTGTGGTCTAAAGGCAAGTAAACGTCGTGTGTTGAGATAACGAAAACACAATCTTTTCGCTTTTGAAATAAAGTTGACAATAAGGGTGAAATTATCGAACGATGAAGATGTCTTTCCGGTTCATCCACTATTATTAAAGTATTTGGTTCAGTTGTGAGAACGTCAGCACCAATTAAAAGCGCGTTCCTTTCACCATCAGAAAGTTCTGCAATGCTATATGGTTCACTTCCATTTTTAGAAGCAAAAAGTTGCTCGTCTTTCCCAAGCGTAATTTTTATTGGAATATTAGAAATTGCTAACAATTCATTAATTGCTTGCATCGGGGCTTGTATATTTGAAAGTGCTTTGGCTGATGACAAATCATCTTTATCAACTGCATTTGTAATATTTCTTGCTCGAATATTTTCAGAGTTAATTAAGTCAAATACTGAGATATTTGACCTTGAACCTGAATATGCATCTTTCCATCTTGAATCAACATTTTGATCCCAATTTTTTATATTCCTGTCGCTTTCTGTTTTTTGAGAAGCTGTCATATTCAAAGAATTGTTTTCAAACCAAGTCTGTCTATGCGCTAGTATTCTTTTGGTATGATTAAAATTCTGTTGAAATAAAGTGTGCATCAATGTTGATTTTCCAACACCATTTGCACCAAGCACAAATACGGCTTTTCCTTCGGTTAATGGAATATATAATTCACCGTTGTTTGAGGTTTGAATTGTAAAATTATATTTTGAATCCATTTTATTTACTCAATATTAAAATACTTCGCCTGCGGATGATGAATAATAATCGCCGAAGTTGATTGTTCGGGATGGAGTTGAAACTCTTCCGAAAGTTCAACATCAATTCTTTCAGGTTTTAATAATTCAAAAAGTTTCGTCTGGTCTTCCAAATTCGGGCAAGCCGGATAGCCGAAACTGTAGCGCGAGCCTTGATAGCCTTGATGAAAAAGTTTGGCGAGTTCCTTTGCGTCGTTTTCCGCGTAACTCAATTCTGTGCGAATTCGCTTGTGCCACATTTCGGCGAGCGCTTCCGCCGCTTCGACCGACAGACCGTGAAAAAGAAGATAATCGGTGTAGTTGTCGTTTTTGAAAAGCTCGGCGGCATATTCGCTCGCTCGTCGTCCCATCGTTACAAGGTCAAAGGCGACGACATCGATTTTTCCCGAATCGACGGACGCGAAATAATCAGCCAGACAAAGATTTTTTCCGCCGCGCTGTTCGAGCGGTTGGCGCGGAAATGTAAATCTTAACTTTTCTGTTTGTTTATCGTCTTCATAAATTATCAAATCGTTGCCTTCCGATTGACACGGAAAATAACCGTAGACGACTTTCGGCGTTAAGAGATTTTCCTTTTTAGCCTTTTCTTTTATCGCCGCAAACTTCGGATAAACCGTTTTTTCGAGAAGTTTCGCGTAATCTTCTTTTGACGATTTTCCCTGCTTGTATTGCCACTGACCTTTGAAAAGCGCGGTTTCATTGATAAAAGAAAAAACTTCATCCAAATTAACGTCGTCAACCACTTTCGAGCCATAAAACGGCGCGCTTGGAATATCGACATCGCCCGAAACGTCCGATTTTGTCGTGTGCGTCGTGTCGCCGGAAATTCTCGAACGGACGCGCGCCGCCTGTTTGCCGAGTTTGGCGTCTTCGCCGACTAAATCTTCGGCATCTTCAACAGTTTGAATTGAAGATTGTTCGCCTAATTTCAAACTTTGTTGACTGCCGTTTCCGTTTGCCGCTGCGGATTTCGTTTTAACTTCATCCTTCATCCTTCCGCCTTCATCCTTTTTCTGCGCCAGCGCGTCCATCGCGTGAAGCCCGTCAAAAGCGTCGCGCGCGTAAAAAAGTTTGCCGTTGTAAAGCGGAACAAGCTCGTCGTCAACATACCGGCGATTTAAAGCCGCGCCGCCCAAAACGACCGGAACGTTAATTCCGCGCTCGTTCATAATTTCGAGATTGTCGCGCATCACCAAAGTCGATTTGACAAGCAAGCCGCTCATCCCGATTGCGTCGCATTTCGTATCTTCAAACGCTTTCAAAATATCGTCAACGGGTTGTTTGATTCCGAGATTGACGACTTTATAACCGTTGTTCGTCAAAATAATATCGACCAGATTTTTGCCGATGTCGTGAACGTCGCCTTTAACGGTCGCCAGAACCATCACGCCTTTATTCGATTCGCCCTCGACTTTATCCATAAACGGTTCGAGAAATTTGACCGCCGTTTTCATCACTTCCGCCGATTGCAAAACGAACGGCAACTGCATTTGTCCGCTTCCGAAAAGGTCGCCGACCACTTTCATTCCGTCGAGCAGAATATCGTTGACAATCTCAAGCGCCGGATATTTCTCCAAAGCTAATTTCAAATTGTCTTCAAGCCCGATTTTTTCGCCGTCAATAATGTGATGTTTCAATTTTTCTTCCGTTGACAAATTGGAAACGTCAACCTTCATCGACTGTGCCGTTTTGCCTTGAAACATCGTCGTAAATTCGCCAAGCGGGTCGTAGGTGCAAACGTCCGTATCATTTTCTTTGGCAAATTTCCGCCTGTCGTAAATCAAATCCAAAGCGACTTCAACTTCGTGTTCGTTAAAACGGTTGAGCGGCAGAATTTTTGAAGCGTTGACGATTGCCGAATTCATTCCCGCTTCGACGCATTCGTGCAGAAAGATTGAATTCAAAACAACGCGCGCCGCCGGATTTAGTCCGAATGAAACGTTTGAAACGCCCAAAATGATATTTGCTTCAGGTAGTTCTGCGCGAATTTGTTTAATTGATTCGACGGTTTCAGCAGCGTTTCGTCTGTCTTCTTCGATTCCGGTCGAAATCGGCAAAGCGAGCGGGTCGAAGAAAATATCGTGTCCTTCAAAACCGAATTCGGTCGCTTGTTTATAAGCTCGATGCGCGATTTTCAATTTCCCTTCCGCCGTCCGAGCCATTCCTTCTTCGTCAATTGTGCCGACGACAACCGCCGCGCCGTATTCTTTTGCAAGTTCGAGAACTTTTAAATAACGTTCTTCGCCGTCTTCGTAATTAGTCGAATTCAAAACGCACTTGCCGCCCGCGTGCTGAAGACCTGCTTCCATTTTCTGCCATTCGGTCGAATCGAGCATCAGCGGAATTTTGACGTTCGTAACAAGGCGCGAAACCAGCTCGTGCATATCTTTTTCGCCATTGCGTCCGACGAAATCGACATTGACATCGAGAATATGCGCGCCTTCGCGTTCCTGTTCTTTGGCGAGTGAAACTAAACCGTCCCAATCTTCCCTTTCGAGCAAATCACGCATTTTCTTTGAACCTGAAGCGTTGACGCGCTCGCCGACAATCAAAAACGAATTGTCCTGCATATAAGGCTGTTGGATAAAAATGCTCGACGCCGACGGAACTAAATTCGCGTTTCGTTGTTTTGGTGAAAGTCTTTCGACTTGTTCGACAACCAAACGAAGATGTTCCGGCGTAGTTCCGCAGCAGCCGCCGACGATGTTTGCGCCGAAATCCTGCGCGAAATGCAAAACCTGTTTGGTAAAACTTTCCGGTGTTTCGTCGTAAAACATCGCGCCGTCTTTAACTTCGGGAAGTCCGGCGTTCGGCAAAACCGAAACCGGAAGCGGCGAGTTTTCGCACAGATATTTTATGCTTTCGGTCATCTGTTTCGGACCAGTTCCGCAGTTCATTCCGATAACGTCAATCGGAAACGAACGCGCGCCGCCGGATTTAGTCCGAATGAAACGTTTGAAACGCCCAAAATGATATTTGCTTCAGGTAGTTCTGCGCGAATTTGTTTAATTGATTCGACGGTTTCAGCAGCGTTTCGTCTGTCTTCTTCGATTCCGGTCGAAATCGGCAAAGCGAGCGGGTCGAAGAAAATATCGTGTCCTTCAAAACCGAATTCGGTCGCTTGTTTATAAGCTCGATGCGCGATTTTCAATTTCCCTTCCGCCGTCCGAGCCATTCCTTCTTCGTCAATTGTGCCGACGACAACCGCCGCGCCGTATTCTTTTGCAAGTTCGAGAACTTTTAAATAACGTTCTTCGCCGTCTTCGTAATTAGTCGAATTCAAAACGCACTTGCCGCCCGCGTGCTGAAGACCTGCTTCCATTTTCTGCCATTCGGTCGAATCGAGCATCAGCGGAATTTTGACGTTCGTAACAAGGCGCGAAACCAGCTCGTGCATATCTTTTTCGCCATTGCGTCCGACGAAATCGACATTGACATCGAGAATATGCGCGCCTTCGCGTTCCTGTTCTTTGGCGAGTGAAACTAAACCGTCCCAATCTTCCCTTTCGAGCAAATCACGCATTTTCTTTGAACCTGAAGCGTTGACGCGCTCGCCGACAATCAAAAACGAATTGTCCTGCATATAAGGCTGTTGGATAAAAATGCTCGACGCCGACGGAACTAAATTCGCGTTTCGTTGTTTTGGTGAAAGTCTTTCGACTTGTTCGACAACCAAACGAAGATGTTCCGGCGTAGTTCCGCAGCAGCCGCCGACGATGTTTGCGCCGAAATCCTGCGCGAAATGCAAAACCTGTTTGGTAAAACTTTCCGGTGTTTCGTCGTAAAACATCGCGCCGTCTTTAACTTCGGGAAGTCCGGCGTTCGGCAAAACCGAAACCGGAAGCGGCGAGTTTTCGCACAGATATTTTATGCTTTCGGTCATCTGTTTCGGACCAGTTCCGCAGTTCATTCCGATAACGTCAATCGGAAACGGTTCGAGCGCGGTCAATGCGGCGGAAATTTCCGTTCCGTTGAGCATCGTTCCGAAAGTTTCGATTGTTACCTGCGCGATAACCGGAATTTTTACTCGTTGTTTCTCGAAAAATTCAAAAATCGCGGCGAGCGCGGCTTTCGTCTGTAAAATGTCCTGGCAAGTTTCGACGATAAACAAATCGACGCCGCCGTCATACAAACCGCGCACTTGTTCCCGATAATTTTCTTTGAGTTCAAGAAAAGAAATGTGTCCGAGCGTCGGCAGCTTCGTTCCCGGTCCAAGCGAACCGGCGACAAAGCGCGGTTTTTCATTTGTCGAAAAATCGCCTGCGATATTTTTCGCCATTTGCGCCGCTTTGAAATTCACGTCGTAGGCTTTATCGGCGATTCCGAATTCCTGAAGGACAACCGTGTTGCCCCCGAAAGTGTTCGTTTCGATAACGTCGCTGCCGACTTCTAAAAACGCGCGATGAACATTTATAACGGCGTCCGGTCTGGTGTATATCAAATTCTCCGAACAGTTTTCAAAATTCGCGCCGCCGAAATCATCTATCGTCAGATTCTGCGCCATCAAATTTGTTCCCATCGCGCCGTCGAAGACGACGATTTTTTCTTTTAGTAAATCTAAAAATTTCTTCATACAAAATTAAAAACTCCGCGCTATAAACAAGCGCAGAGTTTTCGTCAAAATTATTAAATTGAAACTCTTAGCTATTTAGCGTTTTTTTTCGTGGTCGCAAGTCGCCGTAACTCACCACGTCTTTCAAAGTAGAGAGTTTATAGAGTAAAGAGTCGGTAGTCAAATTTAATAATTTTTACCAACATCCGCCGCATCCGAAAAATTTATAATTGAAACCAAACTTTTAAGGCGGAAATTTACACGGCGAAATTTCTCGATTATTGTATTATCGAAATAAATTTTCGCAGTTTCGGTAAAAAAATTTATGAAATCGACAAAAAAATTCGTCGCCCGTCTTTTCGTTTTAACAATTTTTCTTTCCCTCATTCCGATACATCTAAAAATCCAAACGCCAGTCGCGGCAGAATCAGTAGTGGCAACGCGCGAGCCTTCGCGCGGGCGGCACGCAATGGTCGCGTCGCAATCAAAACTTGCGTCCGAAATTGGCGTCGATGTTTTGAAGCGCGGCGGGAACGCCATCGATGCGGCGGTTGCCGTCGCGCTTGCGCTTGCTGTCGCTTACCCTGAAGCGGGTAACTTGGGCGGCGGCGGTTTTATGCTGATTCGTTTCAAAGACGGAAGGACGACCGCTATCGATTACCGCGAACGCGCTCCGCAGGCGGCGACGCGCGACGTTTTTGTCAGGAAAAACGGCGAGCTAATCGTAGGCGAAGGCTCGTCAACCGTCGGCTACCGCGCTTCGGGCGTTCCCGGCACTCCAGCCGGACTCGATTACGCTTTTACGAAATACGGCTCGAAAAAAATTGTTTGGGCTGATTTAGTCGAGCCTTCGCGCAAGCTCGCCGAAAACGGTTTTGTTTTATCGAACCGGCTCGCCAACCTCTTTAAAACTTATAAAGGAACGCTCGGCAAATACGACGACAGTCGAAGAATTTTCCTTAACGGCGGAAAATATTTTGAAGAAGGCGACACTTTGCGCCAACCGGAACTTGCTGAAACACTCGCGCGCATACAAAAAAACGGCGCGCGCGAATTTTACACGGGCGAGACGGCGCGCCTTATCGCCAAAGATATGAGCGCGCACAACGGACTGATAACTTTGAACGATTTAAAGAACTACAAACCGAGCGAGCGTGTTCCGCTGCGCGGCACGTATCGCGGTTACGAAATTATCACGATGCCGCCGCCTTCTTCGGGCGGAATCGTAATGCTCCAAACTTTGAATATGCTGGAAAAATACGACATTCGGAAAATGGGCTGGGCGTCGTCGGAAAAATATCACCTTTTGACCGAAAGTCTGCGCCGCGCTTTTGCCGACCGTTCAGAATGGATGGGCGACCCGGATTTTACGAGCGTTCCGGCGGGAGAATTGATTGATAAAAAATACGCAACGGCGCGCAGCGCAACGATTGATTTATCACGCGCCTCGAAAAGCGCGGACATCAAAGCCGGACAAATCGCGGGCAAAGAGCCGACCGAAACGACACATTTTACGGTAGTCGATGCGGACGGCAACGTCGTTACAAACACTTATACAATCAACGATTTATATGGCTCGCGGGTAACGGCGAAAGGAACGGGCGTGCTTCTCAACGACGAGATGGACGACTTCGCCGCGCGTCCCGGAAAGCCGAATATGTTCGGCTTGATTCAAGGAGAGAAAAACGCCGTCCAGCCGCAGAAACGCCCGCTTTCGTCGATGACGCCGACCATTGTTCTGCGCAAAAACGGTTCATTGTGGTTTGCGCTCGGCGCGCGTGGCGGACCGAGAATTATCACCGCCGTTCTTCAGACTATTATCAATGTTATTGACCACGATATGGACATTCAGCAAGCGATTGACGCGCCGCGCATCCATCATCAATGGTTTCCCGACGAACTTGTTTTCGAGCCTTACGGAATGTCGTCGGACTCGCGCCGCGCGCTCGAAAATCTCGGACACAAATTCGCTGAAAAGCCAAATTATATCGCCTCTGCAACCGGCATTATGATTGACGAAAAAGGCGTCCGTCTCGGCGCTGTCGATTCGCGCAGTGACGGCGAGGCAATTGGATTCTAAAATTATTTTATCTAAAAGGTTTCCGCCGCGCCGCGTTTTATTTTTCGACAACGAAGCGGCAAATTGTGCTAATCTTGGAAATCATTTCAAAACTCTCGGAGGAATTTATGAAATCTTCAAATAAAAAAGCGATTTTAGCTTTCTTTTTCACATCGCTCGTCGCCTGTTTCGGCATCGCCTGCGAGCAGCCGAAAACCGGCGGCAACTCGACTGCGACGATAAATTCGACGCTTAACTCAAACAGCGATTCGATGAACGCAAATTCGTCGGGCAATAGCGCCGTTGTGCGCGGCGAGAACAATCAAATAATCGACACGAAAGAGCCAGAGCAGTATCAGGCAACCGTTCTTCTCAAGCTTGAAACTTCCGGCGCGCAGCAGATGCCGTTGCCGCCCCTTAAAGCCGATGTCGCACGCAGCGGAGGCGAACGTCGTATGGAATTTAAGTTGCCGACCGGTGAAACCATTGTTTATCTCGACAAAGGCGGCAAGCAGTTCATCATTCAGCCGCAGAAAAAACAATACGCCGAGTTAAATAAAGAATCGGTGGGCGTTGATGTGCGCCGCTTGATGATGCCCGAGCAAATCGTCAATCAATTGAAAACTTTGAAGAACGTCGAGCGCGTCGGCGAAGACAACATCGACGGGCGCGACGCCGTAAAATACCGCATCGCTTCGACGACGAATACGCAGTCGCAAGCCGGACGAGTCGATACCGAATCTTTTATTCTCGTCGATAAGGAAACGGGTTTGCCGCTCCGCTCATTCACAAACGCGGCTTCGCAAAACGGAAGCGTGCAGGGTGTCAACAGTGTTAATCTTGTAACCGAAATGAACAACATCCGCACAAACGTCGATGCGGCGATATTCAGCGAACCGACCGATTTTCGCAAAGTCGCTCCCGAAGAAGTGCGCGCGCAGATAAACGTTATATTCGGAGCGGCTTCAGCGATTTTCGGGCAATTAATGAAATCTAATCAACCAACATCGAATAACAGCGCAGGAAACAACAATAATAACGGCAATAATCAAATGCCCACACCAACGCCTTAAACTTACGACGGAAGTTAATGCAAAGTATTAACTTCCATCATAAATTTTGTTACGGGGGAGATTTCTATGAATTGCGAAAAAAACTGTTACTATTACCTATCAACTGTTCGTTATTGTTCGACAAAAATCGATAAATGTAAAAGAGCTAACAGATAACAGCAAATAGTTAATAATTTTGTTTCGACTAATTCAACCACTTTTCAGTTAAAAATATGAGTAGATTTTTACCTTTTTTATTGGGCGCGGTTTTAGGTTTAGTTGTCGGCGGCGCGCTGGCGCTTTATTTCTTTTCGGGCGCGCCGCGCGCCGGAAAACTGCCGGGTGCGCCCATTCAAGCGCCGGAAGAGAGCGGCATTCCGCCCGGAACAGCCACCGTTACGTTGAATCAACAGTTTTTCGATACGATTTTGACGACGATTTTCCGAGATATGAACGCGCCCGCGTTTCCCTTAAATCTGACCGGACAAAATCGTTTCGAGCCGGAATTTCAGCCGAATAAAATCGCTTTCCAGGAAGGCGGAGGCTGTGAGGGCAAAATTACACTCTTGCCCGAAGGCAGCGACGTAAAAACGAATGTGCAGTTGCAGGACGGAAAAATAAACGCGCCGCTAGCCTTTACGGGAAGCACACAGGTTTTCGGACAGTGCGTTCAATTCAAAGGTTGGGCGCAGGCGAATATGAATCTGCGTTTTGACGAAACGCAGCAAACCGTATTTGGGCAAATCACTATTGATACGGTTAATCTCGACGGTGTAAATCCTTTAATGAGTGGCTTTATCACACCTGTTGTGCAGACTTCCCTTAACAATCGCGTCAACCCGATTACGATTTTGCGCGGACAGCAAATCGCATTAAATTTGCCGATTACGGCAACCGGCGGAACTCTCAAAGCACAAGTCAAAGACGTTCGAGCAGACATTAAGGAAAACAACTTAAATCTTTATATTTCTTACGATTTCACCGGAACAAAATAATCAAAAACTGAAAAAAGGACTGGGAAATATTTAAAAATCCCCGTCCTTTTAGTTTTCACTTTTAGTTGTCTATCGTCCTCTCGAAAGATAGTCCGCCGCCAGCGATGCCAAATCGCCCATCGCGTTGCCGCCGCTTTGATTGGAATTCATCATGCCCGAAATCATATCCATCATCGGATTGCCCGACGATTGCATTTGCTGCTCCTGCTGCCCGAGCATATTTGAGAGACCGCCAGCGTCCAAACCTTGCTGCTGTTTTTGTCTGCCGAGATAGCCCATCACAATCGGCGCGAGCGTGATAAGAAGCTGCGCGACCTGCCCGATGTCGAGACCGGAATTTTTGCTGACCTGCTGGGCGACTGCGCCTTGATTCTGTCCGAAAATATGAGCGAGAATGCCGATGCCGTCGTCGTTCTGCGTCTGACTTGAATTGTTCAGGTAATTGCCGAGACTGCCCAAGATATTGCCGCCGTTGTGGTCTTCTTCAATCGCGTTCGACAAATCCTGCGCGCCCTGCGGCTGCGAAGCGTTGCGCGCCAGTCCGCTCAAAATCGCCGGCAGCGCCATTTGTATCGCGCTTTGCGTCGCCGTCGGATTTGCGCCGAGCATCTGACTCAGTTGATTGGTTGTTTGACTGCCCTGCTCTTGTCCGAGCAAATCTTCTAATGAAAACATAAAATTTTTCTCCCTTTTTTGATATATTTTTATAACGAATGGTAACAGAAAAACGCCTCTTTGTCTTTTGCACGCAGCGGACGAATTTCGCAGACGACCGAAGTTTTGAAAATCGCGCGCTTGATTTTCAGTCGAACACAGAAGTTTTTTTCCATTGCCAAGCGTTTGAAAATAGCGGAATATATTTTTGCTCCCTGCAATTTAATATTTTCCGAAACATCAGTAGTCGAATAAAGAACATCGAAATTGTTAAATGAATTTTTGTAACCGAAAAGATATGAAACCGAAAAGTTTTTTCACCCTTCTCTGCCTGCTTTGTATTTCAACCGCAAATTTCGCGGCAAGCCCGAATAATTTTGTTAAAACCGAATTGTCCGCAATTCGCACGACGCCGCCCGCGCCGAAATTCACTGACGCCGAGCGGCAAACCGAATTGGCAAACAGGCGCGCGAAAACCGTTGCTGCGATGGACGACCGCAGCGCACTGATTTTGATGAGCGCCCAGCCGAAAATCTACACGGGCGACGTTGATTTTCTGTATCGGCAGGAAAACAATCTTTATTATTTGACCAATCTTAAACAGCCGGGCGCGTCGCTTCTTTTAATAAAAGACGGCGCGGCGGCAAGAGAAATTTTGTTTCTGCCGAAACGCGAGCCGTCGCGCGAAACATGGAACGGGCGAATGTATTTGCCCGAGGACGCCACGCGGATTTCCGGCGTCAAAACCGTTCTCGACGCTTCGGAATTTGACAATTTCATACAATCAATCAAAGACAAAAAACTTTTCAATTCAACTGATAAAAGCGTTTCAACTTCAACGACGCCCGAAAATATTTATCTTCTACTGCCCGAAGGCGAACGGGATTCGGACGGAATGCGCGAGTTTCCCGAAGAATACAATTTCTCGAAAAATTTGAGCGGCTACGAAATAAAAAACGCCCAGCCGATTTTTGCCGATTTGCGCGTTATCAAATCCGCGTTTGAACAAAAACTTCTCCAGCACGCCATCGACATCACAATCGAAGCGCAGATGAGAGCAATGGCGACGGCAAAAAACGCTCGCTTTGAATATGAAACGCAAGCCGAAATCGAATACGTTTTTCGCCGTCGTAACGCCGATTACTGGGGCTATCCGTCAATCGTCGGCTGCGGCGAAAACGGAACGACTTTGCATTACGTAGAATCGCAGGGCGCGGTTAAGCCAAACGATTTGCTGTTGATGGATGTCGGCGCGGAATACGAACATCTGACGGCGGACATTACCAGAACTTTTCCCGTCGGCGGCAAATTTTCAAAAGAGCAGGCGGAGATTTATCAAATAGTTTATGACGCGCAGGAAGCGGCGGCGAAAACAATAAAACCCGGCGCGATGTATTACGAACCGCAGAACGCGGCGCGGCGCGTTATCGAACAAGGTTTGGCGAAGCTCGGCTTGATAACGGGCGTCGGCGCGTTTGTTCCCGGCACTGAACAGCAAGCGCCCGACGGCAAAGGCGGCACGAAAACGGTCGGCGTTCCGCAATTTACGTTGTGGTTTATGCACGGCTGGGGACACTGGCTCGGAATGAACGTTCACGATGTCGGCGATTACTCGAAACCGTTTCGGGAAGGAATGGTTACGACAAACGAACCCGGAATTTACATGCGCGGCGATGCGCTCGATTACCTGCCAAAAACGCCCGAAGCGCAAGCGGTCGTCGCTAAAATCCGCCCCGCGTTCGAGCGTTACAAAAACATCGGCGTCCGCATCGAAGACGATATGCTCGTTACGAAAACCGGCGTCGAATGGATGACGCGCAATCTGCCGCGCTCCGTTTCCGACATCGAAGCGTTTATGGCGCACGCGTCGAAAGCAACGATTTCAAATAAACAGGCAATGGAAATCAGTCCGCGCATAGCCGTCGCCGATTTCGACAAAGATATTATTTTTACGGATGTGAATCGAAGACTTTATGGCGGCAAATAAAT
>MWVV01000563.1_pt1 | contig 13572 bp, 10 predicted proteins | sample 1047281 | NCBI WGS metagenome assembly MWVV01 (sample SAMN06349986, study PRJNA376086) | soil metagenome | isolation source: PT-2 sample Antarctic (ecotone) soil | place: Antarctica | collected 2015-01-13 | reverse complement strand
AATTGAAAGTCATTGTTATCGAGAAAGAATCAGTTGGATCGAAGCCAAAACTAGTGTTATTCGGGATGCCGTCAGAGCATATTTGGCGAATCCGCGTTATTTGCTTCTACCAACTGCGTAAGTCCTAACCTTGTTATGCCGTAAATATTTTTTTCGATTGATGAATTTCCTGCAAACTTCTAACAATAACCTTCTCCTGGGTTTTCTTCGTCGCAATTGCTTCAATCAAAGCCAACGCTCCTGTCATTGTCGTTACCGTCGGAACGTTAAACTGGAGCGCGGATTTGCGAATCGCCTGTTCGTCGTAATGCGAAGTTTTCCCCAGAGGCGTGTTGATAACCAAAGAAATTTCGCCCTGTTTAATCAAATCGGCGATGTTCGGGCGACCTTCGTTGACTTTGAAAACGGTTTCGCAATCTAAGCCGACTTCCCGCAGGCGTTTCGTTGTGCCGTAGGTGGCGACTAAATCAAAGCCGAGTTTATTTAACCGTCTGGCGAGAATAACGGCTTGACCTTTGTCCGCGTCGTTGACCGAAAGAAACGCCGTGCCGGACATCGGAAGTTCAATTCCCGCGCCTTCCATCGCTTTGCCGAAAGCCTCGCCGAACGTTTCGCCCACGCCCATTACTTCGCCGGTCGAATGCATTTCCGGTCCGAGAATCGGATCAACGCCCGCGAATTTTTTGAAGGGGAAAACCGGCGATTTGACGAAGATTTTCGAAACCGGCAAAACTTTCGGCAAGTTAAAATTTTTGAGAGTTTGGACATTCGCCATGACGAGCGAAGCGATTTTCGCAATCGGAACGCCGGTCGCTTTGGCGACGAACGGAACTGTGCGGGACGCTCTCGGGTTCACTTCCAGAACATAAACGCGATTGTCTTTAACGGCGAATTGGATATTCATTAAACCTTTTACTTTGAGAGCTTTCGCCAAAATGCAAGTATATAGTTCAATTGTTTCGAGGTGTTCGGCGGCGATTTTTTGAGCGGGCAGAACCGACGAAGAATCGCCTGAATGAATTCCCGCTTCTTCGATATGCTCCTGAATTCCGGCAATCACGCAAGCCGTTTCATCCGCCAGCGCGTCAACGTCAATCTCAACGGCGCGTTCCAGGAACTTATCAATCAAAATCGGCTTCTGCCGGGACGCGTCAACGGCGGTGCGCATATATTCGTCCAGAGATTGTTCGTCATAAACAATCGCCATCGCCCGACCGCCAAGCACATATGAAGGACGCGCGATAATCGGATAGCCGATATTTTCCGCAATCGCTTTTGCTTCTTCCGGCGATGCGGCGGTTCCGTTTTCGGGCGAAGGAATTTTCAAATCTTCCAGAAGTTTGCCGAATCGTTTGCGATCTTCCGCCAGATCAATTGAATCAGGCGAGGTTCCGATAATCGGTACGCCCGCGTTGTGCAGTTTGTCGGCTAAATTAAGTGGGGTTTGCCCGCCGAACTGCACGATGACGCCTTCGGGCTGTTCGACATCGACAATGTTCATCACGTCTTCAAACGTCAACGGCTCAAAATATAGACGGTCGGACGTGTCATAATCAGTCGAGACGGTTTCCGGGTTGCAGTTAACCATAATCGTCTCAAAATCCGCGTCCTGCAGCGCGAAACTCGCGTGACAGCAGCAGTAATCAAACTCGATTCCCTGCCCGATGCGATTTGGTCCGGAACCTAAAATCATAATCTTGCGGCGCGTCGTCGGGTCGGCTTCGCTTTCTTCTTCGTAAGTCGAATAAAGGTAAGGCGTAAACGATTCAAACTCGGCTCCGCAGGTGTCAACCCGTTTATAAACCGGCGCGATGCTAAGATTTTTTCGATGCTCGCGCACTTCCCCTTCAGTCGAGTGGGTGAGAAACGCGACGCGCCTGTCAGACAATGCAAATTCTTTCGCAGTCCGCAGAGTGTCCACCGAAATATCGTGTAAGTTTTTACCTTCGATTGATTTTTGAAGCAGCATCACTTCCTGCAGCTGCTCCAGAAACCACGGGTCAATTTTTGTCAAACGGTGAATCTCTTCAATCGAATACCCATTTTGCAGCGCGTATGTGATGTAAGAAAACCTATTTGAATTAGGACGCGCCAATTTGCGCCGCAGAACGTGTTCGGGTACATCTTCGAGCCGCAGAGGTTTGACGGCTTCGAGCGAGCGTAAGCCTTTGAAAAGAGATTCTTTAAATGTTCGCCCGATTGCCATCACTTCGCCAACCGATTTCATCTGTGTTCCCAGAACATCCTCGGTACCGGGAAATTTTTCGAACGCCCATTTCGGAATTTTCGTCACAACGTAATCAATTGTCGGCTCAAAACTTGCCGGAGTTTTTTTTGTAATATCGTTGGGGATTTCGTCCAAAGTGTATCCGACAGCGAGTTTGGCGGCAATTTTCGCGATTGGAAAACCCGTCGCTTTTGAAGCGAGCGCGCTCGAACGCGAAACTCGCGGATTCATTTCAATAATCCGCACGTCGCCGTTTTCAGGATTAACCGCAAATTGAATATTTGACCCACCCGTTTCCACACCAACCCGCCGGATGCAGGCGATTGACATATCACGGAGACGCTGATATTCGACATCGGTCAAAGTCTGCGCTGGCGCGACGGTGATCGAATCGCCCGTGTGGACGCCCATCGGATCAAAGTTTTCGATTGAACAGATAATCACGACATTATCCGCCAAATCGCGCATTACTTCGAGTTCATACTCCTTCCAGCCGAGAATCGATTCTTCGATTAAAATCTGTGAATTCGGCGAAGCGTTTAAGCCGCCTCTGGCTATTTCTTCAAATTCTTCCGGGTTAAAAGCCGTGCCGCCGCCGGTGCCGCCCAATGTAAAAGAGGGGCGAATAATTGCCGGATAACCGGTCGTTTCAACGATTTTTTTCGCTTCTTCCCAGGTGTGCGCGAAACCGCCTTTTGCCGTCGGAATGCCGATTTCGTCCATCGCGGCTTTAAAGAGTTCGCGGTCTTCGCCGACTTTGATCGACTCGATATTGGCGCCGATCAGTTTAACGTTATATTTTTCTAAAATTCCTTGTTCGTAAAGCTCAACCGCCAAATTAAGCGCCGTCTGTCCGCCGACGGTCGGAAGCAGAGCGTCTGGTTTTTCCTTTTCAATAATCGCGGAAACAGTTTCAAGCGTTAAAGGTTCAATATAAGTTTTATCAGCAATTTCCGGATCGGTCATAATCGTCGCCGGATTTGAATTGATGAGAACGACTTCGAAATTTTCCTGCTTCAAAGCGCGGCACGCCTGCGTTCCCGAGTAATCAAATTCGCAGGCTTGTCCGATGACGATTGGACCTGAACCGATAATCAAAATTTTGTGAATGTCTGTTCGTTTTGGCATCTATAAAGTTTCTGGTTAAAAATTTGTCGAATTATTTTTCGTATTATAAACAACCGACCGTTTAAAACCAATTTAATCAATACTTTTAGTTTCGCGGGAAGAAGTTGCTTGAATCGTGACGCAGACCCTTATATATTTAACACATTCGAATGTTGAAATACTGGTTACCAAACGAGGAAACGACAATCTTATGAATATGAAAAAAACAGCTTCGCAGCCCTGGATTTTTGCTTCATTAATTTTGATGACCGGCGTTATCGCCCACGCGCAAGTGGATCAGGTTAAAACTTTGACTAAAGAAATCACAGCGGAACTTCCCGGACGGCAAAAAGAAATTGCGGAAAAATGCGACGGCGCCAGTCCCGTTGTTGAAGTTGATTTCGCGTCATTCGGCGAAAACGCCGTCGCGCTTCAGAGCGTTTCGCAGCTTAGTTTGAAGCAAACAACCAATGCCTTTCGGCGTTTTTGCACCGACAGCAGCGACACCACTAAATCGGACGCGGCAAACGTCGGCTCGCTCAAAGCGAATGGTAAAAAAATTGTTCTCAAACACGTCGAAAAAGCGGAAGATAAAAAAGTTACGCTGCAAAAGGGCGGTATAATTTTAATCGAAATGAAATTTGATAAACCTACAGGCGGCGGAATTGATTATGTCGCGATGGCTCGAAAGCTGGGAGAACTTTTGTAGCAGCATCCAATTTTTTACGAGAGCGGGAAAAGCGGGCACAAGTCCGCTTTTACATTTTCAAAATCCGACAAAAACAGGCTCCGGCATCAGCATAATTCCAAAAACTTCCAAAACTTTCGATTGAATTTCGCGCATCAATTCAGTCATATCTTTTGCGTTTGCCGCGCCGCGGTTGATTAGCGCAAGCGTGTGTTTAGACGAAATTCCTGCTTGCCCGCGCGCGTAACCTTTGTGGAAACCGCTATTTTCAATCAACCAGGCGGCGGGAATTTTTTTGGATTTTTTATCGACGATAAAACTCGGCACATCTCCGATATTTAGAGATTCGGCTCTTTCTCTAATTTCCAGATATTTTTCATTTGAAACAATCGGATTCTTAAAAAAAGAACCAGCGCTTTTTGAATTCGCGTCTTGTTTGTCAATGATCATTGATTTTGCGCGGCGGATATTTAATACCGCGTTTCGAGTTTCCGCCAGAGTCGGTTTTTTATCAGCGAAAATCTCGCGCAAATCTCGATAATCAATGCGCGGTTCACCATCGGGCGTTAAACAGAAAGTTACGGCTAAAACGATGTAAATATCTTTTTGAGTGATGTTAAAAATACTTGTCCGATAGGAAAAATCGCATTGCCAATTCAGCAAGTCAGAAAAGAACTTGGTCTTTCGCTCAAAAACGCGAACAGAAACGATAGTTTGGCTAACTTCCTGTCCGTATGCGCCGACGTTCTGCACCGGGGTTCCGCCGACAAATCCCGGAATGCCGCTTAAACATTCAACGCCCTGTAAATTTTTCTCGACGCAAAATGCAACAAACTGATCCCAATCTTCACCCGCCCGCGCTGTCACACAAACTGCCGCGCCCTTTTCCTGAAATATAGAAATTCCTTTAAGAGAAATTTGCAAAACCAGCCCGTCGAAACCTTCATCGGCAATCAAAACATTGCTTCCCCCGCCGAGGACAAAAATTTGCAGCTTGTTTTGTTCGGCGAATTCAACCGCTTCCCGAACTTCATCTTCATTCTGAGCCGCGCAAAAATAACGCGCTTTTCCGCCGATTTTGAGCGTTGTCAATTCCGCGAGAGAAACATTTTCTCTAATTTCTAAAGCCATCTGTCTTTATCGTGAACAAATTGTTTGACCGCATCGATATAATTTTTCATATATTCATCTTTTTCAATAAACGGAACTTTGGCTCGAATCGAATCATAGACGGACTGTGTTTTTTTGCCCAGATTTTTATCCGTGCCGATTCTTTTCTTTCTAAAATCAATTGCCTGTGCCGCGCAGAAAAGTTCAAGCGCGAGAATAGTTTCCAGATTTTCCACAATCTGCCGCAGTTTCAAAACTGATGTCACGCCCATTGAAACGTGGTCTTCGACATTGGCGGAACTCGGAATAGTATCGACGCTTGCCGGATGAGAAAACACCTTATTTTCGTTGCAGAGCGCGGCGGCGGTGTATTGAACCAGCATAAAACCGGAATTTAATCCGCCGTTTTCGGTTAAAAACGCCGGCAAAACGTGAGCATTTGAATTTTCATCGGTCAGACGCATAATCCGTCGCTCGGAAATATTTCCAAGTTCGCTCAGAGAGATTGCCAGATAATCCATCGCCAGCGCGAGCGGTTCGCCGTGGAAATTCCCCCCTGAAATCACTTCGATATTATCGCAATCTTCATCGCAGAAAATCAGAGGATTGTCCGTCACCGCGTTCAGCTCGATTTTTAACACCCATTCGGCGTAATCAATCGCGTCGCGGCACGCGCCGTGAACCTGCGGCATACAGCGCAGAGTGTACGCGTCCTGCACGTTTGTTGCCTCATACGCCCTGACAAACTCGCTGCCATCCAGGATTTCACGCAAATTTTTCGCGCATTCGATTTGTCTGGGATGCGGGCGCAGCGCGTGAATTCTTTCATCAAAGGCGAGCGTCGTCCCGTTCAGAGCCTCCAGACTCAGACAGCCCGCCACATTCGCCGCGTCAGCTAAATTTTTAGCGCGGCGCGTTTCGAGCAAACCAACCGCGGTCATAATCGTCGTACCGTTGGTCAGCGCAAGACCTTCTTTGGCGGCAAGTTTTACCGGCTTTAAGTTCGCTTTCGCCAATGCCTCACCGCTATACAAAATTTCACCTCTAAATTCAGCTTCGCCCTCGCCGATCAAAACACAAGCCATATGCGCGAGCGGCGCGAGATCGCCTGACGCACCGAGACTTCCCTTTTCGGGAATTTGCGGGTTGATTCCCAAGTTTAAAAATTCAAGCAGAAGGTGCAAAGTTTCGAGCCGAATGCCCGAAAAACCACGCGCCAGAGTGTTGGCGCGAATCAGCATAATCGCCCGCGTCGTCGGCTCGTCAAACATTTTTCCAACGCCGACGGCGTGACTGACGACAATATTTCTCTGAAGAAGTTCAGCTTCTTCGCGCGAAATTATTTTATCTTTGAACGCGCCAAAACCCGTTGTGATTCCGTATGCGATCTCACCGCGTTCAAGCAGAAGCTGAACGGCGTTAGCCGAACGCTTAACCTGAGCGCTCGCCTTTTCCGACAAAACAACTCGCGGATCGTTCGGCTCGCCGTAAGCTACAGCGATAACCTGTTCAAATGTTAAATTTTCACCGTCAAGAATGACTTCGTTCATCAAATAAGTTGTCCATTTTTAATGATTTTCTCAACCAAATTGCCGCCGAATTCATAAGCCAAATCGCGGTAGTCATTCGTTTCTAAAATCAAAATATCCGCCTTCTTCCCGACTTCGATGGAACCAACTTTCCCGCTCAGACTGACGGCAAAAGCGGCGTTAATCGTCACGGCGTTTAAAGCTTCCGACGGAAGAAGCTTTTGGTAGCGACAGGCAATCGCCATCGCGTTTGGAATAGAAGGACACGGCGCACTGCCCGGATTGTAATCGGTTGAAACGGCAATGGCACAATTCGCGTCGATCATTTTTCGCGCATCCGCAAACTCGTTTGAGCCGAAATTAAAATTCACCGTCGGAGTTACAACCCCGACGGTGTTTGATTTCGCCAGTAACTCGATTTCCGCGCCGGAAATTTTATCGAGATGATCTATCGAAGTCGCGCCAAGCTCAATCGCCATCCGCGCCGCGCCCAGATTTGTAAATTCGTCAACGTGCGCTTTTATTTTCATTCCCAGGCGCTTGCCCGCTTCCAGAACTTTCCTCGCTTGCTCAAGCGTAAAAGCGTTTTCCTCACAGAACACGTCGATAAAAAAGTTGAGATTTTGATTGTCTTCGATATGTGATTTTTTATACAAATTAACAGCTTTCGGAACGATTTCATCACAAATTAAATCAACATAATCGTCCGAACCTGGGACTTTGGACTTTGGACTTTGCACTTGCCTGTATTCGGGCGGAACGGCGTGCGCCGCGAGCAAAGTCGGAACTAAATCGACGGCGTGATTTTTGTTTAACGCAAAAATCACTTCCAGCATTTTCAGCTCGGCTTCGGTATTTAGACCATAACCGGTTTTGACTTCGCACGTCGTTACGCCGAGCTGAAGCATTTTGTCGAGCCGGGCGCAGCTTTGTTCGATCAACTCATCGAAACTTGCCTGCCGAGTGTGTTTGACGGTTGAAAGAATGCCGCCTCCGCCCGCTAAAATCTCCAAATAATCCGCGCCTTTAATTTTCAATTCAAATTCATCAAGCCGGTTCCCCCCGAAAACTACGTGCGTATGACATTCGACAAAACCCGGACAGACAACTTTTTGCCGCGCGTCAACAATGTTTTTACTGGTAAAATTTTTATAAATATCTTCCGCATTTCCGACGCCGACAATTTTTCCTTCAAAAATCGCTACCGCGCCGTTTTCGATGATTCCGACATTATTCATCGCCACGCTTTTTTTCATTTTGCCGCCGCCGGCGCAAGTAACGAGTTGTTTAATATTGTTGATGATTAATTCGACGTACATTTTAGTTTTGAGCGATTTTAGACTTTTTTTATTCTTCCAACAAGTTAGATTAATTTGCCAAAAGAAAAGTCCAAACTTAGCGAAGTTTCGCTAAGTTTGGACTTTTCTAATTTTGTCGAAGATAAAAATTATTTTGTCGGCGCAGCTTGGTTATTGGCTCCGACAACATAACTGTCACGCGCCCGAACAACCAAGTTCGGACGATTAAGTCGCACTTTGATCTGTTTTCGCTGTCCGACGACGGATTCTGATTTCGGGTAATAACCGATGTTATATTGACGGCGCAATTCCTCGGCAATGCCTTCAAACGCCGCTGTCAGACCGCCCGGAGTGGCTTCGGGGCGAAAAACTCTGCCGCCGGTCGCCGCCGATAATTCTTCGAGATATTTTCGTCCGACGGCGTATTCCGCGCTTGTGTTTCCGCGCCCGCTTAAAATACTGCCGAGATTTGGTAGGGTTGAAGATATTCCGCCGCGATTATCAAAAAAAGTGTTGTAATAAATAGGGAAAATTAAAGAGTCCGATTCTTCCGCGTCGCCGATTGTGCTGTCAAAATCGTTTTTATAAGAAGCCGTGTCAACGCCGTCTGTAAACAAAACAATCGCTTTGCGTCCTTCGACTTTGCTCAGGCGTTTGCGAAGCGAAAAATCGACCGCGTCGTACAGTGCGGTTCCGTCGCCAAAATCAGCTCGTTTGATCGCTTTGTAAATCTTCTGCCGGTCAGCCGTTGCTTCGGTTAAAACGTGAACATTAGCATCAAACTCAATCACCATCACGTTGTCCTGCGCTTTTAACTGATTGACAAAAGCCGTCGCCGCGCTTTGAATTTCTTCGATTTTATACGCCGTCGAAGGACTTGTATCAATTAGAAGAATAACGGTGAAAGGTTTTTCGGACGTTCCGAAATACGCGATTTCCTGTTCCGCGCCGTCTTCGAAAATTTTAAAATCCGTCTGCCGCAGATTCGGAATATACAGTCCGCTGCGGTCAAAAACCGAAACCGGAATTGTGATCAAATTCGTTTCAACCTTAACCACATCGTCGTCAGCCGGAACCGTCTCACCTGTAACTGGCTCGTTCGCCGCGGGAGTTTGAGGTTTTGTCTCGTTTTTTAATTTTTTGTCCTTTTTGGCGCGAGCAACTGGCGAAATATAAACAGAACGCGGTTTGTTCGGCGCAGATTCCGAGTAATCAGAATCTTCTTTGACAACTTCAACATTCCGAGTCGGCGCGGGCACGGCTTTTCTGCCCGACTGTGCTGACACATTAAATGTAAAACTAAATACTACCAGCAAAAATATTACAAATCTTTTGACCATATCTTTTCCTCTTCATAAAACAAGCTGTTGCAATTTTTGATGCCGCAAATGTTAAAAAGGTTAGCGGTAAGTTAACTCTAGCCCGGCATATTTAATCAGTGACGCACTTACAACATTCTCTTTCGCAAATTCAACCGCTTCCGTGTAACCTGCATTAATGTAGCGGACAATACTCATCCCACTATCGATTGTTAAAATTTAGCACCAAATAGAATACTCTCTGCACGAAAAAGTTACAAAATATTCTTATTAAAGACAAAATTTGTCATATTTAAGCCCCTCGTGGTGGCATCGCGTTTGCTTGTGGTTTTATATTGTAATAATTAAGCAAAAGTTGATTTTGCAATAAAAAATTCAAGATGGGGAAAGTAAGAAAATGAAAAAATATTTAGTTACATTTTTTATGATGGCTATAGTAGCCGGATTAATGCCGTTGATGCTGCCTGTAACGGTTGAAGCTCAACAAAAAATATACGCTCGGCGCGTTTATGATCGAAACGGGCGCGCGTATTATGTCAGAACGCAAAAACCGAGTCTTTACAGGCGTCACCGTAATCGAATAAATATGGGTATCGGAACCGGCGCGGGCACTCTTCTCGGGGGGCTTTTTGGCGGTCGAAAAGGTGCCTTAATCGGCGGAGCCACTGGTTTGGGCGGTTCAGCTTTGTATACTTATAAACTTAATAAGAAGCAGAAAAAATATGTCAGAGTCAAAAGATATTAATTTGTTTTAGACTGTTTAATTGTAAAAACCGTGAAACATTATCATTTCACGGTTTTTTCTTTTCGATTATGTAGCAAAAACTTTAACTTTTTCCAATATAAACCTCTTCAACCCTAATAATCCCACTTCGTTTGTGATTTTAACATATCTTTTAACACATAAACTTCCGCTGAATCTCCAACGCCAACTACGCCGCTTGCAACGGCGCGAAAATCTTTTCCAAAAAATCCAAAGTTCGCCCCGAACTTTCAGCGGTTTGCGGTATTCAATACTCTGCAATATTCATGTAAAAAAATCATTTCACCAAATTATCAAAAATAAAAGGTAGAATTTCGTTATAAATTCGTCCTTTTAAGCCCCAAAGCTTGTTTCGGTGATCGCCGTTGTATTCTTCAAATTGGTGCGCAATTTTTAATGCGGTTAGTTTTTTTGAAAATAGACGGCTATTTATAGGGATGAATTCATACTCATCATCAAATCCCGAATCAAACTTTATGCCTCTCAGCTTTAAAAGGTTTTCTTTGTATTTTTCAGCCATTTTTACTACATCGTTCTCAAGCCATTTGTTATACGCAATTAGGTTAGGCACAACTTTATTACCCTGGATTTTAAAAGGCTTGTCGGCATAAACTGTTTATCCATTTGATGACAAACGTATAGGATTCACTTAATCCGATTTTATCAATATAAAAATTTATAAAAGCGGTTCCTAAAATAAACGCAAAGAAACTCAGCCAATTATTGGCTTTCGCGTTTTGTTTTAGCGGGTGAAAATAAAGTAAAAAGCAAAGCAGAAAACTTTCGCCTACTAAAAATGCCGATAAAAAATTATCCATTTGGAAATCAGAAAATTATTGATCTGAAAAATATCACTTTTCATTCATTGGAATATTAATGTCATTATTCTTTGCAAATTCAATCGCCTCATCATAACCCGCGTCAACGTGGCGAATTACGCCCATTCCCGGATCGGTGGTTAAAACTCTTTCGATGCGCCTTGCGGCTTCGGGCGTGCCGTCGGCGACGATGACTTGTCCGGCGTGGAGCGAATACCCGATACCGACTCCGCCGCCGTGGTGGAGCGAAACCCACGTGGCGCCGCCGACGGCGTTGAGCATCGCGTTTAAGTAAACCCAATCGGCAATTGCGTCCGAGCCGTCCTTCATTGCTTCGGTTTCACGGTTTGGGGATGCCACTGAACCGCAGTCGAGATGATCGCGTCCGATGACTACGGGAGCGGAAATTTCGCCGCTCGCCACCATTTCGTTTAATTTTAGTCCGGCTTTGGCTCGTTCGCCGTAGCCAAGCCAGCAGATTCGCGCGGGCAAACCTTGAAATTCGACTTCTCGCTGCGCCATTGTCAGCCACTTGATTAAATGATCGTTTTCCGGAAACAGATTCATCATTGCCGCGTCGGTTTTGTAAATGTCGTTTTTATCACCGCTCAATGCGACCCAGCGAAACGGACCTTTGCCTTCGCAGAAAAGCGGGCGAATATATGCTGGGACAAAACCCGGATAATCAAAGGCGTTTTCGACGCCGTTGTCTTTTGCCCGTTGGCGCAAATTATTGCCGTAATCAAAAACAATCGCGCCTTTGCGCTGAAATTCGAGCATCGCTTCGACGTGCCTCGACATAGAAGCCATCGCGCGTTTTTTGTATTCGGCTTGGTTCGTCTCGCGCAAAATCTTCGCCGTTTCAATCGTCAAACCAACCGGAATATAGCCGTATAAAATGTCGTGTGCCGAAGTCTGGTCGGTTACAACGTCCGGCACGATTCCGCGTTCCAAAATCTGCCAGTGAATTTCCGCCGCGTTGCCGTGCAGAGCGATTGATTTCGGTTCTCTTTTTCCCGTAAACTGTTTGACCAAATTTAACGCTTCGTCCAGATTAGCAACTTCAACGTCAACCTGCTTCAAACTCAACCGCCGTTCGATGCGCCATTTATCAACGTCAACGAGCAACCCGACGCCGCCGTTAAACGTGATCGCCTGCGCCTGCGCTCCGCCCATTTCGCCGAGTCCGGCGGTCAAAACAAATTTTCCGCTTAAACTCGTCCAATTATTCAGCCGCGCTAGGCTTCCGAAAGTTTCGTAGGTTCCTTGCAAAATTCCCTGCGTGCCGATATAAATCCAGCTTCCCGCCGTCATTTGCCCATACATCATCAAACCTTCACGCTCGAATCGGTCAAAATTTTCCTGCGTCGCCCAATGCGGTACGATGTTTGAATTCGCCAGCAAAACCCGCGGCGCGTCCGCGTGCGTGCGAAAAATGCCGACTGGTTTTCCCGACTGAACGAGCAAAGTTTCATCTGCTTCGAGATTTTTTAACGATTCCAAAATTGCATCATAAGATTCCCAATTCCGCGCCGCTCGCCCGCGCCCGCCGTAACCGATTAAATTTTCAGGGTCAAACGCGACTTCCGCATCGAGATTATTTTGAATCATCCGATAAGCGGCTTCGATCAGCCAATTTTTACAGGTTAATTCCTTGCCGACAGGCGATTTTATTTGTCGTTTCATAGATGTTTTTGACTGGAAAACAAAGACTGGAGCGCTGGACGTGTTACTTGCGATCAGCGTGACAACCCGAAAAACCATTATTTACGATGGCGTTCGCGCTCAACGTCGCAAGTTCTTCGCTGTCGCACCTTGGGCAAGTGAGACGTCCAGCGGCTCCAGTCAATTACTCCAGTCTTTTGTTTCTGTAATTTAATTTTCCGGCAAAAGCCGCGCTGCGAATTCGCCAATTTTTTCGACGAATTTTTGCGGAACTTCGTCGGCGTTTGGCGCGAGGTTCATCATTTCCGCGACAATCGCCGAGCCGACGACCGCCGCGTCCGCATATCGCCAAGTTTCGGAAACGTGCGCCGCACTTGAAATTCCGAAGCCGACGACGACGGGCAAACCGGTAAATTTTCGCAATCTTGAAACCAGATTTTCCGCCGCCGAACTCGTCTCGATTCGCGCGCCCGTCACACCCGCCCGTGACACGGCATAAACGAAACCACTCGCGCTCGCGCAGATTTTCGCAAGCCGTTCATCGCTCGAAGTCGGCGCGGCGAGCGCGATCAACGCCAAATCGTTCGCCGTCAATATTCGCCGAAATTCTTCCGATTCTTCAACGATTAAATCGGTGATTAAAATTCCGTCAACGCCCGATTTAACAGCTTCGGTGGCGAATTTTTTCAGCCCGAACTGCAAAATCGGATTAAAATAGCTGAACAAAATAATCGGCGTTTCGCATTTTTCGCGACGAACGTCGGCGACGATTTCCAAAATTCCGCCGACGTTAATCGGATTTCGCAGAGCGCGTTCAGCCGAAGCCTGAATTGTCACGCCGTCCGCAACCGGATCGGAAAACGGAACGCCGAGTTCGATGACGTCCGCGCCCTGCCGCGCCAATACCAAAATCAAATTTTTCGTCGTTCGTAAATCAGGGTCACCCGCGACGATAAACGAAATAAAGCCGCCGCGATTGCTTGATTTTAACCGCTCGAATCTTTCGTCAATTCTATTTTTCATCGTCTAAAATTTCCTGAACCTGATT
>MWVV01000562.1_pt1 | contig 13575 bp, 11 predicted proteins | sample 1047281 | NCBI WGS metagenome assembly MWVV01 (sample SAMN06349986, study PRJNA376086) | soil metagenome | isolation source: PT-2 sample Antarctic (ecotone) soil | place: Antarctica | collected 2015-01-13 | reverse complement strand
AGATTTTCGTTGAAAAATGTAATGACTTTTGTCCAAGCGTCTTTTGCCGCTTCGGCGTCGAAAACTTCCGGGCGCGTATTGTTAAAAAATGCGTGGTCGGCGTCGTATTTGATTGATTCGACGGGCAACATATTATTTTTGGCGTTGAGTTCCAGCTCGCGCACTCGTTCGGGGTTTATCCATTTGTCTTTCGTTCCAGAAACGAAAAGAACGGGCGCTTTCATATTTTGCAGAGTTGCTTCGTCGGGAATATCGCCGTAAAAAGGCGCGGCGGCGTTTAAGCCTTCGAGATGGCAAACCGCTTGCAGCGCGTATGTTCCGCCCATACAAAAACCCGTAATGCCGATGTGCAAAGCGTCGTATTTTTCCTGCACGGTCGCTATCGTATTTTTTATCGTGTCCAAACCGTCTTCGAGTTCGAGCGCGTTCATCAACTCGCCCGCTTCCTGTGCGTTTTTTGCGATTTTTCCACGGAAAAGATCGGGCGCGATTGCCGTAAATCCTTCTTTTGCATAGCGATTGGCAATGTCTTTGATGTGGTCGTTCAAACCCCACCATTCGTGAATTATAATGACGGCTTTACCTGAATTTTCGTTTTTCGGGATTGCGGCGTAAGCCGTTGTTTCGCCTTTCGCGGTGTCAAAATTTAATGTTTCGTTTTTCATAAATGATTTAATTGCCTCCAAAAGTTGTTGTCATTCATTATAAACAAAATGGTGAATTTCGGCAGGCGAAATTTACGGCAGCGTCTTTGCGTTTGAAAAGCCGACAAATTTTTCCCGCAATCGGAAATTTCGGACTGATTTTAATTCTTCGGAAAGATGTAGTATCTTAGGCAAAACACTTCTGAACAAACTTTAAGATTTGTCTCGAAAAAATCTCTACAAAATACTTTCGGAAAGGCGCGAGCGGTTCAAACGTCGCTTTTCCAATGCACAAATAATAAGTTATGAAGCTACCGAAAATTTCGCTGACATGGAAGATAATGATTGGTCTTGTATTGGGAATTGCTTTCGGCGCGCTGATACAGGAATTCAGAGACAGCTATTCAAAAGAACAAACCGAATGGCTGTTGTCGTTTATCCGCTCGTTTTCAAATTTATTCTTAAATCTCATCAAATCAATTATCGCGCCACTGATTTTCGCCACGCTCGTCATCGGTATTTCCGGTACGGGCGACATCAAACAAGTCGGGCGCATCGGCGCGAAATCTTTGCTTTACTTTGAAATCGTAACGACGCTTGCGCTGCTCATCGGTTTGGCAGCGGTCAACATCGTTCAGCCCGGACGCGGCGTAACGCTTGCCGGAATTGCGAAAGCAGAAGACAAAGCCGTTCTAGCCGAACGAGCAAAAAATTTGTCGAAAGAAGCGACCGACGCTTCAACGCGCGCCAACGAATTGCGCGCACAAGCGGCGACAAACCCGAACGCTGCCGCCGAAGCCGAAGCGCAATCAGCAATTGCTTCGCAAAAAGCCGCCGAAGCAGCCGACACCGCCGCCCGCGGTTTGACCGCGCCTGAACCGACAGCCAAACCAAAAACCTTAAGCGACATCATCGCACATCTTTCGCCCACTTCGATTATTCAAGCGATGGCGGAAGGCGACGTTTTGCAAATTGTCGTCTTCTCGGTTCTGTTTGCGCTAGCCGTAACGAGCATCGGCGGCGATAAAGCCCAAGCGATGGTCAAATGGTGCGAATCTTTAGCCGATATTATGTTTCGCTTTACGGAATTTATAATGAAATTTGCGCCAATCGGCGTCGGCGCGGCGATGGCTTACACGGTCGGACACAGCGGTCTCGGCGTTCTAAAAAATTTAGGAATGCTCGTCGCCACGCTCTACGGTGCGCTCATCGCTTTTATGCTGCTGGTTCTTTTGCCGATTGCATTGCTTTTCAAAGTTCCGCTTCGTGATTTTATCAATGCCGTGAAAACTCCGGCGACGATAGCTTTTGCGACGACATCATCGGAATCGGCTCTGCCGAAGGCGATGGAAAATATGGTTCATCTGGGCGTGCCGCGCCGCATAGTCGGGTTTGTTTTGCCGACCGGTTACAGTTTTAATCTCGATGGCACGACGCTCTATTTGGCGCTCGCTTCGATTTTCGTAGCGCAAGCGGCAGGCGTCGAACTTTCCTGGACGCAGCAAATAGTGATGTTGCTTACGCTGATGCTCACATCGAAAGGTGTCGCCGGTGTTCCGCGCGCGTCGCTCGTTATACTTCTCGGAACGCTCGCTTCGTTTGCGTTGCCGGTCGAAGGCGTGATTTTAATTCTCGGCGTTGACGAACTGATGGATATGGCGCGAACGGCGACAAACGTTATCGGCAATTGTCTGGCAACGGTTGTAATTGCCAAATGGGAAGGCGCGTTTCGCAACGACGAATGGCGTGCCGAAGAAGCCGAATTGCAGGCGATTACCGGTCAAGACGCGATTATTGCCGCGGCAACTTAAAATTTAACTGTCAATTAAAATTAAAAATTAAGTTAAAATGTTCGTGAGGTGAAATTTATGATGCCACAACCGGTTGCTCTGCGTTTTAAGGTTGACGATTACTACAAGATGATTGAACTCGGAATGTTAAAAGATTACGAGAAAGCTGAAATCATCGAAGGAGAATTGATACAAAAAATGCCGATTGGAAACCGCCATGCTGCCTGTGTCGAAAAACTTAACGAAATTTTGCGCGACGAATTGGGCAAATCCGTGAGCCTGCGTAGCCAGCAGCCAATTAAGTTCGACGACTTTAACGAACCTGAACTTGATTTGGCTATTCTAAAAAGGCGCGAAGACTTCTATATCCAAGCTAAACCAACTCCAAAAGATATTTTAATATTGATTGAAGTTTCGGACTCGACCTTAAAATACGACCGCGACGTAAAACTTGCGCTTTACGCCGAAGCCGAGATTCCCGAAGTTTGGATTGTCAATTTGGTAAATGATATTATTGAAATTCATCAAAAACCAAGCGTCGGCATTTACCAGTTAGCTAAAATTTTCAAGCGCGGCGAAACTCTCACGTCTGAAGTTTTGCCCGATTTATCAATTGTCGCCGACGAAATTCTCGGCTAGAAAAACGAGGTTAAAATATGTTCCCGATTGGCGACGACAACAGCGACCGAAGAATTCAGCCGACGGTCAACTATGCGATTATCGCAATCAACGTTTTGGTATTCGTTTTCCTGCAAAAACTCGGCGGAAACGAGCATTTTGATTACACTTTTTCGCTTGTGCCAAAAGAGATTACGACCGGAATTGATTTGACGACGCCGCAGATTATAAGCGACACGCTGACAGGTCAAACGGCGCAGATTCCGAATTACGCTTCGCCGCTTCCCGTATATTTCAACTTTCTAAGCTCAATGTTTATGCACGGCGGCTTTATGCACCTGTTCGGCAATATGCTGTTTTTGTGGGTATTCGGCGACAATATCGAAAACCGTCTCGGACACATTCGCTATCTGCTTTTTTATCTTTTATGCGGGTTTGCCGCTGCAATCGGTCAAATCCTGATGCAAACCGATTCGGTCGTTCCGATGCTGGGCGCGTCCGGCGCCATCAGCGGCGTTCTCGGCGGCTATTTGCTGTTGTTTCCCAGACGCAGCGTGCGCGCCATTATTTTTAATTTTTTCACGACCGTACCGGCGTATGTCGCGCTTGGACTTTGGATTGCCTATCAGATTATTTCCGGTTATCTAACTCCGGCGGGAACGGGCGGCGTCGCTTATGCAGCGCACATCGGCGGATTTCTGGCTGGTTTGATTTTAGTGAAAATCTTCGCCATCGGAACACAAGATTCCGCTGTTGGGCAGAACAGAAATGGACAGTAACGATTTTTCCTCGACCGATGCTTTTTTGCTAATAGGTTTTATTGTAATTTCGCTCTTGGTTTTGATAATTCCGATTTTCTTCCGCCGTACGCACGAGCAAAATGTCGAACTTTGGGCAAGGGAAAATCAATTGAAAATTTTGAATTTGGAGTTTACCGAGCGCGCGAAAACTCCTTTTTCCTGGCTGATGACCCGGAAGAGTGAGAATTTTTACCGCATAAAAGTTTTAACCAAAGAAGGCGTCGAAAAAAGCGGTTACATTTGCGTGAGCGGACAACTCAGCGCCTTTTTCACACCGAAAGCGCGTGCAATTTGGGACAGCGAAAAGCAAATTTCTCAAAAATCGACTAAATCGGCAATTCAGGGAAAATAAAAAATTTGAAAATTGTTCAGGATTTTTCGGTGGTCAGTTCCCAAACTTAAATTCACCGAATGCTTTGGGAACGTGAAAATTCGGTTTTTCTGTTTTTGTCGGCTGCCAAGCTAAATAGCCGCGCGTGTCTCCTGACCCAACGCAGCGAAAAAGGTTTCCGCGCCACACGTCATTCGTTTTTGGAGTCTTACCTAACGCTTCCCACTCGACTTTTACCGCTAACAGGATTTTATCTTTTTCGATTTTTGCTGCCGATTTCATTCCCGAATCGTAATCGAAATCAGTTTTGCGTTCGCCATTCGGTAATTTACAAATTCGCAAATCAATCCATTCGCCCGTCGGCGCAATTTCAAACTCGAAATACTTTTGCGGATCGTTTTTGTCCGGCGCGACGAAAATTTCGCAAACGTCTCTGTTCCAAAGCTCGCGGGTTTTTGTTTTCAAATTTGGCTTTTCGCTGATAATTAAAGGCTCAGTTTGATTAGCTTCAAAGCGAATGTAAAGCGCGGTTTCGGACCATAAAAGTTTCGTGTTCGCGTGCCGTCCGACCGGCGCAGTTTCACCCGACCAGTATTTTTCGATCGAAATTTCTTCCGCGCTGTTCCAAGTCTCGCTGTCGAGTTCGACAATCGGAAAATCTTTTTCGACGCGCCGGATTTTCACTTGCATTAACTTACTTGCCGCTCGTATTCCAAACTGTCTTAAACGCCATTTTTGCCAGTTTCCAGGTTCTGTCCAAATCAATTTTGCCGTCGGCGTCGCGCCCTAAAAGTTTGTCGGTTAGAAGTTTTCGCAAATCTTTGCCTTCGCGTTTGAACATAAATTCTTTGGCGTATGGCTTTGCCGTTTCAAAGAAATTAAATTCCGGGTCGGTGATAATTCCGATGCCTTCGAGTGTCATTAAAGCACGCATAATATACGTGAAATTCGACGGCAGGCGGAACGGATAATCATACATCACATCCGCCAAATCATAAGTTAATTCCTTGAAATTCACTTCCTTGAGTTTCAAATTCAAATGAAACTGAAACATTTTCTCGACTACGGGGCGCACAACATCTGGATTTGAGCCGGGCTTCATAAAATCTAGGTCAATCAAATCCTGCGCAATGCCAGCCGGATCTTTTGCCACGACGTGGAAAAATGCGTCAATCATTTTCGACTGCAATTGCGAAGAAATTCTGCCGACCATTCCGAAATCAAAAAACGCCAATCTGCCGTTAGGCATTACAAGCAGATTTCCCGGATGCGGGTCGGCGTGAAAAAATCCGTCTTCGAGAAGCTGTTTTAAATACGTGCGAATCAAAAGGCGATTTACCTTTTCGGGCGAAACGTTTCTGGCTCTTAATTCGTCCAGAGCCGTAACCTTCGAGCCGTGAATAAATTCCATCGTCAAAACTTTTTCGGTCGTCGCCGTCCAGTAAATCTTCGGCACATGAACGTTTGTCCAATCTTTGAAATTTTCGCGGAAGCGTTCGGCATTTTTGCCTTCCGCCGCGTAATCCATTTCTTCGTGTACGGTTTCGTCGAATTCGCGCAGCATTCCCGCCCAATCCGCGTTTTCGTTGAGCGACGGAAAGCGTTCGGCAAACTTTGTAACTTTCCGCAAAATCTCGATGTCGCCTTTGATAATTCCGTTTAGATTCGGTCGCTGAACTTTAACCGCGACTTCTTCGCCCGTAAAAAGGCGTGCGCGATAAACTTGTCCCAAAGATGCGGCGGCAATCGGTTCAACATCGAATTCTTGATAAACTTCGTTGATTTTTTTGCCCAATTCCTTTTCGATTCGCGCAAAGGCAATTTCATTGGGAAACGACGGAACGTTGTCCTGCAACTCGCCTAACGCTTTGACAAACGGCAGAGGCAAAAGGTCTGCGCGCGTTCCGAGAGATTGCCCGATTTTGATAAACGTCGGACCGAGATTTATTAAATTGTCTTTGAGCCAAACGGCTTGTTTTTCCTGATTCAACTCTTTGTTTTTATCGTTGCCGATAAAAAACCGTCGCAGAAGTAAAATAAAATCATGAAAATATGCGAGATTGGTTTGGTTAAATCTCTCGCCCAAAACCGCCAGCCAGGTTAATTTTTGGGCAATTTCAAGGCGCGTTTTCGATTGTTTAACGTGCTGCGCGTGGTGAACTTCGTATTGGTCAAGATAGAGATAAAGCGAAAGCATTCCGATAACTTTCGACACTTGAAAAAGCCGCAAGTAGCCGCCGATTCCGTGATAGTTTTTCTCGATTGCGGTTTCTTTTTCAACCAAGAGTCTTTCTTCGGCGATTAAATCTTTGTTAGAAATTTGTTTTGAAATCGGCAGATTTTTCGTTGGCAAAAGCGCGTGATTGCCATTCGCGCCATTGCCGTTTTCCAAAACCGGCGAACTCGTTTTCTCTTTTAGTGCCAAACCCTGCTTGTTCGTTAATTCGTTCATCTTGTAAAAGTCTTCGATAAAATTATATAAAAGGTGTTCGATGCCGCAAGCGATTTTTGCTTTGTCTTCGATTTAGGGCAAAACCTCAAACGCGGCGCGTTGTTGCGGACGAAGTGCGCTGGAACTTCACCTCACGCTAAATCTAACATATTGCTAACGCCTCTATGTTTGAAATAGTTCGCGGCGTGTTTTGTGTCTTTTTCAATCTGCGTTTTTAATTCTTCGATGCCACTGAACTTTCGTTCATCGCGGATTTGATGCAGAAAACGCACGCGCAAAACGTCGCCGTATAAATCGCCGTCGTAATCGAAAATATAAGTTTCGATTGAAGGCTCGGCTTCAGTTTCAAAAGTTGGGCGCACGCCGATATTTGTTATGCTTCGCCGCCAGCTTTTGTCAATCAAGGTTGCCGTTGCATACACGCCGAAACGCGGTATGACGCGGTTTTTCGGTTTCAGATTCGCCGTCGGAAAACCGATTGTACGCCCGCGCTGCGCGCCGCGAATGATTTGTCCTTCGATGCCGTAAGGTCTTCCGAGCATCCGCCGCGCCAGATTAACTCGTCCGTCAATCAAAAGCTGCCGGATTTTTGACGAACTAATTCGCATTCCGCGCAAACAGACTTCTGCAACTTCGTCGGCAAAAAATCCGAGTTCAGCGCTCAACTGCCGGAGCAATTCGATATTTCCGCCGCGATTTTTCCCGAATGCAAAACCTTTGCCGAGATAAACTTCACGCGCCTGCAAGCGTTCATGAACGACTTCGCGCAAAAAATCTTTCGCGTTTTGGTTTGCAAAATCTTTGTTGAAACGGATAACAATCGCCTGTTCGATTCCTAAAACTTCAAATGCGGCAAGGCGCTGGTCGAGTGTTTGAAGAAGCGGCGGCGTATTTTCGGGAAACAAAACGGCACGCGGATGCGGGTCAAATGTAATCGCGGTCGGCACGGCATTTACAGATTTAGCGCGCTCGACAACCGTTTGCATAATGCGTTGATGACCGAGATGCAAGCCGTCGAAAACGCCGAGCGTCAAAACCGTCGGGCGCGAGATTTTCGCGTTTTCCGTGCCGTGAAAAATTTTCATTTCAGATACAATTTCATTCCTTTCTTCTATAACTCAATCTTCAACAACCAATTGATCATAAGCAAACTGCACATTGTCGGGCAGCAATTTTGAATCGCGCTCGTATAAAACGTCGTGGTTCAGATGCGTTAAAAAGGCGCGTTTTGGTTTGAGTTTTTCGATGTATTCGAGTGCTTCATATAAGCCTAAATGCGTTGCGTGCGGCTTGATTCGGACGCAATCTAAAACAAGAACGTCCAAGTCGCGCAAGCCTTCCATTGATTCTTGGGAAATAAAATTCAAATCCGTCGCGTAGGCGAAATCGTTGAAGCGATAAGCGAGGACGGGCAGTTTGCCGTGAATGACTTCGAGCGGCGTGATGTGCAAATCTTTGCCGATGCAGAACGGCGCGTTTTTTTCGATTGTGTGCGGAATCAATTGCGGAAGACCGCCGCCGAAATGTGTCGGCTGGAAAATGTATTGAAAAATGCGGCGCAAATCCTTCCAGGCGATTTCGTCGGCGTAAATGCCCATTGCGCCGTAACGAAAGTTAAGCGGACGAATATCGTCGAGACCGAAAACATGGTCAACGTGGCAGTGCGTAATTAAAACAGCGTCGAGGTATCCTATTTTTGCGCGTAAGGCTTGCTGGCGAAAGTCTGACGAAGTGTCAACGAGAATTTTTTTGTCGGCGTGTTCGATTAAGATTGAGACGCGCAGACGTTTGTCTTTGGGGTTGTCCGAACGACAAGTTTCGCAATCGCAGGCAACCGAAGGAACGCCCGTTGATGTGCCTGTGCCGAGAAAAGTCAGTTTCATAATGGTTAATTGTTAATGGTAAATGGTAAATGAAAAACCAGAGCGCAAATTCCATTTACCATTAACCGTTTACCATTCATCGTTTTCCTAAAATGTCGCTCGCCGAAAACTTTTGCGCCGCCTGTTGTTTGAGTTTTTCTTCGGCGATACGCTGAATCTGGACAAATTGCATTTGCAAATCCGACAAAATTCCGTCGAAAAGCTCTTGCTCTTTCGGGTGTAGATTATTGAGCGTTTTCTCTTTGAGCATTGCCAAAACGTCAATCCAGTATTTTCCGGTTTCCAAATCTAAAGTTCGCTGCCCGGTTACCGGATTTGGCATTGCGCCGAGTGCGGCGGCGGCTTGCGAAGCCAGCGTTGTCAGGAAATTTACGAAACTCGCCGGGTCGTCCGCGCCCGGAATATCCGCAGCGTCGAAATCTTCGCTTTCATCGGTTTCGACAAATGTTTTCTCATCTTCCGCTACGTTTTCATTTGTTTGAGCCGTTTCCCGGCTCGGCTCGCCAGTTGTTACAGCAACTTCCGGCTGCTGTTTCGGTTTTTCGGCTTCGAGCTGCACGCCTTCGCGCACGCTGCCGTCCGAGTTAAACTTGCGCTTATCCAATACTTTCAAAACCGGTTCTTCTTCATTTATTTCGTCTTTTCCAATCATTGTTTCCTCAGAATTTTTTGTTTAATTTATTCGATAGTAGCATTTTGGCGGAAGAAAGTTCAAAATCGAAAGAGTCCAGAGAATCTAAGGTAGTCTGAGAGTCAGGAGAGTTTGGAGAGTCGTGAGTAAAATAGGATTTGACTCTCCAAACTTTCCAGATTCAAAAATTATGTCAAAAAATTTCGATGAATTAGTTCAAGTTATGGCACGATTGCGCGCGCCGGGCGGCTGTCCGTGGGACGCCGAGCAAACTTACGCGAGTTTGGCGCAGTATCTTCTTGAAGAGTGTTTCGAGGCGTTCGACGCCATTCAGGAAGCTGACCGGACGGGCAATATGATGAATCTGCGTGAGGAATTGGGCGACGTTCTGCTGCAAGTCGTTTTTCATTCGACGATTGCGGCGGAAAAAAATGATTTTACGATTGACGAAGTTGTAAAAGGCGTTACCAAAAAACTAGTTTTGCGCCATCCGCACGTTTTCGGCGAAAAAGAACTGCATACGGCGGACGAAGTTCTGAATAATTGGGATGAATTGAAAAAAGCCGAGCGCGCCGCGAGCGGTAAAGAAGAAAAAACGAAAGATTCGATTTTAGACGAAGTTCCCGTCACTTTTCCGGCGTTAATCGAAGCGAATAAATTGGCGAAAAAAGCCGCGAAAGTAAAGTTTGATTGGGAAAACACAGACCAGATTTTCGATAAATTCGACGAGGAAATCGGTGAATTAAAAAACGCGATTTCCGAAAATAATACAGAAAACATCGAAGAAGAAATTGGCGATTTGCTTTTCTCGGTCGTCAATCTAGCGCGTAAATTAAACGTCGAACCGGAAACTGCTTTGAAGAAAACGAACCGCAAATTTCGGCAAAGATTTATGTTTATTGAAAAAGATTTGAAAATGCGCGGCAAAAGTTTGGAAGAATCGAATTTGCAGGAAATGGATGCGCTTTGGAATCAAGCAAAAGTTAATGGTGAACGGTGAACGGTGAATGTAAGACGTTTTCTTTAATTCATCATTCACCGCTCACCGTTCATCATTAATTATTAAACGTCGAGATTTTTCACGTCCAGCGCGTTGTCTTCGATAAACTTGCGACGCGGCTCGACTTGGTCGCCCATCAGAATAGTGAAAACCTGGTCGGTTTCGATAGCGTCCTCAACGCGAACTTGCAGAAGCGTGCGTTTTTCCGGGTCCATCGTCGTTTCCCAAAGTTGTTCCGGATTCATCTCGCCCAAACCTTTGTAACGCTGTATGCCGATTTCCCTCTTGGCGGTGGCAAGAACTTTTTCCAGCAATTCTTCGCGCGTGGCAATTTCCTCGCCCGTACCATTTTCGCCCAAGACAAACGGCGCGGGCAGTTCCGCTTCCAAAATTCCTTTTAAATCCAGCGCTTTCTGGAACTCGACAAAATTTGCCAGATTCCAATCAAAAATGAGCGTTGTGTTGTTCGGGAAAGTAATTTCGATTTCCGCAAGCCCGTGTTCCTCGTCGTTGAGCAGTTCGGTTTTGTAACCGCCTTCGGCAATTTTGCCTTCAATCTGCGCCATCAATTCTTCTTTTTCAAATACCTGCCGCAATTTTAATTTCTGTCCGGTCAAAATTCCGTCTTTGCCGCTAAATGCGTCGAGCAGAACGTTTAATAAATGTTTATCGTTACTCAAGCGACGCGCGAACTTGGCAAAATAACGCTCAAACTGCGTAACTTGTTCGAGCAAACGCGAGAGTTCGCGTCCTTCGTATGTTTTACCGTTGTCGGAGGATTTCAATTTGATGTCGCTCGTCGCCTGCCGCATCATATAACGCAGCATCGAACTTTCGTCTTTGATATATTCCTCGCGTTTGCCGCGTTTGACTTTGTAAAGAGGCGGCTGCGCGATATAAATATGTCCGTTTTCAATCAGTTCCGGCATTTGCCTGTAAAAGAAAGTAAGGAGCAAAGTTCTGATATGCGAGCCGTCAACGTCTGCATCCGTCATCAAACAAATTTTATGGTAGCGCAATTTCGTTACGTCAAAATCATCTTTGCCGATGCTCGTGCCGAGTGCAGTAATCAAAGCCTTGATTTCACTGTGTCCGAGCATTTTATCGAAACGAGATTTTTCAACGTTCAAAATCTTACCTTTCAAAGGTAAAACAGCTTGATTTTTTCGGTCGCGTCCTTGTTTTGCCGAGCCGCCCGCCGAATCGCCTTCAACTAAATAAATCTCTGACAACGCCGGGTCTTTTTCCTGACAATCGGCAAGTTTTCCCGGAAGCGTGGAACTTCCCAACGCGCTTTTGCGAACGATTTCACGCGCTTTTCGGGCAGCTTCGCGCGCACGCGCCGCGTCAATCGCTTTGCCGACAATTTTCTTGGCGACAATTGGATTCTGCTCGAAAAATTCGCCCAGTTTTTCATTCAAAAATGATTCGACCGCGCCTTTGACATCAGAATTGAGTTTGCCTTTAGTTTGTCCTTCAAACTGCGGCTGCGGCAATTTGACAGAGATTACAGCCACGAGTCCTTCGCGCACGTCGTCGCCGGAAAGCGCAGTTTTGAAATCCTTTGCCAAACCCGAAGATTGCGCGTAAGCGTTAATCGTTCTGGTAATCGCGCCGCGAAAACCTGACAGATGCGTTCCGCCGTCAACTGTGTTGATGTTGTTGGCAAACGAATAAACCTTTTCGTCGTAAGAATCGTTGTATTGCATTGCGACTTCAACCGACAGATTGTCCGAAATTTGTTCGACATAAACCGGCTCGTCGTGCAGCACACTGCGATTTTTGTTCAAATGTTTGACAAATTCCGAGATGCCGCCTTTGTAGTAAAACTCGTGAGATTTTTCCGGCTCTTCGCGCTCGTCTTTGATAAAAATGCGGATGCCTTTGTTCAAAAACGCTTTTTCGCGCAGGCGTTCCGAGAGTTTGTCAAAACTGTATACGGTCGATTCAAAAATGCTCGAATCCGGTTTAAACGTAATTTTCGTGCCGCGTTTTTCGGTCTTTCCGGTTTGTTTGAGCGGCGCGACAGGAATTCCGGCGCGAAATTCCATTTCGTGCGTTTTGCCGTCGCGCCAGATTTCCAGCTTCAACCATTCGCTCAAAAAGTTGACGCAGGAAACGCCGACGCCGTGCAGACCGCCAGAAACCTTGTAGGAATTTGAATCGAATTTTCCGCCTGCGTGCAGAATCGTCATCACGACTTCCGCCGCGGAACGTCCTTCTTCCTTGTGAATTCCGGTCGGGATGCCGCGCCCGTTATCTATAACCGTAATCGAATCGTCCATATGAATGGCGACATCAATCCTGTCGCAATAGCCTGCCAGCGCTTCGTCAACCGAGTTGTCTACGACTTCGTAAACAAGGTGATGAAGCCCGATTTCACCGGTCGAACCGATATACATCGCCGGACGCTTGCGAACCGCGTCGCGCCCTTCTAAAACTGTAATGGAATCTGCACCGTAATCTGTTTTTGGTTTAGCCAATTTTATTAGTCCTCTGTTGAAAATTTTACTATCAAAAGTAACGTTTATTTTACCATTTTTTTGAGGATTAAAACAGCGCAAAAAGCCGATATTTACAAGTTTATTTGATTATTGGAAATAATTTATTGATAGGCGTTTTTGTTCATTTCGGGCTTGATTACTTTTCCGCCGGAAACGGTAAAAACCTGCGCACTTTTGCCAAATTTTTCCACGAAACTTTCTTTTGAAGTCGTAACAAAAGTCTGTGTTTTGTCGTGAAGAAATTCCAGAAGCTGTCCGATGCGTTTGTAATCGAGTTCGGCATCAATGTCGTCGAGCAGGAAAAGCGGATATTCGTTGTGCTGCGAAAAATAAACCTGTAAGTTTGCAAGCTGTAAAATAAGCAGCGCGCTTCGCTGCTGACCGCTAGAGCCGTATTTTCGCAAATCGTGTCCGTCGAACAGAATGTCTAAATCGTCGCGGTGCGTGCCGACCAGCGCGTAACCGGAGACGAGTTCGGCTTGCACACGGAGTTTTAAGCGTTCGGCAATCAGGTTTGCAAAATCGTTCAAATCGCCTTTGCCTTCGAGCGATGATGCATAGCGAATCGAAACTTCTTCATGCCCGAAAAGTTTTTTCTCTAAAACGCCGTTTAATCTTTCGACAAAACGAACGCGCGCTTTGTGAATTCGCGCCGCCAGTGCAATTAATTGTTCGTTCCAGGGCGCAAGCAATTCGCCGGTTTTTTCGACGGAAAATTCATTGGTTTGCGCCGATTGGAGCAAGCTGTTTTTTTGACGAATAACGCGGTTATAATCGGTGAGTGTTTGCACAAACGGCGGATAAATCGAAACGATTCCGCCGTCGAGAAATTTACGACGCGCGTCAGGGTTTCCGCGCACGATTTCGAGTTCGTCCGAATTGAAAACGACGGCGTGAAGTTGACCCAAAAATCTTTGAACCG
>MWVV01000561.1_pt1 | contig 13606 bp, 12 predicted proteins | sample 1047281 | NCBI WGS metagenome assembly MWVV01 (sample SAMN06349986, study PRJNA376086) | soil metagenome | isolation source: PT-2 sample Antarctic (ecotone) soil | place: Antarctica | collected 2015-01-13 | reverse complement strand
ATCTCCTTTCGCTGGTTATCAACTTCGAGTGAAAGAACTTTTGTAAGGTTCTCGAAACCTTTAATTCTCTTTTCAAGTTCCGCGTTTCTCGTTTCGGATAAAACCAAAGCAATGGACATATTTGTAAATTTCATACATTTAATTTCCGGTAAGGATTGGTAAATCAAATATCTAAAATTAAATAAATCAATGCTGCTTACCGCTTAGGCTTTCACTTTTTGTAATCGTAGATATTTATAATCCGAATCGAATTTGGTAAAGCAATCGTTTGACCTAAAGCATAGATAAGGCTGTCTCTCACTTGTTGCGTCGAATATCCGTCGAAAACTCTCAAATCAACCTCAAAATTGTATTGACTGTTTTTCCTGTCTCTATCGCTGGCAGATGAGTAAATAATGCCGAAACCGCGCGATTGCAGCGCGTTCAAAATGTCATACTTAACCTGACTTGCTAAATGAAACCAAGTATTTCGAGTAAAGTAACCGAACACTTGGACACGGTGGTTTCCTACATAAGCGGGGTTAAAAACTCTTCTGTCTTCAATGTTTTGGCTCTGTCCTATTCCTGATTTTGCAAGCCTCTGATTAAAAGTAAGTTTTGGCGGAGTAACTTTCTTTGGTTTTGGGTTTCCTAGCTCGCCCGTTTCATTGTCGGGAGGATAAATATAAATTATATAATTACTCATATCACAAAAAAAACACCGACATTCTTAATGCCGATGCTTCACTGTGATAGAATTTTCCTACACGTCGAAACATCGGCGGTCAATCAAAATCATCTTGTTATTTCAGTAACAAAATAATTTTGAGCGTGGGCTTAATTACTTTTCTCTTCCGGTCGAATGGTTTGATAAGTTAATTAAGCCTTTTACTTCTCGCTCGGTTCTTCGTCAATTTCTTCGGATTCGTCCGAATTTTCATCAACTCCAAGCAACTCGTCGTAATCGTCCTGAAACGAATCGCCGTAAGAATCAACCAACGCCTCTCGAACTTCATCAAGCGTGTTGACCAATTCAAGACGGCTGCCGTCGCAGTTGTCTAACAACTCGACCGCTTTCAAAACGCCCTCTTCAAAATCCAAAACTCTTTGACTTGTGCGTGCCATAAAATCTTTACTCCTTTTCTAAAAGTGTTTTAACCATTAAAAATAGTCAGTAAGATTGTATGAATGCTAAAAATTAAAAGTCTAAGGTCTTTTTAATTTTTTCCTTTTTATGGTTTTTGCCCTGTATTTATACGGGTTTGGAGTAATTTTTTACGAACGCCCGAAAAGAAACGCCCCTTTTCCGCTTTCCGTTTTCGTCTTTTTCGAGCGGATGTTTCGTTTCGTAAGTCTTTTTCCAACGTCCCCATTTATTTATCACTGATGTTATAAAAGCAGATTCGCTCTGAGCCTCACTTTTAAATTCTTGATAAGCACGTCGAGCAGATTTCGTGCGACTTTCATTTCCCAACTTATTTTCTATAGCCCAAATGGTTGCCCTCTTTAGATAATCTTCTTCCTTCCTGCCTCTGCGCTTTGATTTGGAATTACTTTTTAATCGTTGTTTTTTCCATTCCCTAACAAACTTATTGATTGAATTTAATTTCTTTCCTTCCGGCGCGGGCGAATTATTCGCAAACTCAAGCAAGTCTTTGACAAAATCATCATCAACACTTGGATTTTTGAATAAAGCTCTACCCGTATAATCATATGAATCAATCTCCCTGCACCAAATCTTGTCTAACGTGCAATCGTGAATCACACGATAATTTTTCTTACCGACTTTTATATCAAACTCATCTCTAACAAATTTATCGTCCGTTTCTTGGAAATCTCCCCCACAAACTACCGACATATTGCCGTTATCTTCCAATTCACTTTCTACGAGAACTCCAACCAAATCTCTCCTATTTCTTACAAGCACTCTTCTCTGCGGATAATGCTCATTAGTAGTCCACTTCTTTCCACCTACCAAATTAAGCATTATTCGCGGCGGCTTAGTGGCAATGAGAAGAACTTCATCATTTGATTCTGTCCCAATCAAATCAGTTTTGTTATTAACATCTTCCGATTGCTTGTCCAAAACTCCCGATTCTTCAGCAACATCTATTATCTTTTTCATAAAAATCCTGCATTTCAATTCAGTTATATTTCGCTAACTATCCCGTGTGTGCATTTGTGTGTATAAACGTGCGTAAAACGTGCAGTATGACGTGCTGCAAAACCTGCATCATTTTCAAAGCAATATTCCTATGCCTCGCCTATGCAAAACCTATGTTCTCGCCTATGCATTGCTCTACCCAAAAACTATGCGATTCCCTACTACTTTTAACTCTTAAATCCATCTCAAATCGAAGCAATTTTCATTTAATAAATGGAAGCTCTTCGGTAAATCAGAAGCCTTTGCAGACTTCTGATTTTTTAAAACCGTAGCTAGGGTGAGTTACTTCAATCCTCAAGTCCTAAACTTTTCGCCACGTTGAAATAGATTTTTCTTGCGTAACGCTTGATTCGGCTCGCCGGTCGCTTGAAAAACTTCTGAACTTCGGTCTTTTTATAATTGTGATGCTCCGGGCAAATAAAACTTTTCGGCTGGCGGCAAATTTTACAATGACTGTTCGCCTTTATTCTGCGATTTAACTCTAGAATCACATCCCGAAAAGGCATCGCATCAATAACTTTTCCGGCTTTGTCGAGCCAAAGAATGATGTGCATTCCTTTTTCAGCCGTTCCAATATACTGATTTTCAGAAGGTTTTTTAACGGACTTGTTTTGATACGCTTGGAAAATCGCATTCGTAACTTCTTCCTTCGTCCAATGTCTCGGAAAGAAGACGGAAGTTCTGCTTCTGCCTTTTCGCCTTATACCGTCAAAGAAAACGGTCGCAGCATAAACCCCGTTTGCGTCTTCGGGCATCCTGCAAGCGACTTGAACTTTTTCATTCTTAATTGATTCAAGCCGGTAGCCGATAACTCGATAGTTATTAACTTGGTTGATTTGTTTATTTACGTTTGGAAGCAAAGCGCCGTCGAAGATATTTGACAGCCCTTTTTCAGCGAAAATCTCATATTTATCTTGCATAACTATATTTTCCTTATAGCGTCAGGCAAGACGAAAAATGCTAGAATTTCGCCAGCTTGACGCAGTTTGGTTTAAACGCAGCGCGTCGGGTTAGGACACAGGGAGAAGGTTAGAGCTTTCCTTGTGTCCGGTATTCATCTCCACCTCGGAGAATCAAAATTCTATCTACGAAGACTCAGGAACAAACGCAATCGCACTTGTTCTCAAGTTTTCGTTTTCAAGAAGCTTCATCGAAATAACTCTTACAAAATTCATCCAGCGAGCTTCGGTGTATCTTCCAAGTTCCATTTTCACTGGTCTTTTTTGCCAAAATTTTCTTATCCTTCAAAGCCTTTTTCAAATCATCTTCCGGCAAACCGGAATATGCCAAAGCCTGAGAGAAGTTCAAAATCAACTTATCTTTGAAAGTCGAAATGTCCAAAACTTTTTTGTGTTTGTCTTCCGTCCCGGACGCAAGCAGTTTTTGTGTTTCTTTCTGAAAGCCTTCCACAAGTTTTTCAGCAAATACTTTCAAATCTGAAAGCACGATAACTTGTGCATTATTAGTTTTCTCTACTAATGACGGCTTGAAATAAACCTTTTCGCGTTCGTCTTTTACTGGCTTAAGCTCGCTTTCTCTATAAACTCTGACCTTCCTTTTTTTTCCATCCTTAGCTTCTCTATATTCTTGCTGATAACTAAGATTCAACCTTTCAAAGGTTCGGCGGTTCATTCCGACATAAGAAGCGGCTTCCTCAATTAAATACGTCTTTTCCATACTATGACAACTAAATAAATGTTCTGCGTTATTTGACGTAGTTTGATATAACCGCTAATCAATGTCAACTAGATAACTCCGACGCGCTATTTGTCATAGTTTGAAATCCTCAGCTTGAAATTAAAAAAGCCAGACTGTGAATGACCGGCTTTTTTGTAGTTAATTGAGAATCTATTTTGAAGTTAAATTAAATTCTGCAATTTCCTTTTCAATTCTCTCGACCGCTACACCATCTAAATACATCGCGCCGCATTCATTACATTTTAGAGCGGGTATATTCTCATATCGGAACTCTTTACCTTTCCGCTCGAAAGTGTGCTGAACTCGCACCGGTTCCGCTACACCATCGCAAAATTCGCAAAAATCCTGTTCCTCAATCATAAATTACAACGATTTCTTTTTGCTGGCTTTATCTTTTTCTACTAAATCCAACAGATATGTAGCATTAATATGAACTTCTCCACAATCGACACAAACTCGCGCTGGCGCATCTTTAACTTCTATTTGATACCCATTAACCCGAATCGATTCGGTAACCTTTATTTTAAACAAATTTTCGCAATAACAAACATTATTATTTTTCATAATCCGTTTTTTTCGAGCTGTTACAAACTAAATGTTACCACCACGGACAACGGCATTCTTACCATTACTTCAGAATGAATGCGAGCCGGCAAATGACTTAAAATCGCCGTTAGTCCGCGGGGTATCATAAAAATTCGTTTATCAGATACCTATATTCCAGATGAACCATTTTTGTTCGTGATTATACAAAATGAAAACTTAGGAACATCTCCGAAAATTTGTTATTCTCTGTCTCTCGTTTACTTAATTTATTTGTATGGAGAACGTGAAAATGGACAGCGACACAGGTATTAAATTCTCAAGATTCAGAGTTACTAGACTTATTTTTAAAGATAATTCCTTTCCAGAATCTGTTGAATTAAGCAGCCATTACTTTAGCAATATGTCTAAACAACAATTGAGCGCAATTCAGTTAGCCGCTGTTCTCACCAAAGATGAAGCTACCAACCTAATGCGAGTGCTAAATGATATTGCTAGTCGGGTCGAAAATGAAATAAGAGATGGGCTAATAGAAGCGAAGTCATAAGAACATTTGCGAACTCACATTGTTCATAAGTTTTCGTTTTAAAATAGAAAAGCTAGATATTTTTATCTAGCTTTTCTATTTCAGTTGATTACTGTCGGTAGCAATTGAAAGCTACGCAGATACAAATACGTCATATAGGTCTAAAACTTCAATGCTAACAACGCTCCCTTTCTTATCGAAGTTAAACAAAACATTTTTGTCGTAATCAAATTTGCTTCGGCTCGATGGAGCATCCGAAAGACGAACAACCAGTAAATCAACATCTTTCTGATAATCCAAACTCTTCGCAAAGTTTGCCACCAGTCCAACGCGCGATTCCGCAAGATTCAACAATTCCTTAGATAATTCCGTTTCTAATTGTGTCGTGACCATATTACTCTGCCCTTATTATATTCATCGTCAAAGAAAGCCGTAATGATGAAACCGTCCACCTGACCAATTTCCTTATACATAACGTGTAACCAACGCTTACGACCTAAATTGACAATAGCAATCTTCACACCCTTTTGCCCGCGGGTAACGAACTCAGGATACTCAACAGCGTCCAAAACAGTTTGAAGGAATCCACTCATACCGGGATGCCCTTCTACAATATGCTCCCATCGCTCATCGGTTAAACGAATGGTAACGCCGTCAACTGATTTTATCTCACCTATATTCACAAAGCTACATTTTTATCACAAAAGCAAAAATCTAAGAACAGAACCTTCGTAAACAGTTATCAAAATTAAATTCTTGTCCGCGCTGATTATTTTCACAAAATCCCAAAACTCCGCATCCGATAATGATTGAACTTGGCGTTATTCTCTCCATTATCGGACGGCATTTTTCCATCTGTCTGATTTCACCAAAACCGAAGAATTTCAAATTCAGTCGAAATATCGTGCAAGGTTACAAAATGGATTCGTTTGTGTAACCTCAAAAACTATTGCCATACAACACAGAATTGAGCGAAAACGCCTTTATAACCTATTTGAAAGACAAAAATACTCCCTACGCCGTTTGATAAGAATTGTTGTCGTAAATGGCTGCCTGAAATTCTCTAAATCTTTCATCCGGGACATCCAAACCACGCCATACTTCCCCCGAAAGTGTGCAAAAAATTGCGTTTTTGTAGCGTTGGGCAAGCTGAATCTTCCTATATTCGCGCCGTCGCTTGAAAACTTCCGAAATTTCGCGCAACCATTCATCCCGCCGCCCTTCTTTAATCAGTCTCGAACCTCGCTGCCTTAACGTCTCGGTCTTTATTTTGTTGATGCCAGGCAAATTGTTTTCAGAAATTTCTTGAACTGTGCGGTGTTTATCAAGATACGATGTTTCGTCCGCGGGGTCTCTTTTCCCTTTACCTTTTCGGAGATTAGCTTCGCCGAATGTCTCGACTAAACGCTTTCCATATAAAGCCTTTTCAACCTGGCAAATAAATTCAGTAGGAATTTTGGAAAAGTCCGAACCTTTAACAACGTATTTCACAGTTTCCGTAATTGCATAATCAAGCGTAACTTCCTTCTTTTCAGAATCCATTTTTGACTTGACTCTATTAATTTCTATATCTGCGTATCCGTCCTTTGTGTTGACTTTTAATTCCCTACCAAGTTCACACGCCGAATAATGTAAACAGTCTGTCCAGACGCGCCGCAATTCGTCAAAATCAAGGTATTTTGCATAAGCCAAAATGTTTGTGTGAAAATGAAAATGCGTTTTTTTCGCGCCGAGCGTAAACTCATCGGAAAAGACACCGCCGCGAAAATTCACTTTGAAAAAAGGATGATTCTTTAATCGGACTTCCGCGCCGCGCAACAACTGATAACCACTGTCAAAATCAAATCCGAACATATCCGGCTGGGTCAATACGATGTAGCGGAGATATTCACCGCTCTGCGGTTTGATGCGAGCGAGCGCGACCTTAATACGCTTTCGCGCCCGCGCTGAACTTGCCTTTAAATACGCCGGATTGCAGCGCGACGAAACTACATTCAAAGAACCGAACGCATCATAAAACTTGGTTTCTCCCGTGTCTTCGTCAATACAGTCAAGACCTTCGGCAATGAAAATGTTTTCGTCTTGCGCCGATTGAATCATTAAGTCCGCGACCGCCTGCGTCTCTGCATCGTCTTCGCCAAGTGCCGCCCAACTCAATGCTTCGGCAATTTCAAACGTCAAATCTCGACGGTGTGCAGCTCGTTCAAGCGGCGTGAATCTACGCTTTCGGTTAGTTTGAATTAAATTTTGAGTGGAATTTTGCATTAAATTCGCCAAACTTTTTAGTTAATGGGCGAATAATGCTTGAAGATTTACAGAACTTTCTTGTAGAATGTCTTCAGAGCTTAGTCGCGCCGGAATCGCGTTAATCTCAGAAGTCGTCAAATGCTGAATACATTTGGCGGCTTCGTCTTTTAAATGTAAAAAGAACTTGCTGCCAAGCATACTCTTAACGACTTGTGAGCGTCAACAAATTTATGCTGCTTTGCGTAAATTATTGAACTTCAAAACTTTTCGCTGCTTCATTGCTTCAATCTCCTTTCGCTGGTTATCAACTTCGAGTGAAAGAACTTTTGTAAGGTTCTCGAAACCTTTAATTCTCTTTTCAAGTTCCGCGTTTCTCGTTTCGGATAAAACCAAAGCAATGGACATATTTGTAAATTTCATACATTTAATTTCCGGTAAGGATTGGTAAATCAAATATCTAAAATTAAATAAATCAATGCTGCTTACCGCTTAGGCTTTCACTTTTTGTAATCGTAGATATTTATAATCCGAATCGAATTTGGTAAAGCAATCGTTTGACCTAAAGCATAGATAAGGCTGTCTCTCACTTGTTGCGTCGAATATCCGTCGAAAACTCTCAAATCAACCTCAAAATTGTATTGACTGTTTTTCCTGTCTCTATCGCTGGCAGATGAGTAAATAATGCCGAAACCGCGCGATTGCAGCGCGTTCAAAATGTCATACTTAACCTGACTTGCTAAATGAAACCAAGTATTTCGAGTAAAGTAACCGAACACTTGGACACGGTGGTTTCCTACATAAGCGGGGTTAAAAACTCTTCTGTCTTCAATGTTTTGGCTCTGTCCTATTCCTGATTTTGCAAGCCTCTGATTAAAAGTAAGTTTTGGCGGAGTAACTTTCTTTGGTTTTGGGTTTCCTAGCTCGCCCGTTTCATTGTCGGGAGGATAAATATAAATTATATAATTACTCATATCACAAAAAAAACACCGACATTCTTAATGCCGATGCTTCACTGTGATAGAATTTTCCTACACGTCGAAACATCGGCGGTCAATCAAAATCATCTTGTTATTTCAGTAACAAAATAATTTTGAGCGTGGGCTTAATTACTTTTCTCTTCCGGTCGAATGGTTTGATAAGTTAATTAAGCCTTTTACTTCTCGCTCGGTTCTTCGTCAATTTCTTCGGATTCGTCCGAATTTTCATCAACTCCAAGCAACTCGTCGTAATCGTCCTGAAACGAATCGCCGTAAGAATCAACCAACGCCTCTCGAACTTCATCAAGCGTGTTGACCAATTCAAGACGGCTGCCGTCGCAGTTGTCTAACAACTCGACCGCTTTCAAAACGCCCTCTTCAAAATCCAAAACTCTTTGACTTGTGCGTGCCATAAAATCTTTACTCCTTTTCTAAAAGTGTTTTAACCATTAAAAATAGTCAGTAAGATTGTATGAATGCTAAAAATTAAAAGTCTAAGGTCTTTTTAATTTTTTCCTTTTTATGGTTTTTGCCCTGTATTTATACGGGTTTGGAGTAATTTTTTACGAACGCCCGAAAAGAAACGCCCCTTTTCCGCTTTCCGTTTTCGTCTTTTTCGAGCGGATGTTTCGTTTCGTAAGTCTTTTTCCAACGTCCCCATTTATTTATCACTGATGTTATAAAAGCAGATTCGCTCTGAGCCTCACTTTTAAATTCTTGATAAGCACGTCGAGCAGATTTCGTGCGACTTTCATTTCCCAACTTATTTTCTATAGCCCAAATGGTTGCCCTCTTTAGATAATCTTCTTCCTTCCTGCCTCTGCGCTTTGATTTGGAATTACTTTTTAATCGTTGTTTTTTCCATTCCCTAACAAACTTATTGATTGAATTTAATTTCTTTCCTTCCGGCGCGGGCGAATTATTCGCAAACTCAAGCAAGTCTTTGACAAAATCATCATCAACACTTGGATTTTTGAATAAAGCTCTACCCGTATAATCATATGAATCAATCTCCCTGCACCAAATCTTGTCTAACGTGCAATCGTGAATCACACGATAATTTTTCTTACCGACTTTTATATCAAACTCATCTCTAACAAATTTATCGTCCGTTTCTTGGAAATCTCCCCCACAAACTACCGACATATTGCCGTTATCTTCCAATTCACTTTCTACGAGAACTCCAACCAAATCTCTCCTATTTCTTACAAGCACTCTTCTCTGCGGATAATGCTCATTAGTAGTCCACTTCTTTCCACCTACCAAATTAAGCATTATTCGCGGCGGCTTAGTGGCAATGAGAAGAACTTCATCATTTGATTCTGTCCCAATCAAATCAGTTTTGTTATTAACATCTTCCGATTGCTTGTCCAAAACTCCCGATTCTTCAGCAACATCTATTATCTTTTTCATAAAAATCCTGCATTTCAATTCAGTTATATTTCGCTAACTATCCCGTGTGTGCATTTGTGTGTATAAACGTGCGTAAAACGTGCAGTATGACGTGCTGCAAAACCTGCATCATTTTCAAAGCAATATTCCTATGCCTCGCCTATGCAAAACCTATGTTCTCGCCTATGCATTGCTCTACCCAAAAACTATGCGATTCCCTACTACTTTTAACTCTTAAATCCATCTCAAATCGAAGCAATTTTCATTTAATAAATGGAAGCTCTTCGGTAAATCAGAAGCCTTTGCAGACTTCTGATTTTTTAAAACCGTAGCTAGGGTGAGTTACTTCAATCCTCAAGTCCTAAACTTTTCGCCACGTTGAAATAGATTTTTCTTGCGTAACGCTTGATTCGGCTCGCCGGTCGCTTGAAAAACTTCTGAACTTCGGTCTTTTTATAATTGTGATGCTCCGGGCAAATAAAACTTTTCGGCTGGCGGCAAATTTTACAATGACTGTTCGCCTTTATTCTGCGATTTAACTCTAGAATCACATCCCGAAAAGGCATCGCATCAATAACTTTTCCGGCTTTGTCGAGCCAAAGAATGATGTGCATTCCTTTTTCAGCCGTTCCAATATACTGATTTTCAGAAGGTTTTTTAACGGACTTGTTTTGATACGCTTGGAAAATCGCATTCGTAACTTCTTCCTTCGTCCAATGTCTCGGAAAGAAGACGGAAGTTCTGCTTCTGCCTTTTCGCCTTATACCGTCAAAGAAAACGGTCGCAGCATAAACCCCGTTTGCGTCTTCGGGCATCCTGCAAGCGACTTGAACTTTTTCATTCTTAATTGATTCAAGCCGGTAGCCGATAACTCGATAGTTATTAACTTGGTTGATTTGTTTATTTACGTTTGGAAGCAAAGCGCCGTCGAAGATATTTGACAGCCCTTTTTCAGCGAAAATCTCATATTTATCTTGCATAACTATATTTTCCTTATAGCGTCAGGCAAGACGAAAAATGCTAGAATTTCGCCAGCTTGACGCAGTTTGGTTTAAACGCAGCGCGTCGGGTTAGGACACAGGGAGAAGGTTAGAGCTTTCCTTGTGTCCGGTATTCATCTCCACCTCGGAGAATCAAAATTCTATCTACGAAGACTCAGGAACAAACGCAATCGCACTTGTTCTCAAGTTTTCGTTTTCAAGAAGCTTCATCGAAATAACTCTTACAAAATTCATCCAGCGAGCTTCGGTGTATCTTCCAAGTTCCATTTTCACTGGTCTTTTTTGCCAAAATTTTCTTATCCTTCAAAGCCTTTTTCAAATCATCTTCCGGCAAACCGGAATATGCCAAAGCCTGAGAGAAGTTCAAAATCAACTTATCTTTGAAAGTCGAAATGTCCAAAACTTTTTTGTGTTTGTCTTCCGTCCCGGACGCAAGCAGTTTTTGTGTTTCTTTCTGAAAGCCTTCCACAAGTTTTTCAGCAAATACTTTCAAATCTGAAAGCACGATAACTTGTGCATTATTAGTTTTCTCTACTAATGACGGCTTGAAATAAACCTTTTCGCGTTCGTCTTTTACTGGCTTAAGCTCGCTTTCTCTATAAACTCTGACCTTCCTTTTTTTTCCATCCTTAGCTTCTCTATATTCTTGCTGATAACTAAGATTCAACCTTTCAAAGGTTCGGCGGTTCATTCCGACATAAGAAGCGGCTTCCTCAATTAAATACGTCTTTTCCATACTATGACAACTAAATAAATGTTCTGCGTTATTTGACGTAGTTTGATATAACCGCTAATCAATGTCAACTAGATAACTCCGACGCGCTATTTGTCATAGTTTGAAATCCTCAGCTTGAAATTAAAAAAGCCAGACTGTGAATGACCGGCTTTTTTGTAGTTAATTGAGAATCTATTTTGAAGTTAAATTAAATTCTGCAATTTCCTTTTCAATTCTCTCGACCGCTACACCATCTAAATACATCGCGCCGCATTCATTACATTTTAGAGCGGGTATATTCTCATATCGGAACTCTTTACCTTTCCGCTCGAAAGTGTGCTGAACTCGCACCGGTTCCGCTACACCATCGCAAAATTCGCAAAAATCCTGTTCCTCAATCATAAATTACAACGATTTCTTTTTGCTGGCTTTATCTTTTTCTACTAAATCCAACAGATATGTAGCATTAATATGAACTTCTCCACAATCGACACAAACTCGCGCTGGCGCATCTTTAACTTCTATTTGATACCCATTAACCCGAATCGATTCGGTAACCTTTATTTTAAACAAATTTTCGCAATAACAAACATTATTATTTTTCATAATCCGTTTTTTTCGAGCTGTTACAAACTAAATGTTACCACCACGGACAACGGCATTCTTACCATTACTTCAGAATGAATGCGAGCCGGCAAATGACTTAAAATCGCCGTTAGTCCGCGGGGTATCATAAAAATTCGTTTATCAGATACCTATATTCCAGATGAACCATTTTTGTTCGTGATTATACAAAATGAAAACTTAGGAACATCTCCGAAAATTTGTTATTCTCTGTCTCTCGTTTACTTAATTTATTTGTATGGAGAACGTGAAAATGGACAGCGACACAGGTATTAAATTCTCAAGATTCAGAGTTACTAGACTTATTTTTAAAGATAATTCCTTTCCAGAATCTGTTGAATTAAGCAGCCATTACTTTAGCAATATGTCTAAACAACAATTGAGCGCAATTCAGTTAGCCGCTGTTCTCACCAAAGATGAAGCTACCAACCTAATGCGAGTGCTAAATGATATTGCTAGTCGGGTCGAAAATGAAATAAGAGATGGGCTAATAGAAGCGAAGTCATAAGAACATTTGCGAACTCACATTGTTCATAAGTTTTCGTTTTAAAATAGAAAAGCTAGATATTTTTATCTAGCTTTTCTATTTCAGTTGATTACTGTCGGTAGCAATTGAAAGCTACGCAGATACAAATACGTCATATAGGTCTAAAACTTCAATGCTAACAACGCTCCCTTTCTTATCGAAGTTAAACAAAACATTTTTGTCGTAATCAAATTTGCTTCGGCTCGATGGAGCATCCGAAAGACGAACAACCAGTAAATCAACATCTTTCTGATAATCCAAACTCTTCGCAAAGTTTGCCACCAGTCCAACGCGCGATTCCGCAAGATTCAACAATTCCTTAGATAATTCCGTTTCTAATTGTGTCGTGACCATATTACTCTGCCCTTATTATATTCATCGTCAAAGAAAGCCGTAATGATGAAACCGTCCACCTGACCAATTTCCTTATACATAACGTGTAACCAACGCTTACGACCTAAATTGACAATAGCAATCTTCACACCCTTTTGCCCGCGGGTAACGAACTCAGGATACTCAACAGCGTCCAAAACAGTTTGAAGGAATCCACTCATACCGGGATGCCCTTCTACAATATGCTCCCATCGCTCATCGGTTAAACGAATGGTAACGCCGTCAACTGATTTTATCTCACCTATATTCACAAAGCTACATTTTTATCACAAAAGCAAAAATCTAAGAACAGAACCTTCGTAAACAGTTATCAAAATTAAATTCTTGTCCGCGCTGATTATTTTCACAAAATCCCAAAACTCCGCATCCGATAATGATTGAACTTGGCGTTATTCTCTCCATTATCGGACGGCATTTTTCCATCTGTCTGATTTCACCAAAACCGAAGAATTTCAAATTCAGTCGAAATATCGTGCAAGGTTACAAAATGGATTCGTTTGTGTAACCTCAAAAACTATTGCCATACAACACAGAATTGAGCGAAAACGCCTTTATAACCTATTTGAAAGACAAAAATACTCCCTACGCCGTTTGATAAGAATTGTTGTCGTAAATGGCTGCCTGAAATTCTCTAAATCTTTCATCCGGGACATCCAAACCACGCCATACTTCCCCCGAAAGTGTGCAAAAAATTGCGTTTTTGTAGCGTTGGGCAAGCTGAATCTTCCTATATTCGCGCCGTCGCTTGAAAACTTCCGAAATTTCGCGCAACCATTCATCCCGCCGCCCTTCTTTAATCAGTCTCGAACCTCGCTGCCTTA
>MWVV01000560.1_pt1 | contig 13622 bp, 10 predicted proteins | sample 1047281 | NCBI WGS metagenome assembly MWVV01 (sample SAMN06349986, study PRJNA376086) | soil metagenome | isolation source: PT-2 sample Antarctic (ecotone) soil | place: Antarctica | collected 2015-01-13 | reverse complement strand
TGGTTCAAGCCGCAGTATTCGGCGCAAAACAGATGATATTTGCCCGGCTTTGTCGCGTTAAACCAAATGCTCGTGTAGCGTCCCGGCACAACGTCGGCTTTTGTTCGGAAAGCCGGAATCGAAACGTCGTGCAGCACGTCTTCGGTCGTCATTGTCAACTTGATGTTCTGACCGACCGGAACGTGCAGCTCGTTGATTTCGCGCTGTCCCGTGCCGTGCTGAAATTTCCACATCCATTGTTTTCCGACCACGTAAATTTCGGTCGCGTCTGCCGGCGGGCGAAACTGATTATAAAAAACCACCGCGCCGCCCAAGAAAATCGTCATCGAGATAATGAAAGGAACAATCGACCAAAAAGTTTCGAGCGGAACCGAGCCGTGAATTTCCGCGCCCGTAGCGTATTTCTCTTTTTCACGATATTTGACGAAGAAAAAAATAATCGTCAGAACGATGCCGATTGTAAAAAACGCGCTGATGCCAATCAGATAAAAATATAAATAATCGACCTGCGACGCGAAAGTCGAAGCCTGTTCGGGAAACAATGGAATCCACGTTGAATCCTGTTGCATAATCTTAGGTTAGTGCTGAATGGTGAGTGGTTACTTAAAGAATTTTTTTAAACTAACCGCTCTCCTCTCTAAAAAATCTATTTCAAACCAGCCGCTTCTTTATTTTTATTTTTCCGCCAAAAAAACAGCATCATTCCGATAATTCCCAAAACGGTTGCGACCGCCGTCAGACGCATCGCGCGCAAAACCGCGAAACCGTATTTTCCGCTTGCTGGGTCGTAATGAAAACAATAGAGAAAAAGTTTCTCGACCGGATTGCCGATTTTCCCTTCGCCCGAATCGATTAAACCGAATTTCACGTCGCCCGGCGCGTAATCGATGCCGTAAAAATAACGCGAAAGCCTGCCGTCCGGCGTCGTCATCATAATGCCGCCCGCGTGCGCGAACTGGTTCGTTTTCTCGTCAAACTGATAATTAAATCCGGCAGCCTGCGTAACTTTGTCGATTTCGCTCTGCGTTCCGGTCAGAAAATGCCAGCCGTTTAGAGCGCCCGCGCGCCCGTAGCGATTCAGATAGCTTTCTCGTTTATTTTTCGCCAAATCCGGCTTGTCATTCTCGCGCGCGTCAAAACTTATCGCAACGACATCAAAATCTTTTCCGGCGTCAAACGAAATGCCTTTTAAACTCCCCGTCAAACCGTTCAAAACTTCGTTGCAAAGCATCGGGCATTCGTAATAAACAAACGCCAAAATCACCGGCTTTTTCCCGTTAAATAAACTGCCGAGCTTTATAACGTTGCCGTTTTCGTCCTTAAATTCCGCGTCGAGCGGCAACTGCGCGCCGAGTTTCTGGTCGATTCCGACCGTCTGCAACTGCGTCGGCATACCGTTGCTCACGCCCGCCTGCGACGGGTCATAAGTTTTCGGCGAGTAAAGCGGCGAGTTATAATGCTCGGTCTTTTGCGCTGTAACACTGCCAACCAAAATTAAACCCGCAAAACTCGCTAAAAGTGTCAGTTTCAAAACTGCTGAAATAGCTGAACTTTTTTTCATAAAAACCCTTTTACTAAAAAAACAAGCTTCGGATTTCCCGTTTTCTTATCCTTTATCCTTTATCCCTTATCCTTTTCTTCTCTATCTTCTCTATCTTCTCTGGTCGCTCGCCGTTCTACCCGCGCTTGAATAGGAAACCATCCGGCGCGATTCGTCGAGCATTTTCTGTCCGTCCTGATTGGCGGCTGACGCGCCCGCGCTTTGTTCGAGAAATTTCGCTTTTGCTTCGTCGAGCGGCAAAGTTACGACCGTTCCGCTTTGCGCGTCGCGCTGACCTTCACTGGACAATTTGTCCCACTCCGATTTCAGGACTCGATATTCGGATTGCGGCGCGCGCAGTTCAAGATTTGTGCGCGATTGGCTGCCGTTATTTTGCGTCTCGACGCCGAAACCGGGCGCTGTCTGAAGACGCGGTTCGGGCGGAAGGCGCTCTTCGGCGCTCATCATCAACGGATTTTTCTTGTCCTTCGTCTCATGCGCCTGCTGCTCCATAACGTTCTGCAAAAACCACATCAAGCCGAACGTAATGACAATCAACAAAAACAGCCCGACGCCGAAATAAATCACGCCGCGCAAGCCGATGATGTTGGTTTCATACGGCTTCTCGAAATTAACAAACGACTTCTCGTGCGAGGGTTCTACGTGCTTTGACATAATTTTATCGAGTTCAAAGTTTAAGGTTCAAAGTCTGTTTCAAAATCTTAAACTTTGAACTTTGAACTTTTTAGTGTTCGTGTCCGTGTTCAATAGCATTCGGCAAATACGGGTCGTTGATTGGAACGAGCGGACGCTTCATCAGCTCGCCGAAAAACCACCACAGCCAGATTCCGCCGATTGCAAGCGGCGCGACCAAATCCATCCAATTCAAATTAAACGGCATTTCTTGCCCGTGCATACCGACTTTCGGACTCGGTCCAATCAGGTAATACATATCGATGAGCCGCATTACGAGAATAAAAACACAAAGCGCCGCGAGCCATTTCGCGTTTCGTTTCAAATCGCGCGAGAGCAGCAGCAGAAACGGAAACGCGAAGTGAAAGACGATTAAAAGAATGCCGATTGCGCCCCACGCGCCGTGCATTCTCGACAAATACCAGACGGTTTCTTCCGGCAGATTGCCCGACCAGATAATCAAAAACTGCGAAAAATTGAAATACGCCCAGACCATTACGAGCGCAAGCACGAGCTTTCCGATGTCTTGAAAATGGCTTTGCCCCAGGATGCGGTTCATCGGCGCTTTATTGGCAAGCAGAGCGAGAATCGTAATCGAAAAAGCGAAACAGCTTAAGCCCCAGCCGGCGACAAACAGAAATCCCCACATCGTCGAATACCAGTGCGGGTCAAGCGTCATCACCCAATCGACGGCGGCAAAGGTTACGAGCAAAACATAGACAACCATCGTCGGACCGGCAAATTTTCCCGCGTCCGCCAAGTTTTTCATCGCCGTGTCAGAATCGGTCGCTTCGTCCTGCCGACGCGACCAGCGGGTCAGCAGATGAGCCATTATTCCCCACAGAACGAAATATAAAATCGCCCGAATAATGAACCAATGCACGGTCAAATACGGCTGCCGGTGCTGTATAATTTTGTCGTCGCCGAGATGTGTCCATTCGTAAATGCTGCTAACTCCGAGCAAAATCGGCACGAATAAAATAAGCTGAAGCGGAAAAATCGTCCGCGCGCCCGCTTCGACGACGCGGCGAATGACGACGCCCCACGAGCCGTGTATTAAATGCTGAAGCAAAAGGATGCCAAGACAGCCGATGCCGATGCCGCCCCAAAAAACAAAACCCAGAAGCCACGCGCGCAAAGCGTCTTCGCGCATTTCGGGAAAAAGCAGCGCGACAATCAGCATTACGGCTGAAAGAACGCCGCCGATGCCGAGCGCAAGGGTTCGCCAACGTCCGATTTCCGGCGGCGCGGCAAAAGCCGAAGCGTCAAAATGTTCCGAAGCATCGAAATGCTCGCTTGTCGTCTCCATTATCTCGTTTGACCTCCGGTCGTCGTGGACTGCGGATTTTGTCCCGTATTTCTCGGCGGCTGATTTACCGGCGAAATTCCCGCCGCGCCGTTGTTTTGATTGGTCTGCATATTTCCGTTCGGATTTTGGCTAAGTTGCAGCGCGCGAATATAGGCGACAATCGCCCACCGGTCAGCAGGCGGAATTTGCGAGCCGTAACTGTTCATCTTGCCCCAGCCGTTTGTTATCACGTCAAAAAAATGTCCGTCCGGCGCGCCTCGAAGGCGGTCGTCGTGATACGTCGGCGGCTTCGGATAACCGCGCCGCACGACCATTCCGTCGCCGCTTCCAACCGGACCGTGACAGACGATACAGAAAACTTTGTAACGCTGCTCGCCTCTGTCCAGAAGCTCTTGAGTTACGGGAACAGGACTTTTTTCAATCGAATCGGGAAAACTCGTTACAACGCTGTTTCCAGCCGCGTCCGTTCCCGTCGTCGCCTGCACGCTGCTGTCTACGTTTTCCTTTTTGCCCGCGTAAAACGCTTTGTTCTCGCGCAGGTAACCGCGCGCGACCGTTCCTTCCGGCAACTCGCGCATCGCCTTTTTATCGCTGAAAAAGTCGCTTTTCTTATGCGCCTTATAACGCGGTTGGTCTTGCATATCGTAGCGGCAGCTGAACGACAATACGCAGAAAGCAACAATCAACAGACAACAAATTTCTCGTCTTCCGGCTTTGAACTTCGATTTTTCAACTTTGAACTTACTCGTCGACATCAAAAACCTCCTGCGCGTTCAAAGTCTGCATAAAGTTTCTCGTCTCGTCGTAATTAAATTTTGGGTCGCTCGTCTCAATCAGCAAAAAGAATTTCTCTCTGGTCGCAAGAGCGAAACGCGGAACGTTGAAAACCGGATGATACGGCTGCGGCAAACCGTTCAAGAAAAGCATTCCGAAAACCGCCGTGAACGCCGCAAACAAAATCGTCAATTCGTAAGCAGGCGGAATAAAGGACGGCAGGCTGAAAAACGGACGACCGCCGACGATAATCGGATAATCGATAACGTGAACGTAATACTGCAAACCGATTCCCGACAGCAGACCGGCGATGCCGCCGCCTAAAACGAGAAACGGCAAAATGGTTCGCTTGATGCCGAGCGCTCTGTCCATTTCGTGAATCGGGAACGGCGAGAAGGCGTCGGTTTTCGTGAAACCGGCTTCGCGCGTTTTCCGCGCCGCATCGACCAGCTCGGTCGGCGTGTCGAATTCGGCTAATAATCCGTAAATTTTCTTGTCCATAAATTTCTAACGCTTGCGATTGACCGCCTTTGCCGGCAAACAATTTGACACGGGTGAGTTGCCCTTTTTTATATGCTTGCGAACAAGCGCAGCCAATCGCAATTTCAATTTTTTCAAAAACTTTACGCTCGCCCGGTCGCCGTTTCGACATCGTTCGTGTTTTCCTCAAAATCTTCCGAATGCCCGTGAACGTTCGCCTGCGGCAACAATGTTCTGACCTCGAAAATTGAGATGACCGGCAGAAATCGGACAAACAGAAACAGCAAAGTTACGAACAAACCGATTGTTCCGAGAAACATCGACCAGTCAAACATAGTCGGCGAATACATCGCCCACGAAGACGGCAGAAAATCGCGGTGCAGGCTTGTTACGATAATTACGTATCGCTCGAGCCACATCCCGACGCTGACAACAAGAGAAATAATAAACAGCCAGAACGCGCTTTCCCGAAAACGCTTGAACCATAAAAACTGTATGGAAATGCCGTTGCATAAAATAAGAAGCCAGTAAGACCACCAATACGGACCGTTCCAGATGCGGTTTTTTATCATATACAGCTCGAATTCGTTGCCGCTATACCAGCCGAAAAACGCTTCCATCGCGTAGCCGTAACAAACAATCAAGCCGGTTGCCAGCATCACCTTGCCCATCAAAACAAGATGAGTGTCGGTAATCAAATCCTTCATGTTATACCAGACGCGAAGCGGAATCATCAGAATCAAAACCATCGCAAAACCGGCGAAAATCGCGCCCGCCACGAAATACGGCGGAAAAATCGTTGCGTGCCAGCCCGGAAGCTGCGCGACCGCGAAGTCGAAGCTGACGATTGAGTGAACCGACAAAACCAGCGGCGTCGAAAGACCGGCGAGCAACAGATAAGCCACTTCGTAACGATGCCAGTGCCGCGCCGAACCGCGCCAGCCCCACGAAAGAAGCCCGTAAATAATTCTGAAATATTTATTCTTCGCCCTGTCGCGCAAAGTGGCAAGGTCGGGAATCAGACCGATATACCAAAACAGCGCCGAAACCGTCGCGTAAGTCGAAACCGCGAAAACGTCCCACATTAAAGGACTGCGAAATTGGGGCCACATTCCCATCGAGTTCGGAATCGGGAAAAGCCAGTAAGCGAGCCACGGTCGCCCCGTGTGCAGCAGCGGAAACAAACCGGCGCAGGCAACGGCGAAAAGCGTCATCGCTTCGGCAAAGCGGTTAATCGACGTGCGCCATCTCTGGTTCATCAGCAGCAAAATCGCTGAAATCAAAGTTCCGGCGTGTCCGATGCCAATCCACCAGACGAAGTTGATAATGTCGAACGCCCAGCCTACGGGGACGTTGTTTCCCCAGATTCCGATTCCGGTAAAAACCAGATACATAATCGTGAACATCAGAATCTGCAAAAGGATAAAACCGATGCCGAAGCCGAAAAACCAGCCTAAAGGCGTCCGCTTCTTCAGGGTTTTGTCGCTGATTTTGTCGGTCAGCGTTCCAAAAGTGTGGTCGCCCTCAACCATTCGAGGGAAAAGTGGTTTTTTTACGTCTTTAACTTCTTGCATATTTTTAACCCGAAAACTTTCTGCGCCTCCCGTTAATGCGTCGGCTCGTGCGGCACTCCCGCTTCCGTATTTTTCTCGCGCTCCAGATTGCTCACTTTTATAATGGTCGGCTTGTAATCGGGCATTTCTTTGTTCTGATTTTTCAAGCTCGCCAGATAAGTCGTGCGCGGCTGCGTGTTCAGCTCGTTCAGCAAAATATAGTTGCGCGGGTCTTGTTTAAGGCGCGAAACCTGACTGTTTTTGTCGTTCAAATCCCCAAAAACAATCGCGTCCGCCGGACAAACTGTCTGACACGCCGTCTGCACTTCGCCGTCGCGCACCATTCGCCCGCCGTCTTTCTGCGCTTCGATACGCGCCGACGAGATGCGCTGCGTGCAGTATGTGCATTTTTCCATCACGCCGCGCGAGCGAATCGTAACTTCCGGGTTTCGCATCAATTTATACTGCGGCGTGTTCCAATCCTGATAAAGCAAAAAGTTAAACCGGCGCACTTTATACGGACAGTTGTTCGAGCAATAACGAGTGCCGACGCAGCGGTTATAAACCATATCGTTCAAGCCTTCGGCGCTGTGAACCGTCGCGTGAACCGGACATACGGTTTCGCACGGCGCTTGCTCGCACTGCTGACATAAAACCGGCTGAAAGCTCAAAGTTTCGGGACTGTTCAAATCGCTGCCCGTATAATAGGTGTCGATTCGCATCCAGTGCATCTCGCGGCTGCGCGCAATCTGGTCTTTGCCGACGACCGGAATATTGTTTTCCGATTGACAGGCGACGACGCAGGCGTTGCAGCCGACGCAGTTGTTCAAATCAATCGTCATTCCCCAGCGATGATTTTCGCTGTAATGTTTTTGGAATTCGCCGCCCGGCTGCGATTCGTCATACATCGATTTGTCGTATTCGTTGTGCTGCTCGCCGAGTTTCGGGTTTTCCTGAAACTGCTCCAAATCCCAAACGCGCAAAAGGTCGCGCCCTTCCATATTAAAATGCGTCTGCGTCGAGGCGATGTTTTCCTGCGCGCCGCGCCCGATAATTTCGCCCGCTGCAAACGAAGCGGCATCGGATTTGACGACATCATAAGCGTTATACCCGATTCCCGTTCCGATTTGTCCGGCTCGGGCGCGCCCGTATCCGGTGTAAATCGTTACGACATCATCGGGCTGTCCGGGCGCAATCCACACGGGAACGGCGTTTTGAATTTCCGCGCCGTTGCACCGAACGGTTGCTAAATCCGAAAACAAATTGCCGCCCGTCGTATTGATAAACGACGTTCCTTCTACGCCGCCGTTCTGCTCGTCTTCGCTTCGGGTCTGATTAAATCCGAGCCGCCGCGCCGTAGTTGGACTGACGAGAGCGACGTTTTCCCAAGTTACTTTCGTCAGATTTTTCGGCAACTCCTGAAGCCAGCCGTTGTTGGAAAAACGCCCGTCGTGGACGCACGGGTCGGGCTGTATGGAAAATTCGACGCCGCCGCTTCCGCCCATCGCGGGAATGTTCTGCGTCAAAAACGCCGTATTGACCGAAACGTTTTTCGCCTGCGCCGCCGAGTTCGGAACAAGTCCGTCGTGAACGACTTTGCGCCATTGGGCATCGAAATTCTTTGAGTTGGCGACGGCGTTCGTCGTCTGCGTGTCGGTTTGTATCGGCTGAACCTGCTGCGACGATGAATTATTCTGCGGCGTCGTTGTCGAATTTCTGGTCAAAGCACCGCCCGAATTCATCGCGGCATTATTATTGTTGTTATTATTGCCGCCGCTGTTGTTCATTGCGCGGGAGGTTTGCGAATTGCCGCCGCTTTGAGAATTGATGCCCGATGAATTTCCAGTTTCGGAATTTCCACTTGCCGAATTGCCTCCGCCGCTTGTCGCCGTTGTTGCCATCGCGCGCGGAGCGCCCGTTGCGAAACCTTGTTTTTGCCAGAAGTTTTTTACGATGTCGCGGTCTTTCTGGTCGAAATTTTCGCGCGCGAAAATTTGCACGACTTCGTGCAAACTTTTGCCTTCGTAAAGCGGCTCGACCAGCGGCTGGACGATAGAAACCGTGCCGTCGTAAGCGCGCGTGTCGCCCCACGATTCGAGAAAATGCTTGGCGTTAACGTGCCATTGACAAAGCTCGGCGGTTTCGTCCTGATACAAACCGGTGTGTATGCGAAGCGGAATTTTGTTCATTCGCTCGGCGTTTAATCGCAAGTCGAACGGCGTGTTATAAACTGGATTGGCGTCGAGAACGACGAGCATTTTGACCGCGCCGCCGTCGATTTCCTGAATGAGTTGACGCAGATTGTCGATTTGCAAAGTGTCTGCGTTCGGTTCAAACGGCTCGGCGTAAGTTACGGTCGCGCCGACGTTGCCGAGCGCTTGATTCATCGCGTGCGCGAGAGCGTGAACGACGGGCGGTTGATTATCGCCCGCGACGACGACAGATTTTCCGCGATTCGCCTGCAAATCTTTCGCAAGCGCGCTAATCCACTGCGCGTTTTCCGTATAAGTCGAATTAGCGGCGCCGACGCCGACAGCCGCCGCAATCGCGCGCGCCACGTCCGGCATTTGACTCGGTTTAACGCCGATTCGATGGTCGGCTTTCGCGCCCGTAATACTGACCGAAGTTTCGACCATATAAAGACGGTTGATGTCCTGCTTTTCTTCGGAAAAATTGCGCCCTTTGACGAAATCCTTTGTGTATCGAACGTTAAAGCTCGACAGAAAATCCGAGTCGAGCGATAGAATGCGCGCGGCTTGGTCGAATTTGTAAATCGCTTTTGTCGCCGAGCCGAAAGCCATTTTCGCGCCCGCCGTCGCGTTGTCCCTGTTCGCCGGTTCGTATTGATAAAGCCGCGCGTTGGGGAGTTCCGTCAAAATCTGTTTGAACTGCGCGATTAAAGTCGGCGAAGTAACCGTCTCGGTTAAAAATCTGATGCCCGTGCCGCCGTCACCGCGCAACTGGTCAACTGCCCCGCGAACCTGCGTCATAAAACTCTGCCACGTCGATTGACCGCCGCGATAGCGAACTTCCTGCGAGCGGTCGGGGTCATACATTTGCAGAAGCGCGGCTTGCGCCCAAACATTTGTCGCGCCGAGACTTCCCGGATGGTCGGGATTTCCTTCGATTTTCGTCGGTCGCCCTTCGTTCGATTTGGCAAGCAGACCGACGCCCGTTCCGCCGACGCTCATCGACGTTGCGTAAAAAAGCGCTTTGCCCGGCACGATTTCTTCGGGCTGTTTGACATACGGAACGATTTTTTCGGCAGGCTGAATAACGCAGCCCGTCAAGCCGGCAAACGCCAAGGATGCGCCCATAACTTTGATAAAGTTGCGGCGGCTCAAGCCGTTTTCCCATTCTTCGGCGTGCGTCGGATATTCCTGCTTGACGAATTCCTCAAACTCCGGCGTCTCGGCAAATTCTTCGACGCTGCGCCAATAATCCTTCCCGCTCTTTTCGAGGATTTGTTTGCGCAGCAATGCAAAATTACTTTTACTGTCCTTGATGGGCATATTTTTCGTTTCGATTTTCAAATTTCAAAACACGAGATTTAAGACTATTGTTTTCGATTCTTAATTCTTAATTTTTAATTCTTAATTCTATCTGTGGCACGTCGAGCAGCTTGTCAGCATCTGCGTGCTGCGGATTTTGTAATCGGCTTTCAACTGCTGACGCTGCTCGGCGCTCAAATCGTTGCCGTCCCATTCCATATTATAAATCTCGGCTTTCGGGCGAATATAAGCTTCAGGGTTGCGATGGCACGAAATGCACCATTCCATCTGAAGACTGCTTTCCTGATAAACGGCGGGCATCGCGTCAATCTGCCCGTGGCAGGTCGAGCAGCCGACGCCTTTGGCAATATGTATCGAATGGTTAAAATAGGCGAACTCCGGCAAATCGTGAACACGCTCCCATTCAATCGGCTTGTTGTCGCGGTAACTGGCGCGAACCGGCTCTAAATACGGACTGTCCGACCACAGTTGATTGTGGCAGTTCATACACGTCTGCGTCGGCGGAATGCCCGCCGAATATGAAGTTTCGACCGCCGTATGACAATAGCGGCAATCGATGCCGTCGTCGCCGACGTGATGTTTATGGCTGAATTGGACGGGCTGCTGGCGCTCCAGAAATTGATTGGTCAGATACGACGAGCGCGACAGCTGCGTATAAACGTAAAAAGCGACGCCGCCGAGCAGAATCGCTATCACAAGACTTGCCTTCGCCACGTTGTTTGCGCCGCGATGAAATAATTGTGCCATTTCTTATTTTTCTTCTCTTGCCGCTCGTCGAAAATTTTACGGTTCTCGTCTAGCCTTTAAGAAGTTACAGACTCGATTTTACTGTCGCCAAGCCAACCTTTTTGCTTTCAAACGCAGGTTCTAAAACTTGTTTTTATAAAACCGGCGCGCGACCTAAAGTTTTTTATTATAATAATAAGGGCGAAAAATCTGAAAATGATTTTACGCGACTTTCCGCATTCCGCAAATCTTAGTTACAAAAATAAATTTTCCGCGCGCTTTGTGCAAGTTTTCACTAAATAAGTTTTGCTGATAAGTTTGATTACGATTGCTACATAACCGAAACGCGGCGTCTTTTAATAAAATTTTGTTTATAAAATCCTGCCCGAGGTTAAAGCTCGCGTGTCCGCGCCGAAAGCAGCGCGACGCCGGTTGCCGCCGCCGCGTCTCCAAGCTCGCCGGCAAGAATTTCCGTGCCTTCAAACGACGGCGCGAACGAAAGTTCTCTGGCGCGTTTGATAATCGCGTCTAATACAAGCCGCTCGGCTTGCATAATTTCGCCGCCGACGACAATGCGCCCCACATCGAGCAGATTTATCACACCCGCAATCGCCGCGCCAACGTATGTTCCCGTCCGTTCGAGCATTATCCGCGCGAAATCGTCGTGCTTGCGCGCCGCCAGCACAACGTCCGCCAAAGTTATTTTCCCCGCGTCTAGACTGCTCAAAGACGAAGTGTTGTCCTGATAAAAACGGCTGCGCGTGCGGCGCACGATGCCCGCCGCCGAAGCCACGTCTTCGAGCCGCATTCCTTCGGAATTTATCGCCGTATAGCCGAATTCTCCTGCAAAACCCGAAGCGCCTCGCCAGACTTCGCCGTTCAGAACAAATGCACCGCCGATGCCCGTTCCCAAAGTCGCGTAAAACAAATCGCGCGCGCCCCTTCCCGCGCCCACGCGAAATTCGCCGTATGCGGCGGCGTTCGCATCGTTTTCAAGCGCTACGGCGAGTCCGGTCGCCCGTTCGATTTCAGCCGGAAAATCCACCTGCTCGTGTTCAGGAATGTAAGTTGAAAAGGCGACGCGTCCGGTTTTTCTGTGCAGAAGACCCGGCACGGCGATGCCGAGCGTTTGAAACTCACCGAACCGTGTCTTCGCTTGATTTATAAAATTTATCAGTTCCGCAACCGTTCCCCGCACGTCTTGCCGCTGTGCCGTCGGCTTCATTCTGAAGGCATCCCGAACCGCGCCGTCCGCGTCCAGACAAACCGCGACGAAAGCCTTTCGAGAAACTTCGACGCCGACGAATTTTGCTGTTTGACTGCCGTTTTCGGTCATTTAATAAAATTTTATACGGTAAATTTCGGGCTGGAAAAACTAACAGGATTTTAGACACTCAAGCGTTAAACTGTCAAACAAAGGGCGCGAGAAATTACTTTTCACGACGTGCGGCGAAAATACGCCTTTGAAATTGAAAACGGTTTTCTCAAGTCAACAAATCAAATGCAATGCGCGACGCGCCGACAAGTCCGGCGTCATCGCCTAACGCGGCGAGAGATATTTGCGCCGTTCGCGCCGGTCTCTTGTAAGAGCGTTCGCCAATGGTTTTCTTTAGCTCGGGCAAAAACAATTTCCAACCGGCGCTTGCTCCGCCGCCGACGACAATCATTTCCGGGTTCAAGACATTAACCAAACCAGCCAATGCAACGCCGAGATAAAAGCCCGCTTGGCGGAAAACTTCGAGCGCCAATTCATCTCCGACTGTTCCCGCCTGATAAACGTCGTTCGCGTTTGGACAGGCGATTTGATTTAATTTCGATTTCGGATATTGCGATTTCAATTCGTTTGCAAGACGCGCGATTGCCGTTGCCGACGCATATTGTTCAACGCAGCCGCGCGAGCCGCAGCCGCAGGGCGCGCCAAACGGTTCGACCGAAATGTGTCCGATTTCTCCGGCTGTCCCGTCGCGCCCGCGCAAGACTTTACCGTCGATAATGATGCCGCCGCCGACGCCCGTTCCCAAAGTTACCATTATCGAATTTTCGACTTCTTTGGATGCGCCGAGCCAATGCTCGCCGACGGCGGCGGCGTTCGCGTCGTTTTCGATAAATGCCTTGACGCCTAGTTCGTTTTCCAGTTCGGAAGCCAGACGAAAGTTATCTAAAGACGGCAGATTCGGAGCTTTGAAAATCAAGCCGCGCTCATGGCTGACCGTTGCGGGAACGGCGGCGGAAATTGCCGCGATTTTGAAGTCGGAGCAATTTCGGCGACACTCGATTGCGCTTTCGGCAATTGTCCGAACAATTTCTCCGGCGCGCTCGCCGCGCGGCGTTTCGCACCTTGTCCGATACAAAACCGCGCCGCTACGGTCAACGGCAGCCGCTCTTAAATTTGTTCCGCCCAAATCGACGGCGATTACGATTTGCTTCATATCTGACGGACGATTTTTTCTGCGATTTTTTTCATATCCTCCGATTAAATTTTCCTGCCGGAACTCTCCGTCATCTCGCCCAAATGATTTGCAGTTTCGTCGGAAAAATCGCCTTCGAGACATTGCCAACGCCAGTTTCCCGCGCCCGATGCGGGAGTGTTCATTCTGGCTTCGTTGCCCAAACCGAGCAAATCCTGCATCAGCGCAATCGCCGTGTCCGCGACCGATTCAAACGGCGCGGACGAAATCCCAGTGAATTTCGCGCCCGTCGGATTTTAAATAATTCAAACAAAATTCGCGCTCGCCGTTTATCTGCCAATCGCCGCCTGTCGAATTTGCGCCCGCTTTTGACGCGAACCAGCCGCACGCCGTTTCGTTGTCGTGCGTTCCGGTGTAGGCGACGCAGTTTTTTATATAATTGCGCGGCAAATGGAAGTTGTCTGCATCGCCGCCGAAACCGTATTGTAAAATCCGCATTCCGGGAAAGCCGAAGCCGTCGCGCAGCGCTTCGACATCCTGCGTAATGACGCCCAAATCTTCCGCCCAACACGATAAATCGCCCAGCGCGTTTTTCCAAGCCTCCAAAAGCTCTTTGCCCGGAACCTT
>MWVV01000559.1_pt1 | contig 13622 bp, 10 predicted proteins | sample 1047281 | NCBI WGS metagenome assembly MWVV01 (sample SAMN06349986, study PRJNA376086) | soil metagenome | isolation source: PT-2 sample Antarctic (ecotone) soil | place: Antarctica | collected 2015-01-13 | reverse complement strand
CCGGCGGGCGAATGTCCCATCGCTTCGCGAGCGATTGCCGCGTTTGGATTCGACGTATCGCAGCACGAATACATTTCCTTCTGGCAGAAAAAACATTGTCCGCAGGCGATGACAAACGGGACGACGACTTTATCGCCAACTTTTAAGTTTGTAACTCCTGAGCCGACTTCGACAACTTCGCCCATATTTTCGTGACCCAGAATATCGCCTTTTTCCATTGTCGGCTGATAGCCGTCGAGCAGATGCAGATCCGAGCCGCAAATGGCGGTTGAAGTGATTTTGACAATTGCGTCACGCGCGTCCTCAATCTTCGGTTCGGGCACGTCTTCCACGCGCACGTCATTTTTTCCGTTCCAACATAATGCTTTCATAATATTCTCCTTGAATTTGTAAATTACTATCTTTGAACCTGAAACATAAACTTATTCGTCGTATTCGCTTGATCCGTTTACCCAAACGAATGATTGAATGTCAATCATATCTCGCGGTCTCAAATCCTTAAGATCAAGTTTTATTTGCCGCGCAAACTCAAGCAAAGGGCTATAAACTTTCCACGACGGGCGAGATTGATACTCGAAATCAAAATTATATTCGCGGGCGGCTGTACGATTTACTCTGTTTCTGCGGAACCTTGCGCTATTTTGATTGTTTTTGATTCGAGTAAGTTTACGGCAGGCAACGAAGGCGGCTTGAGTTCGGCACTTCCGTCGTTATATCTATTTTCCATCAGAGTCCCCTTGAAAAATCCCTGTAAGATAAAGTGATGGTTCTAATATACAAAATTTGGAGCCGATGACAAACTGTCTTTTTTACATTCAAAACTAATCGCTGCTTTCTTTACAGACTTTACTAAAGATTTTGCGGAGAATTTACTTTATCTGTGTTTGCGGCATCTCATCACCGACAAGTTAATCTTGCTTGAGGAGTTTTAGATGAAAAAACATACAAATTTTATCTGCCTGGCGTGGCTTTTTTTCGCATTGACAACTATCGGATTTTCTCAAACGCACCCAAATAAAGCGGAAGAAGAAAAGGAATTAATTGTAACCGAAGAGATTAAAGTCAATGTCGCCGCTTTTGACCGCAACGGCGGATTTGTTTCCGATTTGCGAAAAGAAGATTTGGTTGTTGTTGAAGACGGACGAATTCAGCAGCCGAGCAGCGCCCGGCGCGTTCCGGCAAATGTTCTGCTCGTTCTCGACACCGGCGGCGCGATGCGGAATAATCTCAGCACGACGCGCCAAACTGCCAAAGGTTTAATTGATAAACTGCAGGCAATCGACAATGTTTCCGTTTTTCAATTCAGCGATAAAGTAGAAACGCTTTCCGGATGGACAACCGATAAAGCGCAAATTTCAAATGTGCTGGATAAGAAACTCGGCTTCGGAAGACGCAGCGTTCTGATTCAGGCGCTCGATGCGGCAATCCAATATTTTTATCAAACGCCAATGGAAAATCGCCATCTGGTTTTAATCACCGGCGGCACGGACAGCTTTAACGATCAGTCGCTGAGAGATTTGGTTTCAAAAAATTTAACCGCGTCGGACATTACCGTTCACGTCATCAGCTATACGCAGATGCAGCAAATGGCTGTCAAATCACAAAAATCAATTTTCCAGGAAGGCGAATATAAACCGAAAAGAATGCCGGAGGAAATTGCCGACACTTTGCCGGATCCAAAAGGGGCGGGCAAAAAACAACCGATGAGTCCGCGGAAGATGGCGAAAATGCCGAGGCTCGGTTCAATCACTCTCGATATGGAAAGAAACCGGCGCGGCAAAGCGGATTCAGAAAACCTCGAAGCGGGCGAACAGTTTTTGACAAAAATTACCGAAAACACAAACGGGGAAGTTTTCCTACCCGAAAGTTTTGACGAAATGATCGACAAAACCACAACCTTAGCAAGAAATATCGATTCGCAATACGTTGTCACATACGTTCCGAAACGCCCGCTCAAAGATTCCGCGGCAGGCGAAATCCGCCTGATCGAAATTTCTTCCAGACGCGCCGGTCTGCAAGCGCAAGCCCGCCGCAAACTTACCACCGGCAAATAATAATATTAATCAAGATCAATAACCCAGGCGTGAGCGCAGGCTTTTGTGGATTAACAGTCGCGCCCACGCTCACGCCTGGGCTACTGACCCAAACTTTGTCAAGAAATTTTACTTGCGTTTATATTTATCAAACCACGTTCGCAAGTAAAGAATTTGCGACAGACGATTTGACGGATGACGCAGTCCGAGCGCGTTAAAACCGTGATATTCGTCGTTGAGGCGAACCATTGCCGTCGGCACTTTGCGCAATTTCAAAGCGCGGTAAAACTGCTCGGTTTGTTCCATCGGCGTGCGCAGATCGAGTTCGCCAGTCAGGAGCATCGTCGGCGTTTTGACGTTGCCGACATAAGTTATCGGCGAGCGCTTTAAGTGTTCGGACGGGTCTTCCCATGGAAGCTTTTTGAAGTTGTAATACCAGTCCGCGCCATCGGTCGTGCCGACGAACGAATACCAGTTGATGACCGGCTTCATCGAAACAGCCGCGGCGAAACGGTCTGTGTGTCCGACAATCCACGCTGTCAGAACGCCGCCGCCCGAGCCGCCCGTGACGAACAGATTTTTCTCGTCGATGTAGCCGCGCTTAATTGTTTCATCCACACCGCGCATCAAATCGTCGTAATCCTCCCCGGGGTAATTGTTGTTGATGGCATTGCCGAACGCTTTGCCGTAGCCGGTCGAGCCGCGCGGGTTGGTGTAAAGCACGACGTATCCCTCCGCCGCGTGATTTTGGAATTCAAAGTTAAAACCGACACCGTACATCGCGTGCGGTCCGCCGTGAATATAAAGAATCAGCGGATATTTTTTAGACGGGTCAAAATCGGGCGGCTTGACAATCCAGCCCTGTATTTTCATCCCGCCAACCGATTCATACCAGATTTCTTCAACCGCGCCGAGTTTTCGTCTTTCGAGCAGATCATCGTTGACACCCGTTAATTTGCGCGGGACGGGTTGTTTAACATTAAACGCGACGACATCGCCCGGTTCCGTCGCGCTGGCTAGAGTTCCGGCAACAATGCCGTTTTTGCTTATACTCGACAGAGAAATTTGATAATTTCCTTTTGTAATCTGCCTGGGGGCGCCGCCGGTTCTGGGCACAAAATAAAGATTGTTGGTTCCTTTGTCTTCGGTTGAAAAATAAACGCCGTCGCCCGTTTCGCTCCACATCAGATTGTCAGGCGTGCGGTCAAGATTTTCGGTCAGAATTCGCTTGTTTTGTCCGTCGGCGTCCATCAAATAAAGTTTTGAGACATTGTAAGTGTCTTCGTTGCGGTCGGAACCCGTGTAGGCAATGAATTTACCGTTTGGTGAAACAGTTGGTTCGTTGTCTGAGCCGTCGCGGTCGGTTAAAATTTTAAATTGATTGGTTGCAATGTTCAGAGCGTAAATTTCCGAGCCGAAACGGATGTATTCGGCTTCGGGTTTGCGCGTCGCGCTGAAAACAATCGTCGTTGAATCATTCATCCATTCGGGCGCGTTGTGATTAAAATCGCCGTCGGTCAGCTGGCGCGGCGTGCCGCCCGTTTCGCCGACGACGAAAATATGCATAAAACCTTCGGGGCGAAAACCCGATGCGTCCGAGCGGTAATTAAGTCGGTCAACAACGCGCGCCGGTTCAACCCATTTCGCGCCTTCCGGTCGGGGCGGCAGAGTAACCTTCAACTGCGATTTCGCCGGAACGAGCATATTAAAAGCGATACGCTTGCCGTCGGGCGACCACCTTAAATTGGCGGGCGAGCGTTCAAGGCTTGTCAGCTGCGTTCCCGCGTCAGGCGCGTCCATCCATTTAACAAAAATCTGCGTTCCCGTCGGCTGTCCGGGCGCGACGTATGCAATACGCTTGCCGTCAGGTGACCACGCAGGTGATGCTCCCTTGAGCAAAAACCGATTGCGCGTGCCGTCAATGTTAACAATCCAGATATCGTTTTCATATTTGTCATTAATCTTATCCGTCCAGCGCCTGGTATATGCGATCTGCGAACCGTCGGGCGAAATCTGCGGGTTAAGCACGTATTCCCAATCGAGAAACAAATCGAGATTTAACTTTTTTGAATCTTGAGCCTGGGCATTGATGAAAAATGTGAGCGCGAATAAAAATGCGGCGACAATAATTTTGTGTTTCATAGAATTTTTTAACACGGAACGCGCACTTCAGTTCGCATCAGTAAGATAGAACTGAAGTGCGCGTTCCGTCGGCAAATTATTTGCTTTTTGTCATAATCACCGGAAGGCTTTTCTCGGCGAACGTCCGGTTAAAAGCGTTGATGTCGATGGTTTTGATCGTTGCCAAAATTGCCAGCTGCGCGTCGATTTTTGTCGCCAAGTCGTTGTAAACATCGTTAGACTGATTGGTCGGCGCAAAATCTCCGTCATCGACAACCGACGATAGAGCCGCCAGTTTGTTGTTGAGTTTGATCGGGTAATTCAAAGCGTCCTGTCCACTTTTAATTTTCGTCTGAATCAATTCTTCTTCCACCGCCGACAGCTTTTTCATAATCCCGCCCGCCTTGTCTTTCAATTCTTTCTGGTCAGGCGATTTCATACGGGCGTTTAAGTCTTCAAATTGTTTGCGAACGTCCCTGATTTCCAAAATCGCGTCGTGCGTCTGTGACAGTTTTGAATTGATTTTCTGCATAAATTCAAACTGTTTGTTCAATCCTTCCTGTGTCGTCTCAATTCTTGGATCAGCTTTAATCGTAAAGTTTTCAGTTGAAACAGGTTTGCCGTCAATTGAAAAACGCGCCGCGTAAACGCCCGGCGGAACACGCGGACCGGCGAGGCTTCCGCCCCACATAATCAAACCCGGAATATTCGTCGCGTTCGGCAGACGGTAATTCCAGACAAATTGATTTAAGCCGATTTCAGTCGGTAAACTCGGTTCACCGCCCCCGCGCTGCTGAGGTTGTTCAGCCGGAGCATTTTCAGTTTGAACTTGACCGGTGAATTTGCGAAGAACTTTGCCGCCTGCATCGAGAAACTCCAGAGTGATTTCCTTCGCCGGTTTCGTTTGTAGATAATAATTGATCACCGCGCCGTTCGGCAGATTGCTTCCCAAAGGCACCCCTTTCGGAAACGCGCCTCCGCCTCCGCCAACCGTTCGATAAGCGTCTTCGGGTTTGAAAAGAAAAGCCTCGCCGCGCTGCGCTTCACTCATTTGATAAAGCAGCGGCAGAGTGTCCAGAATATAAAAGGAACGCCCCTGCGTCGCAACCACCAAATCCGCTTCGCGTTTGTGAACGGCTAAATCGGTAATGGGTACAATCGGCATATTCAGTTGCAAACTCTGCCACGTTTCGCCGTCATCTTTTGAAAAATACATTCCAAGTTCCGTTCCGGCGTAAAGAAATCCGCGGCGATTCGGGTCCTCGCGGACAACTCTCGTAAATGCGTTATTAGCGATTCCATCGACGATCTTTTTCCACGATTTGCCGTAATCCGTTGTTTTATAAAGATACGGGCGATAATCGTCGGATTTATAAGCGGTCGCGGCGACGTAAGCGGTCCCGGCTTCAAAAAGAGATGCGTCAATCGCGTTAATTTGAATCAATTCGGGCATTCCCTTCGGCGTGACGTTTGTCCAGTTCGCGCCGCCGTCGCGCGTCACCTGAACGAGTCCGTCATCGCTCCCGGTCCAAATTACGCCCGCGGTGACGGGCGATTCAGAAACAGTGAAAATCGTGTCGTAATATTCGACGCTCGTGTTGTCTTTGGTAATTTCGCCGCCCGTCGAGATTTGTTTTGATTTGTCGTTGCGCGTCAAATCCGGCGAAATCGCTTCCCAGCTTTGTCCTTCGTCCATTGAGCGAAAAAGGACATTTCCCGCCGCGTATAGCGCGTATTTGCCGCCAGTTTTGTGCGGCGAAAACAGAATCGGATAACTCCACTGAAAACGATATTTCGACGCGTCCGCGCCGCCGCCCATCGGGTTGTCCGGGTAAACATTAACGGTGCGCGTCTGTTTCGAGCGGTGATTGTAACGCGTCAAGTAACCGCCGTAACTGCCCGCGAAAATCGTGTCGGAATTCTCCGGATGCGGCGCGATCCAGCCTGATTCGCCGCCGCCCACGTCATACCAGTGTGTCGCGTTAATCGCAAAATCAGCCGTTCGCGAAGGAATTTTCACCGTCGAATTATCCTGCTGCGCCCCGTAGATGTTATACGGAAAATCCTGGTCGAGCGCGACACGGTAAAACTGCGCGGTTGCCTGATCCTGTTCCGTCCAGGTTTTCCCGCCGTCAGTTGATACATTCGCGCCGCCGTCGTTGCCGTTGATCATCCGGTTTGAATTGTCCGGCGCGATCCATAAATCGTGATTGTCCGAATGCGGTTCGTTAACGTTTGAAAAGGTTCGTCCGCCATCGGTCGATTTATTCAAACCGACGTTCATTACATAAACGGTTTCAACATTCTGCGAATCGGCTTGAACGCGGTGGTAGTACCAAGGGCGCTGGAGAATCTGCGGATTGTTGCTGACGCGCTGCCAGTTTTCACCCGCGTCGTCCGAGCGATAAAGCCCGCCTTCTTTGGCTTCAATGATCGCCCAAACCCTATTCGTATTAACGGGCGAAACAGTGATTCCGATTTTGCCCAGAGTTCCCGCCGGCAAACCTTTGTTACGGGAAATTTCCGCCCACGTGTCGCCGCCGTCAATAGATTTATAAATCGAACTGCCCGCGCCGCCCGATTCAAAACCCCAGGGCATGCGCTTCACCTGCCACAGCGCGGCATATAAAATGTTGGCGTTTGAAGGATCAAAGACAAGATCAATCGCGCCGGTCTTATTGTCGCGGAAAAGAATTTTCTGCCACGTTTTGCCGCCGTCTTTTGTTCTGAAAACTCCGCGCTCGTCATTCTCCGCCCAGAGATGTCCGATGGCGGCGACGTAGGCGACATCCGGATTTTTCGGATGAATGCGAACGCGCGAAATTTGGCGCGTATCGCCTAAACCGACAAACTTCCAGGTTTTTCCCGCATCAGTCGATTTATAAACGCCGTCGCCGTGCGAAACGTTGCCGCGCACGGTTTCCTCGCCCATTCCGACATAAATTACATTCGGGTCAGAATCAGCAACCGCAATCGCGCCAACCGAGCCGGTTTTGAAAAAATTATCGGAAATCGGTTCCCAGTTGACGCCAGCGTCAGATGTTTTCCACACGCCCCCCCCGGTCGCGCCAAAATAATAGACATTCGGCTGGCTCGGCACGCCCGTCACGGTTCCGACGCGCCCGCCGCGATGCGGTCCGATGGCGCGATACTGAAAATTTTTGAGCGGATCAGCGCCTTTTGCAGCGGCAGCGACTGGTGGAATCGGAGAAGTCTGCGGCGCGGGCGCAAAACGCGGTGTCGGTGAAGCCTGCGCTCCCGGCGTCTGAGCCTGAATCGAAATAAAAAACACAAATGGTAATGAAAGCGCCAAAAGGACGAAGGGATTTATTTCTATTTTCAAGAGTGAAACGAGAAAGAAAGACGATTTACGCATCGAGAGTTTTTTCCTTTTAGTTAAATTGAATTTTTTGAAGTTGAACGAATTAAAAAGAATTTAAATTAATGCGCTGAGAAATGCAATGAATATTTGCACGCGGCGCGGTAAAATCCTTCTTTTGAAAAATAATCACACATATATATTTTGATTTGAAAAATTTAAGAGCGACCAATGACAGAGAAAAAAGAAAAAACTTAGAAGGAAAAGACTGGAAGGTTACATCGCTTACTGAGTTTCTCAAACTTACGCCGGAGGAAGAAAAACTTATAGAATTGAGATTATCTATTAGCAACCAAAATTTTCAGAGAACAGAGCGAGAAAGCTAATCTTATAGACGATTTTTAAGGAGCGAGGAATGTAAACGGATAAAATGGTAAGTTTCGTGAAACAGTAAAAACGAGCGCGATGATCAAAAAACTCCAGGTCATAGCGGGAGAAAAGGCGGGGAATTTGAGACCCCGCCCGCGGACGCAAATAAGAATTAACGCCGCAAAAAGATATAAAAAGAAAAATAGATAAACGGGCAAAAGCGCGTTAAAGTGAAGCGCGGTCAACACATCTCCGTGAAAAAGTGCGTGAAAACCGCGCGTCAAACCACAGCCCGGACACAAGATTCCCGTCACCCGGTAAAGCGGACAAACGGGGAAAAATCCTGCTGTTGTTGGATTAAAACTAGCGACAAGGAAAGCGCCGGTCATTGCCGCGACAACGCCGGCGCCGGCTAAAGCGCGTTCGATGCTCGAAAATTTATTCGCCATCATTTATTTTTTGTAAAATTTTGACGGTTATTGAATTCTGGTTAATTTTGGCAAAATCTGAACAAATTCCGCGCGGTCTTCCTGCGTGGGATTCGGCTTTTCCAAAAATGTTAAAGCTTTTTGCAGTTCAGCAAGAAATTCCGGCGAAACTTTTTCGGGAGCGGATTGTATCTGCCCGCGCAAAGAATCTAAAACACTTTGGCGCTCGTTCGTAAATCTTAATTTCGACGATGCCAAACTCAAACTGACACCGGTGTTAAACTTCCATAAACTTAATTCATCGCCGCCAAGACGGCTTTGCAGCGATGCGATCAGAGATTGAGAAACCGCAACCTGTTCGGAGCCTGGTTGTGCGTCTGGATTAAAGCGCTGTTCAATAATCATTTTTTTGACGGTTGTCCCGTCCGCCCTTTTTTCCATGGTTTCGCTGATCTTTCTGCCGTCGACGGCGTTTGGCGCTTCAGCTTGTTTAAAGTCCGAAAGCTTTTCAAGCTGTTCTTTTTCAGTCGTCCAGTCTGCCGGAAAAATTTTGCCGATTGAATTTGTATTCAAACCCATCAGCGACGGGGCGTGCTGCGCGCTTGCCAGATCAAATCCGACTTTAAGCCAGCTTGGAGCTTTGTCAGCGACAAAGTTATAGACGATAATTCCTGTCACCGTAACGGGCTGTCCTGAAAGCTGCGTCGGCGCGAATTTCGATTCACGCGCGGCGTTGACAGCGGCAGCTCTGAGCAGCGGATGACCGGAGATGGCTTCGGCGGAAACTACATCGCCGCTTTCATTAATGCTCACCTGCACATTGACCGAACCTTCGGCTTCGACGGCTCGCGCGGCAGCCGGATACGCTGGTTTTGCCAGCGTCAGGGCTTTGCCGTTTAAGACTCCGCCGGAAATTTTCTTCACCTGCATCTGCTGCGTCTGCGCCGAAATAATTTGCGCGCCCAATAAAAAAATTGAAACAATCAAGAGAATCTGTTTTTTCATATTCAACTCCGAGTTTGTAAAGATTTAGAAGCTTATTTTAGAATCTTTTTTCGTAAAGGTAAAGATTTTTAATTAAAAATTATAAATTGCGAATTACGACAGATCGTTCGGTTAGAGATTTATGACAACAACGAATTATTTTCTCTTAATTCCTAATTCTTAAATTACCGCCTCCGCCATCCGCATAAAGAGCGCGTCGGCGGCGATTTTGCGGTTGACATTAACATCCAGTTTTTCGCGCAGAGTTTCAATTTCCGTCAGCCACGCTGAAAATTTTTTGCGGTCGGCGCGGTCGCTCAATTTTGTCAAATTTGAGATAATGTCAATGTTTACGATCATTTCCTTTTTTCCGCCGAGCTGTAATGACCAGATGTCGTGAATCAGCGTCTGCAAAATTTCAAGCCGCGTTTCGTATTCGTCTTTAATTTTCGCGTCGTTCATCTCCTCCGTCATGCGCAGAAGCACGGCGCGGTCTTTTGTCAGCAAAAGACTTTCCAGAACATGCAGCATTGCCTCGCGCTGTCCGCGGAATTTTTCCAGGTTAAGGTTAAGAGCGCGACCGACGCTGCCGTTTGCGAGCCTGGACAAAAGTTCCGCGTCAGCGGGCGCGATTTTTTTGCCTGTCAGCAGAAAATTTTCAATTTGTTTATTTTCGACGGGCGCGAAACGAATTGTTTGACAGCGCGAACGAATCGTCGGCAGAAGCGCGTCGGGGCGCGAGGTAATCAAAAAAAGATAAGTTGTCGGAGCCGGTTCTTCCAGCGTTTTAAGCAAAGCGTTCGAAGCGGCTTCGTTCATTTTATCGGCTTCGTCAATCAGAAAAAATCTCGCTTTGGCTTCAAAAGGGCGAAAATTCGCTTCGGTCTCCAGCCCCCGAATCGCGTCAACCAAAATATTTTTGCCGTATGGAATGACTAAACCGACATCCGAATGCTCTGTAAAAATCACGCGCTTAAACGCGTCTTTGTCGTCTGGTTTTGGAAAAACAAATTTATCAGCACGCTTGCAAGGTGAACAATTGTCGCACGCCTCGACCGATTTCAAATTTTGGCAGACAAAAGTTTTGGCTAATTCCAGCGCGAATTGTTTTTTGCCGATTCCTTCCGCGCCGACAAAAAGAAGCGAATGCGGAACGCGCTTCCGCTCGATAAGGTGTTTGATATTTTTTTTTATTTGATTATTGCCGATGAATTTATCAAACATAACGTAAACGCTCAAAAAACTTTGGTGAAAAGCGCGAGTATAGATCTGAGTTTTTTATTACACATTTTCAAGAAATTCCGTCACAATGCGCAAGACGCGCATTTTAACTTCGTCTGTTGAGCCTTCCGCGTCAATGATCCGAAAGCGTTTCGGTTCGCGTTCGCCGATTTTCAGGTAAGCATTGCGCACGCGTTCATAAAACTCCGCCGCTTCCTTATCCATCCGATTTTTCTTTTCGCCTTTTTCAGTACGCGAATCGGTACGCAAAAGCGCTTTCTGAACAGGCAGATCAAAAAAGAGCGTTAAATCGGGCTTGAGTCCGCCGGTGGCGAGTTCAATAATTTGAATGACAGTTGTTTCGGGAAATCCGCGCCCCGCGCCCTGATAAGCTAAGCTGGCGTCGCTGTAACGGTCTGAAATAACGATTTTTCCCTGTTCGATAGCGGGTTTGACGAGAAAATTAATGTGTTGAGCTCGATCAGCCGCGAAAAGAAGAAGCTCGGCGAGCGGCGCGACAGTTTCTTCGGTTTCAAGAAAGGCTTCACGCAGGCGACGACCAAGCGGAGTTCCGCCCGGCTCGCAGGTATTCAGAACATTAAAGCCGCGAAAAAGAAGTTCGCTTGCCAGCATTCGAAGCTGCGTCGATTTGCCGCTTCCATCAATTCCTTCAAAAGTTATAAATTTCCCGCGCAAATTTTTTATGTTTATTCCGAATCCGGCTTTTTCCGTTCCTGAGAGATGTTGGAAATCGAGTGCTTAAAAATCAAAAAATCCTGCCCGTCGACATCCATCAAAACTGAAAATTTGTCAAAACTTTTGATTCTGCCCGAAAGGGTCGCGCCATGCATTAAGTGAATGAAAATGTTGAATCTTTCACGCCGCGCCGTGTTGAGAAACGCATCCTGTATGTTTTGGGCAACTGGTTTTTCCATTACATTATCTCTTCTTCTATCTGTTTGGGGAATTACAGGTTAAGTCTATAACAAATTTAACCGTTGATACAAGAAAAATTTCACAAGTTTCTACATTTTAATTTTACGTAAAAGTTTTTGTTGTATTTCAGCCTCCGCGCCAAATCCTTCAAGCCATTCGACATCTGTTTCACGCCGAAACCAGGACATCTGCCGTTTGGCATAATTCCGCACGTCTTGTTTTGTCTGCTGAATGGTGCTTTCGAGTGTTCGCTCATCGCGCAAAAATTCACAAACCCGGCGATAACCATGCGCTCCGAGCGCGTTTGATTCATCTTTTACGCCCTGAAAACGTAGTTGTTTCACTTCCTCAACTAAATTTTTCTGAAAATGTGTTTCAGCGCGTTGATTGATCTTTTCATATAAAACGGCGCGGGGCGGATTGAGCGCGAAGATTTTCATCCGCGCCGCGAATTCAGGCACTTCCGCACGGTTCGGCTGCAATTCGCTGATGGATTTCCCCGTCTGTAAACGAACTTCCAGCGCCCGCATCACCCGCACATAATCACGAGGAAAAAGTTTTGCAGCCGATTGCGCGTCAATTCGCCGGAGAATTTTATAAAGATGTTCCGCGCCTTTTTCGCTCTTGATCGACGTTAGCTTTTCTCTTAATTCTTGGTCTGTTTTCGGACTTTCAAAAAACGGCTGGCGCAAACTTCTCAGGTAAAAACCGGTTCCGCCGACGAGAATCGGAACGTTGTCTCGCTCCTCTATTTCAATGATTTTTCGCACCGCGTCCTCTGCCCAATCCGCCGCCGTATAATTGACGTTTGGGGAAACGTATCCAATCAAATGATGTGGAACTCCGCGCATTTCCTCAACTGAAGGCTTTGCCGTCGCAATTTGAATTCCCTGATAAATCTGTACCGAATCACAATTGATAATTTCGCCGCCGATTTGCAGCGCGAGTTCGACGCCGAGTTCAGTTTTCCCCGAAGCCGTCGGTCCGACAATCGCGTAAATTGGTTTTGGAATATTTTTTGCCACGGAGGACACAGAGTACCACAGAGAATTTAAGAAGAAAATTTATAAAGAAAAGCCTAACCCAGCGGAATAAAATCATGTAATTCCGGCGAGTAAATTCAAGTAAAGAGTCGAACTAAAGAAATTATCAAAATTACACCGAGAAGGATGAGCGAACCAATAATTTGATTACGGGAAAATTTCATAAGAAAATACTTTCAGTTAAAATTTATCGAAAAAGGTTTCGTCGATTTCAACTTCTTCAACAACTCTTGTTTTTACGCCTAACGAAAACTCTTTCAACTTTTCGCATAATAATTCGCCGTCAATCAAATCAATCGGAGGTGCGCCATCTCTTGTTGCTTCTTTTCTTGCTTCTCGCGTGAAACTTCCTGTTGTAATAAAAATTCCTTTGTCTGCTCTGCCTTGCATCGCGCCGCGAAAATCTCTGATTTGACTTGGCACAATCGAACCTTTGTACCTTTTACATTGAAATATAACGTGAAAACTAAGCAATCCGCTCATTCTGGCAATTCCTTTACCATCAATTCCGCCATCATTGCTTCTTCCAGTTACTTCAACTTCGACAAACCCACTCTCGCGTAATAATCTTTGCGTTAATTTTTCAAAAGCGTTTGGAGGAATAGCTAAAACAGTTTTAAGGAGTTTTTCTTGCCACTCAAGACTCACTTCTACTTCCTCTTCAGTTTCCAAAACTTCTTTTTGTGTATTTTTGTTTGTTTTATTTCTACTCGATTGTTTACCGAATCTAACAATTTCATCAGAATTGATTTTTTTTGTGTCAACATCTGATTTCGCTAAGGTCCAAATGCCACGCGCGGAATTTTCAATTAAACCAAATTTTTTCAGGTAAGTCCTTGCCCAAGCTAATCTATAATCAACTTCACTTCGCGAACCATTTTCACCATGCGGAACTTGAAGAATTTCTTCGGAAAGATTTTCTATCTCATAAACCTTTTCGTTAATCTCTTCAATTGTTCCCGAACCGCCTAAAATAATTAAAGCGTCAAGAACGGGGATCATCATTTTGTCAAATTGAGGAACTTTTTCTGCGTCTTTTCTTTTTCTTGACATAAATTTTAATAAGCCTTCGTCAAATCAATTCCAGTGTAATAATGTTTCAAAATTGCGTCATACTTCACGCCCATTTTTGCGAGTCCGTAAGCACCGTATTGACACATTCCGACGC
>MWVV01000558.1_pt1:12500-13634 | contig 13634 bp, 9 predicted proteins | sample 1047281 | NCBI WGS metagenome assembly MWVV01 (sample SAMN06349986, study PRJNA376086) | soil metagenome | isolation source: PT-2 sample Antarctic (ecotone) soil | place: Antarctica | collected 2015-01-13 | reverse complement strand
GAACCGGCTTTATCAGAAAATATTGTACCCAAAATCTTCGTTGTCTTATCACTCTTTAGCGGCTAATGTGCTGTTTAGGGCCTGTAGCTCAGCCGGTTAGAGCACTGTGCTGATAACGCAGGGGTCAGTGGTTCGAGTCCACTCAGGCCCACCATAATAATTAATGCTGAATACTTAACAATTAATTATTAATGGATGCGTTATCAGCCAGTGTTTTCTAAACCTGATGGTGCGCAAGCTCATTCACAGTTAATCATTAGTGATTGACAAGTAATGATTAATAGTCGCTTGGTACATTAAAAACTGAATAGGATTAGAACATCTTCAATATAGTGAAGTTTCACTGTATGTGTTTCCCATGGAGCAATCTGTGGTGAATCGCGACAGTGTGAATAATTCATAGTATGAACAATGATTCTTTTGGTTAAGCTACTAAGGGCGCACGGGGGATGCCTTGGCGTCAAGAGCCGATGAAGGACGTGTAGCGCTGCGATAAGCGACGGGGAGTTGCGCTGAAACATTGATCCGTCGATTTCCGAATGGGGAAACCCACGCTAGGGAATGCTAGCGTAGCCTATGATGAATACATAGTCATAGTGCGGGGAACTCGGGGAACTGAAACATCTAAGTACCCGGAGGAGAAGAGATTATTCCGTAAGTAGTGGCGAGCGAAAGCGGAGCAGCCCAAACCGTTGTGGCTTCGGTTACGACGGGGTTGTAGGACCGACAACAAGATTAACCTGATAGTAAAATGGCACTGGAAAGGCCAGCCGCAGAGGGTGATAGCCCCGTATACGAAATTGGCGTTAATTGGGTCGGTATCCTGAGTACCACGGGACACGAGAAATCCTGTGGGAAACTGGTGGGACCACCTTCCAAGGCTAAATACTCTTGACGACCGATAGTGAACAAGTACCGTGAGGGAAAGGTGAAAAGCACCCCTGTTAGGGGAGTGAAATAGAACCTGAAACCGTGCGCTTACAATCAGTCAGAGCCTGATACTACGCAAGTAGTCGGGTGATGGCGTGCCTCTTGGAGAATGAGCCGACGAGTTACTTTCAGTAGCAAGGTTAAGGCAGATACAGCCGGAGCCGAAGCGAAAGCGAGTCTGAATAGGGCGTACAGTTGCTGAAA
>MWVV01000558.1_pt1:0-7500 | contig 13634 bp, 9 predicted proteins | sample 1047281 | NCBI WGS metagenome assembly MWVV01 (sample SAMN06349986, study PRJNA376086) | soil metagenome | isolation source: PT-2 sample Antarctic (ecotone) soil | place: Antarctica | collected 2015-01-13 | reverse complement strand
GCGCTTACTGCCACCATGGCAATCCCACCTGCAACCCTTCGATCCGAACGCTGATGGAGATTTTGGGGCTCACCGACCGTCGGCAGTTGGTTGGCCGTGTGGATAATACCCCCAAGCGCCAGCGTCTGCTGCCGGGCCTGCTAGATGTGCTGCAAGAACACCATCTGGTCATCTGCGAGCTGATCGGCGCAGGGCCGGAGCTGCGCTACAGTTTTCATCTGCAACTCACGCTGCCCATGCTCACGCCCGACCAGCTGGCGTGCTTGCCCCAATCACTCCAGAAAAAACATACGCACCTGGTGGACCGCGTGGCGGAGAACGGGCGCAAACTGGAGGAACTCAACGCCCCCAATCTGGGTAACGTGAAGAAAACCCTGACCAATAATCGGCCACATACGACGCCCGCGGTTGATTTCGCGCCAGAGAATGCCCCGGAAAATGTGTCGAAAAATGCGCCAAATAGCGATGATGGGGGGGGGTGGTACAGTACCACCCCCCCCCTGGTACAGTACCACCCCCCCCCCTGGTACAGTACCACCCAAACAACACCCACTTAACAGTACCCATTTAACAAAGAAAAAAGCACAGATCAAGGACAACAACAACATCAGCGGTAACGACACCCCCAATCAGGATGTTGTTGTTGTTTTAATTGAGCTGGGAATTGCGGAAAAAACGGCTCAACGGCTGGCGGGCCACTACAACCGCGACCGCGTGCTCGAAAAAGTGGATTTTCTGGCCTACCTGCAGGACGAGGACACCACAAAGATCAAAAGCCCACGCGGCTGGTTGCGCAAAGCGATTGAAGAAGATTATAGCCCGCCCGACGGGTACAAGTCGGCCGCCCAGCGCGCGGCCGAAGCCGCGACCGAACGCACGCGCCTGGCCGAGCAAAGTCACGGCAATAGCCAAGTTGTTCAGCGGCTTCAGGCCGCCGAACAGCAAAAGGCCGAAGCGAAAGCGCAACAACGCGACGCTGAAGCCGCGTGTTTAGAACAACTCTACGCGCAGTACGGCACTACCACCGAAGAACAGGCGATCTGGCCACGCGTGCTGGCCGAGTTGGAATTGAAGCTCTCCGCCACGGCTTTCCAAGAGCATATTGCCAACAGCATCTTGTTCAAGGTTCACGAAGGGCAGGCGACAATCGGGCTCAAGCAATACGCCGCGCGTGACTGGGTCATGAATCGGCTATCCGATAAAATTCAACGGACGCTGAGCAAACACTTGAACCTAAATTCGCTTGTACTAACCTTTGTCAGTTTCCAGCCGATATAGGCAACGCACGCTTACCTTTGATAGAGTTTGCCAAAAGCTACAGTCATTGTCTCGCTAACCCGTCTAGGAAGCCCTAGAAACGGTTTTTATGGGGAATGCTACAAAGTTAGGCCTTTATACAATTTATGCGTCGTATAGGCGTTCCTATTAGTTTAAGAGCTATTTCGCGTAGCAAAGTTAAATTGAATACTTATCTTTACTACACGAAATAATACTGGTAGTAGCAAGCAATAGATTGGGCAAGGGCGTGCGACCAAGCCAGCTGCACGGTGGTAGTTTTAGAGCGCAAACGCTAAATTTTGGGAATGCCAGCGAGCTAGGCCGGACCGGGTAGGCCAACTGGTCCAAGGAGCGCCATCATGCAGTCTCCCACAAAAATTCGTTTGACCGCGCTTGCTGCATTTGCTGGCTGCGCAGCCAAGATTGGGCCGGGTGACCTAGCCACCGTCTTACAGCCGCTCAAAGCCACCTTCAACCCCGCCGATTTCCCCGATCTTTTGGTTGGGCTGGCCATTGCGGATGATGCCGCAGTCTACCGCTTAAACTCGCAACAGGCGATTGTGAGCACGGTAGATTTCTTCCCACCAATTGTCGATGATCCGTATGATTTTGGCGCGATTGCCGCTGCCAATGCGCTTTCGGATATTTATGCCATGGGTGGGAGGGTACTGTTTGCGATCAATTTGGTGGCCTTTCCCGATGATCTGGACAAGGCAATTTTGCAGCAGATCTTGCAGGGTGGAGCCGATAAGGTGGTCGAAGCTGGCGGGGTAGTGGCGGGCGGCCACAGCGTAAAGGATAGCGAGCCGAAATATGGGTTGGCCGTGACTGGCCTGATCGATCCCAACTTGGTCAAGACCAAAGGCGGTGGCCGCCCCGGCGACTGGTTGGTGTTGACCAAACCATTAGGGGTCGGGCTGATTACCACGGCGCTTAAGCGCAGCGTTGCCAAAGATGCGCATGTGAAAGCGGCTGTGACCAGTATGAAGCTGCTCAACCGCCAAGCCGCGGTGGCGGCGCAGCAGGCCAATGCGCACGCCGTAACTGATATTACCGGCTTTGGCTTGCTCGGCCATGCGCACGAGATGGCGCTGGCCGGCCATGTGAATTTTCAATTTGACTTCGACCGCCTACCTTGGTTGGCTGGCGCCTTCACATATGCGCAAGCTGACGTTTTCCCTGGCGGTACAGCGGTCAATCGGCAATATTTTGCCCCCTGGGTCACCTTTGCCGAAGCGATCAGCCCGCTGATGCAAAAGATGCTGTGGACGCCGGAAACATCAGGCGGCCTATTGGTGGCGTTGGCCCCAGACGCCGTGGCAACCTATCAAACCCACTGTCCAGCAGCGGTAGTGGTCGGCCAGGTGGTCGCCGGCAATGGCGCAATTGAGGTCGTGTAACGGTGCGCGGATCGTCTACTTTTCTTCCGCCGGCTGTGGCTGTTCCACCTTTCCAACACGACGAAGTGGGCGAAACTCCAGTGCAGAATCGCTGGCAGCGCCACGACGGCCAACAGCTCGGTCTCCACTGTATGCGCATGGGCTTTCAATCCATAATGACCGGCGCTCCGGACAATTGCAAGCACGGTGGTGCCATTGCACCCCACATCCATCTGAGCCGAGATTTATCAGAAAATTTGCTATACGATTTCATGCGCGCGGACCGCAACTTCAGCCGCTGCAACACGTTAAACAAGTAGCTGTGCTTGATTGGCTGCGCTTTTGCCCCAGCGAGAAGCGCAAACTTGATCCCTACTCAAATCACCACCACTTGTAAGCATTGTAAGCAAGGAGTTATCTATGGCTACCTTACCAAACTGGCGTAAAAAACTTACCCACCTGGCCCAATCGCTGGCCCTGCTGCTGGTCCTTGTCGCCCTGGCGGGGCGGGGTAGCCCGCTGCTCGCCGCCGAGCCTGCACTTGTCCCCGGCGATCTGGTCTTTACCGGCTACATTACCAACGGAGCGGTCGATTCATTCTCGTTTGTCACCTTGGTGCCACTGCGTGCGGGCACTGAAATCTACTTCACGGATACGGGCTGGACCGGCACCAACTTCCTTGAGGTGAGCGATATCAATGCTGATGGTGAGCGGCTTACCCGGCTGACGGTCAATCAACCGCTTGCCGCCGGCGCGATTATCCGCAGCAATGATGGCTCGCTCGACTTTACTTGGACGATCACAGGGGCGATTGGGGCGGGTGGCAACTATGCGGAACTGGCCTTTGGTCAGCAAGGCGACCAGATTACGGCTCTGCAATCGACAAACAACACAAATCCGCTGCTTGCCGGCTTCACTGCGCTTGCGCAGATCGACTACACGGGCGTATTTGAGCCGGCGATTAACAATGGCACGGGTGACGTCGTTCCAAATCTGGCGCCGGCAGCTGGAACGGCTATCCTTTTCAACAATCTAGCTCCCTACGCCGCCTTTACTCTAAATGCACTGCCCGCCGGGAGCCCCAGCGAATGGCGCACGGCAATCCAGAACCCAGCCAACTGGACGTTTGATACCCGCGTTGATGCAACTCTGACCACAGGAGCGCTGGCGGTCAATTTGCCGGCTAGCATTACCACCCAGCCGGTTAGCCAGACCATCGCCATTGATACCGCAGCGACGGTGAGTGTCGTGGCTGACGGCGCTGGCCCGCTCAGCTATCAGTGGTACCTGGGCAATACGGGCGATGCCAGCACCCCAATCGCTGGCGCCACCACCGCTAGCTTTACGACCCCAGTGCTGTCTACAACCACCAACTATTGGGTGCGGGTAAGCAACAACTTGGGCAGCGTTGATAGCGCAACGGTGACGGTGACGGTGATCGTCTTCGAAATCACCGCTGTCGTCTACCTGCCGCTAGTGTCCAGGTGAGCAGTGCAATAGACAGCAGCTAATGACAAACGGATGGCCACAGCCTAGCGCGCAATTGGCGAGAATTGCGACATAGTTTGCCTAGGACGTGTTGACAATTAAAGCAAGAGAGTGACGAAAGAGGCGATGTGCCAAAAAGCCAAGAAATTACGTGCCGTTTTCTCATAACGCGTGGCCAAGCGTCGATAGTGTTTCAACCGATTGAATAAGCGCTCGATTTTGTTGCGCTCGGTATAGAGATGCTGATCTAGTGGGCGGGGCTGCGTCCGATTGCGTTTGGCAGGAATGACAGCTTTGGCCTCAAGGTCAGCAATGAAGGCCAGGAAGGCATTGCTGTCATAGCCTTTATCGGCCAGCACGATCGCTGGTGTTTCCCCGGTCAGCAAAGTCTCGGCCTGGGTAATATCCGCTCGTTGGCCAGGCGTCAGGACAAAACGTCGCGGGTTGCCCAGGGCATCACACAGGGCATGGACTTTGGTCGAGAAGCCACCGCGCGAGCGGCCGAGCGCTTCGGCCTCGCCACTACTTTTTTTGGCCGGCGGCTTGCTGATGGGCACGAATCACGGTCGAATCGAGCATCAGCCATTCGTCATCTACATCTTGCAGGGCGGTGAACACCCGTTCCCAAACGCCCGCCTTGGCCCAGCGGTTGAAGCGTTGATAGACGCTGTTCCAGCGGCCATAGCGTTCCGGTAGGTCACGCCAGGGCGCACCGCTGCGGGCAATCCATAGCACTCCGTTCACAAACTGGCGATTGTCTTGGGCTGTGACACCGCAATCGCTCACTTTGCCCGGCAACAGCGGCGCAATCCGTTCCCATTCCTGGTCACCTAGTTCATAGCGGCGCATCATTCGCTCCGTTTTTACTCAGAGCTTATCATCTTTTGCGCTTTATTTCTAATTGTCAACACGTCCTAAGCTGTTGTGCGCATTGTACATGGTGTGAAGACAACAATTTGGTAAAATAAACGTAGTGCTGATGTAAACGTGGTTTGGATCAGCATGGCAAGTTTACTGGGGAGCGAACTTGCGTATTACCTCTCCTTTGGTTTCTTTCTTCCTTACTACTTCCTCCTTCGAATCCGCCCCATCGGCACAATGGGGCGGATTCATTCTTTCTACCGAAGTATTGTCGGCGTTTGCAGCGTCAGCGGGTTTATGTTGCCTAGTCGTTTGCCCCTTAAACCTGGCCTAGTCGGGATGCATGGGCGGCTTACAACGCCCATGCGGCTTATGTTCACCGCAGCGATGTGATCAGCCAACCCAGCGAAGTTGACGAACCGTGAGCCTATCCCGAATCCCGCCCAACGGCTTGAACGTGCGTATCGTTTTCTTATTCAACTTGTAGGCGTCGGCTACTTTGGAGAGACAGCAAACCACGATCTGCGCTGCCAAATTAAACGGTTGGCGGACAGGGTGATAAATACAGATTATACGATAAAGCAGGCCTGGGTCGAGCGCGTAAGCGCAAAGCCGTGTAGAAACGTGCCAAAAAGGCCACTTGTAGGAATCATCAATTGTTATGCCTTACGAAATTTGACAGCGTACCAGGGCAGTGATACACTCTGGAGCCCCGCCCGTAACAGGGCGCAGCACATTAACAACTAAAGAGTGATAAGACAGGGAAGTAAGCAGTAAAGACTCTTTCAATTCTTTGATAGAAGAATTTTTTACGGAGAGTTTGATCCTGGCTCAGGATGAACGCTGGCGGCGTGCTTAACACATGCAAGTCGAACGTGAGGAGATAGCAATATCTCTGAAAGTGGCGGACGGGTGAGTAACACGTGGGTGACCTGCCTCGGAGCGGGGGATAACCATGGGAAACTGTGGCTAATACCGCATGGTCCTATAACAATGGGAATTGTAATAGGTAAAGCTCTGGCACTCCGAGAGGGGCCTGCGTCCGATTAGGTAGTTGGTGGGGTAATGGCCTACCAAGCCGATGATCGGTAGCTGGTCTGAGAGGACGATCAGCCACACGGGAACTGAGATACGGTCCCGACTCCTACGGGGGGCAGCAGTGAGGAATATTGGGCAATGGGCGCAAGCCTGACCCAGCAACGCCGCGTGGAGGATGAAGGTCCTTGGATTGTAAACTCCTTTTATGGGGGAAGAGACAGGACGGTACCCCAAGAATAAGTCACGGCTAACTACGTGCCAGCAGCCGCGGTAATACGTAGGTGACAAGCGTTATCCGGAATTACTGGGCGTAAAGCGCACGCAGGCGGCCGCTTAAGTCTGACGTGAAATCTCTCGGCTTAACCGAGAGAGGTCGTTGGAAACTGAGTGGCTTGAGGCAATGAGAGGGGTGTGGAATTCCCGGTGTAGTGGTGGAATGCGTAGATATCGGGAGGAACATCAGTGGCGAAGGCGGCACCCTGGCATTTGCCTGACGCTCATGTGCGAAAGCGTGGGGAGCGAACGGGATTAGATACCCCGGTAGTCCACGCTGTAAACGATGAATACTAGGTGTGGGTGGTCTCAAACCGTCCGTGCCGAAGCAAACGCGATAAGTATTCCGCCTGGGGAGTACGGCCGCAAGGCTAAAACTCAAAGGAATTGACGGGGGCCCGCACAAGCAGCGGAGCGTGTGGTTTAATTCGATGCGACGCGAAAAACCTTACCTGGGTTTGACATGCAAGTAGTAGTGAGGCGAAAGCGGAACGACCCCTCGGGGAGCTTGCACAGGTGCTGCATGGCTGTCGTCAGCTCGTGTCGTGAGATGTTGGGTTAAGTCCCGCAACGAGCGCAACCCTTGTCGCTAGTTACACGTGTCTAGCGATACTGCCGGTCTTAAACCGGAGGAAGGTGGGGATGACGTCAAGTCAGCATGGCCTTTATATCCAGGGCTACACACACGCTACAATGGGCGGTACAATGGGCAGCGAAAGGGCGACCTGGAGCGAATCCCATCAAAGCCGTTCGTAGTTCGGATTGTAGGCTGCAACCCGCCTACATGAAGCCGGAGTTGCTAGTAAACGCAGGTCAGCATTACTGCGTTGAATACGTTCCCGGGCCTTGTACACACCGCCCGTCACGTCATGGGAGTTGGTAACACTTGAAGTCGGTGACCCAACCGCAAGGAGGGAGCTGCCTAGGGTGGGGCTGATGACTGGGACGAAGTCGTAACAAGGTAGCCGTACCGGAAGGTGCGGCTGGATCACCTCCTTTCTAGAGAACTGCCCCAGTAACTACGTAGGTAGTGAACCGGCTTTATCAGAAAATATTGTACCCAAAATCTTCGTTGTCTTATCACTCTTTAGCGGCTAATGTGCTGTTTAGGGCCTGTAGCTCAGCCGGTTAGAGCACTGTGCTGATAACGCAGGGGTCTCTTATACCCCTCTGACGCTTCCGA
>MWVV01000557.1_pt1 | contig 13666 bp, 16 predicted proteins | sample 1047281 | NCBI WGS metagenome assembly MWVV01 (sample SAMN06349986, study PRJNA376086) | soil metagenome | isolation source: PT-2 sample Antarctic (ecotone) soil | place: Antarctica | collected 2015-01-13 | reverse complement strand
GGTATCTGGAAACCACGTACCCGACCTGGAATGTTTGAAGGCATCGGTACAAAAGGATTAGGCTGGCTTGCCCAGGCAAGAAAAATAACAGGGCTGCCAGTAGCGGTTGAAGTGGCTACAGCAAAACAAGTGGAAGATGCCTTACATTTTGACATTGATCTACTTTGGATAGGTGCACGTACTACCGTTAACCCTTTTAGTGTACAGGAAGTAGCGGATGCATTGCGCGGAGTAAACGTGCCGGTTCTTGTAAAAAATCCTATTAATCCCGATCTTGAACTATGGACCGGCGCTTTGGAAAGAGTTACAAAAGCAGGTATCAAAAAGATCGGGCTAATACATCGCGGGTTTTCTTCTTATGGCAATACCGAATATCGTAATGCTCCTATGTGGCATTTAGCTATCGAAATGAAACGTCGTAACCCGGAAATTATGATGATAAATGACCCAAGCCATATTTGCGGAAACAGAACAATGTTGCAGGACGTTGCACAAAAAGCAATTAACCTCGATTTTGATGGTCTGATGATAGAAAGCCACATAGATCCCGATAAAGCATGGAGCGATGCCAAGCAACAAATAACTCCTGAAACGTTAGCGCAGTTATTAGACAGCATTAAATGGCGACATGAAACGACAGATGAAAAAGAGTTTGTTGTAGCATTAGAAAAGTTACGTGAGCAGATCAATCATATTGATGATGAGTTGATGCAATTACTTGGTCAGCGTATGAAGATTGCCGATAAAATTGGTGAGTACAAAAAGAACAACAGTATTACCATTTTACAAACCAACCGATGGAACGAAATTCTGGAAAGAGCGTTTAAAAAAGGTGAAGCATTAGGATTAAGCAAAGAGTTCATCACCAAGTATTACGACTCTGTGCATATGGAAAGCATTAACCACCAGAACAGGATTATGAATAGTTAAGCCCCTCTAAATCTCCCGCCGCGGCGGGGAGACTTTTAGGAGAGTAACTATAAAAGTTAGCTAACTATAATTATCTATTAATAAAGCTCAATCAATTTCCTAAAAAGCCCCTTTAGGGGTTTGGGGTTAAAGGGGTTTGGGGTATGACAAAAAAAACCATTTCATTTTCATCCGCTTCAGTTACCTACTATTTTGATGCAGATTTTTCCTACCTGGAAAAAATTGTATCTAAGGAGGAAGGAATTATTATAACGGATGAAAATATTCTCAAAGCCTATTCAAAGAAATTTCAGGGGTGGAAAGTAATTGCCATAAAAGCAGGCGAGCAACATAAAAATCAACAAACAGTTGATAATATTATTGACCAGCTAATAGAACTTGGCGCCGACAGGCAAACTTTTCTGATTGGAGTAGGTGGTGGCGTACTTACAGACATGACCGGGTATGTCGCTGCAATTTATATGAGGGGAATAAGATGTGGTTATGTACCCACCTCGATACTGGCGATGGTAGATGCTGCCATCGGTGGTAAAAATGGTATTGATGTCGGTCTTTATAAAAATATGGTTGGTATCATACGTCAGCCGGAATTTATTTTATACGATTACTCTTACCTTAAGTTGTTGCCACAAAGCGAATGGGTAAATGGATTTGCTGAAATAATTAAACATGCGTGTATAAAAGACGCACCAATGTTTAAGTTATTGGAAGAAAACAAGCTTAGTAATTTTCAAAAAGACAAAAAACTGCTTTCAATTCTTATTCAACGTAACGCTTTATTAAAAAGTAAAGTAGTCGCTAAAGATGAGTATGAACATGGAGAAAGAAAGTTTTTAAATTTCGGTCATACCATCGCGCATGCTATTGAAAATCTTTATCAAATTCCGCATGGCCATGCGGTTAGTATCGGAATGGGTGTAGCCTGCAAAATAGCAGAACAACTAAACGGGTTTTCGGAATCAGCAAGAGTGACCAACCTTCTTAAGAAGTATGGATTGCCGCCGAAGTTTGAATACGATAAAGAACAAACGCTTAAGTTATTAAGGGCTGATAAAAAGAAAGAAAAGGACTCTGTTAGTTATATTCTTTTGCATAAAATTGGTAAGCCCTACATTGCTTCATTGCCTTTTCAGCAAATTGAAACCTTAATTTAAATCCTGCTCTCCATCGTTATTTTCTTATAATGGTCATACGTATTCAGCCAACAGATATAAAAGGAACGATACATGCACCTGCCGGTAAAAGCAGCATGCAAAGAGCGTGTGCCGCAGCTTTACTGCACAAGGGAATAACAAATATTTTTAATCCCGGAAAGAGCAATGATGATCTTGCAGCTATTGATGTAATTCAAAAGCTTGGAGCAAAAGTTATTACAACCCAAAACGGTTCTTTAACTATTGAAAGCAATGGCATACAACCCGAACAAAATGAAATTAAATGTGGCGAAAGCGGCTTAGGCATTCGAATGTTTACTCCCATTGCTGCGTTAAGTGAGCAATACCTTACTATCAGTGGTTCAGGTAGTTTGGTTACGCGGCCCATGAATTTTTTCGATGAAATTTTCCCGCAATTGGGAATTAAGATTGAGTCAGCCTCCGGCAAGCTTCCATTAAAAATTCAAGGGCCTTTGGTACCTCGGGATATTGAAGTTGATGGCTCCTTAAGTTCTCAGTTTTTAACAGGTTTATTAATGGCTTTCAGTTCTGCCGTTAAGGATCCGGTTACCATAAAAGTTAATAATCTAAAAAGCAAACCTTACATTGATCTTACGTTGCAGGTAATGAAAGATTTTGGAATGAATGTTCCAACTAATAATGATTACAACTCATTCACTTTCTCTCCCTTCAACCGTCAACTGTCAACGGTCAATTACACTGTTGAAGGCGATTGGAGCGGGGCAGCCTTTCTACTTGTTGCAGGAGCCATAGCAGGAAATATTACTGTTACCGGTCTGGACATTAACTCAACGCAGGCAGACAAAAATATTTTACAGGCCCTGATGTCCTCCGGCTGCAGCCTATCCATTCAAGACAAGCAAATAGAAATAGGGCCTGCACCTTTAAAAGCTTTTCACTTTGATGCAACACATTGTCCTGACCTGTTTCCTCCTTTGGTTGCACTTGCCGCTTATTGTAAGGGCACTTCCGCTATTAAAGGAACAAGCAGGCTTCAACATAAAGAAAGTAACCGTGCTTTAACTCTGCAGGAAGAGTTTGGAAAAATGTCTGTTGAAATTATATTGCAGGATGATCTGATGCTGGTAAAAGGTGGCGAAAGGGTTAATGGAGCTTCTGTTCATTCAAGGCACGATCATCGTATTGCAATGGCTTGTGCAGTAGCAGCATTAAAAGCAAACGGCGAAGTAGAGATAGCAGAGGCAGAGGCTATCAATAAATCGTATCCTGATTTTTATAAACACATGCAAAAGTTAGGAGCAAATGTAATTTGAGAAAGGTCAATTTCTTTAATCAAATAAATAAAAGTCAAGACTCAAGACTCAAAACCCGAAACTCTAAACAATGAACACTTTCGGCCGCATATTTCGCGTACACATTTTTGGAGAGTCTCATGGCGCATGTGTAGGTGTAACTATTGATGGTTGCCCTGCAGGTTTAGAAATAAATGAAGAAGACTTTGTTACAGATATTGAGCGTAGAAAGGGTGGGGCAAAAGGTACAACGCCTCGCAAAGAAGACGATCTCCCCATTTTTAAAACCGGTATTTTTAATGGCAAAACAACCGGAGCTCCAATCACTATTTTATTTGAAAATAATAATACACGAAGTGGTGATTATGAAAAACAGCGGGATGTGCCAAGGCCGGGACATGCAGATTTTGTTGCTAATAAAAAGTTTGGAGGTTATGAAGATTATCGTGGCGGCGGCCACTTTAGCGGAAGGTTGACAGTATGCCTGGTTGCCGCAGGTGTTATAGCAAAAAAGCTATTGAAAGAAGTAAGCGTAGTTGCTCATCTTTTAGAAATTGGCGGCGAAAACGATATTGAAAAAGGCTTGCAAAAAGCTATTGATGCAAAAGATACCATCGGTGGAATTGTAGAATGTTCAGTAAAAAATTTACTACTGGGTTTAGGTGAGCCTTTTTTTGATTCTGTTGAGTCTCTAATAAGCCATGCAGTATTTTCAATTCCCGCGGTTAAGGGCATTGAATTTGGGGCAGGCTTTGCTGCTGCCAAAATGTTTGGAAGCGAACACAATGATGCATTAGAAGATTTATCAGGGAAAACAAAAACTAATAACGCAGGAGGAATTGTTGGTGGTATATCAAATGGAAACGATCTTATTTTCAGGATTGCCGTTAAACCAACATCATCAACTCCAAAGCTTCAGCAGACATTAAACTGGAATACGGGTGGGCAAGAGGCTTTTTCTGTGAAAGGAAGGCACGATCTGTGCATTGCGCTTAGGGTTCCTGTAGTTTTAGAAGCTGTTACAGCTATTGTTTTGGCCGACTTAATGTTACTGGAGCAACATATCAAACGAATTTTATAATTAAAAAATACAATTATGGATACAAAGGTTATTTATCATTTTACAACAGTAGAGGAGTGGGAAGATGCACAGGATAAAGGATCTTATGAACCACCGTCTTTTCAAAGAGAAGGTTTTATTCATTGTGCTACGGACGAGCAATTAGAGAGTGTGCAGCAAAGGCATTTTAAAAACAGCGAGAACCTGGTGAAGCTCGTTATTGACCCATCAAGGCTTACTCAAAAATTACAATACGATCATAACGAAGAATCGAATCAGGAATTTCCTCATATTTATGGACCATTAAATCTGGAGGCTGTTACTCAAATAGTCTTCATTGATCCAATAACATCGGACAAGGAAAATATCGATAATAAAAGGGCTGTTTAATTACGGCCTTTTTTAATGGTAAGAAATTGCTATAAAAATTGTTATGGGCGGCTGCTCAATTATAAATTTCATAAACACTGATGAACTATTATAAATTGAAGCATGTACCAAATAATGTTATAATACAAAAAAGTACATGTGGAAAAAAATCGGCATGAAATAACTTAATGGTTACTAAATAATTGGCATTCTTTTTTTAGTGTTGCTTCAACATTAACCAACAAAACTTTTATTATGGCAAAGGCAACAAATAAGAAAGCAGCAGTTCCAAAAAAAGCAGCTGCTCAAAAAGTGGCTGCTAAAAAAGTAGCTGCTAAATCAGCACCGAAAAAAGCGGCTGCAAAAAAAGTAGCTGCAAAGTCAGCACCTCTAAAGGTGGCAGCAAAAAAAGTAGCGGTTCCTAAAAAAGCTGCAGCAGCAAGCGATGAAACAATGCTGCAAGAGTTGTTCTTAGATTCTATAAAAGATATGTATTGGGCAGAAAAAAGCCTTACCAAAGTTTTACCAAAAATGAGTAAGGCTGCTACATCTCCTGAATTACAACAAGCTTTTACGCAGCACTTGCAGGTTACCGAAGGTCAGGTGGGCCGTTTGGAACAAGTGTTTGAATTATTAGGTAAAAAAGCAGCAGGTGTAAAATGCGATGCAATGGTAGGTTTAACGAAAGAGGCAGAAACTATGATTCAAGACACTAAAAAAGGCAGCAAAACACGTGATGTTGCTTTAATAATGGCTGCTCAAAAAGTTGAACATTATGAAATTGCATCCTATGGTAGCATGGCAACTTTAGCTGCACAGATGGGTTTAAGCGAGGCAAAGGAACTATTAGGACAAACTTTGCAGGAGGAAAAAGACACCGATTCCCTGTTAACCCAAATTGCAGAAAGTAGTATAAACCAGCAGGCAGAGCAGGAAGGCTCAGAAGAGGAAGAAGGAGGACAGGAAAGCGGCGGTGATGAAGAGAAGTTAACGAAAGATGCCGAGGTAGAAGAAGAAGAATAAAAATGTGCGGTAACAATTCATAAGTCAGGATTACCCTGACTTTTTTTATTTTACAAAGATTATTAATACGTCACAAGCAGATGTTTTAAAATTTGTTATATGAACGAACCTAAACCAAATATTTCTCTTCCACCGCAGGAAGAAGGCGCAGAGAAAAACATTGAAACAAAAGAGGAATTAAACAGTATTGAAGAGGCAAAAGAATTATTTACCGAAGCAAAAAGGCGGTTATTGAATGTTAATCAATGGGACAAGCTGTGCGGTAAATTAAGTGCAGTATTCAAATTAACCGACGAAAAAGGGAACGGGATTGAAGGTGATCCTAAAGTTGGTAATTACTTTAAAATAGATATTCCCGGCCCCGGTACTGCTTCGGGTAAAGGATATGATTGGGCACGGGTTGAAGAAGTTGAAGAAAATAAAAATGAACAGGAAGATTCTGAATCGATATTAATAAGAGTGAGGCCGTCTGATAATCCTTCTACTAACGATAATAATATCGCTCATTTTTTCTCTGATAAGGCAACCAGTAACTTTGTTGTTTCAAGAGAAAAAAAGGTAGTTACTGCTGCAGTATATGGAAGAAATGAAGTGCCTAACACATCTACCAATAAGCCGTTAGATAAAACCCGAAATGCTGTTGTAGGTACTACAGCTATTGCCGGCTTTTCAAACCCTCAATGGAAGAGCCTGGCAAATGGAGTTTTAGGTAAAAGTTAGTTGTTTGCATGTTGTACTCCAGTCCGAAGGGAGTCCTAAAAATCTTCTCTGACTATCGTCGTTCTTATCCGCTTAACAATTTCTGTAAGACATTTTAGAAAGGGTTTCTTACTCTACTATCCATTTTTTGAAGTGGATGTTTTCTTAATTACTCTATCCCATTAATTTCTTTTATGGCATAAAATTTTAATATTCATCTATCTAATAAAATCTTAAAACGAATTTAAAGGAGGTAACTATGGCAAATAGTGATAATGATAAACAAATTCCAGGTGGGCAGGAAGGAACAACCGGCAACGATAGAGGAATGAATGAAAGCGGCGCAGGATTAGATGCAGAGGAAGGGAATATGCAAAATGGTAAAATTGGAGGTGCAGGCCTGCCAGACAATATGGACTCGTCTACCGATAGCAGCAGCGGCGCGGGAAGTACAGGTGGTGATGTTGGTGGTGGCGCCACAACCACTGGAACGGGAAACTCTTAAGATAAAGGCATTACCAATAATCATCTCTAAAACGGGGTGAACGTTGCCGTATCAATGTCTAATTTAGTGAGGCAAGATGAAGCGATGGAGCTGGATGCTAAAAGCCGGCTCCTTTTTAATTACAAAAAATAGTCAGTATGATTTATAGTGAGGAATTGCTCAACTCCATAAAAGATATTTTGGTTGAAAACCAGCAAACAATCGCAATTGCAGAAAGTGTTACTTCAGGAAATATACAGGCTGCTTTTTCAGTTGCAATGGATGCCTAAAGGTACTTTCAGGGAGGCATTACCGCATACAACCTGGGACAAAAAACACGGCATTTGAATGTTGAACCAATACTTGCACAAAAGATCAATTGTATAGAGCAGCGTATAGCAAATACAATGGCAGTTGAAGTTAGTAAGATGTTTTTAAGTAATTATGGAATTGGAATTACAGGTTATGCAGCAGTAGTTCCTGAATGTGAGGAAGAAGGCCTTTTTGCTTATTTTTCTTTGGCTTATGAACAACAAATAGTTTTAGCAAAACGTCTCACTTCTGCAGAAAAACATCCTTATGATGTTCAGGTCAATTACGCCAGGCAAGTAATACAGTTAATACATGATTATTTAAAAACTAGATAGACTTTATTTCGAGAACAGAATGAAGCATAAAAAAAGAACCTTTCTTAGGGTTCTTTTTTTATAGCTTAAACTACACAAGGTCGTCATCATCATCATCTTCGTCGTCGTCGTCCAAAGTTAAGTCGTCATCTAAATCGTCATCACCTATTACAGGTTCTTCATCCGCTACCATGTCGTCGTCTGCATCTACATCTACATCATCATCAACCTCGTCGAGGTCATCATCGTCCAGATCATCATCATCATCCACATCCACATCATCATCGTCATCATCTTCATCAAGATCGTCTTCTACAGATAAAGCTGATGTAATTGTGTTTGCAGAAGTATAAAAATAGTTTTCTTCCATGGACTCATCTTGTCCGTCCAAATTGTTGAAAGGTGTTGTCATCATCAAAAATTTAAAGAGTGAATTATAGAAAAGAATGGGTTTCTGAAATATCAGTTATAAAACCATGCCATTTTAAATAACTTCTTTCATCGATGTAAAATGTTTGAAACAAGATGATAATACCTTTTTCATAATTAGTTGGAAATGAAATAAAAAGGTAAACTTTATGTAGATAAATTTCCTCGAAAGGAGCAGTTATTATATTTAGCAAATAAGATTCTTTTACTATAAACAGGCACGAAACTTTTATTGCTTTATAACTAAGGGTTTATGCGCAAATCTATTGGAAAGAAGACTTTATAGAATGGCTGCTCCATTAACAAGAATATCAGGTGATTTAAAATTGGAAAGTTTTTCGGAAATTGCATTAACAGCCTTTTTTCTCTATTATATATTTCGGAGTACTTGGTTTTGGACTGCTATAAAATTATTAACGAATAAATTTTAAATTATGAGATCTATCTGGACAGGTGCTATAGGATTTGGGTTGGTAAACATACCTGTTAAATTGTATAGTGCCACAGAACGTAGCGAACTGAATTTAGACATGCTGGATAAAACTGATCTTTCGCATATTAAATATCAGCGGGTGAACGAGAAAACAGGCAAAGTGGTTGATTGGGATAATATAGTTAAAGGTTATAAAATGGATGATAAATATGTGATATTAGATGAGAAAGATTTTGAAGCAGCTAACGCTAAAAAAACAAAAACCATTGAAATAAGCGATTTTGTAAAAGAAGAAGAAATTGACAGCATTTACTTTGAAACGCCTTATTATCTGGAGCCTGATAAAAGCGGCGTAAGAGCTTATGCGTTGTTAAGAGCAGCATTGCAAAAAACAAAAAAAGTAGGCATAGCCACTTTTGTTATGCGCAGTAAAGAAGGTCTTGCCATTTTACGTCCTTCCGATAAAGTAATCATTTTAAACCGCATACGTTTTGCTGAAGAAATTCGTGACTCTTCAGAACTTCATCTACCCGAGGAAGCTGAAATAAAAAAGGGCGAATTGGAGATGGCCATTTCATTGGTCGATCAGCTTACTTCAAAATTTGATATATCTGCATTTAAAGATACTTATTCCGCAGAGTTGATGAAAGTAATTGAGGCCAAGTCACAAGGTGCCAAACCGGCGGCTGCAAAAATGCGTGTCGTGCATAGTGCTACGGAAGATTTAATGTCTCAACTAAAAGCAAGCTTAACCGTTAAGAAAAAGAAAGCCTCATAAATTATGAGTTTAGCAACCTATAATAATAAAAGAGATTTTAAACAAACTTCTGAACCTTCAGGTAAGAAGCCGGAAACCTCTGATAATGATTTAGTGTTTGTGATCCAACGTCATAAAGCTTCTCATTTACATTATGATTTAAGGCTTGAATTAGACGGGGTACTTAAAAGCTGGGCTGTGCCTAAAGGGCCAAGTTTAAACCCGGCAGATAAGCGTTTAGCAATGATGGTTGAAGATCATCCTTACGATTATAAAGATTTTGCCGGCGTAATTCCAGAAGGTAATTATGGTGCGGGAATAGTTGAGATATGGGATAATGGAACATATGATGCTGTGGATGAAAAGGGTGCAGAAAGAATTGTAACCGATTATTCAAAAAAAGTAAAACTATTACATGCCGGGCTCGAAGCAGGTAACCTAAAGTTTAAACTGAAAGGAAAGAAACTTAAAGGTGAATTTGCCCTGGTACGATTAAAGGGTAGCGATTCTAATAGTTGGCTATTGGTTAAGCACAGAGACGATTATGCTGTTGATGAACCTTACAACAGCGAAGAGAACACTCCCAAAAATTCACCGATAAACAAATGGCTGGCAGAAAATAAACCTGAAAAGCTTGTAAAAAAAAAGCCCTGAAGGTTGATGACTCATCCGGTGAGGATTTCAGTAAAACAGCCAATGAAACTCCGGGAAAGGAAACTGTTACTTCAAAAAAAACTACCAATCGTCCTTCACAAAAAGGGGAAGCAGCAAGAAAGTTAAATGAATACATTCCTGCAATGCTTGCAAAAGATACAGATACTCCATTTTCAAATGAGAACTGGATATACGAAATAAAATGGGATGGTTACCGGGCAATAGCTGAAGTGAATAAAGGTGATGTAAAGTTCTATTCACGAAACGGAAATTCTTTTATCTCCACATATCAACCGATCTATCAGCAGCTTTTAACTATGAATTTAAAAGCAGTGTTAGATGGAGAAGTAGTGGTATTAAATGAAGACGGTAACCCTGATTTTCAAAAGCTGCAGTATTACTCGGAGAACACGCACCTGCCTTTATTGTACTATGTGTTTGACTTACTTGAATTGAATGGCACGAAGCTATATTCCAGTCCTCTTATTGAAAGAAAAAACCTTCTGAAGGAATTAATAGAAGATAACAATATTATCAGATACAGTGATCATATTGAAGAGAGAGGCGAAGATTTTTTTGAGGTGAGCAAACTGAAAAACCTCGAAGGTATAATGGCCAAAAAAAAAGACAGCTTATATTATCCGGGTAAACGGTCTGCAGACTGGCTGAAAATTAAACACAATAAATCGGATGAAGCTGTTATAGCAGGTTTTACCGCACCTCGTGGTGGAAGAAAATATTTTGGCGCTTTGGTGTTAGGTACTTTTGTAAATGGCACATTCACCTATATTGGCCATACCGGTTCCGGTTTCGATACAGAGTTGCTAAAAGAAATATATGCAAAGCTTCAACCTTTAATTACAGAAACCTCCCCCTTTACTGAAAAAGTAAAAACAAACATGCCTGTAACATGGGTTCAACCAAAGTATGTGTGTGAACTAAAGTTTACAGAATGGACAAGCGATGGAAAGCTTCGCCATCCAATTTTTATGAGACTGAGAGAGGATAAAACAGTAAATGATTTAAATACTCAACCTGATAAGAAAAGTATCATGAAAAATACCGATGAGTTGGAAGCGGAAGCTTCAAAGCCAGTAGAAGCATCTAAAAAAGAAGCTCCCCAAAAGAAAGAGTTTAAAAAAGCACCGGCAAAACAAGCAAAGGAGATGCCTCTGGCAATACAAGCTGAAGTGGGAAACCAAGCTTCAAAAAAAGAAGCTGCAAAAAACGAAAAGTTTAAAAAAGAAACTGGCAAAAAAGCAAACCCCGAAAATGCCGCAGAAGAAACGGAAGGCAACAAAGATGTAGTTAATAAAGATGTAGTTAATAATGAAAAGGAAAAGATTTATAAAATTGGTAAAGCAGAATTAAAAACTACCAACAGAACGAAGGTTTTTTTTCCTGATGAAGGAGTAACAAAAGGGGATGTGATTGATTATTATGAACAGATGGCAGGTGTAATTTTACCTTATTTAAAAGACCGTCCTGAATCATTGTTTCGTACACCAAATGGTATCAATCAAAAAGGGTTTTTTCACAAAGATGCAGGCGATGAAGCGCCCTCATGGGTAAAGCATATTGAACTTTATTCTGAATCAACTAATAAAGATATTAACTACATTCTATGTAATGATAAACCTACTTTATTGTATTTGGCAAACCTGGGTTGTATAGAAATCAATCCGTGGCATTCCCGCGTAAAATCTTTAGATAATCCTGATTACCTGATCATTGATATTGACCCCAGCGATAACAATACTTTCGGCCAGGTTATAGAAGCGGCAAATGTTGTAAAAGGTATTTTAGACCAGGCAGGTGCATTCAGCATATGTAAAACTTCAGGCGCTTCCGGATTGCACGTTTATGTGCCTTTAGGTGCCCGGTACGATTATGACCAGGCGAAAGATTTTGCTTATCTTATTTGTATGATGGCAAATCAAATAATCCCTGATTTTACAACGTTGGAAAGAAGCTTAAGTAAGCGTAGCAAAGATCAGATATACATGGATTATTTACAGAACCGGAAGGGACAGACAATTGCCTGCGTATATAGTATGCGGCCAAAGAAAGGAGCGACAGTATCAACCCCATTAGATTGGAACGAGGTAAAAGAGGGGCTTAATCCTAAAGACTTTACTATTCACACAATAACCGACCGGTTAAAAGAAAAGGGTGATTTGTTTGCACCAATGTTAGACAAATCAAAAGCTATTGACTTGGGAAAGTGTCTTGAAAATCTTGGTGGATAGTTTTAAGTACCCTACACTATTTATTCAATTTATTTGTATAATGGTATACTACTATAATAGTTTAATATACCATCAGTCAACCTATATCTCTTCATTATGTATCCTCATCAACCTGGTAACTACACTAATTGGTTAATCTAATACTTTGCATGTAAATCCATTTTCTGTTACAAGCATCATCACTTTTTCCGGTATGAAATTTTCACCTTTAACCCTCAATATTTTATCGCAATCATCGAGGTCAAAATTTATTTTACTATTTGGGAAATGCTGAAGAAGTAGCTTCACAATTTTGGTTGCGTGCGAAACTTTTTGAACGTTCGTTTTAAAAACTTCTACCATCACTCATATTTTTTCTTTTCATTAATTTATCTATCCAATATTTTTAACCCAGCCAATACAAAAACTACAATCGACAAAAGCAAAAACACAAAGCCTATTGCTTTATTAAAAAAGTTCTTTTGCCTGTGCAACAAAAAAGGTAACCATAATTAGAACAAGAAACCTATGAACCAATTCGAATATTACGATGTTGAATGATAGGTCTGAGCCGATACCAGTACTATCTTGAAACATTGGAAGTATTTGATCGAATGCTGTTGGCTTATAAAGCTCCAGAAATTAATCTAAGCACGAGAGAGGCAAGGTGTGTTAACGGCTTAAGGCTCCAACATATTATTGCAAAAGGACTCCGCCTTGCTAAATAATTCGCTTATGTTGCTAAACTTCTCCGGCACATCCAGAACTTGTAAATAGAGGGAGTCCTTATGCAATAAGTGTGTCGACAGCCTACTATATCCTGTTGTTAATTACCTAACCTGTCTATGATTGCTGCTGACTATACTCGTAACTAACCATCCAGTTAATCTCAAACTTGTCTTTAAGCATTCCAAAGTAAGAACCCCAGAAAGCTTTCTCCATTGGCATTATGGCTTGCCCACCTGCAGACAGGCCATTAAATATTTTGTCGGCTTCTTCTTCGCTTTCGGTGTTGATGGAAATGCTAATATTGGTGCCAATTATTGCTTTGTTATATATTTCAGGTACGTCGCTGCCCATCAAGATCGTTCCCTGGTCGAGCGGTAAAGACATGTGCATGATCTTATCACCATTACTTTCGCCCATCTGGTGCTCAGAAGGCACATCTTTATATCGCATTACATACTAAATTCTCTGCCAAATACTGATTTGTAAAAATCAAATGCTTCTTCGGTGTTTCCGTTGAAGTTTAAATAAGGAGCTACTGCTGCCATGTTTTAAGTTTTAGTTGTTGAATAAAGAAGTTTACGTTTTATAAAAAAAAGCAAGATTGTTATAGATACCTTTTTATGGTTGTGGAGGAGCTGCATTCATATCCATCCACATCACTTCCCATATATGACCATCCGGATCGTTAAAACTCCTTGCAAACATAAACCCGTAATCCATAGGATCTCTTGCTTCTGTACCACCCGCGGCAATTGCCTTATCAACTATCTCATTTACTTTATCCTTGCTGTCGGTTGACAAACAGGTGAGTACTTCA
>MWVV01000556.1_pt1 | contig 13688 bp, 12 predicted proteins | sample 1047281 | NCBI WGS metagenome assembly MWVV01 (sample SAMN06349986, study PRJNA376086) | soil metagenome | isolation source: PT-2 sample Antarctic (ecotone) soil | place: Antarctica | collected 2015-01-13 | reverse complement strand
GTGCAGAGATTAAGATTATTGACAAAAGTTTTGCCTTCCTCAACACCGCCGACATCAAACGCTGTCATACTGCCAAAGCCCTTCATTTGATTTTTGGCAGTCTCGAAATTTTCGTGACTTTCTAAACCCGGATAAAAAACAGTTTTAATTTTTGGGTGTTTTTCTAACATATTTGCTATACCGAATGCGTTCGCGTTATGTCGTTCCACACGCAGGGCAAGCGTTTTTATGCCGCGCAGAACCAGCCAGGCGACTTGCGGCGCGATGTTTCCGCCGTAAAGTTTTGTTATCTTATGTCTGGTTTGTTCGATGATTTCCTTTTCCCCGACAAGTAAACCGGCAGTCAAATCGCTGTGACCACCAAGATATTTAGTCGCGCTGTGAATTACCAGATCTGCGCCGAGTTCGATAGGTTTTTGATTAAACGGAGTCGCAAACGTATTGTCGACAACAGTTTTAATATTTTTTTCTTTAGCGATTTTTGTAACCGACACAATGTCCGTGATTTTTAGCAGCGGATTGGAAGGCGTTTCAATCCAGAAAACTTTTGTATTTTGACGAGCGGCGTTTTTATAATTTTCGGCATCGGCGGCATCAATAAAACTTACCTCCACGCCAAAGTTTTCCGCCAGATGCCGGAGGAAAATTGTGGTTGTCGGGTACATCGAGACGGGAGCGACAATGTGATCACCGGTTTTTGTTAAAGATAAAATCGCGGCGGAAATTGCCGCCATCCCCGAAGCGAAAGTCAGCGCCGCTTCACCGTTTTCAAGTTCAGCGATGGCATTTTCCAAAGCGTTCTGCGTCGGATTGCCGAGCTTGCCGTAAAAAAAACCTTCTTTTTGATAATTATGAATTGCCGCGCCGTCATCAGCATCAGCGAAGGCGAAGATTGAAGTGTTGTAAATCGGAACGGATACCGCGCCGAAATGCTCGGTTGAATCTTTTCCGGCGTGGACGACTTTTGTAAAAAAAGATTTGTCAGATTTCATATTTTATATTTCAGCAACTTTGAACTGAATCAATTTGGTTACTGCTGCCAGTTTGTTTTGGCTGGCAACAGCTTGATTTGATTGCTTTCATTTCCTTTTCAGGAACATCATCTAAAACGACAAAAACTTCCCACTCGTTGTTATCCGGGTCTTTGACCGATGTTTTATTCTGTTTTGCGTAACAACAATCAACCTCCATTTCATCGAGCGTCAAAAGACCGCTTTTTACCCATTTTTCGCGGGTTGCCATAACATCATCGGTTGAAAAAACCTGAACTCCTAAATGAGAAAGTGAACCACCTTGGATAAAATCGGTTTGATTCAAAACCAGATTAAGCGATGAACTCGCCAAGTAAAATTTAGCATAATCAGCGAAATGTTTCATCGGTTTCGCGTCAAACATCTTCTGGTAAAACTCGACGCTTTTGTTTATATCCTTTACATTGAGAGAAATATGAACTTTTGGATTGCGATTTGTCATAAAATCGACCCCCTGTTAAACTTCATATGCGCTCTTACGTATATAATAATAGAAGCTTATTTCATAACAAACATTTAAGTCAAGACAAAAAGAAAGATTCGTGATAACTTCTCAGTATGAACAGAGAATTGAGTTTAGCTGAAATGGAAAATCTATTTTTAGCATTAGCTGATAAAACTCGTCTTCGCATTTTGAATCTTATGCGTCGTGAAGAAGTTTGCGTGTGTTTTTTTAGCGCCGCACTGAATGAAAGCCAACCGAAAATCTCGCGTCATCTGGCTTATTTAAGAAGCGCCAACCTTGTCACAGCGAGGCGTGAAGGAAAGTGGATGCATTACAAAATACAGATGCCCGAAGACGCTCTCGCGACGGAAATTGTTCAGCGCAGTTTAGACTGGCTCGAATCAAAAGAAGAAATGCGGCAGGATTACAATAATTTGATCAAAATCTGTTTTTCTCCCGAAGCTCCAATAACAATTATGCGCGCTCCCAAACCGGAAGCATCGGTCAAAGCGCATATGAATTGGGAACAGAAAGATGAACTTGATACATTTCTCTTGTAATCATGAAATTTTATTTTTATAAGGACAATTTCGGCACTTATTTTCACAACAGAAACCTCGTTTGAGCAAAAAGTGTTCGGTCAAAACCATTAACCCGTTCTCGAAATAAAAATCAAGTTTCTCGATTAACTTTTTCTCTTTGACAATAATTTTACAATCAGAATTTTTATCTTTTTTCATATAAAGCTAAAAATTCTTTATTGCCTTCCGCGCCTAAAATCGGCGATTCTGTTACGCCTGAAATTTTTAATTCGCACTGTTCGGCAAAAGAATTTATTTCAGATACAGTGCGTTTGCGAACCGCTTCGTCTCGGACAATTCCTCCTTTGCCGACTTCGCCTTTTTTTACCTCAAACTGAGGTTTAATCAGTGAAATAATTTTCCCCGCCTCCTTAATTAGCGGGACGATCGCCGGAAAAATCTTTTTTACGGATATAAATGATACATCCACCACAATTAAATCAAATTCTTCTTCAAAGTCTTTTCGCTTCAAATATCTCGCATTAACATTTTCACGCGCGTCGACTCTTTCATCGTTTCTCAATTTCCAATCAAGCTGGTTGGTTCCGACATCAACCGCAACAATTTTTTTGGCGCCGTTTTGAAGCAAACAATCAGTAAAACCCCCGGTCGAAGCGCCAATGTCGAGACAAACATATCCGTCTGGGCGAATGTTAAAATAATCCAGCGCTTTTTCAAGTTTCTTTCCGCCGCGTCCGACGTATCTACCTTTTATTAGATCGCTTTTGAGCCGGATGTTTTGGTCGACGGAAAATGTTTCTGAAGGTTTTTCGACGCGCTTTTCGTCAACCAGCACCACACCCGCCATCACGAGAGATTGAGCTTTGGAGATTGATTCGGCAAAGCCTTTTTCGGTTAAAAGTTTGTCGATTCGTGCACTTTTCATTAGCGTGTGAGCAATAAAAACACCAAACGTCTGATTTTTAGGTTTTTATTGGTCGATACTATTTGCCTCAAACTCTTTTATTTCAAAATCTTCCGCCGTGTAATTGATTTGAACCGGATTACAGCAAACTTCGCAGTCTTCAACATAGCTCTGATCTTCGATTGATAAATCCAAAATCATCGAAATCGTTTGCCAGCAGTGCGGGCAGGTAAAAAAATGTTCTATTTCCATCAAGTTTTTCTAATCTTTCGCGTCATTTAAGTTTGACTTTTTATATGTTAATTTTGAATTTAACAAAAATGAACCATGATTCAAACCTGCAAATAAAGTTAGACAAATTCGCCAAATACGCCTGGTTCGTTTTGGCGTATAACATCGTCGTTGTGCTTTGGGGCGTAGTTGTTCGCTCCTCGCTTTCCGGCGACGGCTGCGGTCAATTCTGGCTGACCTGCGGCGGAGAAATTGTGCCGAGCGCTCCGCAGCTTAAAACCGTTATCGAATTTTCACACCGCATTTCAAGCGGTTTGGCGCTCGTCGCGGTTCTCTCATTGTTTGTCTGGACTTTCCGCAAATACGCCAGCGGCAGTTTGATGCGCAAGATGGCTTCGGCTTCAATGATTTTAATTGTGATTGAAGCGTTGATCGGCGCGGTTCTCGTTCTAAACAAACTTGTCGCGCTGAACCCTTCGATAGTTCGCGCTTTTTCGATGGCGGCGCACTTGATAAATACCTTTATTTTGCTAGCGGTTCTGACTTTAACAGCTTGGTTTGCGAGCGGCGGGAAACCTTTTTCGGTTCGAGCGCAAGGCAAAACTTTATGGCTCCTGGCAATCGCGGTTGCGGGAATTTTGTTGATCAGCCTGAGCGGTTCGCTGGCAGCTTTAAGCAGTACGCTTTTTCCGGCAATTTCGCTGTCGGAAGGCTTGCGTCAGGACTTTTCCGAAACATCGCACATCCTTCTTCGTCTGCGAATCAGTCACCCGATTTTATCGATTACGGTCGGTGTTTTTCTGTTGTTTTTGGCGAACTGGTTTAAGGCGCGGCGGGAAGGAAATATTTGGGTGAGCCGCTGGGCAAACGTTTTGGTAATTCTTGTCGCCGTGCAGTTCGCATCAGGCGCGTTGACGCTGCTGACTCTCGCCCCAATTGTGATGCAGCTCGTTCATCTGCTTCTGGCGGATGCCGTCTGGATTACATTTGTTTTATTGGCGGCAAATATTTTAGCTGTTAAAGAAGAGAATTTAACGGAAAAATTCGTAAGCGATTTTTCGTTGGAAATTAAAAGTTCAAGCTAAAAAATAACGGACAAGCTGATTTAATTGATAATATACAGAGTTTAGCCGGAAATTTTAGCTTTTTTTATATTTAGGCTTTCTCGCCAATTTTTTCCCTGTTCAATTAATTCGTCAAGATTTTTCTGTAGCTCACACCTTTTATTTTCGATTTCCGCGTCGTCGGCATCATTGGGCACATAGACAAGTTCGCCGACAAAAACTTTTGCCCGGCTGAAAAACTTCGGAATTTGAAGTTTGTCCCAACTTTTAAGCGTCCGGAACTTTTCCGCTTCGACGACAAACGGCATCACCGGATTTCCGGTTTTTTTTGCCAGCAGAATCGCGCCTGTCTTAGCGACGCGGCGCGGACCTTTCGGACCGTCAATTGTAAAACCCATCGGCAGCCCTTTTTTCATCAGGCGAATCATCTGCGCGAGCGCGCCCACCCCGCCCCGCGTTGAGGAACCGCGCACCGCGCCGTAACCGAGCCTCTGGATGAAACGCGCGATATATTCACCGTCAAAACTTTGCGAAGTGATAACGACAATGTTTCGATTTCTAAAAAAGTATGTGCTGAGAAAAATCTGTTCGTGCCAGAAAGCATAGATTGGAACCTTTTTTTCAATTGTAATACGCTCGAAATTTTCCCAGCCCGCCGTTTCAAAGGAAATTGTTTTTCCGACAAGTTTTATTAACGTATAAAAACACCAATCCGCCAGACGAATCAAAAATCTTTGCTTAAATGTATATGCTGCCAATTTATTAAAGCGGTATAGATTTTCTATTTTTTGCGTCATCGGATAGAAATTGTTCGCGCGTTTAGTTTATTATGTGCAACAAAGGTTTTTATTTTAACGTAAATTTAATTAAAAGGCTGTTTTAGCGCGGGCTGAAATTTATTTGAAACACAAAGGCGGGAAATGCGGAAAAATATTTTAATTGTTGACGATCACGATGACTTAAGCACCGTCTTAACTGAAGAATTCAGTAAACTCGGACACTACGTTGAATTGTGCGAAAGCCGTGACGAAGCTGTCTCATTGATTGAAAATAAAAATTTCGACTTAATTATCAGTGATTTGGACGGGGAACATCTGAATTCTAAATCAGGCGAAACTGATAATGTAACTTGTTTGCCTGAAGCGATTCCGGATTCTCGAAGCAATATCAAAGCCTTTAAGATCTGCGTCTCTAATTACCGCCACAATGAATTTAATGACAATGAGCTGAAAAATTTTATTGAAACCACGCTCAATCACAAAGCGAAATTTGTCGATCAAAAAGAAATCGTTCAAAATTTGCGCGAGAAAATCGAATTTGAAATTCCGAGCGTCATATCGGTAATGCACGCGATTCTGGATTATTTGATGAAGCGCGTGGAAAAAATCGGTGTCGTTAACGCGGAAAGTTCAAATCTGTTTGTCGCTCTGGACGAAGCGTTTGTCAACGCCGTTAAGCACGGAAACAAATTTGACGCTGCTAAAATGGTGCGTATCTCAGCTGAAGTTTCAGCCGTTGAAGCGCGCTTTACAATCGAAGACGAAGGTGAAGGATTTGACGTGAGCGGCATTCCCGACCCGACTGATCCGGAAAATCTCTTTAAAACAAGCGGGCGCGGCGTTTTGATCATACACAACGTGATGGACGAAGTGCGCTATAATGAGCGCGGAAACCGTCTGGAAATGATCAAAAGAACGAAGACGGAAAAATCTGACATCTGAAAATGTAAAATTATGTTTTGTCCAAATTGTGCCGCGAAAAATTATACAACGCAAAAGTTTTGTCGTTCGTGCGGAATAAATCTGGGAGTCATAGCCGAATCGCTTTTGCTGTAATTAACGACTGCGCGGGACGCAAATTCGTCGAAGAAAGAAAGGTCAATTGAAAACTTTAAAGATTTTGCCGTCAGCAAATTCGGATTGGTTTTATTAATCGGCGTTATTTTAATGATATCCGGCATTTTCTTTAAGGTAATTTTGACGGACAATGATGTTTCGTTTGGAATTTCACTGATTATCATTACTGTTTCCACGATTTTGATAATACTTTTTGTATCTTTCGACGTATTTGTCAAAGAAAGAAAAGCTCAAATAAACCCCGCGCTGACAAGTGAATTAACCGAAGCAAAAGATACGGGCAAACTTCTTGAAGAAAAAACTTTCGAGCCTGCCGCAACCATTACTGAAAATTCAACTGAACTGCTTTTCGTCGAAAATAAAACTCAGAAAATAAAATGAAAGTAACAATCGGACAAATCAACACAACTAACGGCGATATTGAAGGCAATGTCGCCAAAATTTTGCAGGCAATCGAAAAAGCTAAGCGTGACGGCTCGGATATGATTGTTTTCCCGGAAGTCGCGACGCACGGCTATACTTCTTTCGACTGGTTTCTCGATAAAGACATAATCGAGGCGGCAGGCGAGCCTTTACAGAAAATTGTCGACGCGACAGATGGCATAACGGCAATCGTCGGCACAATTCGGAAAACCGGAGACGCTGATGGGCGGCGACTGTTTAACTCCGCCGCGGTCATCCACGACGGAAAATTGCTTGGATTCGCCGACAAAACTTTGCTTCCCGAATATGATGTTTTTGATGACCCGCGTTATTTTGAACCGTCGGATGTGCGCCGAATGTTTGAAATTAAAGGGCGTAAAATAGGCGTGGTGGTTTGCGAAGATTTTTGGAACGATAAAACTTTCTGGAAGGAAAGACTGTACGATGTTGACCCGGCGGACGAATTAATAATGCAGGGTGCGGATTTAATCGTCTCGCTCAATGCCTCGCCGTTTAACAAAGGCAAAATTCATCTGCGCTGCGAAATGGTCGCGCACCGCGCTCGCCTGCAAAAAAAACCGATTGTTTTTGTCAATCTGATCGGCGGAAACGACGGCATTATTTTTGACGGGGCGAGTCTAATTGCCGATGAAGAGGGTGATATTATTTTGCAGGCGAAGGCTTTTGAAGAATTTGTCGAGACCGTCCAGCTTGACGTCCGCCAGCCGGATTCGCGCGGCATTACCGGCAATGAATTTGAGACGATTCGACAGGCGCTAGTGCTTGGAATCAAAGATTATGCGCAAAAAAATCGTTTTACAAAAGCCGTTCTCGGTCTTTCGGGCGGTATCGATTCGGCGCTTGTCGTCGCCTTGGCGTGCGAAGCTCTGGGCGCGGAAAACGTTTTGTCGGTAATGATGCCGTCGCCTTTTTCATCCGAAGGAAGCGTTAAACATTCTGAGGCTTTAGCGAAAAATTTGGGAATGCCGACGCGACTGGAGCCGATTTCCGGCGCTTTTGAAACTCTTCTCAAACAGATGAATCTGCATCAGCCGACAAAAGGCGGCGAATCTCTGGCGGCGGAAAATATGCAGTCGCGTCTGCGCGGCGTGATATTGATGACGATTTCCAACGCCGAAAATCGGCTTGTGTTGGCGACGGGAAATAAATCGGAACTCGCCGTCGGTTACTGCACGCTTTACGGCGACACGAACGGTGGTTTGGCAGTTTTGGGCGACATTTTGAAGACGGAAGTGTATGAAATCGCGCGGCATATTAACGAAAGTTCGGGACACGAAATTATTCCAAATTCAATTATTGATAAAAAGCCTTCCGCCGAACTCGCGCCGAATCAGTTTGATCAGGATTCTTTGCCGCCGTACGACCTAATGGACGCGGTTTTAAAGCTTTATTTCGAGCAAAAACTCGCGCCTGAAGAAATTATCGCGCAGGGAAATAATGCTAAATTAGTTTATGATTTGCTCAATAAAGTTGAATCGCCGGCGAATGAATTCAAACGTCGCCAACTGCCGCCAACTTTAATTATCTCAAAAAACGCCATCGGCATCGGTCGTCGTCGTCCCGTTACGCATCGTTACCGGAGAAGTCCAAAAAGTTAAATGTTATTTGAGCCTGAAATTAGTTTTTGACAAAGTAACCTTGCCGCGCTCGAACACGAAGTTTATCTGACCTAGTCAGATTGACATTAAGTTTGACATATCTATTATTCGCAAAATCTCCTTCCGAGTAGTATTGAACCAGATATTGCGCCTGAAGTTCATTGGCGAGCGAGCGAAAAATTCTTGCTAAAGTACTTTCGTTGGTTTTAGTATTCGCTGAGTTTTGGAGCTGGTCTTTAAGATTGGTTGGTAAGAAATTTGGTAAAAACGCCGTGCCGCCGGTTTGCTCGGAAAATTTTTGCATTCCGTTCTGCGCCCGAGTACTGATTTTGTTTAAGCGAAACGAGTCTCCCGCCGGATTTATTACGTAAAATACTGTGTCAGCATTTTGCAGATCGTGCAAAATTCGGTCCTGCGCGACGCGATGCGCGGAATCGGTCTTTGCCGCTAATTTATTCAATTTCTCCTGTGTTAAATTGTTAACATCAAAATCTCTGTATGTATTTTTCTCGGCTTCGCGCGTCATATTGCTCCAATTATCTTCACCATCAGTTAAGGCTAAAATGACGCGGCGACTGCGCGCCGGAGCGTTTTTTTGCAGATATTGGGCGGCGGTCGTGACCGTATCGTAAAAAGCTGTAAACTTTCCTGACGGAACAATCGCGCGAAGTTGAATGGCGGCTTTCTGCGCCGTGTCGCGTTCCTGCGCAAGTGCCGGACGGTCGCCGATCAGGAAAATTGTCGCACGGTCTTCGGGTTTCATCACGCTTTCTAAAAATTGCGCCGCCGCCTTTTTTTCAAATTCAAACAAAGGATTAACGCTGCCAGAAACATCAATCAAAAGAGCAATTTCGAGAGGTACTTTTTCGGCATCGGAAACCTGCGCTATTTCCTGTGATTTATTATCTTCCAAAATGCGAAAGTCCGGCGCCTTCAAACCCAGAATGGGCTGACCCGCCGCATCTGTAACCGAAACCGGCACGATCACAAGACGAGAGTCAACTTTTATAACTTCGCCGTCATCTTCAGGAGTTTGAATTTTTGGGGTTGGTTTTGGGGTTTGAGCAAGGACGGATAGCGAAAAAGCAAAAAGCAAAAATAAAATGCGCAGGGAATTTTGAAACTTCATGGTGATTACCTCTTAAAGAAAAAAGCCGCGAACGATACGAAAAACTTTTTTAACGTATCATTCGCGTCATTCGCGGCTTAAATTTCTGATAAGTTACTGATCGTTGTTCGGAGTAGTTGCTGCGTCTTTTCTAACTTCGACGTTTTGGAGCAAGCCTTTGCTGACTGTCAATTTGACTTCAACGCGACGGTTTTGCTCACGACCTTCACGACTCGAGTTGTCAGCAACCGGTTGGAGAACGCCAAAACCATAGGAGGTACCGATTCTGCGAAGCGGTATATTATGGGTTTCAACCAAATAATCGATTACTGATTGCGCACGACGCTGGCTTAAAGATTTGTTAGCTTTCTCGCTGCCTTCAGCCGAAGCAAAACCCGTAATTTCAATTAGATATCCCTTCATTGTCAACGCCTGCTGCGCGACATCATTGAGGCTCTGTTTGGCTTCAGGCGAAAGCACCGCGCTTCCGACCTTGAAGTTGACTGTTTTTGTCGATTGAACGACGTAATCGTCGATCGAAGAAATTCTCTGGTTGGTAGCGTTAACACCGGCAATCGCGGCATCGGCTGAATCCTGAGCCGCTTTCGCACCGCCGCGAGTCGCATTGGAAATCGCCATCAATTCATCAATCTGACCGGAGATGCGCTGCGCGTTTTGCTCGGTCTGTGTTAGACGATCTTCGGCGGGTGCGACGCGGCTTTCGAGCGATTGAGCGACACGCAAATCATCTTTTCGGAAACGAACCTTATCAGCCATCAGGCTGCCCGCGCTGTCGCCGCGTCCTTCAAGCTCAAGATTTAAGCCGCGAACGATTTGATTTGTCTCAATTTTATTTCCGCCGCCGAAAGCGCCGCCTTTGGTCTTGACGCTGGTCGATGGCGAAATCATTACTTTTGTTTCGACACCGACTGCATCGCGAACAACAAAGCTGGAATCGTCTTTAGCAACGACGACCCCTTTGATTTTATATTTTTGCCCGTTGGCTAGATTACGAACCTGCGCGTTTTGCGCGAAAACGCCGACCGCTCCGATCATTAAAACTAATGCTACTGCTGAAATTTTTTTTAACATATTGAACTCCTTTTCAAGATTGAATTTTTGAGGGCTTTACCTGGGATGTCTGTTAAAGATTTTGGGTTGTTAAAACATCCAAGCCTGTCTAAAAACCCGATTCCGAAACATTAATTTGGTAAATGGTAAAGCCTTAATTTTACCTGTAATTTATTTTAGTCCAACAAATATTGTGCCAAAAATATATTCAGCAAATCTAAAGCAGTCAGAATAACCAGCGGAGGTCAAGCAATAAAGGTTTTATCTGTCAAATATCTTAAGAGTTTCGCGTTATTTAATGTTTGATTAACAGACAGCCATGAGTTCAAAACTGTCTGTATTTAATTCATTTATGGATGTTATCAAACAATTTATAGGCTGAACTGAGTCGTCTCTAAAAATTCTTTTAAATATGATAAAAATTTTTCGGCGTCAGACCCGTCAACAATTCGATGATCATAGGTCAGCGCGAAATATGCCATCGAACGAATTGCGATCACTTCGTCGCCATCCTCTGTGGTAACGACCTTCGGACGTTTTTCGATTGTGCCGACGCACAAAATAGCCACCTGCGGCTGGTTAATAATCGGCGTGCCGAACAGACCGCCGAAAACTCCGGGATTGGTAATCGTAAATGTTCCGCCCTGAACTTCGTCCGGATTGAGTTTTTTCTGGCGAGCGCGATCAGCCAGATCATTGGCGGCGGACGCTAAACCTGAAAGCGAAAGCTGGTCGGCGCGTTTTATTACCGGAACAATCAAGCCCCAGTCGAGCGCGACCGCCATTCCTAAATTGATATCGGTTTTATATATAATCTGATCGCCGGAAACCTGCGAATTAACAATCGGGAATTTGCGCAGCGAAGCGGTCACAGCCTGGAAAATAAACGGCATAAATGTCAGCTTCGTTGCGGAACGCGTCTGAAATTCAGCTTTATTTTTATCGCGGAAACGAGCGACGTTAGTCATATCAATTTCATAGACGCTTGTGACGTGCGCGGAGGTCTGTTTCGAGAACGTCATATGCTCGGCAATTTTTTTGCGCATTACCGACATTGGCTCAATGCGGTCGCCCGTTGCCGCCGGAACCGTTGGCGCGGAGTAGGTAGATTTTTGCGTAACCTGCGGCGCAGTTTGGGTTTGCGGACTAAATTGCGGCAGTGCGGCGGGAGCGATTTTTCCAAGCAAATCCTGCGGACGGAGCGCGGCGCCCGAATCGATAAAAGATAAAATATCCTTTTTCGTGACGCGCCCGCTCATTCCCGATCCTTCGATTCGGGCGATGTCAACACCGTGTTCCTTGGCGATATTACGCACGAGCGGGCTGCTTTTTGTGCGGCGCAAATCTTCGATAGAATGATCGCTATCGGATTTTCCGTTAGACGAAACGCTTGCCGCCGCTTCTTTGACTGCACCAGGCTGTTCATAATCGTAGCTTCTGCCCTCTATTTCCTTGATTTCTTCTTTTTGGATTTCTGAAGTTTGAGGTACAGCTTGCGCGGTTTGTGTCATTAAAACATCGGCTAACGTTGCTTCAGCGGCTGCGTCAATCGCTCCCTTTCCGCTTTCGGCTTTTGAATCCTGACTTCCTGTCATCGCGCCCGCACCGTTTTCGCTGCCGACAAAACCGACCGCTGTCCCGACTTCGACCGTTTCGCCTTCCTGATGAATAATCCGCAAAAGTGTTCCGGCGATTGGCGATGGAACTTCCGCGTCAACTTTGTCGGTTGAGATTTCCAAAAGAGGTTCGTCCTTTTCAATTTTATCACCGACTTTTTTCAGCCACTTGGAAACGGTTCCCTCAGTAATCGATTCGCCCATCTGCGGCATTACAACTTCAGTAGAATCAGCAGAAGCAACATTCACAGAGTTTTCAGAATCTGTAGGATTGTCTGAATTCGTAGGGCTGGATGAATCCTCTGAAGCTGCTGCGGGGGATTCAGAAGACTCAATAATTTCTGCCTGCTTCGTTTCTTCTGCAATCGATTTATCTTCAGCCTTTGCCGTTTCAGTTTCACCATTGTCCGCCGATTTTCCATTGGTAACCGCGCTTTCGCCTTCCGCACCCAGAATTCCGACTACGCTGTTAACTTCAACCGTTTCACCTTCGTTCGCGCGAATTTCAAGCAGAATTCCGCCGATTGGCGAAGGAACTTCGGCATCAACTTTATCGGTTGAAATTTCTAAAAGCGATTCATCTTTTTCAACCTTTTCGCCGACCTTTTTCAGCCATTTTGAAACAGTTCCTTCAGTAATTGATTCGCCCATCTGCGGCATTACGACTTCCACGCTCATAAATTCTCCGTATTAATAAATAACTGCACAATAAAATATAAAAATCGAATAAATAGAATACAAGAAAATCGCTGGTAAGAAAACAGATGAGAAAAATAAATAGCTGCGAACGCTTAAATATCAGAAGGCGAGCGGTTAAAATTTAGATTATCGCTGCGGCGAGTTTCAAATTTTGGCTAAATAATTAGCCGCCGATCAGACGGGCGACATAGAAAGCGACTGCCGCCGCGACGCTGCCGATCAGACAAGTTTGAAACGCGCTGCGAAGCGGCTGCGCTCCGGTAAATGTTCCTTTAACATAACCGAAAACAAACAAAGCGATAACGGTAATTACAACTGACCAGAGCAGAGCCGTCCTCACATCTCCAAAAATAATATACGGCGCGAGCGGAATCAGACCGCCGACAATATACGCGCCGCCGATCGCCGCGCCACTCTGCAAAGCGCGTCGCGGATTGGGTTTCTCTAAGCCCAGTTCAAAACGCATCATAAAATCCGCAAAATCAGCCGGGCGCTTGGCGAGCGATTCGACAATCGGCACGCTTTCCGCCTGCGTCAAACCATAATTTTCGAGAATCTCGACCACTTCATCCTTTTCGTGTTCAAGCATATGCTCGATTTCAAACATTTCGCGGTCATATTCGCTGTCATAATGCTCGACATCGGACTTTCCCGCCAGATATCCGCCCAATCCCATCGCAATCGAACCGGCGACAATCTCCGCAAACCCGGCGGTCACGATAATCTCAGTTGCCACCACCGCGCCGGAAAGCCCCGCCGCCAGCGCAAACGGCACGGTCAAACCGTCGCTCATTCCAATGACGACATCGCGGACGACTTCGCCGGAAGTAAAATGTTTTTCAATATGCGGAGTTTGCGGCATACAGTAATGATAACAGAAATTTTTTGCGCTTTGAATAAAAACTAGACCTCTAGCAAAAGTGGCATAGATAAATATAAAGCATCACTCTTTTGATGCTTTACGAAAAACTAAAAGAACTATCCAATACCGATTTCAAACGATACTGCGGTGTTAAGCGAAAAATCTTTGACAAAATGTGCGCCATTGTTGGTGATAAATCTGCCAAACAGCGATTAGT
>MWVV01000555.1_pt1 | contig 13721 bp, 13 predicted proteins | sample 1047281 | NCBI WGS metagenome assembly MWVV01 (sample SAMN06349986, study PRJNA376086) | soil metagenome | isolation source: PT-2 sample Antarctic (ecotone) soil | place: Antarctica | collected 2015-01-13 | reverse complement strand
CCCGCTATGAAACGAAAGAACGCGATCATCATCGGGGGCGGGTTGGGCGGGCTGGCGACGGCATTGCGTCTGAGCAGCGCGAAGTGGCACGTCACCGTGTGCGAGCAGGGACAAACTTTCGGCGGCAAGATGAACTGTTGGGAGCGGGGCGGCTTTCGTTTCGACACCGGCCCTTCGCTCATCACGATGCGCTGGGTCTTTGAAGAACTGTTCGCGGCGGTGGGGAGCCGCCTCGACGAACACCTCGAACTCGTCCCCATGCGACCGCTCGCACAGTACGTTTACGACGACGGCACGCGCTTCGACTATTCCTCTTTCCTGCCGGACTGGCTGGCGACAATTCGCCGGCTTGAGCCGCGCGACGTGGACGGGTTTTTTCGCTTCATGCGACTCGGCGCGCGGCTCTTTGAAGTGTCACAGGAGACTTTCTTCCGCCGCCCGCCGTCGAGCGCGCCCGATCTGCGTTCGCTGAAAGCGATGCGCCACATGCCTTTGCGTTACGCGTGGGGCAACTATCACCGGACAATCGCCGCGCATTTCAAAAGTCCGCACTTGCGGCAACTCTTCGACCGCTATCCCACTTACGTCGGCTCGTCGCCCTACGAATCTCCGGCGACGCTCGCCGTCATCCCTTACGTCGAATACGCTTTCGGCGGGTGGCACATCAAGGGCGGCCTCTACCGTCTTGTCGAAAGCCTCTGCGCGCTGGCCGAACGGGCGGGCGTGAAAATGTTGACGAACGCGCGTGTCGAGCGGATCGAGCGGGACGGGCAAAGGGTTAAAGGTGTGACGCTCGCGGACGGCTCGCGGCTCGCGGCTGATGTGGTCGTGATGAACGGCGACGCTTCGCTGACGGATAACCTGTTAAGTTTGAAGGAAGACACGCCGCCATCGTCGTCGCCGAACGCGCCGTCGCCGAACGCGCCGTCTTCGCTGCCGTCAAACGCGCGATCTCTCTCCGGTCTGGTCTTCCTCGTCGGCGTGAAGCGGACGTTGCCGGAACTGGCGCATCACGCGGTCTATTTTTCACAGGATTACCGGCGCGAGTTTGCAGAGCTTTTCGACGTGCGACAGTTTCCCCAAGACCCGACCATCTACGTCAGCGCGCCGAGCCGCAGCGACCGCTTACTCGTGCCCGGCGGCGGCGCGGGCGAGACGCTTTTCATCATGGCGAACGCTCCGGCGAACGATGAGGATGAGTGGACGGACGCGAAGATCAGCGAAGCCCGCGCCCGCGTCTTCGCGCGACTGAGGAAAGGCGGCTTTCCCGACATCGAAGCGGACTCGGTCGTCGCCGATGTCTGGACGCCGCGCCGCATCGGCGAGCGTTATGCGATGCCCGGCGGCGCGATCTACGGGACGAACTCGCACGGTTGGCGTCGCGCCTTTCTCCGTCCGCCGAACAAAGATGCGCGCTACGCGGGTCTCTACCGCGTCGGCGGCAGCACCCATCCCGGCGGTGGCACTCCGACCGTTTTGCTCTCCGCTAAAATAACGTGCGAGCTGATCGAACGATGCGAACGATGATCCACAAGGCCGGCGGCAAACATCGAGACGCGATAAGGCGCGCGGACGAGGAGCCGCGCGGGGCGAACATGCGGTGGTGGCGGCGCGTGGGGCTGGCCGCGCTGGTGGCCGCGTATGTCGTTTTGTGGCTCGGCGGCGTGGGACATTATTTGTTCATCGGCGCGGTCGCCGCCGAACAAAACCCGCTCGCGTCGGCCTTTCTCGCCGTGGCCGGTTTGATCGTTCTGCTCACGGCAACATCACGCGATGATTTGCTACGCCTGATTATTGTCGCGGGCTGCGGCTTACTCTTCGAGTGGTGCGGCGTGCGCTTCGGGTTGCCGTTCGGGCGTTACGCTTACACGGGCGTGTTGCAGCCGACGGTTTTCGGCGTTCCCGTCGTGATGGCGTTCGCGTGGATGGTGCTCGTCGCTTATGTGCAAGAGATGCGCGGGCGTTTGAAATTACAAAGGTGGAGCGGCGCGTTCGTCGCCGCCGTGTGGATGACGGCGATTGATCTGGTGATAGACCCGCTCGCGGCGAATCAACTCGGTTACTGGCGTTGGGTTGAAAGAGGAAGCTACTACGGCATTCCATTGAGTAATTTCGCGGGATGGTTTGTCTGTAGTTTTTTGCTCTTCGTAATATTCCGGCAACATGGGGGGGCTAATCTGTGGGTTCGTTTAACCGGAGCGAGCATCATTTTGTTCTTTACGCTCATCGCGCTGTCATTTCATCTCTTCATCGCCGCCCTCATCGGGTGCGGATTGTGTGTCGTTCACTTTCTGGTACGCTTCGACCGTAAAGAACATTCTAAGAGCAACTAACAAAACTTAATGAGACAAAGAATGGAACCACGAAACGACACGAAACAACACGAATCAGACAGCAGATCTATTTCGTGTTGATTCGTGTGTTTTCGTGGTTACAGGTTTTGTGAGGCGCTCTAAATAATAGTTTGAGCGAAGACGTATAGCTTAGAACACGTGTCGCTCAATTCAGGCAGAAAAGGAATCGTGTCTGTATGAATCATCAAGAATTTCTCGTGAAGGCGGGCGCGCGGGTGCGTCTGAAGAATTACGACCCGGCGTACACCGGCAAGTTCAAGGGCAAGGCGGAGGCCGAGAGGCAGATTCAAAAAGACTGTGAGAGCCTGGCGCAGTATCAAGACAAACTCATGGCAGAGGAGACGCAATCGCTCCTGCTGATTTTTCAGGCGATGGACGGCGCGGGCAAGGACGGCACGATCAAACACGTCATGTCGGCGATTGATCCACAGGGCTGCACGGTGACGCTCAACGAAAAGCCGGGAGCCGTCGAACTCAAACACGATTACCTGTGGCGCTTCGTCCGCGCGCTGCCCAAACGCGGCGAGATCGGCATCTTCAACCGCTCCTACTACGAGGAAGTGCTCTCCACGCGCATCCACCCCGAACGCCTCGAAGACCAGCAGTTGCCCACGCACATCCGCACCGCGAAGAACCTCTGGCAACAACGCTTCACGCAGATCAACAACTTCGAGGGGTACCTGTCGGAGAACGGCGTCCATGTGATGAAGTTCTTCCTCCATCTCTCGAAAGAGAAACAGCGCGAGCGTCTGCTCGAACGCCTCGACGCGCCGGAGAAGAAGTGGAAGTTTTCGCTGAACGACGTGGAAGAGCGCGGGCGTTGGGACGAGTACCAGAAAGCGTTCGAGGACGCTTTGACGCAGACGAGCACGAAGTTCGCGCCGTGGTACATCGTCCCCGCCGATCATCGCTGGTTCAGCTCGCTCGTCGTGGCCGAACTCGTCGTCGCGAAAATGAAATCCTTGCGACTTCGTTACCCGCAGACCAACGACGAAACGCAGAAGGAACGCGACGAAGCGCGGCGACAGTTGCTCGCGGACGGCAAGAAGAAACGTTGACGCCCGCTCATTTCTTCACGCGCTCGCGCCCCGGTGGCGGCGGAGCCTTCCTGCCGTGGCGTTTGGCCCCCGGCTCCCCGGCGTCAGCCGCCGCGTTCTCGATCTGGGCGTTGACGCCACCGCCGATCAGGATCGCCGTGCCGGTCAGGTAGAACCAGAGCATGAGGATAATGACCGCGCCGAGCGAGCCGTAAGCTATGCTGTAGTTGTCGAAGTAGCGCAGGTAGAGGCGGAAGATGAAGGAGACGAGCAGCCAGAGCGCGACGCCCGCGAGCGAGCCGGGCGTGATCCAGTACCACTTCTGGTCATACAGGTCCGGCGCGAAGTAGTAAATCAAAGCGAAGGCGACGAGCACGAAGGCCAGCACAATCGGCCATTGCAAGATCATCCACGCGAGCGTGAAGGCTCCGCTGAAGCCGAAGCGATTTGCCAGCGCGTCGCCGATCTCGCCGCCGTAGAGCATGAGCAACAGAGCCGAGATGGTCAGGACGGCGATGACGATAGTGAGGCCGATGGAAGTCAGCCGCACCTTCCACCACGGGCGCGATTCTTTCACGCCGTAGGCCGAGTTCAGCGTCTCACTGATTGCCCCCATCCCGTAGGACGCAGCCCACAGCGCGGTCAGTAATCCGAAAGTGAGTTTGCCGCCGCCCGTGTTCTTCGCGATCTCATCGACGGTGGTGCGGATGAGTGCCGAGGCCGAACGCGGCATGACATGGGAGAGATAGCGGAGCAAATCGGCGCGCAGTTCCGTCCCCGCTTCGGCAAAGTAGCCGAGCATGGCGATGAGAAAGAGAAGGAGAGGAAAGAGCGCCAGCAGAAAGTAGTAGGACAGAGCCGCCGCGCGCGTCAGCAAATCGCCGTCGTAGATTTCACACCAGACGCGCCGTCCGAGTTCTCTCCAACTCAACCCGCCTCGTTCTAAGACCGTTCCCATCGCCGCCAGCCCTCCTCGCCCCGTTCTTTCAAACGCCCGGACTTCATCTTTCGCACACAGATCGGGCGCGACTAACAATAACAAAAAACAGTTTGAAGCACAGTTAATTTACATCCGCACGCCGCTTCCGGCAGGTTATTTCGTCCGGCTTCCACAGACCACTTGCGGTCTCTCTCAGACATCTAAAACTCGCTAACGAATGGAGTGTTCAATAATTTTCGAGGGGTAAAAATAAAAGTTATGAAAACGTTTAAAAACGGATTCGCCGCGTTTGCGCTGTTCGTCGCGCTGGCGACTCCGGTGGCAATGGCGTCCGCGACACCGCTTGCTGGAACCGGCCAGAGGTTCGACCAGCAGCAAGTTTCAAAGCGCGTCCGCAAGGAACTCGTGACGCTGCCCTACTACGGCGTGTTCGATAACCTCGCCTACGAAGTCGAAGGGCGCACGGTGAAACTCTACGGGCAGGTGGTGCGTCCTTCGACGCGTTCGGACGCGGCGCGTCGCGTGGCGAAGATCAAGGGCGTGGAGCAGGTGGTCAACAACATCGAAGTGTTGCCGCTCTCAAGTTTCGACGACCGGATTCGCGCGCAAGCGTATCGCAACATCTTCAACACGGGCGGCCTCTATCGTTACGCGATGGGGGCGAATCCGTCGCTTCACATCGTGGTCAATCGCGGCCACATCACTTTGGAAGGCGTCGTCTCGAACCGGATGGACAAGCAACTCGCCGAGTTTGCCGCGCGCGAACTTCCCGGAGTGTTTTCCGTGACGAACAATTTGCGCGCCGAGAGCGAAGAGCGTAGCGTCAGATAAATGATTCTCCCGCGTGAGAAACGCAAACCATTAAAGATAAATTGAGCCGCGCGGCGTTTCAACCGTGCGGCTCAAATTTTTTCGTCAACTCACAGCGCGAAACTCTCTGCTGCTTCTCATCTATCGCTTTAATTTCTCCAGATACTGTTTGCGAAACTTGGAAACTTTCGGCTCGATGACGGCGCGGCAGTAGGGCTGGCTCGCGTTGTTTTGATAATAATCCTGATGATAATTCTCCGCCGCGTAGTAGTCCGCGAGCGGCGTGACCTCCGTGACGATGGGCGCATTCCAGACGCGCGCCGCGCTGAGTTCGGCGATCACTTGCGCCGATGTCTCTTTCTGTTCCGGCGAGTGATAGAAGATGGCCGAACGATACTGCGTGCCGCTGTCGCCGCCTTGCCGGTTCAGCGTCGTCGGGTCGTGGATGGTGAAGAAAACTTCCAGCAGTTCTTTGAAAGAGACAACGCGCGGGTCGAAGCTTACTTGCACGACCTCGGCGTGTCCGGTCGTTCCGTTACAGACCGCCTGGTAAGTCGGGTTCGGGACGTGCCCGCCGGTGTAGCCGGATTCCACCCGCAAGACGCCGCGCAAATCCACGAACACGGCTTCGAGACACCAGAAGCATCCCCCGGCCAGCGTGGCCTTCTCCTCATTCTGTTCCATGATAAAAGCTCCTTTAATACGGTCTGATGAAAGTCATATAGCTTATGACGTGTTGAGAAGTCTTGACGTTGCCACGCCGAAAAGCTGTGAGCAGGATGCGGACATCCGTGCCCGCTCAAGAGCGTCCGGCGCGCGTCTATGTTATACTTCGCGCTTGACATAAGGGTCTGTTCTTTACAATACCTACTTTCGACATCAGAATTTGCGCGAGCCGCATTGCTCCTTGTGCCGTCTGTTGTTTTTTTCGACGCGACAACTGTTCGGGGAGGCTCCTGATTCTTGCACCCACAACGCTTCAATATTCACACGACAAATAATTTCAACGGGCGCGGTTCGGCCAATCGCCGGCGCGCTCATTCGCCCGGCTCGCGTGCCGTTCATCTTTTAAGAGGCGGCGACAGCCGATGAGCACTGGCGCGAAGGGGAAGAGTTACGCGCCGGAGCAATGCGCGTGGTGTGCGGGGACGGGGCGGTCTGCGACTTCGGCCAGCCGCGTCGTTTCGTGTCTCGTCTGCGGCGGAAAGGGCAGGGTCTCCGTGTCGCAACCGGCGCAAGTGTGCCGTCAATGCGAGGGCAGCGGGCGGCGCGGCGCAACCTTCTTGTGCTTGTCATGCGCGGGGACGGGCTGGTCGTCGGTGGCTTACGAATGACGGCTCCGGCGGCGACAACTACTATCTCTTATCTGCTGAAAATTTTTTAGCATCCATCCGGTGATTGCGTCCCGCTACAGCGATTGCCTTTCTATCGGATCAACCACATGCGGGACGGAGCATCTTCTTATGAATGTAACAGAGCAAATCGCGAGCAAGGGTTATCACGACGATACCAGCGTGGACGAATGGCCGGGGATAGATTCCAGATTTCGTTTGATCGTCGTGGCTTCTTTAAGAACTAAACAACTGCTGCACGGCGCGCGCCCGCGCATCGAAGCCGACCCGTTGAAGCGTCGCAATACCAGCATCGCCCTCGAAGAAGTCAGACAGGGTCTCGTCTCTTTCGTGAATAACACGAAGGATGAGAAAGAGAATGGCGACAGCAGTGCGGAAGAGAACAAGTCGGGCGAGTAGGGGTAATGAGCGCGATCAATTCAGAGACATTCGAGCAGATTTGCGATGGCGTGTGGCGCGACCGGGCTACCATCCTTAAAGGCCACGGCGACGGGAGCGGCGACCAGAGCGGCGAGGTGGCTTTGCTGCGCGCCGTCTACTGGCGGCTCTGTAAAGCCGGAAGCGAATCAGGCCAGAGCATCAACGATTATGATGTGGACAACTTGCCGCTCGCCTATCAACGGCTCGTGGGCAGCACCCTGGCGCAATTTGCTTCTCCGCCCTTCGACGGTTCGCCCTTCCTCGAAGAACTCCTGCGGCGTTACCGGGACGAGGCCGCAAAACGATGAACGGGCTGCGAGTCTATATCAATCCGGTCAACGGGAACGCGAAGCAGAACGGCCAGCGTGTGTTCTACAGCCGCCGCGCGGACGGCCCGTATTATTGCTGGCACTATCAGGATGAATTCGGTCGCTGGCACGGCGCGCGCGTCCACCTGTCAAACGTGGCGTTGCGCGTTCTCGCCATCGCGAGTTGGGAATCCGTGCCGAAAGCGTTGCAGGTCAAGCTGGGTGAGCATTACCTGGACTAAAATTGTCGAGAGCGTTCACGCGTCAGCGTTTGCCGCATTAGCCTCCATGATGAGTGTTTGTGTATAGTAGGAGGGTGAAGTGCTCGGAATAATTAAAGGAAAAGTTTTTGCTCAAAGAAGAATACACTCGCAACCTTGCCCTCGAACAGCCTCTCTCCCTGCTGTCTCGTATTCAATGGATTCAAAGTTTTCTCGTTATTGCCTTACACGCCAGCGGGTTTCTCGCCCTATGGTTTGCTCCGCGCAAGATTGATCTCGTCCTCTTCGTCGGACTTTATCTCGCCACGACTTTCGCCATCGGGATCGGCTATCACCGCCTGCTCACGCATCGCGGCTTTGTCGCTCCGCGCTGGATGCGTCGCGTGCTGGCGTGGACGGGCGCGGCGGCCTTGCAGGGCGGGCCTGCGCGCTGGACGCGAATACACCGCCGTCACCATCAGGCGACCGACAAGGAAGGCGACCCGCATTCGCCGCTCGAAGGATTCTTCTACGCGCACATGGGCTGGATCATGCTCGTTGACGCGGAAGAGGGCAGAGATTATCGCGAACTCGCGCCGGATGTGGCGGGCGGCGACAGGTGGATTCGCGTGCTCGATCAGGGCGTGCTCTTCACGCTGCCGTGGTTCCTGACGGCGCTTTTGTGTTATGCGGTCGGCGGGTGGCGCGGCGTGCTCTGGGGCACGATTCTCAGGACGCTCGCCCTCTGGCATTTTACGTGGTGCATCAACAGCGTCTGCCACGTCTGGGGCACGCGCCCCAACGCTACGCGGGACGAAAGCCGTAATGTCTGGTGGCTCGGCCTGCTCACGCTCGGCGAAGGCTGGCATAACAATCACCATGCCCGCCCCGCCGCCGCCATGCACGGCTGGCGCTGGTATGAAATAGACTTTTCCGGCTATGTCATCCGCCTCCTCGCTCGCCTCGGCATCATCTCAAATCTCATTCGCCCGCCACGCGTCTCAAACGTCATTCGCGAACCCCACGCCTGACATTTACGAAAGCTTCTCAGGGGCAACGTCAGGCTATGTTCAGGTGGTGTTAAGTGTCAACTGGCTTAACCGGCTTGACGATTAGGGCAATTCAAAAAGTTAAGTTGACAGAGTCCTCATAGTTTCTCTAGGATGGCCTACCTTGTCCGTCGAGCTACACATCTTTACACCGGCAACGCCTCGTTAAATTAGATTCTTTAGCGAAATATTTTAAGTGACTACCCGCAAGAGGAGTTTCCACTTAAACGAAATTCCGGATATGCCGGGGCGCTCTCAAATCAACACGCCTGAGTGACAAACTCTCTCGTCGTCTAAAATCCAAGAAGGAACGAAAAATGAAAACTATTCCGCAGTTATTTGCCGTCGTTGTAGTCGGGCTGGCGTTATGTTTGTCGGTCGTTGCCCAATCGCAATCCACGACGGGCTTGATTCAGGGGACGGTCGTTGACCAGAACGACGCGGTGGTGCCGGGCGCGAAAGTTACCGTCAGCAACACCGAGACGGGATTTGAGCGAGTCGTGACGAGTAACTCGGACGGTTTTTTTAGTGCGCCCCTGTTGCCGCTCGGCAAGTATCGCATCACGGCTCAGGGACAAGGTTTTGCCGACTCGATTTTGGAGAACATTGAATTAACCGTCGGGCAGACACTCTCGACGCGGATTGAACTCAAAACCGGCACGGTCGTCACCACCGTTGACGTTTCATCCGAAAGTCAGGGCGTGGAAACCGGGCGGACTGAAATCGTCACTTTGATCAACGAGAGGTCGGTGGAAAATCTGCCGCTGAACCGGCGCGACTTCAGTCAGTTCGTCCAACTGACGCCTGGCGTTTCGATTGTTCAAGGGCCTGACGGCGACGAGATCACCATCAACGGGCAAAAGGGCATTCAAAACAATTTCTCGATTGACGGTGCGGACGCCAACAACCCCTTTTTCGGTGAACAGAGGGGCGGGCAGCGCCCGGCCTTTACGATCAGTCTGGAATCGATCAAAGAATTTCAAGTCGTCCCGGTCGGCGCGTCCGCCGAGTTCGGACGCAGTTCCGGCGGCTTCATCAACGCCGTCACCAAATCCGGCACGAACGAACTCAACGGTTCAGCCTTCGTCTTCTTCCGCAACCAATCGCTCGCCAGCCAAAACCCGGATGCCGTCGAAGCAAATCTGCCGACCGCCGATTTTCGCAACTATCAATTCGGCGGCAACGTCGGCGGCCCGATCAAGCGCGACAAAGCCTTCTTCTTCGTCGCTTACGAGCGCAACGACGGGCGCAGCGAAAAGCCAAACTTCATTGACCCGAGGCTCGTCAGCATCTTTGCCACGCGCTTCAATTCGCCGGATGAACAGGGAATCATCGAGCGGACGAATATCGCCGATGTGCTGCTCGGCAAAGTTGATGTGCAACTCAACGGCAGCAATCTTTTGACCGTGCGGCACAACTACAGCCGCGCCGCACAAGTCAACGGCACGTTTGATGTTGCTACCTGGGGACGCAGTGCCAACGGGCGCGAAACCGATAATTCAAACGCCTTCATCACGCAACTCGTCACGAATTTTTCGTCCAATTTCCTGAACGAGTTTCGTTTCCAGTACGCCCGCGAAGCCCGCCCGCGCTTTTATGACGGCCCGGACCTCCCCGATACCACCATCGGAACATTCGATGGTTCGGTCTCCTACCGCTTTGGCCGCCCGTTCTTTTTGCCCGTCCCGGAAATTGATACGCGCTTCCAATTCACCGACAACGTCACCTTCATCACGGGCAATCACACCGTGAAATTCGGCGCGGACATCAACCGCGTGCGAACTTCGCAAACCTTTGTCGGCTTCGCGCGCGGACGCTACATCTTCGCCGCGCCGACGATTGACGGGGCGATTCAGGGCTTCCAAAACTACATCAACGGCACGAGCGCCGACGCGCTCGCGCTCTATTTGCAATTCGCGCCCATCGGCAACCGTACGGTTGAGGAAGCCGGGACACAGGCTTTCGCCCAACTCGAACCGGGCGTCTATGTTCAGGACAACTGGAAGTTGCGCCAGAATTTGACGCTCAATCTGGGCTTGCGCTGGGAAGGGCAATTTCAACCGAGCACGATCACCCCGCCGCAAGACACTCGCTACGGGCAGTTTTTGAACGACCCGCGTTTCCCGTCGGACGGCACGATTCCCGATTTCACCGACGGCTTCCAACCGCGCGTCGCGCTTTCATACGCGCCGGGTAATGACGGCAAGACGGCGATTCGTCTGGGCGCTGGGATGTTCTTCGCGCGAGTCCCCGGGCTGGTCATCGCTGGGCCGCGCAACACGGACGGCGTGATCGCCGGTAACATTTTCTTCGCCAGTTTCCTCTGCCCGACGGTGGCGGTTTGCCCGCAATTCCCGGGCGTGGTTCCGACGGCTGGCTTCACCCCGTTCAATCCCGGCGTCGCGGTGTTTGAACGCAACTTCAAAAACCCGCGCACCCTTCAATATAGCGCCAGCGTCGAACGCGAAGTCGTTAAAGATTTGAGTTTTAACGCCGCCTACAACGTGGCGAAAACAACCCGCCTGACCCGCTTCGTCAATCGAAACGATCCGCGCCTGTATGGTGGCGTGTCAATTTTTGAACGCGCGAACGGTTCGGGAGTCGGCGAGATTCGCAGCACCGAAAGTTCCGGGCGCTCTTTCTATCAGGGCTTGACCCTCGGCCTCAACAAACGCTTCTCGAATCGCTTCCAGGTACAAGCCAACTACCTACTGTCGAAAGACGAATCCGACGACGATAACGAGCGCGACCCCTTCACCTTTCGCTATGCCGATGTGAACAATCTGCAACTCGAATACGGTCTCTCCGACCGCGACCAACGCCACCGCTTCAACTCCTTCGCCACTTTCGCCTTGCCGTATGACATAACCTTTTCGCCCATCGTCCAATACCGTTCGGCGCAACCGACCTCCGTTGCGGGACGCGGCCCCGGTACCACCATCCGCCGCAACACCCTGCGCCTCGACAACAAATTCTTCACCTTCGACACGCGCCTCTCCAAAATCTTCAAATTCGCCGAAGACATGTCGCTCGAAGGGATTTTTGAAGCCTTCAACATCTTCAACAACCGCAACCAGCGCAGCCTCCCCCGCCCCCTCACCTTCAACTTCGACGGCACCGTCTCCGCCGGCTTCGGCGAACCCCGCCAGATTCAACTCGGCTTGCGTTACAAATTCTAGTCGAGCGAAACGACGAAAACGCGAAAGCCTCAGATCAACTTTGATCTGAGGCTTTTTCGCGCTCAAAGTTACATCGCCGCCCCGCATTCTATCGATAGCCAATCCTCCTGGATGCTGCTAATGCAGCGGATTATCCCTCCCGGCCTTCTTCGCGCTTTCACCCTTCAATTTTTATTCATCAATGGTCTCTGTAGCAGCGCGCAAGGCAAGGAACGCCTCTTTCAATGGCTGTCCCAACGCGCTCTCAGGCTCGGCAAGGACGAAACGTTGGTATTCTTCAAGGAACTGCATCCGCAAACGATGGAAAATATGTAGAAAGTGACGAATGAAACCAATGCAATCACACTTCACCACGCCCTTCTCCATTCCCTCCCAACTCTGCGCGCCCTGGCTCATATTCTTTCGTTTTATCCGCCGCAGTGGGGCGAGCCGATGTCGTTTACTTCCCCATCCGGCTCGACATCGTAGCCACCAATTCCCACCGCCCGTCCGTCTGGACATAGGTATTGCGGAACCTGTATTGCCCGTCTACCCTCTGACCCTTGAACATTCCCTTGACCGTATCCAGCCCGGTCGCGGCGGCTGTGTTTTGAGAGATCGTCACCTTACGACATTCACGGTGGAGTTCTTCGTAAACCAGTTCACCCGATTTGAGCGCCGCCATCACGTCGCCCTTGTCGAGAATGACACCACCCGTGCGGGTCATGGTGTAAGAATCAGGCACTAACCGCTCGATGGCTTCAATGTCTCGCGCGACGAGCAGCGCAGCGCGCTCCTGTTCCAGCCGAATGATCTCCCGTATGTTTCCGTCCTCTGCCGCATCGCCGCAATCCACCGTTCCTTCCGTCAATTTCATGTCACACATCTCCCGCTATATAAGACCTCATAACTTCCGCACGTACAGATCAAGATCGTCTCGCTTCACCTTTCAAGGCAAGGATAGCTCTGTGGCGCTGCCGCCGTCGTTCGCGTGTCCGGTTGGTTCGCGTCTTCGTCGCTCATTTCCCCCGCCTTCCTTGTCTGACTTAAAAGCTACACATGGGTAGTGCGTCGGGTGTCCGGCAAATAATGGTCAAGAATGTCATGCAGTTGCCTGGGGGAGTAAGGCTTTGGGATGAAGTCAGTGAAGCCTACGTCATGCGCCTCGCTGGTAGGATGCCGGGCCTCTGCCCCTAACGCGCTATCGCCCGAGACCGCGATAATCGGGACATGCTCACTGATGTTTGCTAATGCCCTGATGCGGCGGGCAGCGTCGAAGCCATCCATCTTGGGCATGTGCAAATCCATAAAGATGAGGTCTGGATGTTCGCTGGCGGCGACGGCCACCGCGGTGCGCCCGTTCGCCGCTTCGACCACGCGGCAATTGAGTTGCGTCAGCCAGACCCTCAATAAGACTCGCAGATCGTCGTTATCATCAACCAACATGACGGTGGCGCGGGTTTCCTCTGTGATCCCTTGTGGACTCATTTCTTACCGCCTTTCTTTGTTGCTTTACAGGTAATCGTTGAGTGCTTCCGACTCGTCACCATATATTGCGAAGATGGTCTGCACTCCAGTGATGGATAGTAATTCTTGAATTTTCCCTCTCACCTTCAAGAGCTTGATCTGCCCGCCCGCGCGCGTGACGGACACCAAGGCGGAGACCAGTTCACCAATGCCCATCGAATCAACCCACTTGACGTGAGTCATGTCCAGGAGAATTTTCCCGTGGCCTTCTGCGAGCAGGCGGCGGATAATGCCCCGCACCGTGTCCGCACTTTCGCCGGTGATGATGTTTCCCAGCAAGCTGAGAATGATGACATCCCCAACTTGTCGCTCTGTGATGCTGACTTTAGAAACTTTCGAGGCGACTCCGAGTGCCCAATCTTTCAGATCGTTCATGAGGCAAATCCCCTTGATTTAGCCGCCTGCTTGCGGGCTTTCTCTAATGCGCCGCCACGATGTGTTGCTCGAACAACCCGATCAACTTATCCAGCCGCACATCCGTCCTTCCTTGCGCTTCCGCCAGTCCGGTGATGCTCTCAGTGGTGGCGCGGATAAAGGCGCTTTGCATCTCCGCATAGGTTGATAGC
>MWVV01000554.1_pt1 | contig 13729 bp, 14 predicted proteins | sample 1047281 | NCBI WGS metagenome assembly MWVV01 (sample SAMN06349986, study PRJNA376086) | soil metagenome | isolation source: PT-2 sample Antarctic (ecotone) soil | place: Antarctica | collected 2015-01-13 | reverse complement strand
CAATTCGCAGGGCGCGTGTTCGACGGGCAAAATGATGATGCCGGTAAATCTGCAGCAAAAAATGCTCGAAGACGAAGGCGTTAAATTTAACGAAAAAGGACGCTGCGATTTAAAAATTTACGGCTGGTCGCCTGAAGGTTTTGAAGAAAGAGAAGACGATGAAGAACAACCGAGTTTGTTCGAATAGTTCTGCTTAAAAACCCTTTTAAAAAGCATTTCAGTTCAACTTTTTACTTTTACCCTTTTACTTTTGCATTCCCACTTATCTGCCCCATTTTAATTTATTTCGCAAAACGTCAAAATAATTTCGGTTCGGCGGTTGGATCAGATTAAAAGTCGTGGCGCTTTTGTGAATGACAACTTGGTCTTTGGCTTGTAGAGAATAACCGATTTGTCCGTCGAGCGTTAAAACTACGCCTTCATTTTCGTACTTCAAATTTATCACTATCTCATCAGTATCGGGCACGACAATCGGGCGATTTGTCAGCGTGAAGGGGCAAATCGGCGTTAAAACAATCGCGTTCATCGAAGGAAAAACAATCGGACCGCCAGCCGAAAGGTTATAAGCCGTGGAACCGGTCGGCGTGGAAATGATCAATCCGTCGGCGCGAAAGGAATTGACAAAAAGATTGTTGAGATTTACTTCAACTTCGATAATTCGCGCTAAAGCGGCTTTGTTGATGACCACATCATTTAACACACGTCCGCTCGCCAGTTTTTCGTCGCCTCGCCAATGTTCGACCTCGAGCATCACGCGGCGGTCAATTTCATATTTGCCAGCCAGAATTTCATCGAGCGCGGGAAACATTTCCTCGATACGAAATTCCGTCAGGTAACCGAGACTGCCGTAATTTATTCCCAAAACTAAAACCTCGCGGTCTCCCGTCAGGCGCGCCGTTGAAATCATCGTCCCGTCGCCGCCAAGGACAACGATTAAATCCGCTTCCGATTGAAATTTTTCTATTTCAACGATTTCGATTCGGCATTTTTCCGGATCGAAATCTCCAGACTCTTCGCGCGGTTTGCAGATCAGCGAGATGCCGCGTTTTTCGAGCCACACGGAAAGCTCACACGCAGTTGTCCAAGCCTCTGTATGATTCGGTTTAACGACGACTCCGACGCATTTTATTTCTCGATTTGCCATTTTAGACTAAAAAGTTTTGTCGATGATTTATTGATAACTTGAAATTACAAGGTTTCAGATTTTACATATAAGTATTTCTTTTATATCCGAATTCGCTCGATTTATTAATATCATCTAACTCGCGTTCGCCGAGACGCTTAAAGCCGATTTTTTCGTACAATTTGTGTGCTTCGATAAATCTTGTATCCGACCACAAAATAATTTCGCTTCTGCCTTTTAGCGAGGCGAATTTAACGGCGAGCTTGGTAAGATTTTCTCCCAAACCCTGATTGCGAAAGTTTTTTCCGACATACAGTGACTTTAATTCCGCAGTGGTTTCGCCGAGCATAATGACCGCGACCGTACCAACGATTTCATTTCGTTCGGCAACTACCCAAAATTCTCCGTCTTTTGAATGAAAATAATCCTCAGGAGCGAGCAGATATTTTTCTTCCTTTTCAGTGTCGAGAATGCAGTCGTATTCCGCCCAAATGTCGGCAATTAGATTGATTATTTGCGGAACATCTTTTTTAATCGCGCGACGAATTTTCATTTAACAAGGTACAAAACAGAAAATTTCCGGACTTACAAATTAGGATTTTTTTTGACAAACTCCAAAAGGTTTTCGATATAAGATTTAAAGTTCGGACAACCGATATTGTGTGGTGCAAGCAGTTTGTTCGCCGCACTTGTATCATAAACTTGCGGAACAAAAAAATATGACACGCCCGAATGTGGGAGACCGCTGACCAAAGGGGAAAAAGGCAGCATCAAAGTTTTTTCAATGAGAATTGGCGGCGGTTTAATCACCGACTTTCTATTCGTCAAAGCTTCGCTGATAGTATCGAAAAGCTCTTCGGTCGTCAGCGGGTGCGGGTCAGCCAAGGCAACTGTTTTTCCAACCGCCTTTTCATCTTTTGCCAAAGCCGCAATACTTTCAACGACAAAATCAACCGGAACAAGATTAAGCTCTACCTTTTTGTTGCCGACATTGACAAAACGCAGAAGGCTCGGAAGCTTTCTTAAGTATCTTATCAAGTAATAAACGCCGTCATATTTAGCGGTTTCGCCTGTTTTTGAATCGCCGACCACTACTGACGGGCGGTAAATAGTCAGCGGAATATTTTCTTTTTTTAATTTCTCAACTTCCAGTTCCGCAAAATACTTTGACTTTTCATAAAAATTACGAAAACCGGTGCCGTGTTCGAGTTCGCTTTCATAAATTAAACCCTTGCGCAAACCCGACACATAACAGGTCGAGACATAATTATAACGGCGCAGATTCGGCATACTTTTGACAAAATCATTAATATTTATCGTGCCTTTAACGTTTACATCATAAGCTAAATCCTCTTTAACGGCTAAATCATAAACGGCGGCGAGGTGATAAACGTCGGTAGCGTCTGCTCGAATAATTTCAAGATCCGTCTCGGAAATGCCGAGATTTTTTTGCGTTATGTCGCCTTCGACGAGCGCAAAGTTTTCAAGGGGCGTATTTGTTTCTTCAGCGATTTTCTCAACATCCTGAATTGCCTTTTCAACAAAAGATGCTTGTACCAGCAGAAAAAATTGTGTGCCGGGCTTAGCAAGCCGCTTGACCAGCCTCTGCGCGATAAAGCCTGGAAAGCCGGTGAGAAAAATTGTTTCATCAAAATTCATAATTAATAATAGCCTTCGTTTTACCTCAGCTTTTTATTTATCTCATCCTTTTTTGAACTTTTCTACTATGTAATTTACACAAAAAAGGGCGGCAATCAAGTTCAGCGATATAGACGGTTCAAAATACTGCTGTGCCAAAACTTTTACACATTGACAACGACAATGTTAAAGTTCTAGTTGTGAAGTTTGGTAAACCATAAAATACGGCGGGTTTAGCGACATATTTTGGGAGTGAAAACAAAAAAAGAAAAAAATATTCAGCCAGCCGAAAATCTTTCGAGTGAATTGGGCGAGCAGCGTTGGTCTATCATAACGTTTGAAGGCATTGTCGAAAGCGACTTAACTTATAATGAAGCCGCTGCGAAAATAAAAAAGCTGGCGACGGAAAAAGTTCCCGGTCTGTGCATTGTGACAAACGAAGTTGCCGAAAATTTTTCGCGCTAAAACTCTAAAACAACTTTTCCAAAACTTTTATTTGACTCTAAATAATCGTGCGCCTCGCGGACGTCTTCAATCCGGAAAACCCTGTCCAGATTCGGCACAACCGTTCCTTTTTCAATCAACGGCAAAACATCTCTGACAAATTTTGCCGTCGCTTCTGCTTTCTCCGGCGCTGCCCGCGAACGCAAAACCGTCCCGAAAATACGCGCGCGTTTTGCCAAAGCCATTCCCAGATTAAATTCTGCCGTTGTTCCGCTGGTCAATCCGACCAAAATCAAGCGACCCATCGGTGCGAGGCTTTCTAAATTCGCGGCGAAATATTTTGCGCCAACAAGATCTAAAATCACGTCAACGCCTTGACCATCATTTTTATGTTGAATGATTTCAGCCAACGCTTTCGGATTCGATTCGACTGTGTTCGTTTCGGTAACGATTCCAAAATCCAATCCGAATTTATTGCATTGCTCTAATTTATCTGCGTTGCGCGAAGTTCCAATGGTTTTGATATTTTTAGCTTTCGCCAATTGCAGCGCGGCGAGTCCGACGCCTGAGCCGACGGCATGAATAAGCAGCGTTTCGCCTGCCTGTAAATTTCCTTGGGTAAAAATCGCGTCGTGCGCGGTGATAAACGCTTCGGGAACGCAAGCCGCTTCGACAAAATTTAAATTATCGGGAATTCTTGCCAGCAGCGATTCTTCCGTTAAAACAAATTCGGCTTGTGCGCCGCCCGCTGTAATGCCAAAAACCCGGTCGCCGATTTTGAAATTATTCACCTGATCGCCGATTTCTAAAACTTCACCCGCAAACTCCAAACCCAGAATTCTTTCGGGAAAATTTTTCGGCGCGGGGTATAGACCCTTACGCTGCAAAACGTCAGCGCGATTTAAGGCAGAAGTTTTTACTTTCACCAAAATCTGCGTTTTAGAGGGCGGGGATGGATTTTTCACCTCGCGGATTTCCAAATTCTCCGTGCCGCCGAATTCTTTGACATAAACTGCTTTCATAATTGTCTGAGAGGAAAACAGGATAACAGAAGCACACCAAATAAATAAAGTGTATTAAAATAAACGTATCAATTTATCTGTCAGGCAGACAAAAGTATTTTGTTTATCGTTTGATTAAATTTACATTGAAGTTATGCACAGCCCAATCCGCGTTTTAATTATTGAAAGTCAGACTCTGATTCGCATCGGTATTAAAACAATTTTACAGGCGTAGAAAGACATCGAAATTTTTGCCGAAGCCGAGACCGGCGATGAAGGATTTGAGATTTTTAAACACACACATATTGATGTCGTTCTAATGAGTTTACGGCTCGGTGAATCTTGCGCGATTGATGAAATCGGGAGATTTTTGCAAATTGCGCCGCGTGTAAAAATCATTGTCCTTGCTTCACACGCAGGCGACGCGGAAATCTCGCGCAGTCTCGAAAGCGGAGCGTTCGGTTACATTTGCACGGATGTTTCGGAAGCGGATTTGCTAAAGGCTATTCGCACGGTAACTTCGGGCAAAAAATTTATTCCGTTGAATGTAGCGGAAATACTGACGGAAAATTTCGGACAGGAAACGCTTACGCCGAGCGAGCAGAAAATTCTGCAAATGATTGTTAATGGAAAATCGAATAAACAAATCGCGTTTGATTCGAGCATCTCCGAGAACACGGTTAAAACTCACATTAAAAATATTTTTGACAAACTCGGTGTTTCCGACCGAACTTCTGCGGCAACGCTGGCAATCAGACGCGGTTTGGTGCGCGCCGATTTATAAAGGAAATCACCCGAAAGTGTGAGAAAAATATCCACTCGCTTAGTGATTTCAAACGACAAAAATCCGTTTATTCTAATTATAGAACAGTTGGTAACAACCAAAATTATTACAAAAGGGGTTTGACAAAAAAATGATTAAAATAAGAAGAAACGAAGAACGCGGACACGCCAATTACGGTTGGCTCGACACGCATCACACATTTTCTTTTAATACTTATTACGACCCGGACTTTATGGGTTTTCGCTCTCTGCGAGTGATAAACGAAGACAACGTGGCAGCTGGTCAGGGTTTCGGAACGCACGGGCACGCCGATATGGAAATTTTAACTTACGTGACGAGCGGCGCGCTGGCGCACAAAGATTCGACCGGCGGCGAAGAAATCTTGCGTCCGCACGAAGTTCAGCGAATGACTGCCGGAACGGGAATCCGGCACAGCGAATTTAATCCGTCGGCAAAAGAGGAAACACATCTCTATCAAATCTGGATTGTGTCGGAAACAAAAGGTTTAGAGCCGGGTTATGAACAGACGTATTTCGCGCCCGAAGATAAAAAGGGAAAATTAAAACTCGTCGCTTCGCGCGGCGGCGATGACGGTTCGGTTAAAATCAATCAGGACGTTTCGCTGTACGGTTCAATCTTAGCCGAGGGCGAAGAAGTTTCGTACGAATTAAAACCAAATCGACACGCCTGGCTGCAAGTCGTGAAGGGAACACTTGAACTAAACGGTGAAAGCTTAGAGACAAGCGATGGAGCGGCGGTGAGCGATGAAACTCTGCTGAAGATTAAATCGCTCAAAGACGAAACCGAGTTTTTGCTTTTTGATTTGAATTAATAAAAATTTATAAAATCAGCGAACATTTAAAGCAAATTTGAAGTAAATAAACACAGAAAAGAAAATTAACAGGAATGAAAGGAGTAAACAGGGACAAAGAGATAAAATCGAAAATTTTTCTTATCCCTGCAAATCCTCTTTATTCTTAGTTAATTATTTCAAAATCCACCTAATCTGTTTTGTCAATTTCCTATTTTTACGGTAAATAACCTTTCAAATTATATTGTTTGACTTGTATCTATCTTCTCAATATGAGAATGTTTAATCAATAAGTCAAACAATATGCACGTTATAAGTCGACGAAAATTAAAAGAATTTTGGGTAAACAATAAAGAATCAGAGACTGTTTTGAATAATTGGTTTCGGATAATGAAAACGTTTAGACCTCAAAATTTTGCAGAACTGCACACGATGTTTCCTGGGGCGGATTTGGTCGGCAGCTGCACAATTTTTAATGTCAGCGGTAATAAATATAGACTTATAACTCGCATTAACTTTCGTATTCAAAGAATTTATATTCTTTATGTTCTGACTCATAAAGAATATGATTTGGACAAGTGGAAAAAAGATTGCGACTGCTGAAAAGGAAATACAAAATTATGACACTCAATAATAAAATTTACGGTTCGCTTTTAGCCGAAACTCTACCACGCAAAATTGACACCGAAGCAGAAAATGAACGCATCTTGAAAATTATTGAAGATTTGATGCGAAAAGGTGAAAACAATATTTCACCGGAAGAAGAAACGCTTTTAATATTGCTTTGTGAACTCGTCGAAGAGTTTGAAGATAAAGCCTATCCTATAGGCGATGTCCCGCCGTCGGAGATGCTCAAATTTATTCTTGAGCAACGCGGAATGAAGCAGAAAGAATTATTGCCGGTGTTCGGATCGGAAGGCATTATTTCCGAGATACTGAACGGAAAGCGCATTATTACGTCCGGACACGCCCGGAAATTAGCAAAATTCTTTAATGTTTCAGTTGAGTTGTTTGTTTGAGAGGGAAAAAGAATTAAAATTCTCGTGTGAATCAAAAACAAGCAACTCCGAGAGACGCGGCAGCCGTTATTTTATTAAACCAAAGCTTAACCGAAGTTCTTTGGGCGCAACGCAATCCGAATCTCGCTTTTCTCGGCGGCTATCACGCTTTTCCCGGCGGGAAACTTGAAACGACCGATGCGGAAACAAAAGTTTTCAATTGCAAAGACGCGGAACTTGCGAAATTCATCGCGTGCGCGGTGCGCGAAGCATTTGAGGAAGTCGGCGTTTTGCTTGCTCGCAACGGCGAAAAACTGACCAGAGGTCAACGCGCTTCTTTGCACGATGATTTGATTTCAGGCAGATTTACTTTTGCTGAAATTCTCGCGCACTGGAATTTATGGATTGATGCCGAAGATTTTATTTACACAGGTTTTTGGACAACTCCAGCTTTTTCGCCGGTTCGCTTTAAGACAAGATTTTTTCTTGCTGTTTGTCCTCCCAAACAAGAACCTTATGCGGCAATCAGCGAACTGCAAAATGTCGAATTTATCAAGCCGCGGGATGCGTTGCGCCGATGGGAAAAATCAGAAGTGTTGATTGCGCCGCCGGTTTTATTGTCGCTTAAAGAATTAGCCGCCGACGTGCGCGAATCAAGAGAACAAGAAAATACAAATTTAACAATCCAAAATAAAGGAACAAAGTCTGAAATCGTTCGTTTTCCACCTTCCTCTTTTCATTTCTCCGAATATCTGTCTCTCTGTGCTGAAAAGCTGTTAAAAAAATCTCAACAAAGCGACGGTCAAATCAAATACATTGAACTCAACCCGCGCATCGTCTGTTTTCCTCTCAAAACAGATACGCTTCCGCCTTCAACGCACACCAATTGTTTCGTTGTCGGGCGCGAAGAATTCATCATCGTTGACGCGGCTGCCAGAGAAAAAGCCGAGCAGGACGCTTTACACAAACTAATCGATTCATTCGTCGAAAAAGGTTTTGTCTGTCAAAGAATTATTATTTCACATCTGCACCAAGACCATTTTGGCGGCGAAACCATTTTGCAGCGACATCTATCTGATAAATTCGGACTGCGCGTGCCACTCGCGGCGCACAGATTAACGGCAGAAAGTTTGCCAGGCGAAATTAAAATTGACCGATTCATCGAAGGCGACGAAGTTATTCAATTAAAAGACAAAACAGGCAAGATTTTTGAACTAAAAGTTTTGCACACGCCCGGACACGCTCGGGGGCATCTATGTTTTTACGATGAAGAATCAGGGTTTTTGCTCGCTTCCGATAATGTAGTCGGGTCGAGTTCGGTCATCATCGCGCCGCCGGAAGGCAATATGCGGGATTATTTAGATTCGCTTGAAAAAATGAAAAATTTGCCGAATCTCAAATTCTTATGCGGCTCACACGGAGCCGCGCATTTTGACGCGAGAACTAAGATTGATGAATATATCGAACATCGTCTCAGGCGTGAGCTGGAGATTTTGAGCGCGGTTCAAGAGGGGGCGTTGAAGACGGATGAAATTGTTGAAAAAGTTTATACCGACGTTTCGCCGGAGCTGTATCAACTCGCCGAAAAATCGGTCGAAGCGCATTTGGAAAAACTTAAAATGGACGGGAAAATTTGAATCTGATTTTTTTGGTCAGTAGCGCAAGCGTGAGCGCGATCTTCGGGTGCAAAGCCCGCGCTCACGCTTGCGCTATCAAATATAAAGCGCGTTCATTTCGCTTTATCTGCAATTAACTACTCTTTTTCCGCTTCCAAAACCAGCCGAAACGGAAAATATCTCTTTACCGAAATCTTTTTAAGATTGGCTGCGCGCGCTAATGCTTTGAGTTCTTCCACGTTAAACGAGCGCAAAATTGAAAGCGACCCATCTTCGCGGACAAGCGGACTGATGCGAAAACCCGCGCAAAAAATTTTGTAAAAGAAATATGCTATCGGGTGGCGATGAAGGTCGATAATATAAATTTTGCGGCGGGTGACGCGCGATATTTCATCTAAAATTAGCACGACATTTTCATCAGTGAAATGATGCGTAAAAAGCGAACAAATAGTGTAATCAAAAGAATTATCGGCAAAGGGAAGTTCCCGCGCATCACCGCGAACGGCAGAAATCTCCGCAAATTTTTTTGATTCTTCGAGAATGGCTTTTGCCGAACGCGCGTTTAGTTCCAAGCCGTAAAGCCGCGATTTTCGATTTTGCCGTCGCGCGAATTTAGCGGTAATCCGCAGCAACTCGCCCGAACCCGCGCCGACATCGAGGACCGAAAAGTTTTTCAAGTCTGTTTTTTTAATTTCTCGCAGAAGAGTTTTTTTTAATGCCCGGATGTCGCCAGCAAAACGATTGACAAGCCGAATTTCACGCAAAAAAACGTCGTATTCCTCCGGCGTGTAATCGCCTGTATCAATTCTTTCAAGTTGATGGCTGCGCGCTTTAAACACGAAAAGAAGAATAACAAAATAACAATAAAAAATGCGATCTTAAAATCTTTTGTTCGTCTTTGAAATAATTTTTGATATTAATTATTGACGCCCGGCAGCCGATGCGGTTAAGTTTTTGGTTAAAGATATGATGGCAAAAGAATTTTATTTCGTGAGCGATTTGCACTTCGGCGGTGACGGCTCATTGATGGTTTGCGATTTCACCGAGGAATTTATTGAGTTTTTGCGGCGGCTCGCGCAAAAAACAGAAGAAACCGAATTAATCATCGCGGGCGATACATTCGGTTTTTGGGAACTGACAACCGTCGCGGGTACGGCGCAACTCGACGAAATTATTAAACATCACGCCGGAATTTTTGAACAGTTCATATTAACCGGCGAGAAAATCCGGATCACAATGATGGTCGGAAATCACGATTACGATTTGGCTTGCGATCCGGTTTATACCAAAAAACTCCGAGCTTACAATATTCACCTCGACACGTCGCTCGAACTCACGCGCGAAGTCGGAAATAAAAAAATCTGGATTGAACACGGACAGCAGATTGATCCGTATAATGCCGCGACCGAATACGGCAACATTAGGGCTCTGCCGCTCGGCTATTTTATTACGGAAAGCCTCGTGAGCGGCGCGAGCAAATACTCGGTTTTCGGCGCCAGCGACTGGCTCAAAGACATTCGTTCGGTTGACGTGCGCTCAATTCCCGACTGGCTTGTGTCGAATTATTTCTATCACGAAATGAATCTTCTTCTGCGGTGGCTACTCGTTCCTTTTCTTTTGCTTCTGACGATTACCGCCGCCGCGCTCATCGCTCAATTTTTGCAATACGTCGGTGTTTTTGACGTCAATGTTTTGCTCGACAATCCACTCGTACGCGCTCTTGGTCTGTTCGGCAACATCTTGAGCTGGATTATTACGGCGAGTATGTTTGTTTGGTTTTTCGTCATTGTCGTCAGCGTTCCGCTCTACATCATTTACCGCGATATTCGCCGCACGCTTTTTCGGATGCAGCTTTTTCCGTCTTTCAAATCTGCGCCGACCAACGAAGCCAACAACATTTATCTTGAACGAGCGCGAGCCGTCTTCCGCGACAATCCGGAAGTCTGCGCCTATATTTTCGGACACACGCACGACGCTTTTCTTGTCAAAGAAAACGGGCGCGTCATCATCAATACGGGAACTTGGCTAAAAATCTTAAAGCGAGTCTCCGTCAGATTCGGATTGCTGCCCGGCATTTATTACCCGACCTTTCGGCTGAACTATTTTAAGATTTACGCCGAAGCGGAAAAAATTGTCGTCAAATACGTCGAATTATCAAAAAAACCGACCGAAAAATTAACGCTGCTCCAACGCTTTTTAATCATTGGCAGAAAGCCTGAATTAGGAAAATCCATTCCGGCAAAAACCGTTTTGTAATTACTTCTGAGATTGGTTGAATTTTTGTTGTAAAAATTACAAATTGCTTTAAAATATATTCCGTACAAGATTTTTATCCAGAGTCGTTTTTGATATAACACGATATTTGAGTGTTATGTTGATTCGTTGGGGATAATCATTAGTTGGACGGCTTGCTCTTCGCCTTGAACAGTTTAAACTTGAAAAAGTCTGGCTGCTATCGTCTCCTACGGGCACAACGATAAATAAAACGCTTAATAAAAGTGTCTATCCAAAGTTATGAAGGTTTATTACTATGTTTAAGCTATCGGATATAGGACGCAAAACAATTTTGCTTGTATATTTTTTAGTCGGTTTGATTGCTGTCATTGCACTTATCTTAATTGTGCAAATTAATAGTCAACAATCACAAGTTTTCACCCAAAAAGAAAAGGACAAACTAATCAAACAAATTGAGAGTTCGGCAGAAGTTCCATTTAATGTTGTCGGGAACGATGACAGTCCTTTCAGAATTGTTGAAGCGAAGACTAAAGAAATTTCTGGCGTAGAGTTCACACGCCTGACGCAGAAAACAACTGATTTTTCAACTGTCATGAGTGTTCCCGAAGTTAAATTAATGAACACATCGGGTAAAACGATTACAAGTTTTTACCTGATTGTCAAAAATGCGGAAACGCAAAGCGCTCGTGGTTTTATTAAATCTGATGTTTCTATAGCTCCCGGAGAAACTTACATAATCACTCGTGATTACTTTGCTAAACCGAAGAAATCAACAGTATCTGATAGCAATGGCGCCGAGCAAAATCGGGAACAGACAGAATGGGATTCAGAAGAGTTTTGGTTGAAATTTAACAAGAGTCCCGATGTATTTGTAACAGTCGGACAGGTAACTTTTCAGGACGGAAGCCAATGGGTAGCTGGCGAGCGAGAGCGAGTTAAGTAGTTTTATAAATTTATTTGGCAATAATGTATTGACAATCCAAAATCTAAAATCCAAAATCCAAAATAAAAAGTGTCCGAAGAAACGAAGAAAGATAACGAAGAAGAGGCGATCGAGAAAACTTATGATTGGAGCGTGACAAAACGTCTGCTTCGATATCTTAAACCGTATTGGAAAATGGCGGCAGTGGCGCTTGCGCTGACATTTGTCACGAATATTTTAATCAGTCTGCAGCCGTATTTTACCAAAGTGGCGGTTGATGATTTTATCACACCCAAGAAAACCGACGGCATCTGGCTTTTTGCCTTCGCTTTTTTCTGTCTGTTTCTTTTTCGGTTCATTTTTTCATACGTTCAGGAAATTCTGCTCAACATTGTCGGGCAGAAAGTAATGTTTGACCTGCGCACCCAGATTTACACCAAACTTCAACAACAGGAAGTTGCCTATTACGATAAGTATCCGGTCGGACGAATTATCACTCGAATAACTTCCGACGTTGACGCGCTCAACGAGCTTTTTACCTCGGGCGTAATTGATGTTCTGGGCGATTTGGTGATTATTTTCGCCATTATCGGAATGATGTTCTGGCTTGATTGGCGGCTCGCGCTCGTGTCTTTAGTTACTGTGCCTTTGCTTTTTGCCGCTACAAACTGGTTCCGCAAACACGCCCGCGAAGGCTTCGACAAAGTGCGAACGCGCACCGCCAAACTCAACGCTTTTCTGCAGGAGCATATTTCCGGCGCGCAAACCGTCCAACTTTTTAACGCCGAGGCAAAAGCGGAAAAAAACTTTCACGATATTAACGACGATTACCGCAACGCCAATATCGAAACGATTTACTATTATTCGATTTTTTACCCGATGGTTGATTTTATCGGTGCAATCGGCATCGCTCTGGTGATATGGTTTGGCGGCTATCAAATTCTAACCGGTTTATCCGCCAGCGAAACGGCATTAACGATTGGCATTGTCATTGCCTTTGTTCAATATTCGCAACAGCTTTTCCAGCCGATTCGTGATTTATCCGATAAGTTTAATGTTTTACAGGCGGCAATTGTCGCATCGCACCGGATTTTTATACTGCTTGATTTACCGATCCAGGTTAAATCGCCGGAAATGCCGAAAAGAAACGGAAAAGCTACGGGCAGAATCGAGTTTCAAAATGTCTGGTTTGCTTATAAAAAAGACAACTGGGTTTTAAAAGATGTCTCCTTCACAATCGAAGCGGGTGAATCAATCGCTCTGGTCGGTCACACGGGTTCGGGCAAAACTACCGTCACAAATCTTCTGATGCGCTTTTACGACGTGCAGAAAGGAAAGATTCTGCTCGATGGCGTTGATGTGCGCGAATGGGATTTGAAGGCTCTGCGCGAAAATTTCGCCGTCGTTTTGCAGGATGTATTTTTATTCAGCGGTTCGCTCGCCGACAACATTCGGCTTGGAAATAAAGAAATCTCCGATGAAAAAATAGAGTGGGCGGCGAGGGAAGTTCACGCCGACGAATTTGTACAAAAACTGCCTGGAGAATATCAATCTCTGGTCAAAGAGCGCGGCGCGGGGCTTTCCGTCGGACAAAAACAACTGATCAGTTTCGCGCGGGCTTTAGCTTTTGAGCCTTCAATTCTAGTTCTGGACGAAGCGACAAGTTCGATTGATACAGAAACCGAACAGCTTATTCAACAGGCGGTTGACCGCGTCATGCAGGAGCGAACCTCGCTCGTCGTTGCGCACCGGCTTTCGACAATCCAAAAGTGTGACCGGATTTTAGTTTTTCATCACGGCGAACTGCGCGAAGCGGGTACGCACAATGAACTGCTCGGGATGCGCGGATTTTACTGGCGTTTGTATAAGCTGCAATATGTTGAAGAAAAACTTCAAAGTCAGGCGCCGATTGTAAACAATCAAAATCTAAAACTCGAATCCGGTTCGGTCGGTTAAAGAACGAGTCAAACCGACAATTCCAAAAACTTTCTCTCCCTCTATAACAGTTTGAACAAAGTGATTTTTCTGTTAAACAAATAATATTTTTTGAAATCTCTGAGAAAATGTAAAAAAACCTTTTCAAATTCTCTTAAAAGCGTTAAAATTCTTCCTTAACACATATAAAATCTGTCAGCTAAGAGTTATAATTTTCACACA
>MWVV01000553.1_pt1 | contig 13734 bp, 20 predicted proteins | sample 1047281 | NCBI WGS metagenome assembly MWVV01 (sample SAMN06349986, study PRJNA376086) | soil metagenome | isolation source: PT-2 sample Antarctic (ecotone) soil | place: Antarctica | collected 2015-01-13 | reverse complement strand
TAAATACAATAATTGTGTCATGGCAGTAAGTTTCGGCATAGTGCTTGGCTTGGCAGAGTTTATGGCACGGCGAGTAGCAAAGCGCACCAAAAAGTAGCCGCCCAACAGTCGGCGCAAAGTACTTTGTCTCAGTTCCAATCGCGCGCGCCGGTTTGACCTGCATTTCCGGTCAAACGCTTTTGGCGGCATTTGCGCCAAACGACACGCCAAAGCGGAGTACGCTTATTGCTCGCGCAAGATAATCGCGGCCACAACCGCACGTTAAGGCGCGCTCCGCGTCGGTTTGGCCTTGTGGTGCGGCCTGAGCTTCTAACTTTTCAAGTCGGATTTCGAGTTTCATGCTTTCGTTCCCGTGTATGGCACAAACTGTATTTCGCGGGTGATTATCTCGTGCCCACACTCGCACGTTTTAGGGTCTTCGCCGATGCTGTCGGAGCCGTCGGGCTTAATCCAGCGCGAGATGACGTGATCATGCGGGCAATGGCCTTGCGGCGCGGCCTGAGCTTCAAGTTTTTCAATTCGGGTTTTCGCGTTCATTGATTTCCTTTTTCATGCGGTCTAACTCGCGGTTAAGTTGCTCGCGGATTTCGCTTTGAGTTTTGCCGGCCAGCGTGTCGGTTTCGTCTGCCAACTCTGCCAATAGCCGCGCCTCAGCGCCAGGCGGTCGCCATTGCGCCGGCATCCATCGGAAAACATCCCACCAGAAAAACGCGCAAAGATAACCGTCGCTCCAGTCGCGCACATTCTCAGGGGTTGGTATCGCCGCCAGTTCATCATCGCTCATGGCGCTCATGGTTTTGCTGTGCCGCTCGCTCATGGCGCGCAGTTCATCGCACGCCGGAAACGTCGCGCCGCGCTCCGCCAGGCCGCATAAAACGGATGCGAGAAAATCACCATCGCCAAAACTTTTCACGGCGGCAAGTCGCAACGCCGGCAGGTTCGCGGCTTCGATTTTCTTCAAGCGGTCAACGGTTTTCATGGCGCCAATGCCTCCAGCGCTTCGATGCGCGAAATAACTTCTTCTTGCTCGATCATGCGCTGCGATAATTCGATTATCGCACGCGCCGCCGAAACTCGCGGCGCAGACGGTGCCGCGCTGTCCTCTGCCACTTCGCGCAAAGTCGCCACTGCGACGGCGCAAGCGGCTTTCAACTGCCCGCCAGAGTGCGCGATAACGTCATTAAGAGCCACACGGTAGGCGTCGGCAAACGCGGCTATTTTCAGCCAAGCGTGAACCGTCGCCGGTCGGATTTTGTTGGCTTTGGCCGCGCCTTCAATCGAAGCGCCGCCAATCAGCGCCGCGAGTACCGCGCCTTGCTTGCCCGTCAGTTCCAAAACTTCGCCGCCTTCGTTTCCGTTCGATTTCATGCAATTCCCCGCAAAGTACTTTGTATGCCGTTTCTTCGCGCTGTGCGGCCTGTCACGGCCCGCAAAGCACTTTGTCCGACGGTGGCGCGATTCGGCGTGTTGAGGCGCTAAAATCGGCGCTATGGACAAAGTACTTTGCGTCTCAGCGAATCGCTTCCGAAGCCGCCATCATTGAATCAGGCGGAAGTTCAAAATCGACATCGGCAAACGAAACCCTAAATTGCAAATTGCCGTTGGGCGCATTGCCGGTTTGTTGTGCGCGTCCTTTCGGGCGAAGTGTGGGAATGCCGGAACTGCGCGACGGCGCGCCAAACAAGCCGCCGTCATCCATGCGGCCATAACCGCCGATGGCGGCGCTTGCTCGTGCCACGCCGTCCATTCTCATCAGGGCATCATTGCCGACAAAGGCACCCGTCGCCGCTCCGTTGTTCCAAGCGTCAATGCCATCGCCCGCGCCCGCGTCACGCCCGCCGCCGAATCCGGCCAGTGTTGCGGCGGTTGTGGGCGTGTAAGTTCCGCTTCCGATTTTCAGCATCGAACCGCTGTCCGCGCCTTGCGTGTAGTCACGACTGGCGGCGAGGCGCTTGGCCGCAAATTCGGCGGCGATGGTGCGCGGGTTGGCCGCGCCGCCAGTGACATTTCTAAGCGCTTCGGCGGCTTCTTCGCGCAAGTCGATTGCTTCTTCACGCAGCATCTCGGCCTTCGCTTTTCCAATCGCCAGAATACGCTCGGCAGCGGCACGGCCAACGCGCAGAATCGACGCCGCGCGCGCGCCGGTTTCGGTACTGGCTTTGGCGCCCGCCTCGGCCAATTCTTTTTGCGAGTTAATTTGCGCCAATTGCATTTCGAGATCGGCTTCGCGTGCCTTGTTGCGCGCATCGTAGGCCGATTGCAGCGCGGTGATTTTCGAGGAGGCCGATTCTTCATCGAGAGCACCGGCACGCTTGTCGGAGCGAACGCCGCGAATCGCGCGCTTGAGGCCCAGCTTGTCGCGGAAATCCGCCGTTTCAGAAGATGTACGCACACCGGCGGCGCGAGTATCGAAAGCGGCTCCCGCTTCGGCGGATGTCGCGGTCGCGCCGTAGCCGGCATCGCGCTCGGCTTCGCGCTGCACTTTGGCTTCTTCTCGCTCGGCTTTGGTCTGGGTGCGCTTCTCAGTGGCCTCCGCTTGCTTACCGTGACGCTCGGCGCGGCGCGCGTAGAAAAGGCGATTTTGCAGAGCCTTCTTTTTATCCTTGTCGGTTTCAGCACGCAGTTGGTCTTCGAGAGCTTCAATGTCGGTTGTGGCGCCAGTATCCGCGCCAGCCATGCCGGGGATGCCGATAACTGCCGCCGGCATGGCTGCTACCGCTGCGCTCGATGATGCCGATGCAGCTTTGAGTGCGGCCTGTTCCTGCATCTTGGCTTTGCGCTGCGAATCGGTCAGGCCGTCCTGTCCCGTTACATTGAGATCGTAGTCAGCGAAAGTTACTACATTGCGAATGCGCGCCCAAGCGTTGCCGGCCATTTCACCGAAAGAGCCAGGCGCCAATTTGTCACCGCTCGCAACCTGCTTGCGGCGGATGATCTCGGCGCCAGCGCCGCCCAGCGCCAAGCCGGCGCCGACGATTCCTAATGGCCCGGTTGCTAACGCCGCCAAACGCGCCGCTGTCAGAGACGGAATGAACGTTGTCATAATAGCGCTGGCAACAGCCGACAATGCGGGGATCAGGCTGCTTATCAACGTCCCCGCCAATCCCAGTGAGGAAACGCCGGTCAATGCTGAAGCCCAACGCAATGCCTGCAGCGCAAACGAGACAGCGCCGATGAACTTCGCCGATAAATCCGCGCCGTCGAACGTGCATCATTTGGCTGTGTGCGAAGCCGATGCACCACGCATTGAAATAACGCTTTCGCCTGATATTCGGCTTGAAGCTGCGCTAAATTCGCCGGCTCGATAATTTCTTTGTCTGTATCCATGGTGCAAAGTACTTTGTGCGGTCTGTTGGATTCGCTCATTCGGGCGTGTCGATAAAGAAAATCGCACCTGTGGGAGTAGTCTGGTGCGAATGACTCAAGCTGTGGCACGCGGGATCAATTCTTCCCGGATCCCATATATCTTTTCACGCTGTCTGCGCTCATGTTCAGCGCTCCGCTCCGCAGCCAGGCGGAGCCGCGCGGCGCGCTCTTGGTTTGCTTTTCTTTGTTGGACGCTTTGCACAGCAGACCAAACCATTTCGCCAAACTCCACGTGATATGCTGGGGGCTCGAAATTGCGCTTGTAAACAGACCCCAGCAGTTCGGCAACGGATGCGGCTTCGCGGCGCGCTTCTCCTTGCGAATTCATCGTATCTAAAATCAAATTGACGATCGGGGCCAGTGCGTCATTGCCTTCGATTATCAAATTTTCCATCTCGTCTTGTTGTCGCTCAATCTGCTGCATAAGTGCTTTCAACTGCTGCTCTCTGGCTTGTCGCTCTTCGATGGATCGAACTTCTTGAAGCTGCTGATCGGTTTCCCCGATTTTGGCATCCAGTTGCTCGAGCGTGCCGGCCAGAGCGCTGTAAGCAGCTTGAGACTCTATGACAACCGCGCTCGATGCCTTGCCCTCGACGACATCGCTTCGCACTTTGGCGAGTGATTCGCCGGCGGTCTGAACTTCGTGCGCTAATTCCTCTCTGCGGCTTTGATAAACCGCCACAGCATTTTGCAACTCGGTACTACTGAAAGTGCTTTTCACCGTTCATCCTCCTGTGCGCGACGATTAAAGATGCTGCGCTCGTTTTGCGCGGACGTTTCGTCGCTCTTGTCGTCGCGCTTGTTTTGCTTGTCGAAGATGGTTCCTCGATTAAGCCCCTTCTTTTGACTTCGCGCCGTTTCCTCGCGGCGAATCCGTTCGGCTACTGTTTCCTTGGTCTGAGACATGATTTTGCTCCCTTGCTCCTTGCAAAGTACTTTGTGCGCTCAATTAAAATCGCCGGCGATTGCTTGCAGGCGCTCGCGGGTTTCGCGCAGATCGGCGAGCGCGAGATCGTATCGAAGGCGACACATTTCGACATGATCGGGCAGTTTTGCGGCGCGAAGTCGCAGTACTTCAGCGTGTGCCTCACGCTCGGCGGTTTCGGCTTCGTGACAGCGTGCCGAGTAAGCCGCGCGCCGCGCCGGGTCAGCGTCGCTGGCCAGCGCTTGCAGCGCCGCGCGCCGATGCTCTAAAAGCTCGCGCGCCTCTGTTAGCGCCGCCCGCGCCTGGGCCAGCGCTGGGCTGTCTGGCGCTGCTAAAAGGTTGTCAAAGCGCATCGCAACGTCTTTTTTCGCGGCCATTCAATCACCCCTCAAAGGACTTTGTCCGAAAATTGCGAAACTTATCAGGAACTTGTCTCGCCTTGTGCGCGCTTTTGTGCCGCGCACTTTTTGAGATACGCATATTGTGCCCTTGTGATTTCGCCACGCGAACGCGCTTGCTCGGCGTAAGCGTCCGCGAGTTCGGCGTCATAAACCTCTCCGCACTCAATCGAGATCGGGTAGCCGTTGGTCGTGGTGCCGCACCGATAGGCAGCCAGGCGGACGGCGTTTTCATGATCGTAAACCGCGCCTTCGATAATCCAACGGCGCCCGCGCGCCGGTTGCGCCTCTGGGAACACTTCTAAAATCCGCGCGTGCTGGGCTTGACGCGCCGCCAATTCGCCGTCATCGCTGTCACTGTCGGGGCCGGAACTTCCCGTAATACTGCGGGAAGTCGAGCGCGCCGCAAAGTACTTTGCATAAGCGGACATCGTTTCGCGCGTCGGCACAATAAAACCGCCGCGTCTCAGTAACCCGTCGGCGCCAATAACGCGGTCAGTTTCCCCATTTGGGGAAACTGAATCTATGTCGCGCTCAATCGTGTCATCGCTTACGCCTAACTTTTCCGCGATGCGCGGCGCCGCCAATTCGTCGCCGGCGCTGTCGGGCACGACGGGCAAAGTACTTTGTGCCGCCGAACCGGTTTTTTCCGCTTCGCTTGCGGTTTCGCTGTCGGGCGTATGCAAAGTACTTTGTGTGCCGCTGTCCGGTTTGCCGCCCGTGAGCAATTCGAGGATCGCCAGTTTATGCAGTCGGATTTCACAAAGTACTTTGGCTTTGAGCGGACGCGCCGCGCGGATTTTCAAGCGGTCGCCGTCGCGCTCAAGCGCCACACCCTGAGCCGTCAAGCGCGCCAAAAGCGCGGCGCCGCTCATAATTCGTACTCCACACCAGTCTCAAGAGTTGCACAAGTTGCACAACTTGCCTTGTTTTCAAATTGTCCATGAGGCACTTTACTCTCTTCGCGCGTATCTTTTGAAAAAGTGCCTTTTTGTGCAACTTGTGCAACTCTTGAGAGATACCAAAAGCGTTTTCCGCCGGTTCTTTGCTCATCTTCAAGTCCGTGGGATTTGCACGCGCGCGCCCACTGTGCGCGATTGAAGGGTCTCGCGCCTTCGGTTTCGCACCATGTTTCGTACCGCTTGCGAAGTTCGGTTTTGCCGATGCCGTCGCGCAATTCGCTTTCTTCGATGGTCTCCCAAAACGGCGTGAGTTGATCGGTATCCGCCCAAAACTTCGCGGTCGCGGTCATGGCACAAGCGGCGCGATGAATCTCTTGGTTTTCCCAGACACGCGCTAAACCTTCCATCGCCCACGCTGCGAAGGCGCGCACCAATGGCGATTCGTGGTCTTGTCGCACGGCTTCGATGCGGCGCCCGCCGGTCAATTGAAGCGGCGCGCCATTGTCGAGCGGGTGATTGAAGGGCAACGCGATCACGCGGTCTTTGAGCGAGTCGTCGTAAGCGTCCATGCGCGGCGGGTCGTTGGTCACCATCAAAAGGACGTGGCGCGGCGGCGCGGTGAAGGCTTCGCGGAATAAGAAGCGCACGGCCAGCCGGTCGGTGCCGGAAAGCGTTTTGAGCAGCTCGGCTTCGAGCCGTTGCCTTCCCGCTTCGCTGCAAACCGCCAGGCGGCGGTTCCACAAGTCCGCGCCCAATCGTTCGCGCGCCGCGCTGTCTTGCAGCTTTTTCGGGTCAATGGTCGCGCTCATTTCGCCCAAAACGGATTGCAGGAGTTCGGCGAAAGTACTTTTGCCGGTGCCTTTTGGCCCGTAGAAGAAGGGCAACAAGCGCAAATGCGAAGCGGCGGAAAAGATGTAGCCGGCCATGTCTTGCGCCATGAGCGCGAAGTCGGCATCGCCGCCGCTTATCCTGTCGAGCGTGGCCGTCCATTCGGCGCGGTCGGCTTCAAAGTTGAGATGAACCGGCGAAAGATGCAAGAGAAAATCTTCGCGGCGATGCTCGCGCCAAACGCCTTTATCCCAAGTGCCGTTTTGAAAACCGATAAGCCAGGGCTTTTGATCGAATTGCTCTGTCTCCACTGCCAGCAATCCGGCGGCAAGGTGCAACGCGCCTTCGATGAACGCCTTGCTTTCGACTTGCTTTGTGTGTCGGAGTAAAGCCGTCGCCGCCCTGCTCATCGCTTTGACATTGCTTTCTCGCCCGACTTTTGCCAACGCGCCGGCGAAACTGTAAAGCGTTGCGGCTTCATCGCGTACGGCTTGCGTGAGCGTCGCCACGCGCGCGCCGGTCTTGGTCGCGTGTTTGTCGTCGCGCTGCCAGAAGCGCCCGTTATAGACAAGCCAGCCAAGATTTGGGCTGTAACAAAGGTCATCGCCGATTTGCTCGCGGATGCGTTGCGCGTGCGCGGCGTGCGTCACCAGATTTTGAACCGGCCAGGACGGATGCAAAAGCGCGCGCAATTGTGCCGGATCATATTCGGGGTTGCCCTTGTCGTCGATCAATGCGGGCGCCGGTATTTCATCGGCGGCAATTTCGCGGATCGGTTTGGAGGTTGCGAGAAGTCGTGTAAGGCGCGGTTCGGGCACCTGGCGCGGTTCGCGTTCGCCGGCTTCGATGCCGCTGCGAATGGTGCGGTTCGCCTCACTCATCGGCAAGTCCAACGCAAGCGCCTCGTGCGCTAAGTGCGCTTCGACATCGCCGCGGCCGAGCGCGCCGGCGCCAATGAATTGCCCCAGCGCGTACGCGCTTTTGTTGAGTTGATTGTTACGGTCGCCTTTTGGCGTGGCGCGCAAAATGTCGAGTTCTTTTTTCAGCGCGCCGGCGACATACCGATCATGGATGCGATTTGTACCGTTGAGATGCGGCGGCGGCGTGGCGGGCGCTTTGGCGGTTTCCGTTGCGGGGAATTGCGCCACGTCCAACGGCGCGCCGTCATGGACAAAAGAAAAAGCGTGTTCTAATTGTGCGGGCGCGCAGCTCGGCAAATAAAAGATGCGCGAAGCGTCTTTGCAGATTTTATCGTTGCGCGAGCCGCCCAGCGCGCGCGTCAGGCGCTCCCAGACTTCCGGCCATTGATCGGCATCTACCGGCGCGGCCAGCGGGAATATCGCGCGCCACTTCGGAAAGTCCGGCGAATGGGAATATGTCGAATGAACGATGACGGCCAGGCCGTGCGCGCGCCACGGCGCGCACGTCGCTTCCACTTCGGAGCCGTCATCGAAGTCGGCGGCGAAACATGAAACGGCTTGTACGTTGGCTTTGGCGCGCGTTGTGTCGGGCTTGTACAGCGTCGGAGACCAAAGCGCGCCGTCTTTGCTTTGGCGTTCGCTGTGAGTTGTCAAAAGCTCGCACAACTCGCGCCGCGTCAGCGATTGCGCGCGCGGTGCGGTGTCTTGCTTGTGATTGAAAAATGCGACGGGGTAAGCGGTCGGCGCGGCGCCGTTGTTGACGGCGTGGCCGTTGTCGCGCTGCGGGTCGGGCGTTGCGCGCTCAAATTGGGGTTTGGTGTGGCCGTTGGTGTGCGCGTCGCTTGTGCCGTTATGCACTTGCGCGCCGGTCGGGGTTGTGCGAAAATCTGACATGAACCTGTTCCTTTGCGCGCTGCCCTTGCTCGGGTGGCGCGCTTTTTCGTTTGGGGCTAAGCGCGCCGGCGCGATATTTAATTTTGCCCCTGCTTTACGTCTGCATCTGTAATCTTTATGGCGGGCCGTGGCAATTGCGACTAAAAACGAAAAACCCGCATCGCGCACGCTTCAAAACAAAAGAGCAGGGCAAGTTCTCGCGCGAGAACTTGCAATCTCCTTTATTCAATAAAGGGTGTGCGATGCGGGTGAGTGATTCCGCGTTATAACACTCGAAGCCTTCCGGCCTCGTGCCTTCTTTCGTCATGTTGACTGGGCAAGGCAGCGCGCAAATCTCTTCGCGCGGGTTCCCGTACTTCATTTTAGCAGTTCTCATGATTGCGTTGCAATGCGCCGGCGCTGCTTTTTCTGGTCGCTGATTCGGCGGCCATTTTCAGACCGCAATTTTTGAATCTCTGATTCGAGCGCCGCGATTCGCTGTACATCGTCGCCATGTTGCAAAATATACTCACGCCGCCGGCCCATATCGTCAGCCCATCCATTAAGCCACATCCAACTTTTGTAAATCTCGAAAATGGACGTGCCGCCGATTGTTAGCACGGCGGTTATCTCATCGAGTTGTCGTTCGTGTAAATCGTCCTCTGTCATGTTGCGATGCAATGCCAGATATTCGCGTGCGGCCTGGTCATAAAGCGCCGAATAAAAACTATCGCTAATTTCGCAATGCCGTACAGCGGCCAAACTAAAATCATAGAATTGAATCGGGCTGCATCGCTGCGAAACTTTCTGATATTTTTCAATGGCGCGACCGGCGTGATAAAGATCAGAAAGAGCGTGATTGAGATCGCACAATGGACTTAGCCGATGCACTTCGTTCCGTTGTGCATCTTCCCCTTTCGCAAACGCCTTTGTCGCCATGCGTTCAAATGCGGCGGCATCATGCAAATAACACGACACGAACCGCGTTAATGGCATGGTGAAGATGTTCAAACCTTGCTCGCTCATTATCGTATCCCTAAAATCACTTTCCAGAATGGCCGCGCTTCACGTTTGTAGCTCGTTTGCGGGGCGTTTGGCGTCGTGCCGGTGTTAGTGCCCGACACAGTACTTTGCGCGTGCCCTGTGCCCTGTGGCGCTTCACTGGCGCCCGCAGACAAAGTACTTTGCTCAAGTGCCTTTGGCATCGCGCGCAAGGCTTCACGAAGTGCGGCCCGCAGCTCGGCGGCGTCGCGGTCGCGGGCTTCGAGCGCGGCGCGCAAGAATCGATTTTCCTCAATCAGGTGTGCGGACAAAGTACTTTGCGTGTCGCGGTCATGGTGTCCGGCCTCATGTCCGGCCTGTGGGCTTGAAACGTCCGGCCTCATGTCCGGCGTGGCGTCCGGCCTCAAAGTACTTTGTGTGTCCGGCGTCCGCCCTTTAGCTTCAAAACGCGCCGCTTGCATCGCGGACAAGCGGACAAGCGCGCCGGTCGTGTGTCCGGCCATGTGTCCGGCGTCGCGCCGGTCATCGGGCGCCAAACGTCCGGCATAGCGCCGCGCCTGGCGCTCCGACACGCCCAGCAGCTCCGCTGCTTGCGACACGGTGAGCCAATCGCCGGACAAAGTACTTTGTGTGCTCATCGGATAAAGATAATGCGCGCCACGCCCGCCGCCGCCAGCGGCTCCATTTCGTGCCGGTCGGTCGTGATGAAGTCGGCATCCAAGCGCCGCGCCAATGCCAGCCCCATGCAATCCGCCAGGCTTACCCGCCGCCAATCGGCTTTAATCTGCGCCGCATCTTCGCAAAACACTGTGTCCATGTCTTCGCGCCGTGTCACGCCATCGGTGTAAAGCAGCGCCAGTAGTGCCCGTGCCGTCACGGCATCACCGGCGCGGGCATAGTGATAAAAGACTTCGATCAGATTCACCGCATGAGCGCAAACGGGCGTGTCGGGTTGCGCCAGATAACCGCGCACGGATTCGCCGTTAGGTTCACCCGCCAGATAAGCAATCAGCACGTTCGCATCGAAGACAATCACGCCGCCGCCCGTCGCGCTTCTTCACGCGCCACTTCCTCACGGCGCTCACGGTTCACATCCGAAGCGCGCGGCGCCAGGTGCGCCGCCGCGCCGAAGCCAGACAAAGTACTTTGTGTCCCGCTGCTGCTTTGGGCTTCACGCTCTACCACGTCGCGCAAGTACTTTTCCACTGGCACGCCCAACCGCGCCGCTTTTGTCGCTAACACCCGTTCGGTTTCGGGCGCCACTTCGATTAAATAAGTCATTTCGCACCGTCCTTCAAAGTTCTTTGTGCCGCCCGCTTCGCTTCTTTGGCTTGCGCGGCTTTGCGTTGTGCCGTGCGCTCGCGCTGATAAAGCAAGCGCCCGCGCGGGCACGTCGTCTTGTGCGCGCCGACTTTCAATACTTCGCCGCCGTCGCAAGTGCAGGGCAAGTCCAACGGATTGCGCCGCCGCGCCGCCGCCGCTTTCACCGCGTTTTCGCGCGATGCCTTCGACTTGGCGCGGGTTTTCTTACTGCCGATCTCGCTCATGTACTGGCGCACGGCGTCGGGGATTTTCTCGCTCATGGTTTTCAATATAGCCGATGGAAAAAAACTTTGCAATTCTAACGGTTAAGTCCCTTGACTTTCATAACGGATAGGATTATAATATCTCTTGTCGGAAACATTTCAGGGGGAAAACATGATCACAGTTCAAACGGAGTACACGCCGACGGGCGCCGCGCTGCAAAAGTGCAGCTTTGATAACCGGACTTTCGCGGCCTGCTTTTATGAGATCGCGCAAGCGATGGACTTGGAGCCGGAATTAACCGGCGGGCGCGTCGAGTTTTACGGTTCGGAAGATGAGTTGGTCGCGCTTACGCACGCCGCCGAAACGGACTTCCACGCCCGCATGGAGCCGGATGCCGCGCCGGTTGTGCCCGTTGCGGTTGTGCCGGTCAAGCCCGCCAAAGTTCGGTGCCGGCACTATGCCAGCATCAAGACATTTTTCGCAGTGGCGCGCGATGCCGGTTTGGATACGTCGGCGGCATCTCGTGACCGCGTGCGCGGCGCGCTGGGCGTCTTTGTCGGGCGCCGCCTGGCGTCGCGCAACGAAGTGACGGGCGCCGAATGGCAGGGCGCGGCGCAAGCGATTAAGACGGGCCGCTTGTTCTGGTAGAAACGAAACGGGCCGGCTCAGGTGTGGACGCACCTGGCCGGCCCTTGTGGTTCAAAAAGGAGATTAAACCGATGAAAGATTTTAGCAGTCACGCCGCAGAGCGTCAGCAATTTCACGAGCAATGGAACAAGGGCAAGTTCGGGCAGCCGGCCGGCGTGCCGAACTGGGAAACCTTCGCCGATGATGCCGAAATGGAGCGCGGCGTGATGGTAGCCGAGTTTCATGTCTGGTTGATCAAGACGCGCTATGAGGTCGAGCGGCACCTGATGGCGAGTGAAGCTCACCAGCGCAGCATCGCGCCTTTTGCCGATGCCGGACTTGAAGCGGCAAAAACGCCGCGCGACATCCCGGTGGTGGTTTTAGAGTTCGCCAGCACTGCTTTAGCGGTGATGAAGCTGAAGCGCAAATTGGATTTGTGCAACGTCTATTACGCACAAGCGGCCAGCGACCAAGCGGAAACACATTTGAACATCGAGCCGGGGAACGAAGGCGAAGTCAACGAACTCTGGAGGTTATTTATCAAAGAGCGTGACGCTGAAAAAGACAAAGCGGCGAAGTGACACAAAGAACTTTGCATCACGGCGGCGCACTCTTTATGGGTGCGCCGCTTTCGTTTCTGTATAATGCCTTGCTATAAATAGCCCAACGGAGGGAGATAATGCCAGACGACAACACCGTTAACCTAAAGGTCATTATTGAGGGAATCGGAGAGCGGGTCATTTCTTTCAATATGCAACAACTGGTTGGTCATTTGAAGGCAGAGCATTTTTGGCTTGTCTGTCCACTTGGCCCGCACAGCCCGGAGGTAGCAGAAGATATTAATTTCGATTGTCCGAAGTGCAGGGGAACAAATTTCGTTCTGCATCCTGCTGGCGAAGTGATTAGTAACATCACCAAGCGCCAGCAAATGATTCTGATAAAAGATAGCATTATGGACGTAGATAGCATGATGGACACTTAATGCACAAAGGACTTTGCAGACGGCGCGCGCTTCTCGATTGAGAAGCGCGCGCTTTTGCTTTGTGTGCCGTTTCTACAGCCTCAATCCGCCGCGCCGGACAAAGTACTTTGTGGGCCTTAAATGGCTTGGGGCGCGTTATTTCGGTGTTGCCGAAATGCGAGACTTCGTTTGTCTTTTTCGCAAACGTCCAAATGTTGTAAATCGGCGTCTGAAAATCTTCGTCTTGGAATTGTGCGGCGACTTTCACAACATTTGGAAACGTTTCCAAATGTTGTGAAACTTCCTTCCGAACGGCTTCATCCGACAAGCCAACTTCCTCTCCGATTTCTTCGTTTGAATAACACGCCAGATACATCTCGCGGATTTTCTCTTTGCGTTTTTCGCGAAGGTCTTTTTCCACGTCGCCGAGATAATTATTTACGCTGCGCGGCGTGACTGAAAGTACTTTGTCTCGCGCGCGTAAGAGCATCCGCAAAATCCGCAAAACTCGCGCGCAAAGTACTTTGTGCGCGAGTTGACACGGAGCGCGCTTTGGCGTTGCGTGCCTGTTCTGGCGACTTTTGGCCGTCGCGCGGCGAAACGGACACAAAGTACTTTGTTGCGGCTTAAATCGCTTGTGGCGCGGTTTAAGGTGGGTTTGAAGCGCAGCCGTGTAGGGTTCAAAGTGTTCTCACTTGTAACGTTACAAGTGAGAACCCGGTTTGAAGCGCACCAGTGTAGAGTTGAAAGCCCTCGCGCGCGTGGAGTGTCCCAGTTAGCGGCGGAAATGCCGCCGCAAAAAAGAGCCAAACCCTCGCGCGCGTGGAGTGTCACTCACTTTCGGAAAACGAAAGTGAGAAGCGCACGCCAAACCCTCGCGCGCGTGGAGTGTCAGAAAAGTCAGAAAAGTCGGTCTCCATTTCCTTTTTGGGCGCCAACTTCCGCCAACTTGACAAAAAGCCGCGATAAATGGCTTTTTCTCTTGTTTTTGCAATCGGTGCTATTTAGCGGTTTTCGGGTGATAGATTTGGCCGCTTAAAGCTTTATATCAAACGCGAGCAAAAGGCCATTAGATACGATAAGAGTTTTGATGGAGAAAGCCCGCGTGCCATACTCAAAACAGCAAGAGGAAAATGAAATGGAGCAGAAAGCAAAAGAACATTTGGCAGAGACGCACGCCAAGACAATGTTTTGCATCACATACGTCGCAGTGGTTCTCTTTTTTTCGCTCGCGGCGTCGCTTCTCCCTCGTCTGATTATGGGCACGCTATGGGCGAATAAATACAATAATTGTGTCATGGCAGTAAGTTTCGGCATAGTGCTTGGCTTGGCAGAGTTTATGGCACGGCGAGTAGCAAAGCGCACCAAAAAGTAGCCGCCCAACAGTCGGCGCAAAGTACTTTGT
>MWVV01000552.1_pt1 | contig 13740 bp, 11 predicted proteins | sample 1047281 | NCBI WGS metagenome assembly MWVV01 (sample SAMN06349986, study PRJNA376086) | soil metagenome | isolation source: PT-2 sample Antarctic (ecotone) soil | place: Antarctica | collected 2015-01-13 | reverse complement strand
GAATTTATATATATTATGAAAAGAGTAGGCATTTTAACGGGACGCGAAGCGACGTTTCCCGAATCGATTATCAGAAGCATTAACGAAAAAGGAAATGGTGAAGTGGTTGCTGAAATGGTCAAATTCGGCGGCATCCGGATTGATGAAGAAAGGAAATATGACGTAATTATTGACCGTATTTCGCACGAAATTCCATACTACCGCGCGACTTTAAAGCGAATGGCGCTTCAAGGAACATACGTTATCAACAATCCATTCTGGTGGTCAGCGGACGACAAGTTTTTTAATTTCAGTCTGGCGGCGAAAATCGGCATTGCGATTCCGAAAACGGTTTTGCTTCCGCAACAGAATTATATTCCGGATATTACTAGCGAATCGCTGAGAAATCTTGAGTTTCCGCTTGATTGGGAAGGCATCGTTGATTATGTCGGATTCCCGGCGTTTCTCAAACCGTTTGACGGCGGCGGATGGAAGAATGTCTCGAAAATTCATTCGCTCGAAGAACTTTGGAGCGTGTATAACCAGACCGGAAAACTTTGTATGACTTTGCAGGAAGGCATCGAGTTTGACCAATTCGTGCGCTGTTATTGCGTCGGACAGGAAAAAGTTTTGATTATGCCGTATGACCCGACGAAACCTTATCTGTCGGGAATGCAGTACGTCAATGTGGAAGATTATCTGTCGCCGGAACTGCACGCGCGGGTCGAACGCGACGTAATTACAATTTGTAAAGCGCTCGGTTACGATTTGAATACGGTCGAATTCGCCATCAAGGACGGCATTCCATACGCGATTGATTTTATGAATCCCGCGCCGGACGCGGAACTGGCTTCGGTCGGTGAACAAAATCACAAATGGATTGTTGAAGCGATGACCGAATTTATTTTTAAGAAATTGGAAAAAGGTTTTGAAACCCCTGAATACCGTTGGAGCGCAATGCTTAATCCGGCGGCTAAAGCTCCAAAAACACCGGTAAAAGCTGCTAAGTCTTCGACAAAAACAACTGAAGCGAAAAAGGCTGAAACCTCGAAAGTTAAAAAGGCAACTGATAAAAAACCGGCAACGAAAAAAGCCGGAGCGGAATAAATCTAAAATGTATACATTTTAGATTAAAAAGCGTTTTCTTGTTTTGAGAAAGCCGGTAAATAATAGGCAATACGTTTGTTATTTACCGGCTTTCTTGCGGAAAATTTAAGAAGTTTTGCGGGATTTTCATTAACTTTGATTTGAAAATTTTACACGGCGATAAATTTCTTCAAGTTTCATCGTCAAACTTACCGATTGAAATTCAACTTCCGTGTCGTTGTGATTAAAGAAGTAAGTTATCCAGGAGCCGTTCGGCTGGCGGCGATGAACTTCAACCGCATTTTTTTTCTGCTCAACGACAACATATTCCTGAAGACTCGGCATTTGTTGGTAAAAAAGAAGTTTCTCGCGCCGGTCAATATGTTCGGTTGAAGGTGAAAGCACTTCAACAATTAAAATCGGCTCATTGCGAAAATGCGAGTCTTCGACCGTTTCCTCGCACGAAACAAGAACATCCGGGTAATAATAAATATTCGGAGTAACGCGAACCTTGATGTCACCCATAAAAGGCTCGCAACGCGAATTTCGCAGATGATTTGAAAGTTCGGCATAAATGCTTCCCGCAACGCGATTGTGGTTATCACTCGTTCCAGCCATCGCATAAACTTCACCGTAAACGTATTCGTGTTTAACCGGACTAATGCGTTCACCCTCAATATAATTCTTAACGCTGGTTTTTGCTTTTAATTTTGCCAATCCCATAGTGCATAAATTGTATAACTTAAATACTGAAGTTTCTCAAATAATTTTCTGTTGAGAAAGTTTTCCACAGGTGGAAAACTTTTTTGCGGAAAACTTTTTTCAGTTTAATCTATAAAAACAAAGTCGTTTATGCGAAAGACGCAAACGACTTTATTTAGATTGAAGATAAAATGGTAAAACTACGGACGGCGGTAAAGGCAGTCAGTAAAAACTAACTTCCGAGAACAGCCAAAGATTTATTTACGGCAAATTCAGCGTCGGAATGATCAAAAATCGCGTCGAGTTCTTTTTCAACACTGCCGTGTCCGAGCGGAATTTGTTTGAGCAGCGGCGCGAAAGTTTCAAAATCGTAAAGCTCATTATCGAGCAGATGCGAACCGGTCACATTTGTTAGAGCCGTCATCATTGACGAGCGTACATTTGGGATTTCTTTCGCCAATTCGTTGATCAATTTTTTTATGCGAGCGCGTTTCAGGTTCGGCTGCGAGCCGCACAAATTACACGGAATAATCGGAAATTGTTTTTCTTCGGAGAATTTTACAATCTCTTTTTCCTGACAATAGACAAGCGGACGAATAACTGTATTACGTCCGTCATCAGAACGCAGAATCGGCGGCATCGCTTTTAATTGTCCGACGTAGAAAAGATTAAGCAGAAACGTGGCGATAACGTCATCGGCGTGATGACCGAGCGCGATTTTTGTACAGTTTTCCTGAACCGCCGTGTTATATAAAATTCCGCGGCGAAGGCGCGAGCAGACCGAACAAAAAGTTTTGCCTTCGGGAACAAGCCTTGTGACAATTGAATACGTGTCTTCTTCGACAATTTTGTATTCAACGCCGACGCTTTTAAGATATGCTGGTAAAACTTCTTCGGGAAATCCAGGCTGTTTCTGATCAAGATTAACGGCGAGAATTTCAAATTTAACGGGCGCGCGTTTCTGCACGTCGAGCAGCAAATCGAGCATCGTATAACTGTCCTTTCCGCCCGAAACGCAGACCATCACTTTGTCGCCTTCTTCGATCATCGAAAAATCGCGGATGGCTTCGCCCATTTTTTTGAGAAGTTTTGTTTTCGTTTTACTTTCTACGAACAATTTGCGGAATCCTCCAAAACTAAAAGTTTGACACGCGTCGACGGAAATAACAACTGCCGAAAAATAACTAGACAGTTATTGAAAAACTCATCTATGATAAACACATTTAAGTTATCTGAAAATTTACCGGTAAAGATGTTTGTCCAAACAAAGTAAGATAAACTTACGGCTTGACGCTTGAGATCAGGAAACTTTCATTTATTTAATTTTTCAAGCACACGTAAAACTACAAATTACAGCGGAGGCATTAAAAATGATTAGAATGGGAAGAAGTTCCAGAGGGGAACAATCAAACGAGGCGGAAAACTCACAGCTTGATCAGCAGCAGCAACAGCAGCGCTCGTCAAATTTAGGTTCTTTGAATCCGTCTGTCGTCAGCGGTCAAACCACTTCGCGCGGCGCTATTTCGGAAAGCGAACTGATAGCGCGCGACATTAAGGAAGGTCGCCTCAGCGGTTACGTCGGCAGCGGAACGGTTCTGACCGGTGAGACAAATTTTCAGTCGATGCTGCGCGTTGACGGACATCTGACGGGGCGCGTAACGTCTGAAGACGGAACTTTGATTGTCGGTTCAAGCGGACAGATTGACGCTAATGTAATGGTTGCCGCGGCAGTTATCAACGGGACAATTAACGGTGATGTGATTGCGACTGAGAGGGTAGAACTCGGACGTATGGCACACATTATGGGAAATATTTATTCGCCGCGACTGGCAGTTGAAGACGGAGCGCTTTTTGAAGGCGTATGCAGTATGATTAAAGCGCGGGAGGCAATTCAAAAGCGCTACAATGACGCTCAGGCGCAAACCGCAGAAAGCGAGCTGACATCGCTTGACAGTGATGAAGCAAATGAAACTGTCAATTATATTGAAACCCGCGATGAAGAAAACGAAGTGCCGACTGAAATAGGCAGTCGGTAGAATACGTTCGAGAACAGAGACAAAGGCGAACAATTTCTCCGTTGCTCAGGCACAATTTTTATTTCGACGGCAGCGCTCCGAACAAAATTTTACCTGTTTCCAGGTTTTTGCCCAGCGTTTACGCCAGAGCATTTTTCTGCCGCACTGCGCACAAATTTTGGCGGGTAAGTTTGATTTAGTAAATTTTTGTGGCTTTTCCTCTTTTTCTCGCGGCATCTTTTTTGAATAATGTTTGACAATAAAACATTTTTTATCAACGAAGAGTTTTATCTTTCAGAAGCGTTGCCACGTGAAATGGATGCGTTTTGGGCAAACGGCTGGCGACACTTCGGAGAAAACTTTTTTCGTTATAATTTAGCGTTTTATGAAAAAGAAATCTGCGCGGTTTTGCCGCTCAGAATACGTCTTTCAAACTTTACTCTGTCAAAAAGTCAACGCCGAATTTTGAAGAAAAATCAGGACTTGCAAACAATGATTCGTCCCGCTGAAATAACGCCGGAAAAGAAAATTCTTTTTAAGCAGCATAAACAACGTTTTAAGCGCGGCGTTCCCGATTCGATTTACGATTTTCTTTCATTCGATGCTGCACACGCACCCTGCGAAGTGTTGGAAGTCTGTGTTTATGCGCGTGAAAAGTTGCTTGCCGTCAGTTTTTTTGCCATCGGAGAAATTTCGATCTCAAGCATTTATGCAATGTTTGCACTGGAAGAATCACCGCGCAGTCTCGGAATTTTTACAATTCTTTTGGAAATTGACTTTGCTCAAAAACACCAAAAAAAGTTTTATTATCAAGGTTACGCTTACACCGGAAATTCTTTTTACGATTATAAAAAACGCTTTGCCGCGCTTGAACAATTCAATTGGAACGGACAATGGCAAGATTTTCAATCGTGATCTTTTACCGATTGTAATGCAAAGCTAAAAGCCAAAAAATCCTGCGCAGTCAGCGGAAATCAAAAATTCCTATGAAAAAAATATTTATCGGCGCTCATCTGTGTTTGATTTTGCTGTCTGTTTCAATTTTCGCGCAGGAATTTAGGACAGTCCAAGACGGCATCGAACACGCGAATTTTACAAAACAGATAAAATCGCAGGACGGCAAAACTGAGCCAAGTGTCGTTAATCTTTTACGGCTTGATTTAACAAAAGTTCGGCTCGATGTCGTTCACGCGATGGACGCGGCGATCGGACTTGAAACAACTTCTTCGATTGCCGCGCGGCACGGTGCGATTGCCGCCATTAACGCTGGATTTTTTAGATTAGACAAAAGCATTTTCGCCGGTGACGCGGCGGGCATTTTGCAGATTGACGGAAAACTTTTGAGTGAAAGCTACGCCGGACGTATCGCGCTTATAATCAGTAACGAAAGAAACAAAACCGAAATCCACTTCTCCAAACAAAATAGAGTTCAGGCTTTAAGAGTCGGAAATTACGATTGGGATGCTTCAGGCATCAATCGTGAACGCAAAACGGACGAGCTGATTTTGTACACGCCGGAATTTCATCGCACAACGCTGACCGACAAAAACGGTCTTGAGGTTATTGTCGAAAATAAAAAAATCGTTTGGATAGCGGACGGGAAAGGAAGTCATTTGATTCCCGGAAACGGTTTCGTTTTATCGGCAAGCGGCAAGGCTCGTGAAAAATTGCTCGGACAAATAAAGATTGGAGAAACCGTTTCGGTCGGCACTCGGCTTTACCCCGTTAAATCTAGCAGCAAAGACGAATTTAAAAAACTGCCCGCTCAATGCGTCGAATGTGATATTGTCGGCGGCGTTCCCCAACTTATCAGAGACGGCAAAATCGAAATCACCTGGGAGCAGGAAAAAGCCGGTAAATCTTTTGCCGAAACGCGTCATCCGCGAACAGCAGTCGCCAAATTGAAAGACGGAAAATTTTTAATGATAACGGTTGACGGCAGACAACCCGGAACGAGCGTCGGTATGAATTTGCAGGAACTTGCCGAGATGCTTCTCGAATTCGGCGCTGTTGAAGCGATGAATCTGGATGGCGGCGGCTCGACAACGATGTTTGTCGGTGGCAAAGTTATCAACCAACCTTCGGACAAAGAAGGCGAGCGAAAGGTCAGCGACGCAATCCTGGTTTTTCCGCGCGACCACAAACGCGCACATTGAACACAAAAAAATAAAATTTCTTGATAGTTAAAATAGGTAAGAACATTAAGGAAGTAAAACGCTATCTTCCGTCATCGCCGATTGCCTCAACCGGACACGCTAATAAGGCTTCTTCGCAAAGTTCAACCTCTTCGGGCGTTTCGGGTTGCTTGTAAACAAAAGAGTAACCGTTTTCATCAAACCGTGTGAAGTTTTTCGGCGAAGTGTCGCGGCACACATCGCAGTCGATACATTGAGTGTCAACGTAATATTTGCCGCGCGTGTTTTCCGGCAATCTATCTTCTATCTCCGCCATTTTAGTTTTATTAGCCACGAACAAACACAAAAGAACATGAAAAATTAAATCTCTTTTCGTGAATTTTGTGTTTGTTCGTGACTAATTCTTCGCCTGATTCTGCTCGGTCAACGAAATCATTCGCTCGAGCGCAATATTCGCAAAATGTTTTGTTTCGCAGTCCACGGAAATTTGGTTGACGATGTTTCCCGCCGCCAGATTTTCGAGAGCCCACGCGAGATTTGGCGGCGCAATACGGTACATTGTCGCGCACATACACAAATCAGGCGCGAGTAGGCGAATCTCTTTATCGGGAAATTGTTTTTGCAGCCGAAGTACAAGATTAAGTTCCGTGCCGATTGCCCACTTTGAGCCACTCGGCGCATTGGCAACCGTGTTAATGATAAATGAAGTCGAGCCGTTCAAATCGGACTTTTCGACCACTTCATACATACATTCGGGATGGACGAGAACTTTGATGTCCGGCGTCTCCTTACGAACCTGTTCGACGTGCCACGGTTTGAAACGCCCATGAACCGAACAGTGTCCTTTCCACAAAATCAGTTTTGCGTTGTGCAAATCCTCTTCCGTGTTTCCGCCAAGTTCTTCGTGCGGATTCCAGAGAGCCATCTTTTCGAGCGGAATACCGAATTTTAAGCCGGTGTTTCTGCCGAGATGCTGGTCAGGGAAGAACATCATCTTATCAAATTCTTTCAGATACAGGTCAAACAGCGGGATCGCGTTTGAAGAAGTGCAAACCACACCTCGCTCGCGCCCGCAAAAGGCTTTTATCGCCGCGCTCGAATTCATATAAGTCATCGGCGCAACCGTCATTTTATCGCTGATCACACCGATTTCCTTTAATTGTTCCCAGGCGTCTTCGACCTGCTCGACGCTCGCCATATCCGCCATCGAACAGCCCGCGCCCAAATCCGGCAGAATAACTTTTTGGTGCGGCTCGCTGAGTATATCAGCCGATTCCGCCATAAAATGAACCCCGCAAAAAACGATAAATTCGGCGTCTTTACGCTGCGCCGCCATCACCGAAAGTTGATACGAATCACCCGTCAAATCAGCGTGCCTGATCACGTCATCGCGCTGGTAATGATGACCCAGAACGACGACGCGCGAGCCAAGTTTTTGGCGCGCAAGTTCAATGCGTTCCGCAATTTCCGCATCCGACATCTTCAAATAATTCTCGAGCAGAAAGGCATTCTGGACGTCTTCTTCGCCAACTTTTTCTTTTTCCAAAACTGTGATCATTTTCCTTGTCTCCTGTCTGATTAATAAGATGCAAATCAGCTGGCTTTCATAAACAAAAATTTTTACACTTCGAGAAACTTTTCGCAAGCCAAACCATATCTTGGTAGTGTCCTAATCTTGTGGCGCTATGCTTATAATAGTCTCAAAAACGACCCTCTTTGAGATAAATAATTTTATTTCTAAAACATTTTGATAAAAATATAAAATAGGTATATCATCTTAGATGAAATTGAAGAGACCGCCGAAAGTGAACGTGAGAAAGAAATATAATTCGGCATTTGCCCGACATAATTGAGATAAGAATAAGTATTGATAGCTATTTGATAATTCTGCATGATAAATTATGCGGAATTTAATTTGGTATAATACAAAGTTTGGCTCTATTGCTTTCGGTCACAGCGATAATAGCTACAGAAAGATGACCTTTTCAAAAGCAGAAACACAATGATTAAATTTGATAGATCGCACTTTGTAGTTAGTATTCTATATATTTGCTGTGTAATTATAGCGGTTGCGTTAGCACAAGAAGTTCCGCGCCGAGTAAGTATTGGAAACGCGGTGTTAAGTCCTTCTCCGCCGACGATTGCCGCTAGTTCGACTAACCCCGGCGGTCTTCCAATACAAGCAAGCATCAGAGTTTCTATTGCTACTTCAGCTTCCGTTGCGCGAAACACAAAAGCGACAATTGCCCTAGAAGAAGTAGATAATCCAAATGATATCAGGTACAACATCAAGAACAGTGACGATTCACCAAGTATAATTTCAGTGGTAATTTTAGAAGGACTAGGAAAAGCAACCAATGCTACTTACACAATCACTCCCGGTGACAACGGCAGCAAGGGGGGTTCTGTGCAGTTCAGAGTCGTTCTCAGAAGCGTTGCAAATCCATCAGATAATACAACTTATCCCGTCGAAATTGAGCCACCGTCGACGTTCACTAAGGATTTGATGCTGACATTTCAGGCTGCTACAACTGCGGGCGGTGGTGATATCCCTCCTGGTTGTGACCCGCTTTGGTGCGAGCAGTTTACTCAATCTCCCGAAATGCAAGTTCCCACTTGTTGTTTAGCGTCTCCAATCATTATTGACACGGCGGGCGATGGTTTCGCATTGACTAGCCCTGCGGACGGTGTGCTTTTTGACCTGAACAGCGACGGATACCGCGAAGGGCGCTTCTCTTGGACTCTGCCTAATTCGGATGACGCATTTCTTGCACTTGACCGAAATAATAACGCCACTATTGAACTCGGTGCGGAGTTGTTCGGTAATATGTCGCCACAACCAAAATCGAACGAGCGTAATGGGTTTCTCGCTCTAGCAGAGTTTGATAAAGAACGTGACGGCGGCAACGGTGATGGCAAGATTGATGCTAACGACGAAGTATTTGAGCGTTTGAGGTTATGGCGCGATGTGAACCACAACGGTATCTCCGAACCCAACGAATTATTTACTTTACCGCAACTTAATATTGTTAAAATCGAGCTTCAATACCACGAATCGAAACGCACCGATCAATACGGCAATGAGTTTAAGTATCGAGCAAAAGTGTGGGACGCGCGAGGAGCGCGAGCCGGACGCTGGGCGTGGGATGTATTTTTTCGCCGTGAGCCTTGCAATGACTGAAAGATGGGTAACACTATTGACAAGCCTTGTGAGAATTATTGCTTACAAGGCTTGTTTTCAATAAAGCCGAGTCGAACAAGTCATTGGACACGAGGCGCATAAGTTCGCCTCTTACCAAATTGTGTGTTTTCGCGCCTGCTTTAATCCCGCCGTTAAACATAAACCAAGAAAAGTATCTAAACACTTGAAAAGTTTCACCGGGCACTGCATCATTAAACTTATTTTTTTGGATAAAATGAAGGAGAAAAATTAGTTATGAATGAAAACGGACAAACTGAGCAGCAGGACGAAACGGCAGAAAGCCTTGCGCTTCTAAAAAAATTAAAAACACAAGTTTTTGAATCGAGCGACGAAAAACTTTCATTGGCGATGGGCAGACCGGTCAGCGAAATAGAAGCGTGGTTTAGCGGCGCGGAACAAATCGACGAAGACGCGCAGGAGAAAATTCACGGTTTAGCATTAATGCGTCTGAATTCAGAAAACAAAACCAACCAGTAAATGACCAATTACAAAACATTCAAAGCGTTGTTCAGATAAAGTTCGAACAACGCTTTTTAACTTTCATTAACTTTCAAAACCGCCAAAAACGCTTCCTGCGGAATCTCGACGCGCCCGACTTTTTTCATCCGCTTTTTGCCTTCCTTTTGTTTTTCGAGCAGTTTGCGCTTGCGAGAAATGTCGCCGCCGTAGCATTTGGCAATGACGTTTTTGCCCATTGCTTTGACGGTTTCGCGGGCGATGACTTTGCTGCCGATGGCGGCTTGAATCGGGACTTCAAACATCTGGCGCGGAATCAGTTCCTTCATTTTTGAGGCGATTAATTTGCCTTTCGCTTCAGCGGTATTACGATGCAGAACGAGCGAAAGCGCGTCAACCGGCTCGCCCGAAACAAGCACGTCGAGTTTGACGAGATTGCTTTCTCTATAACCCGAAAGATGATAATCGAGCGAAGCGTAACCTTTGGAAACTGATTTCAAACGGTCGTAAAAATCAAGCACGATTTCATTGAGCGGAACTTCATAGACAAGTATCACGCGGGTGTCGGAAACGTATTCAAACTTTTTCTGCACGCCGCGCTTTTCTTCAAGCAACGGCAGAATTCCGCCCAAAAACGCGTCGTTGGTTAAAATAGTCGCTTCAATAAACGGCTCCTCGATTTTTGTTATTCTGCCCGTGTCCGGCATTTTCGACGGCGAATCGATTTCAGAAGTTGCGCCGTCCGTCGTTGTCACGCGGTAACGCACGCCCGGTGCGGTCGTGATCAAGTCGAGATTAAATTCGCGCTCCAGGCGTTCCTGCACGATTTCCATATGCAGAAGCCCAAGAAATCCGCAGCGAAAACCGAAACCGAGAGCCGTCGAGCTTTCCGGTTCATAGAAAAACGAAGCGTCGTTGAGGCGAAGTTTGTCCATCGCGTCGCGCAATTCTTCATATTGAGCGTTGTCGGTCGGATAGAGTCCTGCGAAAACCATCGGTTTTATTTCCTGAAAACCCGGAAAAGGCGTATCGACGGGACGAGCGGGTTCGGTAATCGTATCGCCGATTTGGACATCGGCGACAGGTTTGATCGAAGCGGTTAAAAACCCCACTTCGCCGACGCTCAGAGTATCGATCGGGGTCGGGCGCGGGCGGTTGACGCCCAGAGTTTCAACCAGATATTCACGTCCGGTATTGAAAAATTTTATTTTCGTTCCTTTTTTTATCGTGCCTTCAATAATTCTGAAAAGCACAATTACACCGCGGTAGCTGTCATACCAGGAATCAAAAATCAGAGCCTTCAGCGGCGCGTTTTTATCGCCTTTCGGCGCGGGAATTTTTTGGACGACCGCTTCCAGGACTTCTTCAATGCCGATTCCAGTTTTTGCCGAAGTCAAAACCGCGTCGGATGTGTCAAGCCCGATAATATTTTCAATCTGCTCTTTGATTCGTTCAGGTTCAGCGGACGGCAAATCGATTTTGTTGAGAACGGGAATCAATTCCAGATCGTTTTCCAGCGCAAGGTAAGTATTGGCTAAAGTCTGCGCTTCCACGCCCTGAGACGCATCAACGACGAGTAGCGCGCCTTCGCACGCCGACAAAGAACGCGAAACCTCATAGGAAAAATCGACGTGACCGGGCGTATCAATTAAGTTTAAAACATAATTGTTTCCGTTTTTTGCTTTATAATCGAGACGGACGGCGTGAGATTTTATGGTAATTCCGCGCTCGCGTTCCAGATCCATATCGTCGAGCACCTGAGCTTCCATATCGCGGTCGCTGACCGCGCCGGTAATTTGCAGAATCCGATCCGCCAAAGTTGATTTACCGTGATCAATATGCGCGATAATTGAAAAATTTCTGATAAAGTCCGAGTTCATAGCTGCTTATTTCGTTCCAAATAAAATAACTGTTTAAGAATAAATAATAACAATATCAAACATCAAAGAAATTCGCACTTTTAAAAAATTAATGAAATTCTCAAAAATAGGTTGATTTATTTGCATCTACTCTGTTAAATTTAGCGAATAGATTTATTGCACAGTTATTTATCACTTGAACATTACACACTTGAACATACACATTGAACGTTATTATCATTCGGCTCTGACCGAAAATATAGCCGTATTCAAATTTGTTCAACTTAATCTTAGGAGGATTATTATGAGGGAGAGATTTACTCGACATAGCTTTATCGCTGTGCCTTTACTGTTAGCCTTGTTCTTTTTTACAGGACTAATAAATGCTTATGCCATACCAATTTTCGGTGTTACCACTACAAATGGACTGGTACGTTTTGATTCGGCATCGCCGAACAATATATTAATTAACGTTGCTACAATCACCGGTCTTCAAGCTGGCGAAAACATTCTAGGAATTGATTTTCGTCCGGCAAACGGGCAACTTTACGCACTCGGCAGTACGAGCCGTCTTTACACAATCAATCCGAGAACCGGAGTGGCGACGCAAGTCGGTGCAGCGGGCGCTTTTACCTTGATGGGAACAGACTTCGGTTTTGATTTTAATCCGGTTACAGACCGCATTCGCGTTGTCAGCAACACTGGGCAAAATTTGGGCCTTAATCCAAATAATGGAACGGCAACTGTTGATCCTAACCTTAATCCGGGGACACCAAACGTTACCGCCGGCGCTTATACCAACAATTTTGCCGGAACGACTACAACAACGCTGTTCGACATTGACACGAACACTGATACACTTTCGATTCAAAATCCGGCCGGTACGCTTGCCGCTGTTGGTCCTTTGGGCGTAGACGCGACGGGTATCAACGGATTTGATATTGCTTCGCGCGGAATAGGTTCCGTTCCTGGTACCAATATGGCTTTCGCCGCATTGACTGTCAACGGCGCTTCCGGGCTTTACTCGATTAATTTAACGACCGGCGCGGCAACCTTATTAGCAAACGGACTTTTGCCCGCCGGAACAGTGCTGCGCGGGATTGCAATTTCTTCATTCGCTTCTGCGGCAAGCAGAACACTTGATTTTGATGGTGACAACCGCACTGATTTAGCCGTCTTCCGCGTAGCCACCAGCACTTTCTTTGTCAGACGCAGTTCTTCTACAAATGCCCTTGACATACTTGGGTTACAGTTTGGCAACTCACAAACCGACGATTTAGTTCCGGCTGATTATAATGGCGACGGTATCACTGATTTTGCAGTCTATCGCCGCAACCTACAAACTAACCAAGGCACATTCTTTGTACAGAACACTGCTACAAATCAAGTTTCAGGTTTCCAATTCGGGCTGGCAACTGACCAAGCGGTGCGGGGTGATTTTGACGGTGACAACCGTGCGGATTTTGCCGTTGCGCGCCGCACACCGGGAGCATCTTCAGCTGTGCGAGGGACTTTAACCTTTTTTATTCAGCAAAGTTCTTTCACAGTAGGCGCCGCAGGCGCGGTACGTGCTTTGCAATTCGGCTTTGACACAGATACTCCTGTACCAGCTGATTATGATGGTGACAATCGAACCGACATCGCCGTTTTTCGCGGTGAAAATGACGGAACAGGAACCTTCTTTATCCTTCAGTCAACAACCGGCACTATCCGCGGCGTTAGATTTGGTTTAGCGAGTGATCTTGTTATTTCGGGTGATTTTGATGGTGACGGGCGCGCTGATATTGCTGTTGTACGTCAGGGAAACCCGTTCCAATTCTTTATCCTGCGCAGTTCTGATAATTCGTTTTTAGCCGTTAATTTCGGTGAAAAACCGCAAATCCCTGTGCCGGGTGATTATGATGGTGACGGTCGTACCGATATTGCTACTTTTGATCCACGCAATGGAGCTTTCAACATTTTAGAAAGTTCGACCGGCAACTTCAGACAACGCCTGTTCGGACAAAATGGAGATATTCCGCTTGCCAGGTCTAACACATTCTAAATTATTACTTATGAACGAAGCGGACGAAGTATAAATTACTTCGTCCGCCCCAAACAAGATGGTTTTCGTTCGTTAACTGCCAATAGCAGAGGAGAAAAAAATGAAAGGTTCACTAATCAAACGATTAAAAGAGATTGCTCTTAGCTCACTTGTTTTAATGCTGATTTGCGGCATAACAAATATTTCCACGCTCGCATCGAGTCACAGCGAAGCGCCGGGAACTTACGCGGATAGACTAGCAGACAATACTGATGTGTATGCT
>MWVV01000551.1_pt1 | contig 13750 bp, 8 predicted proteins | sample 1047281 | NCBI WGS metagenome assembly MWVV01 (sample SAMN06349986, study PRJNA376086) | soil metagenome | isolation source: PT-2 sample Antarctic (ecotone) soil | place: Antarctica | collected 2015-01-13 | reverse complement strand
ATTATATTTTGCGCCAGCAAATGAAGGCAATTCAGAAAGAATTGGGCGACGACGACGGCGAGAAAGCAGATGCCGACGCGCTGCGAGAAAGATTAGAAACCGCCGATTTGCCCGAAGAAGTTCGCAAGGAAGCCGAGCGAGAACTCAAAAGAATGGAGCAGTTGCCGCAAGCCGCGCCCGATTATCACGTTATCAGAACGTATCTTGAATACGTTCTGGAACTGCCCTGGAAAAAATCGAGCGAAGAAAAACTGGATTTGAACGAAGCCAGAAAAGTCTTGGACGAAGACCATTACGGTTTAGAAGATATTAAAAAACGTATTTTGGAATCGCTCGCAGTTGTAAAATTACGACCTGATTCAAAAAGCCCGATTATTTTGTTTGTTGGTCCTCCGGGCGTCGGTAAAACTTCTTTGGGGCGTTCAATTGCGCGCTCGCTCGGACGCGAGTTTGACCGCATTTCTCTGGGCGGCGTGCGCGACGAAGCCGAACTGCGCGGACATCGCCGAACGTATGTCGGTTCGATGCCGGGCAGAATTATTCAGACGTTAAGGCGCGTCGGCGTCAACAATCCGGTGCTGATGCTCGACGAAATCGACAAAATGGGCAACGATTTTCGCGGCGACCCGGCAGCCGCTCTGCTTGAAATTCTCGACCCGGCGCAAAATAATAGTTTCCGCGACCATTACTTGGACTTGCCGTTCGATTTGTCGAAAGTGTTTTTTATTGCGACGGCAAATCAATTAGCGCCAATTCCCGCGCCTTTGCGCGACAGAATGGAAATCATATCGCTTGCCGGTTACAGCGATATTGAAAAATTGAATATCGCCAAACAGTATTTAATTCCGCGACAGGTGAAGGAAAACGGCTTGCAGCCCGACCAAATCGAAATCACCGACGACGCGATAAATCTTTTGACGGCGAGATACACGCGCGAAGCGGGCGTTCGTCAATTGGAAAGAACTGTCGGAAATTTGGCGCGCAAAGTCGCTCTAAACGTCGCGCAGGGAAACACCGAACACGTTAAAATTACGGCAAACGAAATAAAAGGTTATTTAGGCGCGCCGCATTTTTACCCGGAAAAGGCGCGCGAAGAATTGCCCGCAGGAGTTGCTACGGGAATGGCTTGGACGGAAATGGGCGGCGAAGTTCTGTTTATCGAAGCGACGATGCTGCCGGGCGGAAGCGGTTTGACTTTGACCGGACAATTGGGCGAAGTGATGAAGGAATCAGCGATGGCGGCGCGCTCTTATTTGTGGGCGCACGCGGCGGAAATCGGTATTGACGCCGAAAAAATAAAATCCAACGGTGTCCACGTTCACGTTCCGGCGGGCGCAATTCCCAAAGACGGTCCGAGCGCGGGCGTTACGATGTCGTCGGCGCTGGCTTCGATTTACACGGGGCGAAAAGTGCGTTCCGATACTTCGATGACCGGCGAAATTACGCTTTCGGGCTTGGTGTTTCCGGTTGGCGGAATAAAGGAAAAAGTTTTAGCGGCGCACCGTGCAGGAATTCGCCGCATAGTTTTGCCCGAGAAAAACGAAGCCGACATCGAGGAAATTCCCGAAGACGTGCGCGGCGAACTTGAAATCATTACGGCAAACCGTATCGACGATGTTTTAAATGCGGTTTTGGAAGCCGAGCCGAGTGCTCCAGCGGGAAAAAATTATCCGATTCAAAACGCGAACAAACATTTGGACGCCTTAAACGAGCCGCTTATCGCAAAGGAAAAATAAATTTTTTCGGGCAAATAAAAAGGACGAATGATAATTTTATAATAATTTATCATTCGTCCTTTTTATTTTGAAAAATAATTTTGTCAAATACATTTTTTTGTTGGAAAAATAAATGAATTTCAGTGTATGCTATTAGGTTGAATGTGTCGTGCGAAAGTCTTCTTCCGTGCAAGGCTCGAGCGGTTTTTAAGAGCTATCGTCTTTTCAAACAAAAAACATATTTAAGCGTTCAAAATTTTCAAGATATAAAATTATAAAAAATGGCATTTAAGTCTTTATTCAGTTTATTTTCAAGCGATTTGGCGATTGATTTGGGAACGGCGAACACGCTCGTCTATGCGAAAGGTCGCGGCATTGTCGTCTCCGAGCCGTCGATTGTCGCAATCAATAAAATCACCAATCAGGTCGAAGCGGTCGGGCGCGACGCAAAGGAAATGCTCGGCAGAACGCCGGGAAATATTGTGGCGATTCGTCCGATGAAAGACGGCGTGATTGCGAATTTTGAAGTTACGGAAAAGATGCTTCAGCATTTTATACGCAAGGCGCACAACGGCAAATCTTGGGTGCGCCCGCGCGTCGTCATCGGCATACCGTCTGAGATTACGCAGGTCGAGCGGCGCGCTGTCGAAGATTCGGCGTATCGCGCAAAGGCTTCGGAAGTCTACTTGGTTGAAGAAGCGATGGCAGCGGCAATCGGCGCGGGCTTGCCCATTACCGAACCGCACGGAAATATGGTCGTCGACATCGGCGGCGGCACGACCGACATCGCCGTTATTTCTTTGTCCGGTATCGTTTACTCGCGCGCCGTGCGCGTCGCGGGAAACGAGATGGACGAAGCGATTACCCAATTTATCAAACGAAAATACAATCTGCTCATCGGCGAAAGAACGGCTGAAGCGATTAAAATCGCACTTGGCTCGGCGTTTCCTTTGGAAGAACCGCTGACGATGGACGTGCGTGGGCGCAATCTTATCGAAGGCATTCCGAAAACGATTTCGATTTCCGACGAAGAAATCCGCGAAGCCCTATCCGACGCCGTTGCGACGATTATCAACGCCGTCCGCGTCGCGCTCGAACGCACGCCGCCGGAACTCTCCGCCGATATTGTCGAACGCGGCATCGTTTTAACGGGCGGCGGCGCGCTTCTGAAAAATCTCGACAAACGCCTAATGATTGAAACCGGTTTGCCCGTCGTCATCTCCGATGACCCGCTCTCTTCCGTTGTGCTTGGAACGGGCAAAATGCTTTCGGATTTTGAACTCTTAAAACGTGTCAAATGGGACAATTCGTTGATGACGGGAAGCTAGACAGTTATCAGTTATCAGTGAACAAAAAAACCTGATAACTGATAACTGATAACTGATAACTGAAAAAATGGCGGAAAGAAGTCAGAAAGAAGTTTGGCGATTGACGCCGTGGCTGATGATTGCGCTGCTTTTGGGCAATTTTATCCTTATGGCGTGGGACGCGCGCGAGTCGACCAGCAAGCAGCGAATGATTCGCGTCTGGGCGCAGACGGCAGCCGATTTCGTTCAGTCGCCGGTAACTTCGGTCAGCTCTTCGGTTAATAACTACCTCCAATCTTTTGTTACGATGCGGACGGCGCAGAGCGAGAACGACCAACTGAAACAGCGAATTCAGGAACTAGAAGTCTCCGTTCAAAATAAAGAAAGTTTGTCGGTCGAAAACGAGCGTCTCAAGTCTTTACTCGAACTCAAGGAGCGCTCTCCATACAAAATTCTTCCCGCGCAAATCATCGGGCGCGACCCGTCGGCGTGGTTCGACACCTCGATTATCAACCGCGGCAGTCTCGACGGCGTGAAATTGAATATGCCAATCGTTACGAACGGCGGACTTGTCGGTAGAGTTACGGCAATCAGCCCGCTGACGGCGCAGATTTATCTGGTTACGCGCGAAAAGGTCAGCGAAGGCGGCGTTATCGGCGAAGTCGGCGGCTCGAACGCGCTCGGCGTCGTCAGCGGAACGGGCAAAAAGGATTTGCTTGAGATGGGTTATGTGCCGGGAAGCGTCGAAGTCGCCGTCGGCGAAATCGTTTTTACTACCGGACAGGAAGGAATTTATCCGCCCGGTTTAAAACTCGGCGAAGTCGTTGAAGTTCGCTCCGGTTCGGCGACCGTGCCGCATCAGATTTTCATCCGACCGAGCGCAAATCTGTCGGCTTTGGAAGAAGTCGCCGTCCTGCTTTATGAACCGCCGCCGCGCCCCGATTACGATAAAACAGTGCCGAACGCCGACAAAGACACGAAAGGCGGGAAGAAGAAATAAGTTCAAAGTTTAAGGTTCAAAGTTCAAAGTAAAAATTGAATTGAACCTTGAACCCTGAACCTTAAACTTTGAACCTTTAATAAAATGGAACGGCTTAAAATCATAATCGCGTTAATTCTCGCCGTGCTGCTGCAATGGTCTTTGCGCAACGTCGCCGAAGCGTTTGTGTTTGTTGATTTTCCGTTGATTATCGTTGTCTATGCCGCGCTTCAGCGCAGCGGGATGCAGGCGCTGCTTTACGGCACGCTTGCCGGACTCGCCGTCGATGCCTTGAGCGGCGGACTTTTGGGCGCGAACGGCTTCGCTAAAACGCTCTGCGCATACGTCATCGCCGAAATCGTGCGGCGCGTCTACCTAGACAACTTGCTGCTTAGAATTCCCGTCATAGCAGGCGCTTGTCTGCTCAACGATTTGGTTTATTACGGCGTCCATCGCGTTTTAGGACGGGAGCCGGTCGCGGACTTGGTGCCAACGCTCGCTTACACCGTTATCGGAACGACGATTGCCGGAACAATCATTTATTTGATTTTTGAGAATTTCTTCGTCGAAAATAAAGTGAAACGCGGCGTCAGCCGGCGCGAGATTTTCGCCGCGCGGCGCCAGACCAGAAGACGCAACCCGATTCGCTTGGGAAGCCGCAGGTAAAGAAAATCATAAGTAAAAGCATAAAAATAAATTTGAAAAACGGTCTATATGAAGTTGAATGACCACGCGCAGAATTTGGGGCTTCGGGTCGGCACGATTCAGGTAATCGCCTTTGTTTTGCTGACGATACTCGGCGCGCGCCTTTATTACCTGCAAGTCGTTAAGGGCGAATACTACAGCGAAAGGGCGGAAAACCAGCGCGTTCGCTTGATTCCGATTCCGGCTCCGCGCGGCGCGATTTTTGACCGCAACGGGAAATTGCTCGTTGATTCGCGCCCGACCTACAACGTAACTTTGTCGAACGAGCCGATAAAGAAAATCGATGTAACCGACCGCTTTGACGACTATGCGCGAGGCTTGGGCGTCAACCGCCAATTCATCTTTGAGCGCATAAAATTTCTGAAAAAACAGCCGGAGTTTGAGACGATGGTTTTGAAGGAAAACGCGACGATTCAAGATATAACGTGGGTTGAAGCGCACACTTTGGAATATCCTGAACTGCGTATCGAATTGCAGCCGCAGAGATTTTATCCGCTCGCTAAAACCTTGTCGCACGTTCTCGGCTACGTCGGCGAAATCAGCCCGAAACAATTGGAAAAACCCGAATCGCAGGCGAAAGGCTTGCGTCCCGGCGATATTATCGGCAAAGGCGGACTCGAACAGTATTACGACGATTATTTGCGCGGAAAACCCGGTTACAGAAAAGTCGTCGTCGATAGTCGCGGGCGAGTCCAGAGCGAGCTTGAAACCGTTCCGGCGCAATCGGGTCAAGACCTCGTTACGACGATAGACCTTGATTTGCAGCAGGCGGCGGAAGAACAGCTTGCCAATTCGGTTACAAAGCGCGGCGCGATTATCTCGCTTGACCCGAACAACGGCGAGATTTTGGCAATGGCGTCCTTGCCCTCATTTGACCCGAACGCGTTCGTCGTGCGCGGCACGTCGCCCGAAGGACGCCGCGAAATCGCCGATTATTACACGAACGAAGAACGCCCGCTGCTCAATCGCGCCATTCAGGGACGTTTTCATCCCGGCTCGACGTGGAAAATTCCCGAATCGGTCGCTGCGCTTCAGCAGGGCGCGATTACCGTGAAAAGTTCGAGCATCGTGTGCGGCGGCGGGCTTCAGGTCGGCAATCGCAAAGTCCGCGACACGAGCGGCAACCACGGCACGCCCGATTTGCCGTCCGCCATCACGCATTCGTGCGACGGTTATTATTACCGCCTGTCGCTGAAAATGGGTCTCGAAGGCTTGAAGAAAATGGTCGAAGAATTTGAATACGACAAGCGGACGGGCGTCGATTTGCCGAACGAAAAAATCAGCCAGACGCCGAAATCCTTTGAGTCGTATATCAGAAAGCGCGACAACGGAAAATGGAACGACATCGAAAGCGTTTTCGCGTCAATCGGGCAGGTTACGGTCAACGTTACGCCGATTTCGATGCTGCGCGCCGTTTCGAGCGTCAGCGTGCAGGGCAGAATGTATGTTCCGCACTTTCTCAAAGAATTCAAGCAAATCGGCGCGGTCGGCGAAGAAGGTTCAGGCACTTACGTTCCGACGCGCCCTGCTTTCGGTTTTCAGCACCCGGAGCCGAAAATAATCGAGATGACGCCCGAACAAAACGCGCTCGTTCTCAAGGGAATGTGGGGCGTCGTCAATAACGGCGGAACGGCTGGACGCCTTAAAATGGCGAACTGGGAAATGGCTGGCAAAACCGGCACGGCGCAGAATTCGGAAATCGGCTCGGGCGGCGCTAAAGACCACGCCTGGTTCGTCTCTTTCGCGCCCGCCTACAAACCGGAAATCGCCGTCATCGCGCTTATCGAAAACTCCGGCTTCGGCGCGGCAAACGCCGCTCCCGCCGTTAAAGGCGTCTACGACGCTTACTTGCGCAAAACTCATCCCGACGTTTTGGGCGGGCAGCAGGTGGCGATGAAATGACAATTAAGAATTAAGAATTGAAGAAACCAATTCATACATTCTTAATTTTTAATCTTTAATTCATAATTGATAATTGATTTATGGTTGCGGTAATAGAAAAACGTAATTTGAGAGATTTCGATTGGCTGGTGGCGATTCTGGCGGTGGCAATCGTTTCTTTCGGCGTCTGGCAGATTTACAACGCGCAGCCGTTTGAGACTTACTGGCAGAAACAGATTGTCGGTTTGTTTATATCGCTTGTCGCGCTGCTCGTGATTTCGTTTACAGATTATCGCCGCATTATTGACGCCGCGCCGCTTTTTTACGTGTTCGGTTTAGTGCTGCTGATTTTGGTTTTGACGCCGCTCGGTGTCAAAGTCAACGGGCAGACGGCGTGGCTGAAACTGCCGCTCATCGGACAATTTCAGCCGTCCGAATTCGTCAAAATTCCCGTAATCTTAATGCTCGCCAAGTATTTCGGAACGCGCAAAAGCGGATTTTTGAGCGTCAAAGAAATTTTCATCGGCGCGGCAATTCTGCTCACGCCCGTCGCGTTGATTATGTTAGAGCCGGACGCGGGACAGTCAATCACGTATTTTCCGCTGCTCGCCGTCGTCCTGTTTTTGTCGGCGGTTAAAATTCGATGGGTTGTTTTCACGCTCGTCGCCGGTTTGATTTTCGTTCCCGCCGCTTTTTGGGTCGGAGTGAAAACGGGAAAGATAAAGCCGTATCAGCTCGAGCGCGTAAATGTTATTATCGACCCGGACAACGTTGACCCGAAAGGCTACGGTTATCACACGGTTCAGTCAATGATTACGGTTGGAAAAGGCGGCATATCCGGCATCAAAGGCGACACGGAAAGCTCGCAGAGCGCGCTGAAATTTCTGCCCGAACCGCACACGGATTTCATCTTCGCGGTTACGGCGGAAAACACCGGATTTATCGGCTGCGTTTCCTTGCTGCTGGCTTACGCGCTTTTGATGTCGCGCCTGATTGCGGGCGCGCGGCAAGCGCCCGACCGCGCCGGAATGCTGGTGATTATGGCTATTGTCGGCGAGCTGACGTTTCAGATATTTATGAACGTCGGAATGGTTTTAGGTTTTCTGCCCGTCATCGGCGTTCCGCTGCCTCTGATGAGCGCGGGGCTTTCGGCGGTTCTGGCAACCTTTATCGCCATCGGTTTCGTTATCAGCGTGAAAATGCGTAGATTTGTAAATTAAGAAAAGATAATTTCGGACTATTACAAATAATAGAGAATTAATAAAGTATGAAAGAGATTGCGACCAGAGAAGTTGAAATGGTGGAAAAGAAAGGGCGCGGCTTTTGGCGCTTTTTGTGGCTGCCGGCAGCGTTGATTCTTGCTTTGTCGGCGGGCGCGTTGACGGGCGTTTTGACTTCGTATTATTTGAATAATTCGCGTTACGCGACGGAAGTTTCGGCGCTGGCGACTTATCGACCGCCGCAGGTTACGACCATTTACGCCGACGACGGCGAAACGATTCTTGCCGAGTTTGCGCTCGAAAAACGCATCCCGATAAAAGAGCAGGACATTCCGAAGGTTGTCGAAGACGCGCTGCTCGATATTGAAGACAATCGTTTTTACAATCACATCGGCATCGACCCGTATCGCATTGGCGGCGTCGTCGTAAAAAAGCTGACGACCGGCAAAACCGAAGGCGGCTCGACCATTACGCAGCAGCTTGTCAAAAATCTTTTTCTTTCGCGCGAGCAGACCATTTCGCGCAAAGTCGCCGAATGGATGATGGCGCTCGAAATCGAACGGCTTTATACGAAGCGGCAGATTCTCGAAATGTATATGAATTATATGTTTCTCGGCGCGGGTTCATACGGCTTTGAAGCGGGCGCGCGAACCTATTTCGGCAAACCGCTCAAGGAAGTCAACCTCGAAGAAGCCGCGCTGCTTGCGGCGATTATGAAATCACCCGAATACTCGCCGACGCGCAATATCGAAAAGGCGAAAGACCGCCGCGACATCGTGCTTGACCAAATGGCAAAATACGGCGACATCACCGACGCCGAAGCCGACGCCGCCAAAGCCAGACCGATAAAACTTGCCGACACGGCTTATTACCAATCGCTGCCGAAATCGACGGCGTGGGATTATCCGGTCGAAGAGGTCCGCAAATACTTGGAAGAAAAATACACGACGCGCGTCGCGCAAGGCGGCTTGAAAGTTTATACGACCATAAATGTCGATGCACAGAAAGTCGCTACGAAAACCATCCGCGAAGGCTTGCGGCAATACGACCGAAATCGCTCGTGGCGCTCAGACTATCAAAATATTCTGGTTGACGAAAACAACGAGCCGGTTACCGACGAAAAATTAATCGTCCGAAAGCTAGATACGTTCAAGCACGCCGATTGGAATGGCGACGAATACGAGAAAGGCGAATTTATCAAAGGTTTAGTTACAAAAATAGATGCCGCGCGCGACGAAGCGACGGTGCGTTTCGGAAGATTTACGGCAATCGTAACGGCTAAAGAAATGGGCAAAAGCGGCAAAAAACCGAAAGACGAGCTTAAGGTCGGATACTTGCCCGAATTTGAAATCAAAGAAGCCGACAACGACAATCAAACTTTGAAAGTGCAGCTCTCGCAAGTGCCTGAAGTGCAGGCTTCGATTATCTCGTTGAACTCGCACACGGGCGAGATTGCCGCGATGGTCGGCGGTTACGATTACCACACCAACCGTTTTAACAACGCGACGCAGGGCTTGCGGCAGACCGGCTCGGCGTATAAACCGTTTATTTATACGGCGGCGGTCGAATGGGGAATGATGCCGGAGACGATGGTTTCGGGCGCGCCGATAAAGCGCGGCGGATGGATGCCGCACAATTACGACGGCAGCTTAAGCCACCCGAACGTGCCTTTGAAAACCGCGCTGGCGAAATCCTACAATCTGGCATCGGTTCATCTGCTCGACCAAGTTGGCGTGCAGACGGGCGCGCAGATGGTTCGCCGTTTCGGAATAACGAATCCGATGGCGCCGAGTCTCGCTTCGGCATTGGGAGCGAGCGAAGCCTCTTTGATTGAAATGACTTCGGCTTATTCGGCTTTTCCGAACAAAGGCGTGCGAGTTACGCCGCATTTAATCAGAAAAGTCTACAGCCGCGACGGAAGTCTTCTTGAAGAATCAAAAGAAACCACTTCGCGCGTTACGAGCGAATACGTTGCTTTGACGATGGTCGAATTGATGCGCGCCGTAACGGGCGCGGGCGGCACGGCGGCGGGCGCGAGCGCGGCGGGACAGCCGATTGCCGGCAAAACCGGAACGGTCAACGACCACACGGACGTTTGGTTTATCGGCTACACGCCGACTTATGTAACCGGCGTTTGGATGGGCAACCCGACGAAAAAGGAAGATTTGGGTTCGTATATGACCGGCGGACACGGCGCGCTGCCGTATTTCAACACTTTTATGAACGTTTATATGAAAGATAAACCGAAAGAGACGTTCCCCAAAACGCCGCCGATTCCGTCTGAAATAAAAGCACTCTCCGAGCAGCGCAAACGCGAGGAACAGGAAAAACTCGAAAAAGCCGCGCTGGAAGGCGAAAAATTAGGCAGCATCGTCAATTACTCAAGCAACAGATCCGCGCGCCGCAGCCGAGCTGCAACGAGTAGCGACAGCCCGACGAGCAGCGAGGTGCCGACGACAATCGACCCGACCGACACGCCGACAATCGCCCCGCCGCCGCCGCTGCCAAGCAAGCCGGGCGAGGATGCGTCGAAACCACCCGTCAAACCCGTAACGGTAAACACACCCGCTAAAAAAGCCGAAGCTCCGCCGGAAAAACCCGCCGCCGAAGCGCCCAAGCGCAAAGGCAAAAAGGGCGACGGAGACAATTAACAAACGGAAAACGGAAAATGGAAAATATAAGAAAGGCTCTTTAATTTTCCGTTTTCCGTTTTCCATTATTCAAAGAACCTTCCCAAATAAAACGGCAGCATCTTGCGCCACCAGTCCCAATCGTGATTTACGTCTTTGCCCCAAACTTCGCATAAATGCGGAATGCCTTTTTGCGCTAGGACGCCGCAGAATTGTTTGGTTCTCTCGGGCGCTTCAAACGCGCCCTGTCCTGTTACAACGACAATCGAATCCGCCATTTGCAAAGTCGGCAAAAAATAATCGTCGTTCAGATTTTGGACGTATTCGATTGGATTGTTGAAATAAACGTTGTCGTCCGCATAATTTCGCAGGTATGAACGAATGTCGTAGCTGCCGCTCATCGCAATCGTGCCTCGAAATTGGTCTGGATGTTTGAAATAACAGTTTGCCGCGAGAAACGCGCCCAAACTTGCGCCCGTCGTCAAAGGTTGCGCGTCCTGCCCGCATTCGCTGCGGATAAGCGGCAAAACTTCCTCCATAATATATCGGTCGTAGCGCGTCAAAAGCTCCGCCTTCCACTGCGGCGACGCCTGCTCGTTTAAAAGCGAATAACGGTTGACCGAATTTATCGAGTAAGCGCGCAATTTGCCAGCTTCGATAAACGGTTTTAACGTATCGACCAGCAAAAACCGCTCGTATTCGAGAAAATCGGCGGCGGCGGTCGGAAACATCAGCAGCGGAAATCCCTTTTCGCCGTAAGCGACGAGCGGCATATCCATTCCGAGATTATGACTGAACCAGGATGTCGTATCACGACGCATAGAATTTATGACTCCAAAAAAATTATTGTGAAAAATTGATTTAGTGAGGTTAAAAGAAAAACGCTTTGACTTCAAGTTATAGATTTTTACAAAAGGCAAAAGGGACGTGGGAAACGCAATTTAGGCAAAATAACACGGATAAATTAGAAATAAACAGGAGTCAATTTTACAGAAACACGCACGATAGTCGAGTGTGTAAAATTTAAGAATACACTCGACTATCGTGCGTGTTTCTGCATTCAACTGCATAACTTCTAAATAAATTTGAACTGCTTAGAATTAAGAATTAAATTTTCACTTCCGCGAAAATCCGCGAAATCTGTGTTCGTCAGCGCCCTGCCTTATTATTTCGTAACGATAATTTCGCGCGTCGTCGAATTGTAACCGCCGTTGTCAATCAAGTTTCCGTCTTTATCTATAAGTTCGAGCTTGACCGTATGTTTTCCGTTCGTCCAGCCCGAAAGCCAAACCGGCTGCCATTTATCAATAAATTTCGCTTTGCCGCCGTCTACCGAATAACGCGCGAGATACTCGCCGCCGTCGCCTTGCAGCTTGGCGTTCGACAGCCAAAAATCAATCATAATCGCGTCGGTGTCCGCGCCTTTGTATTCGCCTTTCGGACGGCTGTAAGTAAGAAGCGGCTTTTTGAAATCGACCGCGCCCGCCGACGAATTCGGCATATCTTTTCCTTCGGGCGTCGCCGAAGCATTTGCATTTGCCGTTGTATTGACAGAAACATTCGCCGTTTGATTTGAATTCGCCGCCACCGTTGCCGCGCCGCCCTTGACGGTAAATTTTATCGCTTGAAACGCGCCTTCGTTTTTGTAGCTTTCATGCCACGGGCGCGACGGAAAAACGCGCAAAGTGTGTTCGCCGTCCGCGACGCCTCTAAACTCAAATTCGTTTTCGGCGTTGTAAAAAGGCTCATACGGCTGATTGTCCAAAATCAGATGTATGTGATTTCCCATTCCCGTCGCCATATCTTTCATCGGCTTGTAGCCTTTCAGCTCTCCGCCTAGTTCGACTTTTACTTTTACCGTTGAACCGTTGAGGCTCGCGCCGTCTTTCGGCTCGATGATTTTCAACGTCGGCATTGCTTTTTCCTGTTCGCCCCGCTCTTTCATCATATCAGCGATTTTCTGCGGGCGCGCAACTTCCGACAAACTCTGTGCGGAGGAGGTTGCAGCATTTGCGTTTAACGCATTTACGTTGGCACGGTTCGTTAAATTTACGTTTGTGTTCGACGTTTGCTGCGGCGCGCAAGCCGTAAAAAAGGCAGTCGCGGCGATTATGAACAAATAACCTTTCGTCATCTTCATAAAATTCTCCTTCTGGTTTCAATCGGCGGAAAATAATTTTCGATTTACAGCAAATACTATCGAAGTTTTTTAATTTAACAAAGCTGTCGTCTATTTTACCTGCTTATCTCGTTTTCTGAGAATTAGCACGGCTATTTGATTGATGCTAATTTAGATTTACCGCTGAAATTTCAAGTAACCCGAACCACAAAAGAATCAATCCCAAAAATAAAACCTAGACATTCATTTGTGTCTTATGTTATACATTGTTTCATAGACAGAACGATTTATTTATTCTTATCGAGTCGGAGTTGAACTGTGCAATGTTCCGTGTGGGAAATCTTTGCCCCAAATTATCATAGAAAACTTTCTCGTCCAATTATCGCTTCGCGTGTTTCCGATGGCTTCCCATCACGCGCCGAAGATTATATCGAAGGGTGAATAGATTTTGAATAAGGATTTAATTCCGCATCCGTTCACGACGTTTTATATTCGCGTGATTGGCGATTCGATGGAATCTTTAATCTGTTCAGGCGATTATATTGATAGTTGATAGGATGCCTGAAACTACGGATAAAGATATTGTCATAGCTCGGCTCGGCAATGATTTGTGCGTTAAACGATTGCGAATTTTTGACGACGGCTCGGTCTGGCTTTTCTCAGAAAATATAAATTACACACCGATTCAAATAGGAATAGAAGATGATTTTGAGATTTAAGGAAAAATTATACATTCTATTCAATCTTTTAAGTGATGACTGCTAATGATTGCTCTTGTTGACTGCAACAACTTTTATGTCTCTTGTGAGCGGGTTTGAACAAGGTATCGAAATGATTGCTCCGCATAAACGAAATTGGAGAAAAGCAAACACGCAAGACGGTCGAAAACTACGCCGTTACAAGCGACGATGGAAAATCGAGCGTCTTTTCGCGTGGTTGCATAAATTTCGTCGTATTATCGTTCGCCTGCGATTATCACGCCGAAAATTTCCTCGGCTTCGTCTACTTAGCTTGCATCAAGATTTTGCTCAGATGCTATTTATGAGACTGTTTCTAGCCGTTTCTTAGTTGTTTTGTAATTTTCAATTCTTTTATGCGAACCTCTACAATAACCCGCAACTTTGGTTAATTAATTTGTCTTAAAAACATTTTTACCTTGAAATATGTTTAATAAAATTTTACTATGTTTAATAG
>MWVV01000550.1_pt1 | contig 13750 bp, 11 predicted proteins | sample 1047281 | NCBI WGS metagenome assembly MWVV01 (sample SAMN06349986, study PRJNA376086) | soil metagenome | isolation source: PT-2 sample Antarctic (ecotone) soil | place: Antarctica | collected 2015-01-13 | reverse complement strand
GTGTACCTCGTGTAAGTATTTCCTGTTGCTCTTTTAAAGGCTTCGTCCATCATCATAGCAACGTCATAACCATCGGTCATGAAATCGGTGCTTACGGTGGGCGTCTGGTAACTGAAATTGTTATTATAGGTGATAGACATCCTACCCTGCCTGGCTTTTTTTGTAGTAACCAACACAACGCCGAATGCGGCCCTGGCACCGTAAATAGCACCTGCAGAAGCGTCCTTTAAAACGGAGATACTTGCAACATCCTGCGGATTTATAAGATTAATATTTCCCGGAACTCCATCTATAAGTACAAGCGGCGAGGAATTACTCCCGCTGGTGATGGTGGCAAATCCCCTTACATTCAATGTTCCCCCGCTTCCCGGGTGCCCGTCGCCAAATGTAACATTGAGACCCGGAATAGCGCCCTGGAGGGCCTGCGAGATGTTAGCTACCGGCCTGTCTTTTAAAGCTTTCGCATCAATTTGGCCGACTGCACCGGTAAGGTTTACCTTTTTCTGAGTTCCGTAACCTACCACAACCACATCGTTCAACTTATTCCCCAAAGACTCCATAACGACAGTTAAATTAATCGGCTCCCCGTTTTTGTTCTGGTAGCCGTTAAGTACTTTCTTTTCAAAGCCAATATAAGACATGGTAAAGGTGTAAGGACCTGTACCGGCCACATTTGTAAAAGTAAAGACGCCACCTTCATCAGTTTGCGTAGTTGAGTTATAACTTTTTTTATCCTGAATGGTTACCGAAACACCTGCCATAGGTTCTCCTATGTCATTCTTTACTACTCCTTTTACTGCCGGCACGTTATTCTGCGAAAAGGTTAACGTATTTGACAGCAGCCCCAATAAAAGAATACTGTAAATTCTTAATGCAATTAGCTTTGGTTTCATTTTATAAAGTTGTTTGAAAAATGAGGTTTAAATTTAGTTAAATAAATAATTGGTTGATGAAAAAAATAATATTGAATGGTCAAATATCTCAAAAAAAAGTTGATAAAAACTCCACTAAAACATTCCCATAAATTGCCTTCTTACTTTTTATCTTCGCGCAGCAATTCTTACACATCTAAATGCAAGAGTAAATAAACCAGCTATTGATAATCTTAAACTTTCCTTTATGACCAGCAGATATTCCATTAGTCCAACCGAAGCAAAACAATTTGATACTACTGCTTTAAGAGAAAACTTTTTATTGCAAAACCTGATGCAGCCAGACGAATGTAACCTCGTTTATACCCATTACGACCGAATGATTGTGGGTGGTGTTATGCCCGCCAATGAAACTATTGAATTGCCAAAGGAAGCCGCCTTACGAGCCGACTATTTTTTGGAAAGAAGAGAACTTGGAATTATAAACGTAGGAGGCGATGGAAAAATAACCACTGAAAACGGTGAATACGAGTTAACAAAATTAGACTGTGTTTATATCGGTAAGGGAACCAGACAGGTTTCTTTCTCAAGTAATAGTGCAGGTACGCCAGCGGTTTTTTATGTACTTAGTTGCCCTGCTCATCACACTTATGAAACCCGAAAGATGACAAAGGAAGAGGCAACACCTTCTAACCTCGGCAGTGTTGACACTGCTAACGAAAGAACCATTTATAAATATATACATAACGATGGTATTGCCAGTTGCCAACTCGTGATGGGCTTAACGGTTTTAAAAAATGGCTCTGTCTGGAATACAATACCCTCGCATGTGCACGACCGCAGAATGGAAGCCTATTTTTATTTCGATGTAAAGGAAGGTCAGCGGGTCATACATTTAATGGGTCATCCGCAGGAAACACGCCATATGGTTGTAAATAATTATGAAGCTATTGTTTCTCCGCCCTGGTCTATTCATTCGGGTTGCGGAACGGCAAGTTATTCATTCATTTGGGGCATGGCAGGCGAGAATAAAGATTATACAGATATGGATCCCGTTACGCTTGATGATCTTAAATAACCTGCTTTATAAATTGGCAATTAGTGATTACAAGCACATCCAACTTTAATTTTTTGTATGAGTAATGCCCCCATCCGCACTTCGCTTTGTTCTTTCGGTATGTCAGGAAGACTTTTTCATGCACCTTTTATTCACGTAAATCCTGGTTTTGAACTTTATGCAGTTTGGGAGAGGAGTTCGAAGAATGCTTCAAAAAAATATCCAAACATAAAATCTTTCGATACTTATGAAGAAATGCTCGCCGATACTTCTATTGAACTTGTGATTGTAAATACGCCAAACAGCACGCATTTCGATTATGCAAAAATGGCTTTAGAAGCAGGCAAGCATGTAATTGTTGAAAAGCCCTTTGTTATTACCTCGCAGGATGGAAAGACCTTAATTGAACTTGCAAAAGAAAAAAATAAAAAGTTATTCGTTTACCATAACAGAAGATGGGATAGCGATTTTAAAACAGTTAAAAATGTTTTAGACCAAAAGTTGTTAGGTGATATTGTTGAAGCTGAAATTCATTTCGACCGTTATAAAGAAGAGTTGAGTCCTAAAGCTCACAAGGAAGTACCGGGGCCCGGAACAGGAGCATTATACGATTTAGGATCGCATTTAATAGACCAGGCCCTGCAGCTATTTGGGTGGCCCGATGCAGTATTTGCAGATATTGATATTGTAAGAAGCATTTCGAAAGTGGACGATTACTTTGAACTCCTATTATTTTATAAGGATAAAAGAGTACGATTGAAGGCAAGTTATGTGGTAAGAGAAGCCTTACCCTCTTTTATATTACATGGCTTAAAAGGCTCTTTCATTAAAAGCAGGGCCGATGTTCAGGAGAATGACCTGCAGACTGAAAAAATACCGGGAACAGAAGGATGGGGCATAGAACCTGAAACTGAAAAAGGCTTATTGCATACCGCAATAAATGGAGAGGTTATAAAACAAACCTTAGTTACAGAGCATGGAAATTATATGCAATATTTTGATGAGGTATTTAATGCAATAAGAAACAATGGCGCTGCCCCTGTAACCGGTGAAGACGGATTAAAAGTGATCCGGATTATTGAAGCTGCATTTGAAAGCAGTAGACAAAAAAGAGTGGTAGAATTAGTTGAGCAGTGAGGAGTTGGGAGTGAGGAGAGTGGGAGTAAGGTCAGGAGATGGAGATAGAATACAAGGCTTTATCTTTTATTGAGTATTGAATTTGATATATTGAGCATTGAATACTCTCTTGCCGCATTTCCCAATGACTAAGTCTACCCGTCATTTAAGCCCATAACGCCATAACTCAATCACTCATTGACCAATCACCTATTTAAATTCAACAGGTGTTCCTTTTTTTCTTCGCACCCAAACTGTTTCTTTAGGAGTTAATTTAATGATGTCAATAGGCGGACCAACCAGCTTAGGTGTTTTAGATGCCTGCAGGTTCATTAGCTTTTCTACAAATCGTACAGGCTCTAATTTGTTGCTTTCGATAGTATTCATATACCTGTTAATTTCACCCGAAGTACCTAAATAATAAACTGCATCTCTTTTTGAACCCGTAGGATATACTTCTTCCTGGGTTGTTATTTTAAGTCGTTGGTCATCTGTTACAATAAATCCTATCAGGTGCGTACAAGGCTTGTTATTTTTAATAGTAATTATGCCAATAGAGGTTATATATTTTTCTGCGGCAAGATTATTTTTAAATAAGACAGGGTTATTCTTTTTCTGGTTAGTAAGGTATTGTAACAGAGCATCACCCACTTTTGCTTTTATCTTATTTATAGCAGTGTTAAGGTTATGGGTATTCTTAAAAGCGCCGTCTGCAATTTTAGCCACATCAAAAAGTCGTGTTTCATTTAAGGTAAGGCCGGCTAAACTAAAGTAAACATTGCCGCTCTTGTAAATTTTTGACACTGCTTCACTTGTCTCCTCAAAGGTTTTTGCATTAGTATATACAGCTTTACTGTCAGCAGCCATTATTACAAAATTGGGTGTTATATAAATAACAATGGTGGTGGCAGGAAGATTTTTAAATAAGCTTATAAAAAAACAAACCAGCAATATTTTTTTCATAATGTAAAGTACAAGCGCAGCCTGAAGATTGAATAGAAATAAAAACTATGCCTTTTTAAAAAGTTACGACAAAAGAAGTTAAGTGGCAATCGGGCTTTTAACATCAAAGATTATTTGTATACTTTGCTTTAAAATACGATTATATAGTTATCCTTAAATATTTTTTTATTATATTAATCGTTCTTGCCGCTTTATGCAGTAATGCACCGGTACCTTGATGACCTTTCAAACTTTAAACTTTTGGAAAATGAGTAAACAGAATAAACTCCTGCTAAGATATGATACTCTCGCATTGGTGGACAATTGGAACTGTTGCTCTTCTAGTAATTTGTCGAAAAAGGTTGGATTGAAAAAGAAAATTCTAAAGACAAACATTTTTATATCCCTGACATAGGGAAAAAAGAATTTTTTAAACCCTGCATTGACTATACACAAATTAAAACTGAATAAATGACAACAAAAGAACTTCTTGAAACATACTACAAAGGTTTTGCGCAAAAACAAGGTTGGGAAACGGTGATTTCTGAGGATTTCAAATTTGTTGGAGGTGATATGACAAAGACAACGCCAATTGTAGGTAAGCAAGCCTATCTTGAAATCATTAAACGCTTTTCCCGATTGTTTCAGAACATGCGGGTGAAAGAAATGATAATACATGACGATCAGGCTTGTGTAATTGAAAACTACGATTATATATTTCCTAACGGAAAAGGTATCAATGGCGATGTTGCAGCAATATGGAAAGTAAAGGATGGCAAACTTGATGCGCTTACTATATTTTTTGACACGTTAACTTTTCAGGTTAACACTAAATAGTAAAAGGGATTTTCAAATTATGTCTTACAATGAAAAATTAGCTAACACAATAAGAGAAACACTTTCCCATTTACCCAAAGTAGAAGAGAAAAAAATGTTTGGTGGTTTGGCATTTATGGTTGACGATAAAATGTGCATAACCGTAAGCGTTGATAAAATTATGTGTCGCATTGACCCTGCCATTCACGAAGAAGCAATTAAAAGAAAAGGTTGCCGCACGGTGAAAATGAGAGGACGGGAATATAAGGGATACGTTCACATAAACCAGGACGTCATAAAAACAAAAAAGGATCTTGCTTATTGGGTTGAACTTGCACTTGACTTTAATAAAATAGCAAAAGCATCTAAGAAAGGTAAGAAGTAAATTGTAGTGACAGACCTTCGTACAGAGAGTAGCACGAAGGCACCTAAAAGATTGATGCAAAGGTGGGCTGGACCTTGAAGCAACTGGCTGCAAATTGCTTTAAGCAGTATCCCATTTATTAATAGCGATATAGGCCTTTATTGTTTAGCCGTTGCTATTTATAGGCAGTTGGTAAATAGCACAAAATTTATTGATTATGCACTATTGTTTCCTGGTTTTATTATTTATTGTTACAGCTTGTGCAGGTCAGCGAGTAACAGACGGGGCAAACGCTTTAAATAAAGAGCCTAAGAAAAGCCCGCCTAATGTTGTATTAATTCTTGCAGATGATATGGGATATGGGGATGTACAAAGCTTTAACCCGGAATCAAAAATACCTACTCCGGTTATTGATAAATTAGCACGTGCAGGTATCAAATTTACTGATGCTCATGCCCCTGGCTCCTGGTGTGTACCATCCCGGTATGGCCTTATGACTGGCCAATATCCCCTTAGAAAAGCGATGGATGTAAAGAAAGGGGGATTAATAGCACAGGAGCAGGTAACTATTGCTTCATTACTAAAGCGAAATGGCTACAGTACTGGTATGATTGGTAAATGGCACCTGGGTTTCGATGGTGTAAGCGATTGGGATAAAGTAGATTATAGCCAGCCTTTTAGGGGAGGTCCTGCAGATCATGGATTTGATTATTTCTTCGGCATGCACGCTTCCCTTGATATTCCACCTTATTTCTTTATTGAGAACAAACGTGCCTTAGAAGCCCCGGCGAATAACATTGCCGAAAACCAAAGCAAGGACGCCACCACTAAAATTTCCGGTGCATTTTGGCGGGAAGGTAAAATTGCGCCAGGATTTAAGCACGAAGAAGTACTGCCTACCTTCACTAAAAAAGCCGTTTCTTTTATTGAAGACCACGTGAAAGAGAAAAAACAGCAGCCGTTCTTTTTGTATTTCGCCTTAACAGCTCCGCATACTCCCTGGTTGGCGCAAAAACAATTTAAAGGTAAAAGCAGGGCGGGAGAATACGGAGATTTTACCATGCAGGTAGATTATACTGTTGGCGAAGTGCTAAACACTTTGGAAAAGCTTGGGATCAAAGACAATACCCTGGTAATATTTACCTCTGATAATGGACCCGTTTGGTTTAAAGAAGATATTCAGAAGTTTAACCACCGGGCAGCAGGGCCACTCAGAGGCATGAAGTTAGATGCTTATGAAGGCGCTCATCGTATGCCATTTATTGCTTGCTGGCCAGGCAAAATAAAACCTAATTCAGCTTCTTCACAATTGATTTGCTTTACCGATATGCTGGCAACTTTTGGAGCCATAGTGGGTGACACGCTTTCTTCTGTTACAAGCAGAGACAGTTATAATTTATTACCCGCTTTATTAAATAAAGGAGTTGTAAAACGCAAAGGCGTAATAATAGAAGGGCATACCATTCGTGAAGGGGATTGGAAATTGATTATCGGTAACGGAACGGGAGGACTACAGCGGCAGTGGGGCTTGGTAGAGGTTAAGCCGCTGGAGGGAGAATTATATAATCTAAAAGAAGATCCATCTGAAACGAAGAATTTATATACTAAATATCCTGAGAAAGTGGCTGAATTGAGGAAGCGTCTCGAACAATATAAGACCGGAGGAAATCCAAGTTAATCTTAGCGAAAAACATCTGCCCAACGTAACTTTATTGGCCGGCATGTTGCGACCCTTTAATTCGTTCATATCACTCGGAGTCCATGAGGTTATGCCAGACCGTTGCAGTTGGCGCCAGTTACAGAAATCTTTGCATTATTGTTTTAACCATTCAATCTATCTAATTCTACAATTGCTTTAAGAAGCCCTATTAGCCTGAATGCAGAAGATATATTCAAAAAAACATAAATTAGGCAGTAATTAGTCAGCTAAAATTGCTGCAACTTTTGTAAGATGTATAACGGCACCAATTTTCATGTCTTACATTTGACGTTTCACGATTTGACGCAACAGAAGTTAAATAAGTTATTACAATAATACATTAGCGTTTTGTCCTCTTCACCCAATCAATTAAAACGAACACTTACTCCCGTTATGTTGTGGGGCCTGGGTGTAGGCTATGTTATATCCGGCATGTACTTCGGCTGGAACCTGGGACTGGAAAAAGGTGGTACACTGGGATTGGCCATCGCTACTTTTTTCACAATCATCCTATATGTTACTTTCACCTTCAGTTATGCTGAACTTGCCTGTGCCATACCGAAAGCTGGCGGTGCATTTGATTATGCTAAACGTGCATTGGGAAAAGACCTTGGATTTATAGCCGGTATGGCGCAAAACATCGAATTCATTTTTGCTCCACCTGCCATCGCCTATGCGATTGGCGCTTATTTCAATTTATTCTTTCCTCAAATACCCATATTAGCTATTGCTGTTTTCAGCTATGTAATCTTTACTGCATTAAATATTTATGGAGTAAAAGCAGCAGCTACATTTGAGTTGGTAATTACCATTTTAGCTGTTGGAGAATTGCTGTTGTTTGCCGGGGTAAGTCTGCCGCATTTTGAAATGAAAAATTTGCAGCGCAATGCTTTCCCACTTGGATGGCAGGGCGTGTTTGCTTCCATTCCCTTTGCCATCTGGTTTTTTCTGGCTATAGAAGGTGTAGCCAATGTAGCGGAAGAAGCCATTCGTCCGCAAAGAACTATTTTATTTGGTTTTGGCTCAGCTATTCTCACCCTGGTTATTTTATGCATAGTCACTTTCACCAGTTCTATTGGAGTAGCAGGATGGGAAGCAATTGTTTATAAACAAGATGGCAGTACATCTGATTCTCCTTTACCCTTGGCTTTGGCGCATATTGTCGGAAACAATAGCCTGCTCTATCATTTACTAATCACAGTGGGATTGTTTGGACTGATAGCATCCTTTCATGGAATTATTTTAGCAGCCGGCAGGTCAAGCTTTGAATTTGGAAGAGTGAAATATGCACCCGCATTTTTAGGAAAAGTTCACCGGCGGTTTCAGACACCTGCCAATGCCTTACTGGTAAATATGGCAACCGGCATTATTGCCTTACTAACAGGAAAAACATCGGAGATCATTACTATTTCTGTGTTTGGTGCATTAACGCTATACATCGTATCAATGATCTCGTTCCTCCGGCTTAGGAAAAAAGAACCGGAATTGGAGCGGCCTTTCAAAGTACCTATGTATCCTTTTTTTCCGGTGATTGCATTGATTATTTCGGTTGTTTCATTTATTGCTATGGCCATTACTAATTTTAAATTAACGATAGTTTATTTTTTGATTATCGGTTTGTGTTTTCTATTGTTTAAACTATTAAAAAAGAGAACCGGCGGGTATGAAACTTATCACGAAGAACTTTTCCACGAGGACACAAATGTGCAAAGCGGTTCTTCTTAGCACCTCATCATGAAAATAAAGCATTATTTTTTAAAATCTTTAAATTCCTGTATGACTACAAAAGAGATCATTCAATATGTAAAGGACCATCCTTCGGGGAAAGTAAAAATTGCGCTTACAGACGTTGATGGAATTTTGCGCGGAAAATATATCTCCACCGAAAAATTTCTTTCAATCGTAGAGTCTGGCACCGGTTTTTGTGATGTAATTTTTGGGTGGGACTCCGGCGACGTGGGGTATGAAAATGTCCAATTTACCGGCTGGCATACAGGCTATCCAGATTCGCCTGCCAGGATTGATTTAGCTACCTTCAGAAAAATTCCCTGGGAAAATGAGATGCCCTTTTTCTTAGGTGAACTTATAGATAAAAATGGAAAACCATCCCATGTATGTCCGAGACAGTTATTGAAGAAGGTTTTGAATGAAGCAAAGCAAATGGGGTTTGTTCCTTATTTCTCGCAGGAGTTTGAATGGTTCAATTTTGCAGAAACTCCACAAAGTGCGAACGATAAACAATTTAAAAATCTTACGCCGCTTACACCAGGCATGTTTGGATATTCTATTCTTCGCAGTTCATTAAAGAATGCTTTTTTTACCGATCTGTTTGATTTGCTAAAAAAGTTCAATGTGCCATTGGAAGGTTTGCATACCGAAACCGGTCCGGGCACTTATGAAGCTGCTATTGCTTATTCTGAAATGGTGGAAGCAGCCGACAGGGCAGTATTGTTTAAAACAGCGGTAAAGGAAATTGCTTACAAACATGGGATCATGGCCACCTTCATGGCAAAGATCAACGAAAATCTTCCCGGTTGCGGCGGCCATGTGCATCAAAGCTTGTGGGATGAAGGAGGAAAGAGAAACCTTTTTTACAATGAAGAAGATACGTTGAAGATTAGTGAACTGATGAAAAACTATATTGCCGGCCAGCTATTTTGTTTGCCACATATACTGCCCATGTTTGCTCCCACTATCAACAGCTATAAAAGATTAGTGGAAGGTGCCTGGGCGCCAACCACACTCACCTGGGGCATTGACAACAGAACGGTGGCGCTTCGTGTTTTAGCTGGCAGCAGCAAATCGTGCCGGCTCGAAACAAGAGTAATTGGCTCCGATGTAAATCCTTACCTGGCCATGGCTGCTTGTCTTGCAAGCGGTTTGTATGGCATTAGAAATAAAATGAACTTAGAGCAACCTGCTACTGTTGGCAATGGTTACCGAGATTATTCAAATGGCACCCTGCCCCACACTCTTGACGAAGCCACGCAACTAATGAAGCAATCTGAAGTAGCAAAAGAAATATTGGGAGAAAAATTTGTTGAGCATTTCACCCAAACCCGGGAATGGGAATGGCGGCAGCATTTGAAAGCAGTAACTGATTGGGAGTATAGAAGATACTTTGAGATTATATAAGCCCGAGCCCTTAAAGGGGAGCGGAAATCTCATCAAGACAAAGCAAACGATTAAAAAATAATTTCTACTATGGCATTTGACAAAGTTTACCAATACAACTTTCCCACAACCATCCGTTTTGGTGCAGGAGCAAGTAAAGAATTAGGGGACTACCTGTTAAAAAAAGAACTGTCAAAACCTTTGATCGTTACAGATGCCACCGTAGCTCAACTTGATTTTTTTAAAGATATAATCGATGACCTCAAAAAGAAAAATATTTCAGTTGAAGTATTTTCAGAGATACATAAGAACCCGGTAAAATCTGATGTATATAACGGAACCGATGTGTATGATGCCACTGACCGCAATGGCATTATTGGTATTGGCGGTGGTGCAGCATTAGATGTGGCAAGAGCCATTGTGTTGAGAGTAAATCATCGGGAAGACCTTTTTAAATACGATGACCTGATTGGCGGTGATGTGTATGTTACCAATGATGTTCCGCACTTCATAACCATACCAACAACAGCCGGTACTGGCAGCGAGGTTGGCAGAAGCGCTATCATTTCCGATGATGAAACACACCAGAAAAAAATACTTTTCTCCCCTAAATTATTGGCGAAGATTGTGTTTGCAGATCCATTGCTCACGATGGAGCTGCCGCCTTTTATTACGGCAGCCACTGGTATGGATTCATTAACCCATAATATGGAAGCCTACATTGCAAAAATGCCACATCCTTTATGTGAAGGGATTGCATTGGAAGGAATTTCATTAATTAATCAGTCGTTAGAAAAAGCAGTAAATAATCCGGATTTGGAATCACGCGGCAAAATGCTGCTTGCTTCGCTGATGGGGGCGGTAGCGTTTCAAAAAGGATTGGGCGTGGTGCATTCCTTAGCACATCCGCTTTCATCATTGCTCGATACTCATCATGGTTTAGCGAATGCAGTCAATATTCCTTATGGCATGCAGTTTAATATTGCCGGCTTTGAAAATAAATTCAAACGCATAGCAAGAACATTAGAGCTTGAAGAAGAAACTGGTGAGGCCGTGGTGAATTATTTATTTGATCTAAATTCAAAAATAAATATACCGTACAAATTGAGCGCTATTGGTGTAAAGCAGGAGCATATAGAAACCCTGGCTGATCTTGCCATTGCTGATTTTGCTCATCCTAATAATCCAAAACCGGTTACAAGAGAAGATTTCAAACAACTTTATCTGAAAGCGTTATAAATGCAGAGAGCGAATGAAAATTGCCTTGACCTATACAGGCTGCGATGAAAAGCACAACAACTACATGCAGTGGCTCCAGGCAGATAAAGATGTGGAGGTTATAAAGATTTCTGCGGTGGATAATAATTTACACGAGATGTTTAATTGTCATGCGCTTGTGTTAGCCGGTGGCAGAGACATTCATCCAAAGTTTTACAAAAATCGAAACACAAATTATTATAATTCACCAAATAGCTTTGATGAAGAAAGGGATCGATTTGAAATAGCTGCTTTCAACTTAGCACAGCAACAAGGCCTTCCTGTATTAGGAATATGCAGGGGCATGCAATTGGTAAACTGCATTTTTGAAGGCACATTGAAACAGGATTTGGGAGAAGCCATAAATAAAATTCACAGGGCGCAGTCAACTCATGATAAACTGCATGATGTAAACGTTGTTTCTCATACCATAATAAACGAAATAACAAAGGGTGAGCGTAGTGTAGTAAACAGCGCTCATCATCAATCCATTGAAAAATTAGGTAAAGGACTGAAAGTAAATTGCACAGCCGATGATGGCACTATTGAAGGAGTAGAGTGGGCAGATCCGTCAGGCAAACCATTTCTTCTCTGTGTTCAGTGGCATCCCGAACGCATGTTTAAATTACAGTTGGAGGACGCTCCGTTATCAAAAAACATCTGTAATAATTTCATTGAAGAAGTAAAAAATACAAAAGCAGCTAAATGAGAATCATTAATCCCGCAACAGAAGAAGTGATAACTGAGATTGAAGAAGACAACCGTGAAGCGGTGAATAAAAAATTTGAATTGCTTAAAACCGCACAAGCGGTATGGCAGCAGGTTGCATTATCAGAAAGAACAGAAGTATTGAAACGCTTCGCTTCATTGTTGGAGAAAAACATAGAACAGTTGGCAGCGATTCTAACTTCGGAAACAGGAAAGCCCCTGCAACAATCACGCAATGAAATTAACGGGGCAAGAGCAAGAATAAAATGGCTGACCGATAATGGGGAAAAATATTTATCGGATGAAACCATGCTTTCGGAAAAAGGGCTGGAAGAAAAAATTTCGTACGAACCACTTGGTGTTATTTGTAATATCTCGGCCTGGAATTACCCTTACCTGGTTGGTATAAATGTTTTTGTACCGGCCTTGCTGGCAGGAAATGCTGTAATGTATAAACCTTCTGAATATGCTACGCTTACCGGTTTTGAAATAGAAAAATTATTGAAGCAGGCAGGAGTGCCGCAGGATGTTTTTCATGTAGCCGCAGGTACAAGAGAAGTGGGTGAGCGTTTGCTGGATCTTTCTTTCGATGGCTATTTTTTTACCGGCTCTTACAAAACAGGCAAATACATTTATGAAAAAACAACCCCCAGAATGGTTCCCTGCCAATGTGAGTTGGGTGGTAAAGACCCTTTGTATGTGGCAGATGATATTGCCGATATTAAAGCCGTTGCTGCAGGCACCGCCGACGGAGCTTTTTATAACAACGGCCAAAGTTGCTGTGCTGTAGAAAGAATTTATGTGCATGAGAAAATTTATGATAGCTACATTGACGAATTTATAAAAGAAGTAAAATCATGGAAGATTGGACTTCCAACTAAAGAAGGAATTTATATAGGCCCGCTGAGCAGGCAGCAACAGCCTGCTTTTTTGGAGCAACAGGTAAGCGATGCAGTACAAAAAGGAGCAACAGTTATAACCGGTGGCAATCGTATTAACCAAAAGGGTTATTTTTTTGAACCCACTGTTTTAATAAATGTGAACCATAGCATGAGTGTGATGAAAGATGAATCGTTCGGACCGGTTATTGGAATTATGAAAGTAAAAAATGATGAAGAAGCAATACAGTTGATGCAGGATACAGAATACGGCCTAACAGCTTCGGTATACAGTAGCGATAAAATAAGAGCAGAAAAAATACTTAGGCAAATAAATGCAGGTACCGGTTACTGGAATTGTTGCGACCGCGTAAGTGCAGCGCTGCCCTGGAGTGGCAGAAAACATTCTGGTTTTGGAACCACTCTTTCACATCAGGGACTCAGAGCGTTTACTAAACCTAAAGCATGGCATTTTAAAGGATGATTATTTGGAGGTGATGGACACGGAAGGGACTGGTAAAGTTTTGCGTGCAGTGAAGGGACCGTTATACACGCATTTGTGCAGTGGCTTTTGCGTAATACAAAATACGATTTACAAGATTAGTTAACACTTTTAATGGCACTTCACTTTATGGCACTTCACTTTGCCTAAAGAAATACTAGTAACTGATTACAAATATTACCTGCGTGCTTGCAGTTATTAATCCCGGAAAGTTCATTAGAACTGCTTAAAATCACCCTCTTTACTTATTTGCCCTATTGAAATAGGTTTTTTGATAAATGGCATGTGTAAGAATATCTACCTGCTAAAATACAGGTAAAAATGTAGCAATTATGCAGGTAAAAGGCAGCACTATTAAGGGTTTCAGAAGAAAAACTTCTAATGACGGTCATTACGATTTTTAGCTCTAATGAACATTTTGGGAT
>MWVV01000549.1_pt1 | contig 13764 bp, 8 predicted proteins | sample 1047281 | NCBI WGS metagenome assembly MWVV01 (sample SAMN06349986, study PRJNA376086) | soil metagenome | isolation source: PT-2 sample Antarctic (ecotone) soil | place: Antarctica | collected 2015-01-13 | reverse complement strand
GAATGAAGCCCATGTCGAGCATACGATCAGCTTCATCCAATACAAAAAGGTCAATATGTTGAAGGTTGATATGCCTCTGATCCATTAAGTCGAGCAACCTGCCAGGGGTAGCAATTAGTATATCGATCCCACTTCTTAATGCATTAACCTGGGGCACCTGCGATACGCCTCCAAAAACAACGAGATGGCTAAGTCCTGTATGTTCACCATAGGCCATAAAGCTTTCACCAATTTGTATGGCAAGCTCGCGGGTTGGAGTAAGTATTAGTGCTTTAATAGGTCTTACACTTCTTTGGGCATTCTTTTGCTGATGCAATATCTGCAAAATAGGAATTGCGAAAGCGGCTGTTTTACCTGTACCTGTTTGTGCGCAACCAAGTAAATCTCTGCGGTTTAATACTACAGGAATCGCCTGTGCCTGTATGGGTGTTGGATGGGTATATCCTTCTGTTTTAAGTGCCTTTAAGATAGGCTCAATTAAATTTAAATTTTCGAACAACAACGTAATAAATATTTATATAAAAAAATTACAACCTTACAAATGGTATGTGAAGATCGATTGAATATCCTGCTCATCGTATAATGACCAGATGAAGCTTTAGAGAAGAAGGAAGATTATCGGGTCTGCTAAGAGAGAAAGTATATGAATGATGCAAACATAACCTAATAATTGTAAAGGCTTTGATAAAGGTGAAGAATTGTAATACGCCTTTGCCAGCCTCTATGAAATCCCTTTTGGTTCGAGCATTTGATAGATGTATCATAGTTGCCCTAATGGTAGCTGCAGTGTCAGGTATAAGAATGCTACGGTGCTGCTAATACAAATCCATTATTAGACAAAGTAGAGAATCAAATCGCGCAGACCATAGTATTACTTGCATGCCCATCATTTTTTGTTTAATTTTCTATTTCCAATATAACACCCTAATAAAATTCTATTCGTGAAAAAATTTTTACTCTTTTCTCTTTTAGCTCTAATTAGTTCATTAAATCTTTATGCTCAAAATCCGCCTAAGCGAGAGTTTAGAGGAGCCTGGATTGCCACTTACTCAAATATAGACTGGCCAAATAAAACTCAAACTCCTCAACAACAACGGGATGCTTTCATGGTTATTGCTAACCATCACCAGCAAACCGGAATGAATGCCTTGTTCATACAAGTTCGCAGCCAGAGCGATGCAATGTATGAAAGTGCAATAGAGCCATGGTCTGCTGATCTTACAGGCACGCAAGGATTGCCTCCAAACCCATTTTGGGATCCTATGATATTTATGGTGGATGAATGCCATAAACGCGGCTTGGAGTTTCACGCGTGGATAAATCCTTATAGGGCGGTAGGCAATACAGCTAACCTTCCGAATTTTTCCGCCTCGCATGTAGCAAAGCAGCATCCTGAATGGATGCTTACAGTAGGAACTTTGCAAATACTAAACCCTGGATTAGCGGCAGTGAGAGATTATACCACAAGTGTAATAGTGGACATTGTAAAGCGATATGATGTTGATGGAATTCACTTCGACGATTATTTTTATCCGTCAGGTACTATAAACGATGACAGCGCTTTTAATGCTGACCCCCGTGGCTTTACTGTTCGTGCAGAGTGGCGCAGAGACAATATTAACCTGTTAGTTAAAAGAGTGTACGATTCAATCAGAAGCATTAAGCCGTGGGTAAAATTTGGTATTTCGCCAAGCGGTATTTACCGCAATAGCACCGACCCTAATATCGGGTCGGCAACGAGCGGACTGGAGCATTATACCACTTATTATGCTGACACCAAAAAATGGTTGCAGCAAGGGTGGGTAGATTATATCTGTCCGCAACTATATTGGTATATCGGGCAACCCAATGCCGATTATAAATTACTTGTTCCCTGGTGGAACAACATTGCCAATGGCAGGCATATATATATTGGCATGGCAGGATATAAAGTGGCCGATCCTGCACAAGGGGCAGCATGGGCTCTGCCCTCTCAAATTCCCGACCAGGTAAGGATGAACAGAAGTTATGCGAATGTATTCGGCCAGGCAATTTATAATACAACCAGCCTGCGAAGTAATAAATTAGGTTTCAGAGATTCTTTGCGGTTGAACTTTTACCAAAAGCCTGCTTTATTACCTACCATGCCCTGGCGTGATAGTATAGCTCCGCAACCGCCGGCTAACCTTATCGTAACAAAATTTGGCAATGGCTCTGCAGTTCTTAACTGGATAAAACCTCCTGCCTCTGCAAATGAATTGGATGATGCAAGGCGCTTTGTAATTTACCGTTCGCAAAGTGCAGTAATTGATCTGTCAGATGCCAATAACATTCTTGCCATAACTCCAAACGATACCACTGCATACAGAGATACAACTATTGCCGGCAATGTTAATTACTATTATACGGTTACAAGCTTAGACCGTTTTCAAAATGAGAGTATTGCAGCCAATACTTTTGAATTGTTACCGCTTACATTACTTGATTTTACTGTAAACGAAACAACTGAAGTAAATGTAAAGGTACAATGGAGTACTGCACAGGAAGACCGGGTTGAACAATATGAAATTGAAAGAAGCTTAGATGCGCGAAACTTTTTAATGGTTGGAAAGATACCTGCAAGAAATAGTAACCGAACCGAACATTATTCATTCACAGATATAACAAGTGGCATAACCGGCACCTTATATTACAGGCTGAAAATGGTGGATAAAGATGGCCCATTTCGTTATAGCCAGGTGAAGACAATTAATAAAGAGCAGAATGTTGAAATGGTTAAAATATTTCCAACCATATTGCGGCACGGTGAGGCATTGCAGTTACAAGTGATAACTACAGGAAATAACAGGCTGACTTATGCTCTGTTTGACCATGTGGGAAGAGAGCTTTCTAAAGGAATTATTTCAAATACAGGTACTTCAAATGCCGGGTTGATAAACACCAGAAACCTTTCTGCAGGCATATATGTTATTCAAATTTTGCAGGTAAATAAAAAACAGAGCTTACAATTTATAATACAATAAAGAACGTCTGCGGGGAAATGGTTCTGCGAGTATATAGATTAATTAGATGATTTCACATTATTATGAACCAACATCCATTTGGCTGTTTCATATAGTGCGGATGTTTTAACAGATACAACTTTACATATTGAATCTTGCTGCTGTTTTGTCCACCAGGGATTATTACCGGTTACAGGCAGCAGAAGTTCCTGGTTAAACCGTATATTCTTGATGAAATAATAAGAATCTGTTACCCAGCCAATCATACCTTCATCATGATGAATAATAAAAGCGCCATTTTCTTTTTTGTGTGCGTGCAGTAAATCGCGACCCAAAGTAGTATTTAGATATGGCTGATGAACCAGGCCGGCAATAGTTGGTAATACATCAATTTGGGATACAGCTTCACTTCTTTGTTGGGGCAGCAACAACTTCGGGGAGTATAAAAGCAAGGGAACATGCTCGTCGCTTAATCGTTGATTCGTCCATGCATTGGGGTACAGCGCTGTTGCATTTCCGGCTACACCATGGTCGCCGACAAAAACAAATATTGTATTGTCAAAATAAGATTGCTGCTGTGCAGCCTCTATAAACTTCCTGAAAGCATAGTCTGTATAACAAAAAGCATGATATTCATCAAGAGATAAAAATCCGTATTTCAATAATGTGTCCTTTGGTACAGCACGCTTTACAAAATCTTTGTCTTCTTCGGGTATAGTGTACGGACGATGATTATCTGCTGTTTGTATAACCGCAAAAAAAGGTCTATTTTGTTTTGTAAGCACTTTGTTCGCTTCTAAAAAAAGATTTTTATCGCTTATGCCCCAAACATTAACCTTGCGCGAAGAGAAATTTTTTTCTTCGTATAAATGAAGCCCTTTAATGTTCTCCAATAAACCCCTGTAATTATTAAACTCGCTACTTCCGCCAATAAAATAATATTTCTCATAATCCTCAAAGCTGTTAATAATTGTATGTTGGTTGATTGATTCTACGTTGCGGCTGGAGAACTTCGACAATTGCACATCCGGTATTCCTGTAAGTGTTGCAAACACTCCCCTGGCGGTACCAAAATGGGGGGAAAAACAACGGTTAAAAAATATGCCTTCCTTACAAAGATTGTTGAAGTAAGGAGTTGCATTAAGCGGGTTACCGCTCATGCTGCTTTTATACATGCTGAACGACTCGCATATAACCAGCACAATATTCGGCTTACTTTCAAGGGCACGGCTTGCGGGCAAAACAAGCCTGTTGTAATCTAAAGCAGAAGAATGACTGTCTAACTGAAGAAAATTGGCAACTACCGGATAATACTCCCTTGCCTTTCTGTCTTTCATTTCGGGCTTTCTAAAGCCTAAGGTTGTAAAAAAATTTTCGAGGGGATTGAGGGCAAGATAAGATTTAAAGTTGTCGTTAAAAACAAATGCATCCTGCCAAACGAGGGGGTTCTTTGTAAGACTTCCATAGATACCAAGAAACAAAAATGCCAGGCCCAATAAATACCATCTTCGGCGGTAGTTGATAGAAAGGTTGTTGTTTTTATTTTCAACAGTTCTATGCGCCCGACGATATAATATGTAAAAAAAATAAACAACAGCAATAAGCGCCAGCAATATCCAAAACAAAGGATAGGATTGCCATAGCATCTCCATAGAAATCCTTGCATCTTCTGCAAAGTTTAATGCGCTGGCATTTAAACGGGTATTTACATAGGCGAAGTGTCCATAATCAGCACCGAAAAAAAACATCATTACAAAAGTTATCAGTGCCATGTACGATGTCCAGAAACGTTTGCCGTTGACAGAGCTGTAAGGCGTAAAGTTGGGTATAAAACCACTTGCCAGAACAGGTAATAATATGATGCATATCCATCTTACATCAAACAAAACGCCTAAAAAGAAGGAAGGTATAACATCTGTAATACGAACTGCTTTCGGCTTGAAAGCGAGATAAGTCGATAACCTAAATAATGTAAATATGATAAGGAAGATAATAAACAGCTTTACTACCCATTGTATTGTTTTAGGAACTCTCCACCTTAGTAACATAATTGCTACGGTTTTTGCTTTTATTTTTTTATAAATAATCGCTATTCTGTAATGTGGCTAAAATTGACTGATCGGTTATATTTTTTTCAAACAGTCGTCCCTTCATTATTCTTAGGGAGTGCAATTTACTTTTTAAAATTATAAAGGGGAAGGAGTACTTTAATATAGCCCTGCTGTAGTATAGTCATTAGTGCAGATAAAGAATTAAGCACTATTGCAATTTTAGAATATAATTTCAACTTTTGAAGGTTATTATACAAAACATTTCACTCATGCCACCGACCTAAGAAGTTTTTGGAAAAAGATAAATTAATGGTAATGGTTGAATAATTAGCGGAAGAGATTGTGTGGTTTTACACCTTAAATTATGTTGAAGACAACAGGGATGAAATTTATACTCCCCTAAGCAATTAACGATAAAACTTACTGAAGTACGGCTTCTTACTTGAATGACTTATTGAAGTATCCTACAAATATTATTTCACTTCATCTTCATTTGGGCAAAGTAAGGATGATCGGGATTTACAATTAATTCCTGACGTAAGGGATGAATTAATACGTCCATATCTTCTAAAGGGATAGCGCCTAACAGCGGCTCCGAATCGCCGGGCAGTACCATCGCTCTGCATGTTGTTTGCCGGTTTTTAAATCGAACTTCTACAGGTGCCACAACCTCACATTCTACAATATGGCCATTAGCTAATTGGGCCTTACGTTTTTCAACTACAGGCAGTTGCAATTGTTCCTGGATGTTTTCATTGATTGCAAGCATATATGATCCTGTATCCACTAATGCAGTTACCCACATTTTTTTTACTTCATCTTCATCTATTATATGTCTTCTTGCTAATGCAATATCTTCACCATTTATCAATTGAATTTCTGCATATACTAAGCCCATAAATTCTTTTTTCAAATATATGTGAATTACCTATGTTTTGAAGTGAAAGCAGTAAAGCAAAAGCCTGACTAAAAAATACCAGGCCTTGCAGCTTTACTTTATAATTAAACAGTTTGAGGCTCGTTATTTCTAAACACCACTACCCCATCAAACACATCCACTACTACAGGTTTCGATTTATCTACATCGCCGGCTAATATTTTCTTACTTAGCTGGTTCACAATTTCTTTTTGAATTAACCTCTTTAATGGTCTTGCACCAAACTGCGGATCATATCCGTTCTCAGCTAAATAATCCAAAGCATAATCACTGAATTGTAATTGTATGCCGCTTTTCTCAACCAGCTTATTCAGGTTGTTTAACTGTATTTTTATAATGCCTTTGATCTCTTTCTTCATCAGTGGCTGGAACATAATCACTTCATCAATCCTGTTCAAAAATTCAGGACGTATATTCTGCTTTAGCAGGTTTATTACTTCTGCTTTTGTTTTATCTACCACTTCTTCTTTATTATGTTCATCCACATCTTCAAAAGCTTCCTGTATAATAAGGCTGCCCATATTACTTGTCATGATGATAATGGTGTTTTTAAAATTAACCACGCGGCCTTTATTATCAGTTAAGCGGCCATCGTCAAGCACCTGGAGCAATACGTTGAATACATCAGGATGTGCTTTTTCAATCTCATCTAATAATATCACACTATATGGTTTGCGACGCACTGCTTCGGTTAATTGTCCGCCTTCATCGTAGCCTATGTATCCCGGAGGTGCACCAATTAACCGGCTTACAGTATGTTTTTCCTGGTACTCGCTCATATCTATACGGGTCATCATGCTTTCATCATCGAACAGGTAATCGGCCAATGCCTTCGCCAGTTCTGTTTTACCCACACCGGTAGTCCCTAAAAAAATGAAAGAACCAATGGGCCTTTTCGGATCCTGTAAACCTGCACGGCTTCTGCGGATAGCATCAGATACAGCTTCTATTGCCTCATCCTGGCCTACCACTCTTTTATGCAGTTCTTTTTCAAGGCTAAGAAGTTTTTCTCTTTCGCTTTGCATCATTTTAGTAACGGGAATACCGGTTGCCTTAGCCACATTCTCGGCAATATCTTCTGCATCCACTTCTTCTTTAAGCAGGCGCTTGCTTTCGCTCAGCTCATTTAATTTTTGAGAATATTCTGCAATTACTCTTTCCTGCTCCTGTACTTTACCGTAGCGTATTTCAGCAACCCTTCCGTACTCACCATTTCTTTCGGCCTGCTCAGCCTGCTGCTTTAAGCTTTCAATTTCTGCTTTAGCATTTTGTATCTTTTCAACTACTTCTTTTTCCTGCTGCCACTTAGCTTTCAGTGTGTCTCTTTCAACACTAAGGGTGCTTATATCTATGGCAAGCTGCCTCAATTTGTCGTCATCATTTTCGCGCTTAATCGCTTCCCTTTCGATTTCTAACTGGCGTATTTTTCTTTCCAGTTCATCCAATTCTTCGGGCATGCTGTTCATTTCCAAACGAAGCTTGGCAGCGCTTTCATCAATAAGATCAATAGCTTTATCAGGTAAAAAACGATCGGTTATATAACGGTGAGAAAGCTCAACCGCAGCAATAATTGCTTCGTCTTTAATACGAACATGATGGTGGGTTTCGTAACGGTCTTTTAATCCACGTAAAATTGAAACCGCATCTTCTTCATTTGGTTCTTCAATCATCACCTTTTGAAAGCGGCGTTCAAGCGCCTTATCCTTTTCAAAATATTTCTGGTATTCATTTAAAGTGGTTGCACCAATGGCTCTTAGCTCGCCTCTTGCCAAAGCGGGTTTTAAAATGTTAGCGGCATCCATCGCACCTTCACCACCACCAGCACCTACCAGTGTATGTATCTCGTCGATAAATAATATAATCTCTCCCTGGCTTTCAGCAACTTCCTTCACCACACTTTTTAAACGCTCTTCAAACTCACCTTTATATTTTGCACCCGCAATAAGCTGACCCATATCAAGAGCAAAAATAATTTTGCTTCTAAGGTTTTCAGGAATGTCGCTGTTTATTATTCGATGTGCCAAACCTTCGGCAATAGCTGTTTTACCAACACCAGGTTCACCTACTAAAATAGGATTGTTCTTGCTACGGCGCGAAAGAATATGCAGTGTGCGCCGTATCTCCTCATCGCGACCGATTACAGGGTCTAACTTTCCCTGGCGGGCCATGTCGTTTAAGTTTCTTGCATATTTCTGCAATGCATTATACTGCTGTGACGAGGTTTGCGAATTAACAGTTGACCCTTTACGAAGATCGTTAATAGCTGCCTTCAGACCTTTTTCGGTAAGGCCTGCATCTTTTAATGCACGTGCTACATCATCATTTACAGAAAGTAAACCGATAAGCAAATGTTCAACGCTGACAAACTCATCTTTAAAGTCTTTTATAGAAGCATTTGCCTTAAGTAAAGCGGTGTTTAATTCACGGCTGATGGATTGGGCTGGTTCTGCACCACTCACCTTTGGAAGCTTACTGATCATTTCTTCCACTTTGGTTTTCACTAAAGAAACGTTGACATTATTTTTCTTCAGCAAAAACTCTACAGGGCTGTCCTCATCATCCAAAAGAACCTTGAGCAGGTGGTTAGTTTCAATATTGGGGTTACCATTATTAAAAGCAATCTGCTGTGCTTTTTGGATGATCTCCTGCGATTTTATGGTATAGTTATTTAAATTCATATTTTAATTCTCCTTGCTTTTTTTGATATTACGGCAAATGCTAATCCAACCCATTATTTAAGCAATTGTGTCATTAACGAGCAGGAGGAATAAGACTGAAAGTCATACAGTTAAAGGTTTTTATGCTATTGTTTCAGACTAATATAAATACGATAAAATGGGGAAAGAATTAGGCTATTTACAGTGGAAGTCTCAGTGAAGTCTTTAACGATAATTATGTATAAATGTGAAATGCTTTTATGATTTTTACATTCATAAAAAAATGATTTGATTAGCGCCGAAAATTATACAAAGCGAATTAAGGATTGGTCTTCGAAACTTGGCTTTGACTATTGTGGTATTGCCAAGGCTGTGCATTTAGATGATGATGCAAGACGTTTAGAAACGTGGCTTAATGCAGGAATGCATGGAAAAATGCAATACATGGAAAATTATTTTGACCTTCGAACAGATCCTGCCCGGCTTGTGCCCGGCGCTAAAAGTGTTATTACTTTACTATTGAATTATTATCCTTCACAAACTCAAATTAATACTGCTCCCAAAATTGCTAAGTATGCTTACGGACAGGATTACCATGAAGTGATAAGAACGAAACTGAAAGAGTTATTGGTAGTTATGCATGATGAGATTGGCGAAATTAACGGTCGTGGCTTTGTGGATAGTGCACCTGTATTGGAAAGAAGCTGGGCAACAAGGAGCGGCTTAGGCTGGATAGGTAAAAATGGAAACCTTTTGAATAAAAATTCCGGTTCATTCTTTTTTATTGCAACCCTCATTGTTGATGTAGAACTTGAATACGACGATCCTTATGCAAGAGATTATTGCGGAAGTTGCCGCAGGTGTATTGAGGCTTGTCCAACGGATGCAATATTAGAAAACAAGGTGGTGGATGGAAGTAAATGCATCAGTTATTATACCATTGAACTTAAAGATGCATTACTACCTGATGCTATGAAAGATAAATTTTCAAACTGGATGTTTGGTTGCGATGTATGTCAGGATGTATGCCCCTGGAACCGCTTTAGCAAACCGCATAACGAAAAGCAGTTTACTCCACTGCCGCAGGTTCTAAATTTTTCTACTACTGATTGGGAAGAACTAACTGAAGAAAGCTTTAAACAGGTATTTAAAAACTCACCTTTAAAAAGAAGAAAGTTTGAAGGGATAAAAAGGAATTTGAAATTTATACAGGAGTAAAAATAGCTTCGTGAGAAAACTGCAAGTGAAAGTGCTTCTGAAGATAAGATTTTGGATTTAATTTTTAAGGATTTAAATTGTGAAGGGCTTTATTTTAAGGTTTATTAAAATTTATACTTCTTAAAGTTATTATCATGCAACAACTAATTTTAAATATTACGAATAAAAGAAAACTGCCTTTTCTAAAAGAGTTGCTTAAAAGAATGGAATTCGTGGAAATGGTAGAACCAAAACACACTTCTGCTAAAACAAAAAAAGAATTATTTAAAGAAGATATACTCGATTAATGCGACCCTAAGGTTTAGACAGGAGATTAAACGACTTTCCAAAAAGTTCCCTTCACTTAAAATTGAATATGGAGAATTGATAGAGAGCTACAACAAAATCCCGCACAAGGAAGATCGTTAGGAGATAATTGCTATAAAATTCGTTTGTCTATAGCTTCTAAAGGCAAAGGAAAATCTGGTGGAGCAAGGGTGATACTTATGTATTTGTTGCAGGTACTACTGTTTTTCTTCTACACATTTATGACAAATCTGAACAAAGTAATCTTACAGATAACGAACTAAGAAATTTACTTAAAGACTTATGAATAAAAAACCGGCGCTTCGCGCCGGTTTTAACTTACAACTGAAACCCAACCTTTATTACAATTCGCCTGTATTTGTAATCCATATACTGTACAGCCGGCTCCGAAATGCGGAGGGCTGGGTTAAAAATAGTTTGATTAAGTTTTTCTTTAGCCTGTTTAAAGCTGTAACCTGCGCTAACAATAAAAGCACGCTTGTTCCTGCCTCCTAATTTCCAGCCTGCACCGAGGTCGTAAAAAAGACCGGGAGAAGTAGCAGGCCGGCTTCTTTGCCTTTTCTGCTGATCGTTAAGCCATGCAAAACTTGCTCCGGCATCAGCATATATAAAAGGCGTGTTTTTATTATTTGTTATATCTCTTCGTACATCTATAAATAGCGGAATATCTCTTTCTCCATAATAATCTAAGCCTGCACCAACACCGGTAAACCATTTATTTATCGTAATCCCATTAATGGTTTCAAGCGTACCTGATTCTCCCTGGCTCCCGCTTAACAAGCCTACCTGGTTTATAGTGCCATATTTAATTCTGTTTGTACGTAAAGGCTTATTCTGGCTATAAGACATCAAAGCAATAGACAATAGAAAAGAAAGCAAGACAAATGTTTTCATGTGTAGGGTTTTTAATTGTACGAAATTTTACTACGCAATTGAACATTGTTAGGGTTGCTATAATCGTATTGGTATAAACCATCTTTAGCTACAACAATGGCAATTCCGTTTACAGCTATTACATCGTAAGTATTTATACCGCTAACAGTTTGCAATAACTTTAGGTTGTTAACATCAGTGGCATCATACACTTTCAGTCCGGCTTTTCCATCGCAGATAAACAGGGTGTTACCATCTTTACTTAATCCATAAGGATTTGTAAGCGCATAGGTTTTTACTAATGAGGTAGCTGGAAGATTTTTAATATTTATTATATCGAGTTGATTGGTAAAGCCGCCACAATTACCACCCGAACGAAGCGTAACATAAGCATAATTATCGTCGGCTATAACAGGATCGCATACCCGTGCATGTGAAAAGCTTCCAAGCCTGTTAGGTTGAACAGGATTTGATGTTCCATATATTAACATACCCGTTGTTGACCCTATAAAGAGATTATTTTTAAAAGGATAAATAGTTTCAATACCTGCACCAATACTTACTTTAGTTGTATAAACCGGATTTTGAGGTTCAGAAATATTGAAGACATTTAAGGCATTATCTGTAACAGTGTAGAGGTAATTATTCAGCAAAGAAAAACGAGCCATAGAACCACTGATGCCGGTAGTAATGGCTGCAGAAGAACCTGCACTTTGTGAAGCAAAACTTGAACTTAGCGAGAACATAACATCATTTCGTGCAAAGGTTTGGAAGTCGTTTATTTCATTAGTAACAGTAGTGTCTCTTCTAATCCATTCAGTAATAATCTTTGTTGTATCAGCAACAAAATTGCCTGTATATCTTCTGAAGGGAAAAACATTATTGGTAATTTTCTTTACCCGAACAGATGAAGGATCGCTAATATCGAGGGTAACAAGATCGGTATATAAATCGGCATATAAAGTGTTTCCAGTAACGGCTAAATCAACATTGCCGGGAATGTTAATAAAATATTTGTTCACAGGCGCGGAAGGGTTTGTATTGTCTATTATATGTATTCCTTTATCTATTTCGTTCAGATAAATATAGTTACCCAATACAAACATTTTTCCGGGCGTCTTTACAGTAACAGGCACATCGTTTTTTATGTTCCCTCTTACTTCAGCAGAGGTTTTATACACAGGAATATACATGGTATAAGTTCTTGCAACGGTATCTTTAAGGCATGCCTGAAAGATGAAAGAGCTAAAAATAAGCACGGCAGCGAGGGCACAAAGGGTTGAGATTTTTTTCATATAGTTTGTTTTAAAGTTTTATTTTAAGGTGATACTGGTTTTTAACCCGGTAAAAATTAGGTGTTGTTTGGTACGGGTTGCAGTTTTACTAAAAGAATTGAAATCATATTGCAGGGCGGGACCAAGTTGTAACCGGTATTTTGGTCTGTTACTTAGCGTATACAATAGTTCACTTTGCCCAAAAAGCATAAAATGGTTGAACTGCTTTTTCTCGCGATAATACGCTCTTGCATTACTGTTTGCATATAAGGCATTTGAACTGATAAGAAAGGATGGCGCCAATCCAAAAGCAAATGATAAAGGCTTGTTTATATTTTTATTAAGCTGCCATTGTAAGGTGAGTGGAAGTTGAACAAGATGGTATTTATTGGAAAAGGAAGTTGTTTGTCCTGTACGGTAATGTAAACTTATAACGGTTGGCTTTTGTAATAAACTATCATAAACATTTAGAGTAGAATTTACTTTGTTACCTACCGTTGATCTTGCTGACATGTAATGATAATTAACTCCAACAGTTGCATTTAATTTTCTTGTTAATGCTTTTTGAACATAAACTCCTGCCCCAAAAGATGCTCCGGTTTTATATTGAAGAGCCGAAACAGGAGATAAACTATTGAATAAACCAGAGGTGGGTGAAGCAAATGAATTACTTTGGTCTGCTGTGAGGAAGCTTTTTGCCGAAACAATTCCAATGCCGTCTACATTATCCGATACTCCCCCATAAATCGTAATTCCAAATTTCCATTTTTTAAAGCTGGTTTTAGGGTTGTTCTTTGTAATGGCATTACCCTTTTCTAAAAAGCCGGTTGAATCATTAATACTTGTTTTATCCCCAGTGGATGGTAATGACTTTTGCAGTGCGCCAGGTGAAGGTTTTTGATCGCTGTTTGATAAGTAATATTTGTGTGGAGACAACTGTGTTGCAGGCTCCGATTTTGATTGGGGTACGTTTCTCATTCCATTTGAAGCAATAGACTTAGCCGCTCCCAAAATTTCATTTCCCTTTTTTGACAGAATTAATTCTTTCTGCTTTGCTTTTGGTAACTCACTATTTTCATCCGGCGTTTCTCTAAATAAAGTGGTTTTTCCAGGGTTGGATACTTTAGTTTTTGCAGAAGATTGCAATGTCTCTTTTGGCACTTTTGCAATACGTTTCTGTGCATCTTTTTTCTCTGCAAAAATTTCATCTTTTTTTGTTATAGCAGGTTTCTGTACTAATAACTCATCCGAAATTTTTTGATCATTCACAGGTTTTTTAACAGAAGAAATGTTTAATAACGGAGAAGTATTGTTATGATTTAAAAAGATAAGTGTTCCTGTTCCGCCTGTTAGAAAAAGGCCGGCAAGCAACCAGTAGAAGATCAGCCTTCTTCTTTTTTCTTTACGGATCCTTGCTTCCACTTGTTTCCAAACCTCTTCGTTTGGAACAAGTGATAACCCAGCGAG
>MWVV01000547.1_pt1 | contig 13787 bp, 10 predicted proteins | sample 1047281 | NCBI WGS metagenome assembly MWVV01 (sample SAMN06349986, study PRJNA376086) | soil metagenome | isolation source: PT-2 sample Antarctic (ecotone) soil | place: Antarctica | collected 2015-01-13 | reverse complement strand
AAAATTGACGGTATGAAAGTGCAGATGTTTGGCAATACGGCTGTCGTAACTTACACAACGATGGATAAAGGTACATTTAAGGGTAGAGATATCAGCGGTCAATATCGTTGGACTGATGTATTTGTTAAAATGGGCGGCAAATGGAAAGTGGTTGCCGGGCAAGGCACACCGATTATGCAGCAATAGAAAATTACTCGGATTGGTCGAAAAAGAATTATACACTGCTAACAAGACGGGCTAATTTAAAAAGGAACACCTGCCTTTGACTTTGATTAGTGGCAACGCTGGTAGTTAGTTACGCATACAAGCACAAGCTATATCTAACGCGCACCTCAAACAGAAATCATCGGTGCCGTGGTGCCGTAAAGAAAGAGGTGTTCAACAGAAAATAAAAAAGGTCGAATCTAGTAGTTCGACCTTTTAAGTTTTTAGATGAAATTGCCGCAAAAATTGACATTTGCTTTTGTTCATCAGAGATTATAAATTAATAGAAAAGGTTGAAAGGAGAAAACGAATGGCGAATGTTGGCGGCGAAGAAACAAATGTTCGGGAAGAAGCGGCGGGAAGTCCTTACCGCGGAACAATTTGGGCTTTGATAAGCGTAGGCGCTTTTGTGGTGATTTTGGCTCTTATGTTTTTCTTTTTTCTCGGCAAATCGGCAACAGACGGAAAACCGAACGAAACGCCGGCGCAAATGGAACAAAGAAGACAGTAAAATTAACGGTGAACGGTGAAGGGTAAGTGGTGAGTGTAAAAGTTTTTTACTTTACTGCTTACCTTTTTCTTTATTTACTATTAAACATTTTCATCATTCATCATTTATAGTTCACCACTAATAAAAAATGTTGGTTTTAGGAATCGAAAGCTCTTGTGACGAAACGGCGGCGGCGGTTGTTCGCGACGGGCGCGAGATTTTATCGTCCGTTATTTCTTCACAGATTGAACTGCACAAACCTTTCGGCGGAGTCGTGCCGGAGTTAGCTTCGCGCGAGCATCTGGAAAAAATCGAGCCGATTGTTGACGAGGCTTTGGAACAAGCAAAAGTTTCGCTCAAAGCGATTGACGCTATTGCTGTTACGCAAGGACCCGGACTTATCGGTTCGCTTCTCATCGGCGTTTGTTACGCAAAGGCTCTGGCATTTGGTTTGGACATTCCATTCATCGGCGTAAATCATATCGAAGGTCACGTTTATTCAATTGTGTTTGAAAATCCGGCGGTTGAATATCCGGTGCTGGCTTTAATCGTTTCGGGCGGACACACGAATATTTTTTTCATTCCCGAAGAAGGCAAATACAAAGTCGTTTCGCGCACACGCGACGACGCGGCAGGTGAAGCGTTCGATAAGGTTGCAAAAATGCTTGGACTCGAATATCCGGGCGGACCGGTTGTAGAGAAATTAGCGAAAGAAGGCGATGCGAGCAAGATAAAATTTCCGGTAGCAAAAATCTCGGACGGACGACCGGATTTTAGCTTTAGCGGTCTGAAAACCGCCGTGTCCCGTTATATTCGTGAAAACGAAATTCGACCTGTCGGTAAAAATGAAAATCCTTCGCCGGAAATCAAGGATTTATGCGCCGGATTTCAATTGACAGTGGTTAAATCTTTAATCGGAACGATGGAAAAATTGGCGCTTGAGTTAAATCCAAAAACTTTAATCGTGGCGGGCGGCGTAGCCTGTAACGATGCTCTGCGCGAAGCGGCGCAAAAAACTGCCTCAAAGCTAAATCTTCCAATTTATTTTCCTTCAAAACATCTTTCCACCGACAATGCGGCAATGATTGCAGCAGCAGGCTACTCACATTTAATACGCGGTGAGCAATCGGATTTGCGAATGACCGCCGATGTGACAATGCGTTTGCAAAATTTTGAAAACGAAGATGCCGAACTCAAAAGAAAAAAGGTTCGGTATCGTTTGTAAATTTTGCTTGTATTTGTCGAGCCTAAGTTTTAAGATTAAATTACACGCCTGATACTTCCAATAGTGAGAAAAATTTGTTTTGAAGGTTTTGCAATTTACCGTTGTAGTTTCAGGTTGGCAAAGCTGTTCGGTTTATTCACGAGGCTAAACAAAAGAAAAACCGGCAAAGAAAATGTTCTTGAACCGAACCGCCGCGATATAAAAAATTGAAAGGGCGACAGCGCCTATTAAAAAATAAGAATCTAAACTGTATGGGAGATTTACAAATGCGAAAGTTAAGTTGTTTGACGCTTTTAGCGATTTTCGGTGTGTTTTTTAGTTTAGCGGTTTCGGCACAAGCGCAGATTGGTTTGCAACCCTTTTTATCGGACTTGAGTTCGCCTGTTTTTATTACAAATGCCGGAGACGGTTCAGGACGCTTGTTCGTGGTTGAAAAGGGCGGAGTTATCAAAGTCGTCCCGCTCGGTTCAACCACACCGAGCGTTTTTCTCAATATTTCGTCTAAAGTATCTACAGACGGTGAACGCGGGCTTTTAGGACTGGCGTTTCACCCGCAATATAAAACTAACGGTCGTTTCTTTGTTTATTACACTCGAGCAAGCGACGGGGCGATAGAGATTGCCGAATATCCGGGTGAAAAAATTATTATCACAATTCCGCATCCAACTAATAATAATCATAACGGTGGAACAATTGCCTTCGGACAGGACGGTTATTTGTATGCCGGACCCGGCGACGGCGGCAGTGGGAACGACCCGCCCAACAACGCGCAAAACCTCGATACCTTGCTCGGCAAAATCATCCGCATTGATATAAACTCCGGCGCTGCGCCGTATTCGATTCCGCCGGATAATCCGTTTGTCGGTATAGCAGGCAGGGACGAAATTTACGCTTATGGACTACGTAATCCGTATCGCTTTTCGTTTGACCGCTTAACCGGTCAGCTTTGGGTGGGCGATGTCGGACAAGGCGAGCGTGAAGAAGTTGACATCATCACACGGGGCGGAAACTACGGATGGCGCGTTTATGAAGGAACGCGGTGTACTGGTCTCGGTCCGGCTGCATGTATTGCGGCAAATTACATTATGCCGGTTTTTGAGTACAGCAGCGCAGGTCAAACAAACCCGCGTTGTTCCGTTACAGGCGGTTACGTTTATCGCGGAACGCAAGGAACTTTGCCGCTTGGCACATACATTTACGGCGATTTTTGTTCGGGCGAAATTTTCACGGGTGCTCAACCGACTGTATTGCTAGATACTGCGCGCAGTATTGTGTCCTTCGGCGAAGACGAAGCCGGCGAATTGTATGTTGTCGGTTTTGGTGGAACGGTTGATAAAATTGCAACGCCGACGGCGGCAACTGTCACAGTTGGCGGACGTGTAACGACGGCAAACGGACGCGGCATTCGAAGCGTCGTTGTAACGATGACCGATTCGAGCGGCAATATGAGAACGGCAACAACTTCAATTTTCGGTTATTACCGCTTTACAGATGTTCCGGCAGGCGAAACTTATATCTTTACTGTGCGGGGAAAACGCTTCACTTTTGGAACTAATACGCAGGTTCAATCAATCGTTGAGGACACCGACGCCATCAATTTTGTTGCCGATTCTTTCTAAAATTAGAGAGAAAATAACACTTGAAGCACACGCAAACAGAATGATTGTTAGCGTGTGCTTTTTCTTGTTTGTGTTTTTAACTCATTGTCATAAGCGGTATTCATAAAACTTTTCGTTCGCATAACAAAAAGGATGTTCAAGCACTTTGTAAATTTTGCTTGTTTTTATTCAGCCTAAGTTTTACGATTGTTATACTCTCCAAATTTCCAAAAAAGAAAAATGAGAATGAAATTTTTAAGATTAGCCGTAGTTTGTTGCTTGATTTCGATGTTTGTAACTTTTCCGTTTGAGACAAAAGGTTATGAGTGTCTGGAAAAATGCAAGGTTCAAAATGTAAAAAACGCTTACACGAATTCAAAAGCGGTTTTTGTCGGCGAGGTTTTGCGCGTAACCGAAGAAAACGGCGTCAAAACATTCACTTTTCGGGTTAAAAAAAACTGGAAAGGCGCGAAAAGTAAAGAAATCGAAGTAAAAGCTCAGGAAACAATGCGCTATCAGGCTTGGTTTAAGGTCGGAGAAAAATATCTTGTTTACGCAAGCGGCAGCGACACGGATGAAGAGAGCGAAAAATTGTGGGAAAGAAGATGTTCCCGGACTAAACGGCTCGCAGATGCGTCTGAAGATATAAAAGAACTCGGAGAGGCGAAAAGGTCTGTCAAAAAATAATCGAGTTAATTGGGAGAAATTACAAATGCGGTATTTTAGATTTTTGGTAAGTTCAATAATAGGTTTTTTACTATTCACTTTAATAGTTTCGGCACAAACGCCGTCGTTTCGTTTACAACCGTTTTTATCGGGCTTGAGTTCACCTCTGCTGGCGACTAACGCGAGAGACGGCTCAAAACGGCTTTTCGTTGTGCAGCAAGGCGGAATTATCAAAGTCGTTCAGCCCGGCTCAAATGTAGCAACTGATTTTTTAAACATTACGCCAAAAGTTCTTTGCTGCGGCGAACGCGGACTGCTTGGCTTGGCGTTTCATCCGCAGTTTGCTTCAAACGGTTATTTTTTCGTGAATTATACGCGAATTGGCGACGGCGCGACCGTTATTGCGCGTTATAAAACAACCGACAACACAAACGCACTCGGCGATCCGAATTCAGAGAGAATTCTTTTAGTTATTCCGCAACCGTTCCCCAATCACAACGGTGGAATGATTGAATTTGGACCGGACGACAATCTTTATATCGGAATGGGCGACGGCGGCTCGGCAAACGACCCGCAAAATAACGCGCAAAATATCAATAGCTTGCTCGGTAAGTTCCTTCGCATCACGCCCGATGTTTCTGGAAACAATGCAAATCCGGCTTACACCGTTCCGACTGACAATCCTTTTGTCGGCGTCAACGGCGCGGACGAAATTTATGCCGTCGGGATGAGAAATCCGTTTCGATGGTCTTTCGACCGCGGCGGAACTCGTCAGCTCTGGGCTGGAGATGTCGGACAAAATGCAATCGAAGAAGTTGACATTATCAACAAAGGCGGAAATTACGGATGGCGCGTTTACGAAGGAACGCAATGCACGAATCTTGACCCGGCGCTTTGTAATCCGAACAATTTTACGCCACCGATTTTCCAATACGGTCATACTTTGGGACGCTGCTCGGTTACGGGCGGTTACGTTTATCGCGGCACGCAGAGAGCCTTGCTGGACGGCGCGTACACTTATGCCGATTACTGCACGGGCGAGATTTGGATGTGGTATAACAATCAGCAAATTCTATTGCAAGACACAACACGTAACGTCTCTTCTTTCGGCGAAGATGAAGACGGCGAGTTGTATGTCGTCGGGCTTGGCGGAACGGTTGATAAAATCGTCCGCGCGAAAGCCAATGCTGATTTTGACGGCGATGCCAAAACTGATTTTAGCGTTTTTCGCTTATTAACCGGCACTTGGTATATTTTGAACAGTTCCAACAATGCGGTGCGCGGGCAGCAATTCGGTCAAAACGACGACATTCCGACGCCTGAAGATTTCGACGGCGACAACATCACGGACATCGCTGTCTTTCGCCCGTCAAACGGAACTTGGTACTACATCAACAGCAGTGATAATACTTTTCGCAGTATTCAGTTCGGACAAAACGGCGACCTTCCAACAGCAGGCGACTACGACGGCGACGCAAAAGCCGACATTTCGGTTTTCCGTCAGTCAAACGGCACATGGTATCGTTTGAACAGCAGCAATAATTCGTTTTTTGCTTTTCAGTTCGGCACAACCGGCGATTTTCCGACACCGGGCGATTTTGACGGCGACGGAAAATATGACATTGGCGTTTTCCGCCCGTCGAATGGAACTTGGTATCGAGTTAATAGTGCAAACAGCGCATTGTCCGGCGTGCAGTTCGGCGCAAGCAGTGACGTTCCAGCACAAGGTGATTTTGACGGCGACGGCAGAATTGACCAATCCGTTTATCGCCCGAACTCGGGGATTTGGTATATTTTGCGAAGTACAAACGGCGCTGTTCAGTCGAACCTATTCGGCGCGGTGAACGACTTTCCGGCGGTCGGCGATTATGACGGTGACGGACGTGAAGACATCGCTGTTTTTCGACCGGAAAACGGAACTTGGTACGCTTTGCAAAGTTCAAACAATACGGTAAAAGCCGCGCAATTTGGCGCTAGCGGAGATTTGCCCGCACCGACTTACGACAAACCGTAAGATTTTGAAGCGGTATAAAAATAATAATAAGGATGAAGCGATAAAAATTTCTTCATCCTATTTTTATGTTTAAAACATCAAAGCATTTGATAAAATTTCTCTTGAGGAAAAATCAAAATGATCTTGCCTAAAAATTTTGTTCGCGCTCTTCCGATATTTGCTTTAATTTTTACACTTGCTTGCCAAACAAATTTTCAATCAATCTGACGAAAAGTTACGACCCGGCTTATGTTGTAATCTCTTATCCGAACGGCGATGTGCCGATTGAAAAAGGCGTTTGCACCGATGTTGTCATTCGCGCGTTTAGAAATGCGGGTGTTGATTTACAAAAGGCGGTTCACGATGATATGGCGAAAAACTTTTCCGTTTATCCGAAAAAATGGGGCTTGAAATCGCCCGATACAAATATTGATCATCGCCGAGTTCCGAATCTGCAAACATTTTTTGCTCGCAAAGGAAAATCTCTGCTCGTTACGGACAAGGCAGAAGATTACAGACCGGGTGACGTTGTTTCGTGGGATTTGGACGGTAAAGGAGTGACGCACATCGGAATTGTTTCAAATATTTGGAATGAATCAACCGAAACGTATTCGATAATTCACAATATTGGGGGCGGAACGCAGAAGGAAGATTGTTTATTCAATTGGAAAGTTACGGGGCATTACCGGTATTTTTAACGCTCGATTTCAGTAAACTGTTCAACGCGCTTTCAGATAGGAAATGTGTTTGTTTTTACTTTTCGCCGAGAGCTTCGATAATCTTTGGCACGAGTTCTTCACACCAAGCTCTTTCCAAATTAGTCATCAGCACAACCGCAAATTTTTGTTTCGGCATCAGAAAAAGATACGTTCTCGTTCCCACCTGGCTGCCGTCGTTAAAAACGCGTAATGAATTGTTCTGGTCGTTGATTAAAAATCCCATCGCGTAGCCTTGTTCTTTTCCGTCGCGCGTTTTTGGCTTCGTCCACATTTGGGTGAGTGTTTCCGCCTTGACGAGTTGGTTTGTATTAATGGCGGCGGCAAATCTTGCCAAATCTTCCACCGTTGTCACCAAGCCGCCGCCGGGAATCTTAATACTCGTGTCGTGAAGCGGCGCGTTCTGAATTTCTCCGTTTTGAGTTTTTCGATAACCGTGAGCGCGATTCGGAATAACCGCATAAACGTCATCAACAAAAGTGCGCGTCATTCCGGCGGGTTTTAATACGTTTTCGCGCAGGTATTCAATGTATGACATTCCCGAAGCGCTCTCAATCGCGCAACCTAAAAGCGTGTAACCGGGCGTTGAATACGCGTATTTTGTTTCCGGTTCGACAACTAGCGGGTCGCCCGCGAATGAGCCGACGGCTTCGTTGATGCTGTTGTAATGCTTGGTTGAGAAAACCTCGTCTGGTTTGTTGTGGCGAACGCCGGATTGATGAACGAGAAGTTGTCGAACGGTTATTGAAAATTGTTTGTCCGGCGCGTCTTTTAAGACTTGCTTTTCCGGGTAGGCGGCGCAGTATTTATTGATGGGAGCGTTTAAATCAATTTTTCCGCGTTCGACTAATTGCATCACGGCGATTGCGGTTATTGATTTCGCAATCGAAGCGAGACGATAAGCCGTATCGGCTTTCGCCGGAACGCCGTTTTCCACGTCAGCCAGCCCGTAGCCTTTCGAGAAACTCATTTTATTGTCGGCTACAATTGCAATCGAAAGTGCCGGAGCTTTGTGTTGCGCCATCCAAGCCTTAATTGCCGTTTCAATTTTTTCGACCTTAGCAGCTGGCAATTTTTGAGCGCTTTCAACAGGTTGTTTTTGCTCTTTGCTTTGGGCTAAACACAAATTTGTTATAGTCAAGCAGAGCAAAATAACGATAAATTTTTTCTTCATAATTTAAGTTTCTCAGAATGATGAAAAGCACGTCGCGGAGGCAGATTATTTACGGAATAAGTTATAAATTAATTTACCGAGTTATTCAACAGAAATTTAGAATATTTAATGTAAACATCTGTTATTTACAGATCACGTTTAGTTAGAGATTATTTGGTTCTTCTAACTCTTATCTACTGATTTTCCTGTAATTCGACACTGAGTTTTTTACCGCAGCAAAATGCGCTAATGAGTTCGACAAAGCGTTCGGGATTTTCTTCGGGCGGAACGTGTCCGCAATTTTTCAGCACAACCAAGCGCGAGTCTGGAATTGAATCGTAAAGTTTTTCACCGTTGTGCAAAGGAACGACTTTGTCTTCTTCGCCCCAGATTAAAAGCGTCGGCTGTTTTATTAAATGCGCGTCTTTTTCGATTCGGTTGGCGTCCCATTTTCGCGCCGACGTCAAAACCGAATGATGAGCGTCTTTTGCTCGCAGCGGGCGACCAACTGCTTCGATGCGTTCTTTGGTAATCAAATGATGATTGGCAGGCGCGATTGTATGACGCATTCGATAGCGCAGAAATCTTTTTGAATCAAGCAAAAACGGTGTGACCGTTTCGCCGACGCCGCGCAGCGAAGCTAGTTTCAAAAGTCGATTATTTTTTGCTTCGTCGTTGCAAACCGCGCCGACCAACACGAGTTTTTCGACCTTTTCGGGAAAATCAATTGCAATCACGGATGCGACCGCACCGCCGTAAGAACTGCCGACGAAAGTCGCGCTTTCGATGTTTAATTGATTCATCAAATTGACAATCATTTGCGCCTGCGCGTTGATTGAATATTCAAATTTTTTCGGCTTTTCCGAATATCCAAACCCAAGCAAATCAACTGCAACAACGTGAAAATCTTTTTCCGCAAACACCGGCGCAACCGTTTGCCAAACGTATGTCGAAGCCGTGTAGCCGTGAACTAAAAGAAGCGTCGGATTACTTTTATCGCCAAACTCTTGATAATGAACTCGCACACCGTCAACTTCTGCGAAATGCGAGTTTTCACGATGATGAATTGTGTCGGCAACGTCTTCCCACTTTGCTTTACCAGCCCGCATCAGCATTTTCCAAGCAACAAGTGCGCCTATCGTCCCGCCTGCACCTAAAGCTAAATTTTTCTTTTTCATACCCTTCTAATTTTATACCAAAACCACGCGCGGTTGAACAGATTTTTCCCGTTTGTCGTAAAATCCGATTGCGACAAGATTTCCTTTTTCACCTATCATTCTTATCGTTTGATTGTCTTCTATTTTCTGATTTTCAAATTTGAGTTTTATTCCGTTCTGAGTTTTTTTGATTTCCGTTTCGCTCAAAACAATTTTCGGCAGATGAGAAACGGCTTCGTTCATCGAGATAAAAACTTCGTCGAATTTTTCTGCGGCAGCAATTGTTTCCAATTCTTCCAAAGTTATCGCTTTTGATAAATCAAAATTTCCTGCCCGCGTGCGTCTTAGTTCAGCCAAGTGCGCTCCAATACCTAATTTTTTTCCAACATCTTCAGCTAAAGTGCGAATATAAGTTCCGGCAGAACATAAAATTCTAAGTCCAAAGTCCAAAGTCCAAAGTCCAAAGTCGTCTGTTTGTGAGTCTTCGGTTTTCAAATTTTGGTCTTTTGAAGCTAGATTTTCTTCTTTTCTTAATTCGTCTTTCTCTATAGCTTTGCGTCTTGACGATTCAATTGGTTCTAATTCATAAATCGTAACTTTCTGAGATTTTCGTTCAATTTCAATTCCCTTTCGCGCCAATTCGTAAAGTTTTTTGCCTGCAACTTTTTTTGCTGAAAACATTGGCGGCGTTTGTTCAATCTCGCCGCGAAAACCTGTTAAAACATTTTCAAATTCATCAATCGTAATGGGCTTTGGGCTTTGGACTTTGGACTTTGGACTGCCCGTAAAATCTCCGGTATCTGTTTCAAAACCGAATCTAACAATCGCTTCATATTCTTTCGCGTCTTTATCCAAAAATTGCGCCAGCCGTGTTGCTTTGCCAATTAAAATCACCATCACGCCGGTTGCAAACGGGTCGAGCGTTCCTGTGTGTCCGATGCGTTTTGTTTTTAATATCTTACGACAACGCGCAACAACGTCATGCGAAGTTATTCCGGCGGGTTTATCTATAATTAAAATACCGTCCATTGATTTTGGATTTTGGATTTTGGATTTTGGATTTGCAAGTCGAGAAAGTTAAAATTTCCTTTGGCAGCTTCGCGGCGTGTAATAATTACTTTCTGCTCATCGCTCGCTGCTCACCAAACAAATGTGGAAAAAATGGAAAGAAATAAAGGACGATAGCGAACGCATTATTAAAGATGTTGAAAAATCACGCACGCGCACCTTTGACCGCGCGGTGAATCTTCTCACTTACAAATCGCGTTCGATAAAAGAATTGCGCGAAAGGCTTCTGGAAAAGGATTGGACAAACGAAGCGATTGTCACGGAAACAATTGAGAAGCTCGAAAAATACGGGTATTTAAATGACGCGCAGTTTGCCAAAGATTTTGCTTCGTCAAAACTTCGCCAAAAACCGATTGGCAAGAGAGTTTTAAAGCAAAAACTCGCGCAGCGAAAACTCGGCAAAGAAACCGTCGAAGAAGCGGTAGAAAAAGCCTTTGAAGAAACGCCCGAAGCGGAAATTATCGAAAGAGCAATCGAAAAGCGCTTACGCATCAAAGGCAAACCCGAAACGCGCGAAGACACGAAAAAGTTTTACGATTTTCTCTTGCGACAAGGTTTTTCTTACGATTTAGTGCGCGAACGTATGCGCGAGATTGCTAAAGGCGAACTGGAACAAGATGGACAGGATTAACACGATGAAAACTTTAGAATATAGAAGTTTAAAAATTAGATTATTAATTTAGCCACTTAAAATTATCCTGTATAGCTTGTCTATCCTGTTTGAATTTCTTAAAAATTAAGAAAATACTTCCTTTTACTCATTTTCCGATTCTTGCTTTCGGAAAGCGAAAAATTTCGCTAACATTAAAAGCCGAAATAAATTTTGGAAAGATTCTAGAAAATGAAAGAACGGCTTGCTCTAATTTCAGTCATAATTTTTGCGCTTTTTTGTTTTGCGTATCGGCAACCGACGGAAAGCAAAAAGTTAAATTCGCCGAAAAAGCAGACAGAAACACTTTCCGAAATCAAACCGCGCTCGGCGCAAGCTGTTGCGTTCGGCGTTTCCAAAAAGGTTGGCAATTTCGCGCCCGCTTCGCCCGAAACGGGCAAAACCTCAAAAAAAAGCGCGGAAGAACAAGCTCGCGCCGTTCCGAACAAAGAGCCTTTCCGCAAGCAAAAGGAAAACGCCATTCATGATTCGGATTCGGCAATCACAGAATTTTCCGCTGTCCCGATGCCCACGCCTTTACTTTCCTTTGACGGTTTATCAAACGGCGATAACGCTGCCGCTTATGGTTCTCGTGTCATTCCGCCCGACCCGAACGGCGATATCGGATTGAATCATTACGTGCAGGCAGTCAATATTCTAACCCGTGTGTTCGATAAAAGCGGCAACGCGCTGACACCGCCTTTTAAGTTGAGCAGTATTTTTTCCGTGCTCGGAACGCCTTGTTCTCAGCGTAATGACGGCGACCCGATTGTGCTTTACGATGCGCTTGCCGACCGTTGGATGCTGAGCCAATTCTGCAACAATTTTCCGCCGTTTCGACAACTCGTTGCCGTTTCGCAAACGGACGACCCGACGGGTAGTTATTACGTTTACGAGTTTGTGATGCCGAATGTGAAATTCAACGATTATCCGAAAGTCGGCGTTTGGACAGACGGTTACTATATGTCCACCGATGAATTTCTCGGCAGCGATTATGCGGGAACGGGCGTTTTTGCTTTTGATAAAAAGAAAATGCTGGCTGGCGACCGAACGGCAAGCTATATTTATTTTGATTTGGCAACACCTTCGACAATTCGGATTGGCGGACTTCTTCCGTCGGATTTTGACGGGCTGAATGCACCACCAGAAAATGCTCCGAATACTTTTGTCAGTTACATGGCAACCGAATACGGCGACGCGCAGGACGCGCTTCGTTTGTTCGATTTTCACGTCGATTTTGTGAATCCGCAATATTCCACTTTTACCGAAAGAGCCGAAAGCCCTTTGCCGGTTGCGCCTTTTGACCCGACGAGCCCGGAAGGTCGAAGCGACGTTTTAGAGCCGCCGCCGGGCGAACCGCTCGATTCGCAGTCAGACCGTTTGATGTTTCGCGCCGCATACCGAAATCTCGGAACGCACGAATCTTTGGTCATTAATCAAACCGTGCGTGTTTCGCCAGTTAATCAAACTTATCGCGGCGGAGTTCGGGTTTATGAATTAAGAAAATCGGTGGGAAATTTTGCCGTTCACGAACAGACAACGATTGGAACAATCGACGCAAGCCGTTGGCTGGGCAGCGCGGCGCAGGATTATCAAGGCAACACAGCAGTCGAATACAGTTATTCGAGCGAGCAGAAAAAACCTTCCATTTTGTATTCGGGAAAATTGGCAAATGAGCCGAGCGGAACATTTCGCGCAGAAGAAACTTTAATTGCCGGAACGGGCGTGCAAACAGGTTTCGGCTCGCGTTGGGGTGATTACAGTTCGATAAACGTTGACCCGAAAGACGATTGCACGTTTTGGTTGACAAACGAATATTACACCGCCGAAAGCCAGGCGGAAAATCAGAACGGCTGGCTGACGCGTATTGGGACATTTAAATTTAACGAATGCACGAATGCGCCGCGAGCGACAATAACCGGCGCGGTTATAAATGCCGCAAACGGTCAACCGATTACGAATGCAACTGTTACGGCAAACATCGTTTATATCCGAAATACAAACGCAAGCGGAAATTACGGCAACTTAACTCTTGTTCCGAACACTTATACTTTGACTGCTTCGGCAAACGGTTTTCGCCCACAAACCGTCAACGTAACAATTGTTGACGGTCAAATCTTGATACAAAATTTCGCGCTTGAGCCGACAGCGGTTTTGAGCGAAACCAGTTATCAAATTACGGCTGAAAGCTGTTCGTTAAATAACGCGATTGACCCTTCAGAAACCATTACGGTAAACATTACGCTTCGCAATACGGGCGCGATAAACACGAATAATTTAATCGCAACCTTGCTTGCCACAGGCGGCGTTATGAATCCGTCCGAAGCCCAAAATTACGGCGCGGTGAATGTAAATGGCGAAAGCGTCGCACGTTCGTTTACATTTACCGCGCCATCGAATATAAGATGCGGCGATGTTATAACTTTGACTTTGCAATTGCAGGACGGTGCGGATAATCTCGGCACAGTTACGATAAATTTGAATACAGGTGCGGCGCGAACTGCTTTACTGGAAAATTTTGATTCGGTTACTGCGCCGAATCTGCCAAACGGCTGGACGACTTCCGCAACCGGCACACAGGAAATTTGGAAAACATCAAACATTATCTTTCAATCGCCGCCGAATTCAGCGTTTTCTCCTACTTCAAATCAAGTCGGTGTAAATGAACTCGTCACGCCTGTTTTTCAAATAAATTCGCCGAATGCGGAACTGACTTTTCGCAACCGCTATGACCTTGAAACCACATTTCTGCGAAACCAGCTTTATGACGGCGCGGTTTTGGAAATAAAAATCGGCAACAGCGAATTTCAAGATATTCTCGCGGCAGGTGGTGCGTTTATTTCAGGCAGTTACGACGGTGTTTTGAGC
>MWVV01000546.1_pt1 | contig 13789 bp, 6 predicted proteins | sample 1047281 | NCBI WGS metagenome assembly MWVV01 (sample SAMN06349986, study PRJNA376086) | soil metagenome | isolation source: PT-2 sample Antarctic (ecotone) soil | place: Antarctica | collected 2015-01-13 | reverse complement strand
GCAAATCAAAACAGGTCTGGGATTACCTATGGTCCGTAACGCGCGGCGCCGTCCAGCCAACCCGTCTGACGCGAAAATCAAGAAAGGAAATCAAGGACGGTTCGGGCATCGGTTCACTGGTAACCGTCGACGCCGCAATCGAGCATCTCGTTAGGGTCGGATTATTAAAAGTTTCGCACTCGGCTGGTTCCCCATTTGGGAACGAATATGAAGTCTTCACACCAAATGAAATTGGCGGCACAACCTATACTACCTATACTAGTACTACTAGTAGTAGACCTGTACAGAAACTAGATGTACTAGTACTACCACTTTCTGGTATAGGTAGTATAGGTTATTCTGTTGAAAACAAAGGTACTTACGAGAACCCTAATACTTCTTTAAAGACAAATACAAAGAATGATGATGAGTCGCTCGCCGATTTGACCCGCGTTTTGAAAAAATCCAGCGAGCGAATTTCCGGCAAAATTTCGTCGAAAGCCGAAAGGGAAAATTGGCGCGAACTTGCTGAGCTTCTGGCAGCGGAATTGGAGACTGCCGCCGCACGCACAAACGGCGTTTCAAATGTTCCGGCATTTTTGACCGAACACCTGCGTCGTCGTCTGTCGAGTAAACCCGACAATCAAGCCGCAACCAAAACTTCAAAGGCAACCGACGTCAGCAAATCTCTCCAAGTTGGCGAGCGGCTGGATGGCGATGACATCGAGCGTCAGCAGTTTGTACCCGAAGCATTGAGCGGAGAAGGCAGGCAAGCAGTTCTGGAAACTATGCGCGGCTATATCGGCAGAGGCGAGAGAGAATTTATGATGAGCATGCAGGAAGTTTATACGGCGGAGGACTGGAATTGGCTGCTGGAAAACTTGCCGGAGGAAAAATCAAACCAAGCGGAAAAACCGAAAGGACAGCAGGCAGGGCAGAAAAAATCAAGCGACTGAGCAGAGAGCATCGCCAGTGTCCGGTCATCCAGAAAAAAGCCGCAACTTCAGAAAAACAATAATTCAAATAAACGGGTTTTAAGCGGTTTTTATTTGAAAAACGACTTAAGGTATGTCTCAGGGTACTAAAAGGGCTTTAAGACCCCATTCTGGGCAAAATAAGGGCACATGAGCAGCACTGCCCACCTCTAAAAAACACAGTAAACAAACATTTCGATAATTTTCTTAGAATTTTGGATGGCGATTCGAAGGAGCGGTATTCGAGTATTTGAGTTAAAAAATTAAAGCTTTATTTAAATTGCAAAGATTATGCCAAAGGCAAAATTTGTTTGAAAGATTTTTCAGAACGGAGCTTAAGAAAAAAAATGAAAAGAGGCTTGGAATCTGCCTCTTTTCTTTTAATTACCAAATAATTACCAAAATAAGTGGTTGGTAACACCATTCCAACCTGTATTTGTAACCACGCTTCAAGATTGATTATGTTCCAAAATGTTATTTTACATTAATTTTACACCGGATAGCAAACAGCAAAGCATATATTTTATAAAAATGGTCCTTTCTCGCCTTCGATGAAAACTTTCCGGGCGGTTAATTACCAGCGCTCAGATGTAACTACTCAACAGCAATCTGGAACAGCGCCGGAGATTAAAATTCACCGACAACGTCGATACGGAAAACGGTACTCGAGCCGTTTAACAAAACACCCGCGAAATCACCGAACGTAAACGACACCCGGCAGCATTAAATCATCAAATTTCACCCTTTAACAGGCAACCGCTTTTCAAACCGGAAGTATTGAGTTTAGTAAATTTATAGGCACTCTGCGGCAGCGTTTCAAAAAAGAAAGGGAGCGTGAATGCTCACGCTCCCTTTCGGTTAGATTAAATCAGCTTTTCGCTGACTAATGTGTTAAGCCTTACGGCATCGGAACCGGCGTGTCAGTCGCATCACCGAACTTGATGATCATCAGAGCCGAGCCTGACGAGCTAAGCGGCGATCCTGACTTGGTAGCATACCAGTAACCGGTGCTGGCACGATAAACACCGAAGTCGGTTTTACCGTCGCCATCGTAATCGGCTGGAACCGGACTGTCCGTATCCAAACCAAACTGGTTGACTAACAATCCGACCTTGCTGCCCATTACATACCAGGTACTCGTACCGGTAGCTTTATCGCTGCGATAAACAGCTTGGTCAGCACGACCGTCACCATCGTAATCGGCAACTACAGGTTTGTCTGTAGCGTTACCGAACTGGATAGCTCCGAAGCCTTTTGTGCTTTGCAGCATATACCAAACACCATTCGATGGTCGATAAACCGCATAGTCGGCTTTTCCGTCGCCGTCATAGTCGGCAGCGACAGGAATGTCGTTTCCGCTACCAAACGGGACATAATTGACAGCGTTGGTCGCCAGGCTCAAAGTAATCCACATGCCACTCGACGGACGATAAACAGCTAGTTCTGCTTTACCGTCACGGTCAAAGTCAGCCGGTGTTGCAATGTCGCCCGCTGCTCCGAATTGAACTGCAGCAAAGCCGGCAGTGCTTCGGTTCAAGTACCAGGTCGAATTCGACGGACGATAAACGGCGATGTCGGATTTCCCGTCACCGTCATAATCAGCCGCTACGAGTTTGTCGCCTGCCTGACCGAACTGAACGCCTCTAAAGCCAGTCGAGGAGTTCTGTATATACCAGGCGCCGTTCGACGGACGGAACACCGAGACATCTGCCTTCATGTCGCCGTCAAAGTCAAAGCGTGTGCTTGCAACTGGTGTAACAAATGTCGGTGTCGCCGTGTTGACGAATGTTACTTCAACGATATTGCCTACGTTAGCACTACCGGCAGTAAAGATAGGCGTCGTTATTGTTCCGGTGCCTAAGTTGACTGTCGTGCCAGTGCTGACGCCGGTCGTCGACGTGATGCCTGTGGTTGTAATACCGGTAACACCCGTTTCCGTGATCGTTACGTTCGAGCCGATGTTAAACGAACCGAATCCACCGGCTACTGTGCCTTGGAATGGACCGCCGACCTGTGTACAGAAACCGCCCTGACTGGCAGGACCCGCCTGTACGGTTACCGATGTGCTGTTTGTTGCCAGGATACCGCCCAGTGTATCATTTGTTACGGTGAACGTGAACGGAGTTCCGACGGCTACGCTTGCGCCTGCAATTTTACAGATTTTCAGCGCTGCCGGTGCGAAACCGAAGTTTGTGAATGTCGCCACCACTACTTCCGTTCGTGCCGTAACCGTCACTCCCTGCGTAGTTCCGGTAACATTAACGCCTTGTGCACCAGTAGTTAGTGCCGCATTTAGTTGTGCCGCGGTACCAAATCCTGTTGTTCCACCGAACTGAGCAACAATAGCGTTGACTTGCGCGGTTGTAAGAGTACCGGTAGTTATTAGCGCAGTTATTTGTGCCCCAGTAAGAGCACCAAATGCTGTTGATCCAGCGAACTGAGTAGCAATGAGGTCGCGTTGCGCTATTGTAAGATTACCGGCATTTATTACCGCAGTTATTTGTGCCGCAGTTTGACCACCAAATGCTGTATTTCCAGCGAAGAAATTAGCAATGGCGGTTACTTGCGCGGTTGTAAGATTACGGGCATTTATTATCGCAGCTATTTGTGCCGCAGTTTGACCACCAAATGCTGGTGTTCCAACGGAACCACTAACAATGGCGGAGATTTGCGCGGCTGTAAGAGTATTACCAAAACCTAGTGCCGCAATTATTTGTGCGTTAGTACCAAATCCTGTTGTTCCACCGAAAGCGTTAGCAATGGCGGTGATTTGCGCGGCTGTAAGATTACTACCGGTTCCTCCATTAACGCCGTTCGTGGCGAACGTAGTAGTTGCAGCAGTGCCAAAAGCGGCTGTCACATCAATTCGACCTAAGCGGATACCCGCTAGTAGCTGTGCAGCAGTCAATACTTCATTGATGTTTACAGCTGATCCACTCGCGAATCTGTTTTGCGAGAATACGCAGAACGGACTGCCGACCGGACCTGCCTGTACTTGTACCAATTCTGTTACAGTACCAGTTGCAAAACCATTACCACCAGTGCCTGTTCCAGTTCCAGCAACTCCGACAGCACCCTGAGCAACAGTAATAGCATTACCGGTTAATGGGTTGACCGGCGTACCGGTAACCAGGAAGTTGAATACGTCTCCCTGTTGAACACCCGGTCCGGCTACTTTACAGATTTTTATCTGACCCGGTACGGTACGGTTTGTAACCGTAACAAGAGTCTGATTCGCTGTCGTTGCCTGATTGTTGATGTTTACACTGAAGATTCCTCCGCCGGCGAAGCCGCCAGTGGTGATAACCTGCGGAGTACCGACGATGGCGCCTCCGTTACCTGCTGCCGTGGCATTAACAAATATAAAGCCCGGTTGCGGTAACTCGGCGATTAACAGCGTCGATACGGTTCCGCCAGCTGTGTTAGCCGGTAATGTGATCGAAAGCGGTCCGGTACATCCCGGACGAGCAATCGTGCCGAGCGGTGCCTGGAATACTACATTATCTCCGTTGGCATCGAGGACTCCGTCAATGATGAAACTGAAAATTGTACCTTGTGAGCCGCCTGGACCGGTCGAATTAGCATCGACATCGCCGGCAGCAGCTACTTTACAAATTTCTATTATGCCTGTGATGGCAGCTTGGTTAACTACGGTGATTTGTGTTTCACCCGCGACTGTAGCAGCGGCGCCGACGTTGACGACTGCTGAGCCTGCCGGAAAATTCGTGCTTGTTATAACGTTCGGTGACTGTGTGCCGCCGGTAACGCTGGTGATTACGAAACCACCCGTTCGTTGAACTCCGCCCGCTGTATTAGTAGTTGTACCCAATTCGGTAACGGTAAGCGGTCCCGATGGCACCGAAAAAGGAGCCGAACACGAAAGCGGTCCGCCCAACGCGCCGGCGACAACCTGAACGGTTCGTCCGCCAGCCGTGAACGAGAAGACTCTGCCGATCAGAGCGGTCGTTCCGGTTGCTGTAGTCGTTGTAGCCTGTCGCGCCGGATCAGTAGCAGGATCGACAGCTTTACAAATTTCCAGGAAACCCGTCAGCTGAACAACTTCAGCCGTGTTTAACGAAACCGTACCGTTTACCGATACTGCTCGACCGGTTACTTTTGCACTGTTTACCGTTACATTGTTGCCGGCAAAAATGCTTCCGTTAAAGTCTGTGCCTTCAGATACGGTTGCCGTATCTTCAACGACGAAGAAAACGTTTGCCGCATATGCTCCGTTAGCAAGCACGACGCGCGAACCTTTTCCTGTACTGAGTGCGCTCGATACTTTGAAAACAAAGATTGAATTCGGGTCATTGTTAGCATCCAGAACCATATCGCCGTCGAGTCTGGCTGAAGCTAATGAATAAACGCCTGCCTTGAAAGTTTTGCCCGACAGATTCGAGTCGGCAACTAACGTGGCTGGCAGATTTCTTAAGATAGAAAACGAGCTGGACAAATCCATCTGGGCTTGATTCACATCAAAACCCTCTTCGCGTCGAAGCATACTACCTTGTACGTTTCCGCGATTGAGTCCTTTTACGTTAGCCGCTTCGAGGGCGGCAACGTTACCCGTAATTCTGGAGCTTCCGTTGTCGGAAATGCCTTTGTTGGCAAAAACCGCAATATCGGATCCAGTTCTAAAGTCCAGGGCGCGACCAAGCATTTCAACTGTTGCTTGTCTGCCGCGTGACACAGTTACATCGCCATTAGCGGAAACCGTGCCGGTCGTGTTAAAAAACACGCTCATGGCAGCCACCGCGACAAGCGCGAAGAGTGTCATGAAATATAAAGTTTTTCTCATTTTGGTATTCCTTCCTTATTTCGTTCTGTTTATTTGGTAAATTCACTTGTGTACTGCAATAAACCAGCAGCAATCGTGAAATTTGTTGTCCTATGTAAGAAGTTACACGGTTGTGTGTAAACCGTAGCTAACTAATTTCGATTGGATAGTGGCTCAATCAAGTAAAACGAGCCAGTGACTTATTGTAACACCTTAACAGAGCAATACGGAAATACGAACAAACATATTTCCTGCATTATATTGCTATATTAGAGAAGTTTTACTTAGTATTGCCCTTTTGTCAAGTTTTTTTTTGAAGTAAAGCCTAATAATTAACTTTAGCTTTTAATTAAGAATTATTTTCGAGATACCGGTCGTGTTCCGATTCTGATGCAAAAACCGAAATATCATCCGGGGATTACGTTATTTCAGCAATCTAATAACCGAAGTTCTGCCGATTTTTAGTTGTCTGGCAATCTCAGAGTTATTAAATCCTTTCGCTTTAAGTTTTTTTATTTCTTCCTGTTTGTTCAACGCCGTCGGCGGTCTGCCGTGATTTTTACCATTGTCTCTCGAATGAGCTATTCCAGCCTTTACTCGTTCGCGCAAAATATCTCTTTCAAATTCGGCAAATACCGCCAGCATTCCAGCCATCGCTCGTCCCGCCGGTGTTGTCAAATCAAGCGCTTCGGTCAGGGAAACAAAACCGACTCCGAGGTCGGCGAGTTCACCAAGCGTGCCGATTAAATCTGACACGGAACGCCCCCATCGGTCGAGTCGCCAGACAACAATCACATCAACCTTTCGCTGTCTGGCAAGTTTTAATATTTTTTCCCGCTGCGGACTGATTTTCGCCCCGCTTCCGGTTTCTCCGCTTTCGTGTAGAATCTGCCAGCCGCGTTTTTCGGCATACTCGCGCATTTGTTCGAGCTGCATCGGCAGCGTTTGCTGATCGTGAGTAGAAACGCGCGCGTAAAGAGCGACATTTATCGTTGTAATTTTTCGCGCGGCTGATTTTTGTGAATCGGTTTTTAAAATCTTGATTTTCGACAAAGTAGGTTTTGATAATTTCGATTTCGGTATTCTGAAGCGAGTAAATAAGGGTGTCCAAAAACCTTCTGAAAGTCGAAGATGTTCAACCCAGATTTTTGCTATGTTCGAAAAAGTATAAAACAGTGTGTCCGATAATACTAGTTTTCGAACAGATTTTTTGTTTGAAAACTAAGATTTTAGGATATTCCCAAAAGTTAAGTTAAATACTATAATCCCCTGCGATAATTCATTGAAATTTTAATGAAAACGTGATAATTTCTTCAATTATGGCACTTGAATCAGTATTTTCAATTTCACCGAACCCGAGATTTTTCTACATTACGCCAAACATCCAAGCCGCGATCGCCAAAACCAATTATATTATTCGATCCAAACAGGGATTAACGACGATAATCGGTGATGTCGGTTTGGGCAAAACTTCCCTTTTACGGCTTCTCTACAATGAATACGACGATAACCCGAATGTGACGGCGGCGTTTATTGTCAACCCGAAACAAACGAGCGAGACGGCGTTTCTCAAAGCCGTCTGTACCGAGTTTGGTGTTACAACACGGCGGAGCCAGCGCGAAACCGAATACGAGCTTCGCAATTTTCTTTACGAGCAAGCCGCCGCCGGAAAAACAGTCGTCCTTTTCATAGACGAAGCGCAACAGCTTCGCGGTCCGATGTTCGAGCAGATTCGCCAAATTCTTAACTACGAAACGGACGACCTCAAACTTCTGAATATTGTAATGGCTGGACAAATTGAACTGCGTTATAAACTTGCCGATAAGTCAAAACGCGCGCTTGTTTCCCGGATTGCCGTAACAAGCAATCTAGATGCTTTAACTTTGGAGGATACTCTCGGGATGATTAATTTTCGATGCCACGTTGCCAATGTCGAGAATCCTTTTGAAGATGATGCGATCAGAGCCATTTACGCTTATTCAAGAGGAATTCCCCGCGAAGCTATAAAATTGTGCGCGATGTCAGTTCAATACGCAATTTTGAATGAATTAAAAACGATTCCGAAAGAAATAGTCGATTTGGCTCAGAGGGATATGGCGCATCCGTCGGAATTGGTTGAGAAGGAAATCGAACAGAACGGCACAATGAAACAGTCGAGGAGATTGAAAAATGAGCAACGCGCCGAAGTTTAAAACCTTCCGGGATTTACGGAGTTTGTCGGTTAGTCCAGTAAAACAGGCGGAAAGCCGTAATAACAACACGGGTACCGACGGAACTGACGAGAAAAATACGCAAGCGAAATTATCGCCTGTCAGAGATTTTCAGAAAGTTCCAAACTCTGTTTCACGCAGCCTGGATATGTTTCGCGGCAAATCAAAACAGGTCTGGGATTACCTATGGTCCGTAACGCGCGGCGCCGTCCAGCCAACCCGTCTGACGCGAAAATCAAGAAAGGAAATCAAGGACGGTTCGGGCATCGGTTCACTGGTAACCGTCGACGCCGCAATCGAGCATCTCGTTAGGGTCGGATTATTAAAAGTTTCGCACTCGGCTGGTTCCCCATTTGGGAACGAATATGAAGTCTTCACACCAAATGAAATTGGCGGCACAACCTATACTACCTATACTAGTACTACTAGTAGTAGACCTGTACAGAAACTAGATGTACTAGTACTACCACTTTCTGGTATAGGTAGTATAGGTTATTCTGTTGAAAACAAAGGTACTTACGAGAACCCTAATACTTCTTTAAAGACAAATACAAAGAATGATGATGAGTCGCTCGCCGATTTGACCCGCGTTTTGAAAAAATCCAGCGAGCGAATTTCCGGCAAAATTTCGTCGAAAGCCGAAAGGGAAAATTGGCGCGAACTTGCTGAGCTTCTGGCAGCGGAATTGGAGACTGCCGCCGCACGCACAAACGGCGTTTCAAATGTTCCGGCATTTTTGACCGAACACCTGCGTCGTCGTCTGTCGAGTAAACCCGACAATCAAGCCGCAACCAAAACTTCAAAGGCAACCGACGTCAGCAAATCTCTCCAAGTTGGCGAGCGGCTGGATGGCGATGACATCGAGCGTCAGCAGTTTGTACCCGAAGCATTGAGCGGAGAAGGCAGGCAAGCAGTTCTGGAAACTATGCGCGGCTATATCGGCAGAGGCGAGAGAGAATTTATGATGAGCATGCAGGAAGTTTATACGGCGGAGGACTGGAATTGGCTGCTGGAAAACTTGCCGGAGGAAAAATCAAACCAGGCGGAAAAACCGAAAGAACAGCAGGCAGGGCAGAGAAAATCAAGCAACTGACCGGAGAGTATTGCCGGAGTCTGGTCATTCAGAAAAAAGCCGCAACTTCAGAAAAACAATAATTCAAATAAACAGGTTTTAAGCGGTTTTTATTTGAAAAACGATGGGTAATATCTCAGGGTACTAAAAGGGCTTTGAGACCCCATTCCGGGCAAAACAAAGGTATATGAGCGGTACTGCCCACCTCTAAAAAGACAGTAAACAAACATTTCGATAATTTTCTTAGAATTTTGGATGGAGATTCGAAGGAGCAGTATTTGAGTATTTGAGTTAAAAAATTAAAACTTTATATTTAAATTGCAAAGATTATGCCAAAGGCAAGGTTTGTTTGAAAGATTTTTCAGGACGGAACTTAAGAAAAAAAATGAAAAGAGGCTTGGAATCTGCCTCTTTTCTTTTAATTACCAAATAATTACCAAAATAAGTGGTTGGTAACACCATTCCAACCTGTATTTGTAACCACGCGTCAAGATTGATTATGTTCCAAAATGTTATTTTATAGTAATTTTATGTCAGATAGCAAACCCTAAAGCATATGTTTTTATAAAAACGGTTCTTTCTCGCCTTCAATAAAACCTCTGCGGAGCGGTCGGTTATGAGTGCGCAATTGACTAAGAGCAGCTTCGTCGCTTTTTCCCTCAACAAACAATTCACCGACAACGTCGAATAAAGAAGACGGTAATCGAGTTGTTCAACACAACACCTTCAATATCACCAAACATAAAGAACACCCGGCATCATTAAACCGTCAAATTTCACTCTTTAACAGCCAGGTGCTTTTCAAACCGGAAGTGTTTAGTTTAATAAAGTTACAACACTCTGCGGCAACGTTTTAAAAAAGAAAGGGAGCGTGAATGCTCACGCTCCCTTTCGGTTAGATTAAATCAGCTTCTCGCTGACTAATGTGTTAAGCCTTACGGCATCGGAACCGGCGTGTCAGTCGCATTACCAAACTGAATGATCATCAGAGCTGAGCCTGACGAGTTAAGCGGCGATCCTGATTTCGTGGCATACCAGGTACCAGTGCTGGCACGATAAACACCGAAGTCGGTTTTACCGTCACCATCGTAATCGGCTGGAACCGGACTGTCCGTATCCAAACCAAACTGGTTGACTAACAATCCGACCTTGCTGCCCATTACATACCAGGTACCAGTACCGGCACCCGTACGATAAACAGCCTGGTCAGCACGACCGTCACCATCGTAATCGGCAACTACAGGTTTGTCTGTAGCGTTACCGAACTGGATAGCTCCGAAGCCTTTTGTGCTTTGCAGCATATACCAAACACCATTCGATGGTCGATAAACTGCATAGTCGGCTTTTCCGTCGCCGTCATAGTCGGCAGCGACAGGAATGTCGTTTCCGCTACCAAACGGGACATAATTGACAGCGTTGGTCGCCAGGCTCAAAGTAATCCACATGCCACTCGACGGACGATAAACAGCTAGTTCTGCTTTACCGTCACGGTCAAAGTCAGCCGGTGTTGCAATGTCGCCCGCTGCTCCGAATTGAACTGCAGCAAAGCCGGCAGTGCTTCGGTTCAAGTACCAGGTCGAATTCGACGGACGATAAACGGCGATGTCGGATTTCCCGTCACCGTCATAATCAGCCGCTACGAGTTTGTCGCCTGCCTGACCGAACTGAACGCCTCTAAAGCCAGTCGAGGAGTTCTGTATATACCAGGCGCCGTTCGACGGACGGAACACCGAGACATCTGCCTTCATGTCGCCGTCAAAGTCAAAGCGTGTCGGCGCCGGTGTCGTTGTCGTAACCGCGTTGTTGGTGAATGTTACTTCGTTGATATTACCAACAGTAGTAACAGCACCAGTACCCGTACCAACAGTATTGGTAATGGTTATATTCGCCGTTCCGGTGGTCGTATTAGGCGTTGTACCGGTGGTGAACCCGACGTTCGATGTGATACCGCCAGTGGCAACTGCGAAGCCGGCAGTTTGAGTTTCGGTAATCGTTATGTTCGAGCCAACGTCAAACGAGCTGAATCCACCGGCTACCGTGCCTTGGAATCCACCGCCGACGATTGTGCAGAAACCGCCCTGAGAAGCAGGACCCGCCAGCACGGTTACTGTTTGGTTGTTCGCTTGCAATATACCGCCCTGTGTACTACCGGTTACGTTGAACGTGAACGGCGTTCCGACAGCTACGCCGGCGCCTGCAATCTTACAGATTTTCAGCGCTGACGGCTGGAAGTTAAAGTTATTGAATGTTACAACAACAACTTCCGTGCGAGCCGTAACATTGAAAAAAGCTCCGGCAGCAGCAGTAGTATTAGCGTTAACAGCTACTCCGCCAATCAAGTTCGGGAAAGCAGCACCAATAGAGCCGGCACCGCCTGTGACTGTACCAGCAGTTCCTCCGTTAACACCGTTCGAGGCGAACGTAGTGGTTGTACCAGTAGGATTAGCAGCAGTAGCATTATTAGCACTTTGTACAGTAACGCTGCCTAAACGGATGCCGCGTGCAATCTGGTCAGCAGTCAATATCTCAGCGATGCCCACGGTTGAACCGCTCTGGAATCTATTTTGCGAGAATACGCAGAATCCAGCCGGAACTTGTACCAATTCGGTAACAGTACCGTTAGCGTTAATAAGTCCAACAGCGCCACCGTTGGCACCGGTACCGACAGTACCAACAACTTGATTATTAGTAGTGTTAGCACCGGTCGTTGCGTTAACCGGTGTACCGGTAACTAAGAAGTTGAATACTTCTCCCTGTGTAATGCCCGCTCCGGCAGATTTACAGATTTTTATCTGACCCGGTATGCTGCGGTTTGTCACCGTAACTACGTTCTGATTAGCAGCTACAGTGCCTGCATTAAGATTTACTACCTGGAAAACTCCTCCGCCGGCATTAGTACCAGTGGTGATAAGTTGCGAGTTGGCTATTTGTCCGCCTCCGTTACCAGCTATGGTAGCACCAACAAATGCGAAGCCAGACTGGGCTTGCTCAGTGATGGTCAGCGTAGTTTGTTGTGCACCGGGTCCAGTGGCTGTGTTAGCAGGTAATAATACTGTGATCGGTCCGGTACATCCCCCGAGCGGCGCCTGGAATACTGTCAGATTTCCTCCAGTTCCGTTGGTTCCGTTAACGACTCCGCCAGTGGTACCAGTAACAGTTCCGCCAGTTCCTACCGTTCCTCCCTGCTGAATGGTGAAACTGAAAAAAGTGCCTGCTTGAGCCGCTGCATCCGTATCGCCCGCAGCAGCTACTTTACAAATTTCGATCGTGCCTGTAACGGCAGCTCGGTTGGTAACGTTGATTTGGGTTTCACCCGCGACAGTAGCAGCGGCGCCAATGTTGACGACTGCTGTGCCCTGCGCAGTATTGAAGCCTGTTACAACACCCTGTGACTGCGTGCCGCCTGTAACGCTGGTTATTATGAAACCACCCGTCGTACTACTTGTGCCTGCTGTATTAGTAGTGGTTTGCGATTCCGTAACGGTTATCGGTCCGGAAGCTACCTGCAAAGGCTGCGAGCAAGTGTTCGCCAAAACATTGAAAGTTTGACCACCAGCCGTGAACTGGAAAACTCTTCCTGTCAGACCGGGACTATTTGCCGCATCGACTATTTTACAAATTTCCAGGAAACCTGTTTGCTGAACAACTTCAGCCGCGTTTAACGAAACCGTGCCGTTGACCGATACTACTCGACCGGTTACTTTTGCACTGTTTACCGTCACGTCGTTTCCGGCAAGAATGCTTCCGTTAAAGTCTGTGCCTTCAGCGACAGTTGCCGAATTGTCGGCGACGAAAAAGACATTGGCGGCATAGGCTTGGTTAGCAAGCACGACGCGCGAATCTTTCGCTGTGCTGAACGATCCGGCTACTTTGAAAACAAAGATTGAGTTCGGATCATTGTTAGCGTCGAGAACCATATCGCCATCGAGTCTGGCTGAAGATAAAGAATATACGCCCGGTCCAAAAGTTTTGCCCGACAGATTCGAGTCGGTAACCAGGGTTGCGGGCAGATTTCTTAAGATAGAGAACGAGCTCGCCAGATCATTGCCGGCTTGAAGTGTATCAAGGTCCATCGCGCCGTCTACGTTTGAGCTGTTGAGTCCTCTGATACCAGTACCTCTTTCGGTACCGATATTACCCGTAATTCTGGAGCTTCCGTTGTCGGAAATTCCTTTGTCGGCAAAAACCGCAAAGTTGCTTCCCGATCTAAAGTCCAGTGCGCGGGCAACCATTTCATTTGTGGCTCCGCCGCCGCGTGACACAGTTGCACCGCTTTGTGCTGAAACTGTGTTGCTAAAAAATACGCTCATGGCAGCCACCGCAACTAGTGCGAAGAGTGTCATGAAATATAAAGTTTTTCTCATTTTGGTATTTCCTTCCTTATTTCGTTGTTTATTTGGTAAATTCACTTGTATACTGCAATAAACCCAGCAGTAATCGTGAAGTCTGTTTTCCTTTGTAAGAAGTTACAGGCTGTGTGAAAACCCTGCTAACTAATTTTCGATTGAATAGTGGCTCAATAAAGTAAACGAGCCAATGACTTACTGTAACACTTTAACACAGCGATACGGAAATACGAATAAACATATTTCCTGCATTATGTTGCTGTATTATGGACAAGTTTTACTTAGTATTGCCCTTTTGTCAAGTTTTTTTTTGAAGTAAAGCGTAATAATTAACTTTAACTTTTAATTAGGAATTATTTTCGAGATACCGGTCGTGTTCCGATTCTGATGCAAAAACCGAAATAACATCCAGGGATTACGTTATTTCAGCA
>MWVV01000544.1_pt1 | contig 13846 bp, 11 predicted proteins | sample 1047281 | NCBI WGS metagenome assembly MWVV01 (sample SAMN06349986, study PRJNA376086) | soil metagenome | isolation source: PT-2 sample Antarctic (ecotone) soil | place: Antarctica | collected 2015-01-13 | reverse complement strand
GATGAGAAAAAAGCCGGCAGCGATGACGGAATTCTTTACAGTCCGAAAAACCGCCTGAATCAAATACAAAGATTTTTTCACCGCTATACTTTTACCAACATCGAAGGTGAGCCGGGCGGTGACCCTTGGGGACTTCTCAGCTTTGCCGAAGAAGAAGAGCGTTTCGGTTCTGAGTTTGTTCAAAAAATACGGGCAGAATATGATGCGACGTTTAGAAAACTTCTTGCGGAAAATCCCGAATCGCAGTTCGGACAAATCATCAATGAGGATTATTACCGTGAAGGTTTCTTTCCGCGCTTGAAAAATGAAACGCTGGAAGTGATGAACGCTTTTGCGTCGGTGAACGAGGAAGGTAAACGCTCAGGCAAGTGCATCGGATTGGGAATGCTCTGGGCTGCCGCCCTTGTTGTTTGGGGACGATTTCCGCTTGACCGTATTATTATCACCGGCAACCGCGCTCATATGTTCGTGTTTCTCGACGATGAGGATGGACATTTACTCAATAATACGAAGTGGTTTAGCAACACGAGAATTAACAACCAATCTGAATTATCAGAGTTTGTTCGCGTCGTCGCGTCAAGCGCGGAAACGACATTTTTTTACAACCCGGAATTGGGAATGTGCCACTGCACGACGCGCACTTCGCAAATTCCGCAACAACAGATAACAGACATTTATGCGTGTATCGGCGGTTTTGTCTCCAACCAGTTGAAGCACCCAAACCCGGAGCAAATTCAATTCGTCCAACCCGATTACCAAATTCCCAACCCGCTCGAATACGATTCGGCGGCGGAATTTCAGACGGCGATTGTCGCGCTTGCCGAACAGCATCCCGATTCAATTTATGAATTTGCGCTTTATGCGTTTCGTCGGCTCGATGTGCCGCACCCGCAAGTTTATGTTCGCGCCGCGATGCGTGATTACAACGTCAAACAGTTGGCGCAAGGAATTTCGGAATTGTCAGACGCGCTTTCGATTGTCGCAGGAATTGAAGGACAAGATTCTATTTTTGGAAGCCGAGACAGAATTGCGATGCCCGATGAAACTTTATACTTCAAAACGGGAAGCGATAGAGACAAAGCCTTACTGCTTTACACCTTGCTTCGACACTCGCCCATCAGCGATGCGGAAAGCGTGATAGGCTTATCAAATGAAAATAGTTTTGTTTCATATCAAGGCAAGTGGATAGATTTGGAAAACCTGTCGCTGTTGTCCGCCGCGCCTTCAGATTTAGAGATTTCGTTTAACGATGACATTGCCAATAAATTATCGGGAGAAAACTAAAATGAGAAAAAAGATATTGACCGCTTGTTTGTTGAATTTACTACTTTTTGCGTCCGTCTTCGCGCACGATTTATTTTTAAAGCCAGACAGCTTTTTCGCCAAAGTCAACCAAAAAATTTCGATTAGCGTTCTCAATGGCACGTTTCAGGAGAGTGAGGGCGCGGTTTCTTTCGCACGTTTGACGGACGTGAGCGTCGTTTCGCCTTCGGGCGTTCGCTCGAATCCGAAAGAGGCAGATTTTACAAAAAATGAAACGACCGCTTTTATGAATCTCGAACCGAAGGAAGCGGGCAATTACGTCATTGGGCTTTCGACGATGTGGCGCGAAAACTCGTTGCCGGCGAAAGAATTTAACGAATACCTTGTCGGCGAAGGCATTCCCGAAATTTTGGAAAACAGAAAACGCGACAAAGAACTTGAAATAGACGGGCGTTACCGCTATTCCAAATACGTCAAAACGATTTTGCAAGTCGGAAATAAACAAACCGACAGTTTCAAAACCGTTTTCGGTTACGCGGTCGAGATGATTCCGCAAACGAATCCGTATAAATTAAAAAAGGGCGGCGCGATTGAAATTTTGTGTTTGAAGGACGGCAGTCCGCTTGTCGGTCAAACGGTTTTGACCGGCTATGAGTCGGGCGGAAAATTAGCCGCTGAAAAAACCATTCGCAGCGACCAGAAAGGCATTATCAAAATCAAACTCGACGGCGCGGGCAAGTGGTATGCGAAATTCATCAATATGGTCAAAGTTGACGACCCGAAATTAAACTACGAATCGAAATGGGCGACGTTGACATTTGAAATCAAGTAGGAGGAAATCGAAATGAAAAAACAAATAATCTTGGCATTTATTTTATCGCTGTCGCTGGTCGCGTCAATTTTCGCGCACGATTTGTTTCTCAAAACGGACAGCTTTTTCCTCGCGCCGAACTCGAAATTTACCGTCAAAATTATGAACGGAACATTTCAGGCGAGCGAAGGCACAGTTGCTTTCGCCCGCCTGAACGACGTGAGCGTAGTTTCAGCGGGAAAACGAGCGCATCCGCAGGAAGCCGATTTTACCAAAGACGAAACGACCGCCTTTTTGAATTTGAAAACCGGTGCGGCAGGAACTTACGTCGTCGGGCTTTCCACTAAAACGCGCGAAATCGCGTTAAAAGCGGCGGATTTTAACGAATATCTGAAAGAAGACGGCTTGCCGGATACGCTCGAAGAACGGCGGAAAACCGGCGAACTCGAAAAGGACGCGAAAGAGCGTTACGCCAAGCACGTCAAAGCGATTTTGCAAGTCGGCAAAAAGCAAACCGATGATTACAAAACAGTTCTCGGTTATCCGGTTGAACTCGTCCCGCAACAAAATCCGTATAAATTGAAAAAAGGCGACCAGATTGAAATTTTGTGTCTCAGAGACGGCAAACCGCTCGCCGGGCAAGTCGTGCTGGCGGGGCGCGAGGAAAAAGGCAAAATTATTGTTGCGCCCGAGCTTCGCAGCGACAAAAACGGCATCGTCAAACTCCGGCTTGACGGCGCGGGCAAATGGTATGTCAAATTTATCAATATGATGAAACTCGACGACCCGAATTTGAACTACGAATCTAAATGGACGACGCTCACTTTCGAGTTAAAATAGAATATGGAATCCTTTAAGCGTTACAAAGAAATTTTGTTTGGCTTTGCGTTAGGCGCGGCGATGTGGCTGATTGATGCCGTGATGCACACGGAACTCGGCGCGGACGTTCACGCGGAAAGTTTATGGACGGAGATTTTCGCGCCGCATCCGACGGCTTTGATTTTTCGCTCGGTTTATCTGGCGATTGCGGTTTCGTTCGGCGTTTTTTTGTGGCGGACGAATTGGCGCGAGCGTCAGCTTCGCGCGCTCGAACAAGCTGTTATCGCTTTTCAACGCCAACTCGACGCACCCGCGCTCAGAATTTTAGGAGCGGCGCGGCAACTTCAAAACCGCAACTCGATTCAATTGGATGAAACCGCCGAACGACTCACGGCGGAAATAAACCTCGATGCCGGATTGATTGACGAACTCGCCAAAAAATATCTTGAGTTCAGCCGTTTGGTGCAGGCGGGTGAAACGGCGCAGGCGATTGAAACTCTGCAAGCGATAGAAACCTGGCTCGCCGAACAAAAATCAATCGCCAAATTGTGAAATCAGAAATAACAAAAACGATTTTGCTTGCCGACGACGACGATAATCTTCGCCGTGTGCTGGAGTTTCAGCTATCGGAAGCGGGCTACAAAATTTCGGCGGCGGCGGACGGCGCGGAAGCCTTTGAGATTTTCACAAATAATGATTTCGATTGCATCATCACCGATTTGCGGATGCCGAAGCTGTCGGGCTTGGAATTGCTGGAAAAAATTAAAATCGGCAACGCTGAAATTCCGGTTATTGTGATTACCGCTTTCGGCGAAGTTGAAACGGCGGTGACGGCGATGAAAGCCGGTGCGTTCGATTATATTAACAAACCGTTTAACCGCGACGAGATTTTATTAACGCTTGAACGGGCGTTAAGCTTTAGTGAAACAAAACACGAGAATCGCCAATTGCGGGAAATCGTCAAAAAAGAATTTCAGATTGAAAATCTTGTCGGCGATTCACCGCCGATGCGAGCGGTTTTGAATGTGGTCGAGCGCGTTTCGCGTTCCGACGCAACCGTTTTAATCGCCGGTGAAAGCGGCACGGGTAAGGAACTAATCGCCAAAGGTATACATTTTTCCGGCAAGCGAAAAGATAAACCTTTTATTCCGATTAACTGCGCGGCGATTCCTGAAAATCTTATCGAAGCTGAACTTTTCGGCTACAAACGAGGAAGTTTTACGGGCGCGAGCCTCGACACGAAAGGCAAATTTGAAGACGCAAACGGCGGAACGCTTTTTCTCGATGAAATCAGCCAGATGCCTTTGCCGTTACAGCCGAAACTGCTTCGCGTTTTGCAGGAACAGGAAATCGTCAGAATCGGCGAAAGCACGCCGCGCAAAATTGATGTTCGCATCATCGCCGCGACTAATCAAAATCTTGAAAAAATGGTCGAAGCCAGAACTTTCCGTGAAGATTTATATTTTCGTCTCGCAGTTGTTCCCGTCAATTTGCCGCCGCTTCGCACGCGCCGCGAAGACGTTCCGCTGCTCATTAATCATTTTTTCCGGCGTGCGAAAGAAAAACACGGCTTTGAAGATTTGAAAATCGAGCGTGAAGTCGCGGGTGTTTTGACAAATTATTCGTTTCCGGGCAACGTCCGCGAACTCGAAAATTTAATTGAAAGAATGGTCGTGCTGTCGGATGGCGAAAACATAACTTTGCAAGATGTTCCGCAATCCATTACAAAACCAGTCGAAACTTTCGGCAATGTGCGAATGGAATTACCCTCAGAAAATATCTCGCTCGACGAGGTTGAACGCGAAATTATTCGTTATGCTTTGGATATGCACAACGGCAACCAATCGCAAACGGCGCGGTATTTGGGCATCACGCGCAGTGCGTTGATTTATCGAATGCAAAAATTCGGTTTCGATGAATAAGAAAAATCTGACGATTTCAATTTTGATTCTCGGCGGCTTGATTCTGCTTATCTCCGCGCTTCATTTTCTCACGCCGGTTGACAGCATAATCCTGCATCAAATTTATCAGCGGCTTTATTACATTCCGATAATTCTAGCCTCATTTTGGTATGGCTGGCGCGGCGGTTTAGGCGCGGCACTGCTGGCGAGTGTGTCCTATTTGCCGCACATCGCTTTGCATTGGCAGCATCAAAATTACGACTACGCGCTCAATCAATACGCCGAAATCGCTTTATTTTTTGTTATCGGAGCGGTGACGGGCTGGCTCGGCGACCAGAAACGCCGCGAATACGAACGCGCCGAAGGCATCAATGCCGAACTGCAAATGGCTTACGCCGAATTAAGGCAAACCGTCAGTCAACTGCTGCAAGCCGAGAGACTTTCATCGCTTGCGGAAATTGCTTCGAGCGTGGTTCACGAAGTCCGAAACCCGCTCGGCGCAATCAAAGGCGCGGTTGAAATTCTCGAAGACGAACTTGCGCCGGACAGCCCGCGCCGCGAATTTGCAAATATTGCTAAAACCGAAGTCGAGAGAATTGACAAATTAGTCAAAGAATTTTTGCAGTTCGCCCGCGCTCCGAAACCTGACAGAACACCGACCAATCCCAATGAACTCGTCAAATCCGTCAAACTTCTCGTCGAGCAGCAAGCCCAAAAACAAAATGTTTCCATTGAAGAAGACTTGGCGGAAAAGCCGCCTTCGCCCGCGCTCGATGCCGAGCAAATCAAACAAGTTTTATTAAACTTGAGCCTCAACGCTCTGCAAACGATGCCAACGGGCGGAACGCTCATTTTTCGCACGTCCGAAGAAGCGAATCTCTTATTTATCGAAGTTGAAGACACGGGCGGCGGAATCGACGAAAAAAATTTTTCGCGAATTTTCAATCCGTTTTTTACAACCAAAGAAAAAAGTTTCGGACTCGGACTTTCGATAGCTTACAAAATCATCAGCGAGCACAACGGCAAACTAACGGCTCAAAATGGCACGCGCGGCGCAATTTTCCGTCTTGAATTCGAGTTAAAAGATAACAAGTTTGTTCGGAAAAGCGAAAAACTTAAATAGAGCGAAAAACGACAAAATCAAAATCGAATCTTTCCGCCTCGCCGATGTATGAAGCTTTCCGCGTTCCATTTCGGGTTAACGCGTTTTTTGCACGGCAAAAACAGTTTGCTATTTTCCGTTATTTGAAATTGTCAGGCGGCTTTTATTTGAAGCCGTCGCAATTAAAGCGGGCGAATTTATTTTCAGCCAAAAGAAAATTTTGACAGCAACTTATTACGAACAAATTAAAGATGCTTGCGAATCGGCGGGCATCATTTACGGGCGAAAAGTCGCGGGCGATTTTATCGAAAAGACAACCTGAATTTCAGGCTACTTTTTTTAAGTTCAAAATTTGTTGTTGAGGAAGATTGTCCGTTGGGGAGTTAGACAAGCGACGGCTGCCGAACCACAAGCAAATTGCCGAGAGCAGACAGGAAATCGGACAAACCAGCAGAGCGTAACGCATCATTTGCGGATTGGCGGTGGCGCCGAATCGATCGTTCAAAAATCCGATTAAATTAGAACCGATGAGATAAGCTGCGATGTTGACCGAGAAGAAATAAATCGCTATCGCCAAACCGCGCAAATTCACGCCCGCAATTTCCGTCGCGTCTGCCGCCGCCGCGCCGAGCCACGCCAGAGCCGCGAACAGAAGAAGGAAATTAGCGAGCAAAATCAAATAAACATCATTCGTAAATATCAAGAGAAGCCAACACGGAACGGAAAAGAGCGATAAAAGCGCGCCGTAAAGCATTCGCCCGCCTTTGTTTTTTCGGCGAAAATAATCGGCGAAAACGCCGCCTAAAAGCGTCGCCGGAATACCCGCGCACAAAGTCAAAATCCCGCCCCAGAATCCGATGGTCGGCAAATCAAATTTGTGCAGCCGCGAATAAAACGTCGCGCCCCAAATCGAAAGATTATTCGTCGCCAAACCAAGCAGCGCGCATCCCAAACACAGTAAAACAAAGGATTTATTCGACACGAGTTTGCGCCAATCGGCGCTTGAATAATTTGTTTCCGCTGTGGAAACAGTAATTTGTCGGGGCGGTTCGCGCAAAAAGAAAACCAACACGGCAAACAAAATGCCCGGAAAACCGACAATCACAAACGCCGTGCGCCAGCCGTACTGACTCAAACTGCCGCCGAGCAGCGCGGCAAGTCCCGCGCCGATGGCAATGCCCATCGAATAAATGCTTGTGACGGTAGCGCGTCTGGTCGGCGGAAAATAATCGGACAAAAGGGAAATCGCGGCAGGTCCGAGCGTTGCTTCGCCGACACCGACCATCACGCGACAAGCGAAAAGCGTCCAGAAACTGTCGGCAAAAGCCGTCAAGCCGGAAAATAAGCTCCACACAGCTACGCCGATGGCAATAATTTTCGTCCGCGAGCCTTTATCCGCCAATCGCCCGAACGGAATCCCCAAAAGCGTGTAAAAAATCACAAATGAAGTCGTTCCCAAAAGCGCCAGCTGCGTATCGGAAAACGCCATTTCTTTTTTGATCAGCGGAAAGAGAATATAAATAATCGTGCGGTCGAGAAAGTTCAAAATATAAACGACCATCAACAGCGCGAGCGCGTAAATTGCATAAGCTGGAGTTTTTTCATTGTTCATAAAGCAATTTACAAGGCAAAAGTAAAAAGGTAAAAGGCAAAAGTTCGGAAAATTTCTTTATTCTTCTTTCTTTGCCGATACGATTATTGAACCGATTATTTTCGAAATTTCCGATGACTCACCGGCTAACTCTTCGATACCCATTTTGACCTTCTCTTCAAAAGTGTTGGTCGCCGAAATAAGCCTCAACCAATACTTCGATTCTCTTGCTTCTTTCAGAGCAATGGCATTCTTGCTGATAAAATCGGGTTTGCTTTGTCCGGCTTGGGCTTCTTCTAAATTTGCGCCGACTGATGTTCCCGCCTTCAATAATTGAGTTATTAAAGTTCTACTAACTTTTGTATCTTTTTCCAAATATTGGCAAAGCTTGACGATTCTAACAGCAAAAGCAAAGGCTCTTTCCCTAATATCTTTAATTTTCGGTTCATCTTTAGATTCGAAGCCTTTACTCATTTTGCCTTTTACCTTTTGCCTTGATTATGGTAAAACCATAATCTTTCCTTCTCCAGTAACGACCGTTTCGCCGTTCTGATTTGTGCAGACGGTTTCAATCGTGACAATCGGTTTATCTTCGCGGATATTTGTCACCGTCGCCGTCGCCGTTACCGTGTCGTCTATAAAAACAGGCGCGATAAATTTCAAAGTCTGCGACAGATAAACGACTCGCCGCTCTTTGAATTTATAGCCGAGAACGGCGGAAATAAGCGCGCCCGAAATCATTCCGTGCGCGATGCGTTTTCCAAATTGCGTTGTTTTCGCAAATTCCTCGTCTAAATGAATCGGGTTGTAGTCACCTGAAAGTTCGGCGAATGCCCGCACAACTGCATCTGTAATTTGTTTGCTGGTGGAGAATTTTTCTCCGATTTTTAAGTCCATAATTTTTTAGCCACGGAGTTTACAGAGAATTGTTGAGAACAAGATTTTTAACCTCTGATTTTTTTCGGTGAACTCTGTATTCTCTAAGGCTTATCTTCCTTCTAAAAATTTCAAAACCGCCGCGTTAAATTCAATTGCCTTTTCAACCTGCGGAACATGACCGCACCGGTCGATAACGACAAGCTGCGAATTCGGGATTTCTTTATCAAATTTCTCGCCCGTTAAACCGAGCTGTACATTGACCGGCGTGGTTTGCGTGATGTTAACAACCGCTGGAACAGTCGTCGCCTGAAATCCACTGGCGTTGACTTCGACATTGTAATTACCGGCTGGTAGAAGCTGAAATGCGAATTCACCGTCGCCGCCGGTGGTCGTTTGCTGTTCGGCATTGGTCGCTTGATTAATGACCCGAACAGTCGCGCCTTGAACGACCGAGCCGTTCGGGTCGTTAACAGTTCCACTGATTCGCCCCGTCGTGCCTTGCGCAAAAACATTAAGCGAAACGAATAGAAAAATGAAAATAAAAGCTACCCAAGATTTTTTATCCAAAAACATATTTATCCTCCAACCGATCTTATTATTGAAAAAAAATGAACGTCCGTTTTTATTTAACAACTTTTCATATAGAAATTCAATTCCATAAAATTCTAAGTTTTTGTTGTTTGAGCAGTTTTGACTTTTTTAATCGTATCCTTTTTGAACTGCGTGAGTTTGCTCTCGCTCAAAACTCCGTAACAAAAAATTTTCGTCAAATAGTTCAGAGCCTGCTCGTCCGTTAAACCGAGGTGCAGGTTGCCGCCAAAAAGTCTTTCGACAAGAAAATAATTGAAAAACTGCATATAAGCGACCGTAAAACCGACTGCCGGATCAACGCCGCTTCGAAGGTCGCCGCGCTCAATTGCCGACGCGAATTTTTCTTCAAACAATCGCCTAAATTTTTCCGCCAAGCCTTCAAACATTTTGCGAAAGTGGCGATTTTGAAATTCCAGCACGTCAATATACATCAGCAGCCAAAAATCCTGATGTCGGTCAACCAGTTCACCGACCATTTCGCCGAGCCGCCGCATATCTTTCGGGTCGAGCGGTTCGTCGAGTTCTTCGAGAATCTCTTTTAACTTTTGATCAATAATCGTCACATAACGGTTAATGATTGATTCAAAAATTGCTTCCTTCGTTTCAAAATAATTATAGACATTGCCCAAGGAAATACTCGCTCGCCTAGCAATATCGCGCATCGAAGTTGCGTGAAAGCCCTGTTTGATTAAAAGCTCTTTAGCGGCATCCTCAATAACGGTTTTTCTTTCTTCGATTTTCTGCTGACTTAGTTTTGGCATCCAAATAAAAACGAACGCTCGTATTTTTATAAATATTTAAAAGAATGTCAAGCAGAAAATTAAAGGCAAGGGTATAAATCTCATTGGGAAAAAAGATTTTAATCGGCAGCAATCAAAAACGTCGAGCTACAATACTGCGAACTGCATAAGTTTGATGTTTGTTACTTGGCGTCCTGTTTATCATCAAGGACAACTTCAGGAAATTCCTGTGCGAATTGTTCGCGAGTTTTCGAGTCAATTTCGCCTCGCAGAGGGCGCGTTCCGACGTTCGTCTTGAACTTACCGTTTTCGTCATAAAGGCGACGATACTGCGCCGAATTTCTAATCACGCCCTGCACATAGCCTTTTGTTTCCTTGAACGGAATTGCTTCGACAAATTCATCAATCTCAAACGGCAAACTCGCCTGCCACTGCGGGACGCGTCCCGGTCCGGCATTGTAGGCAACCGCCATATATTCGAGGCGTCCGTATTTACTGAGTTGGTCGCGCATATACGCCGTGCCGAGCTCGATATTAAGCGCGGGCTGGAAAAGCGTTTCGCTTGTAATACTTGCGGAAGTGCCGTATTTTTTTGCAGTTGCGCGGGCAGTCGGAATCAGGAGCTGCATCAATCCGTAGGCGTCGGCGTGGGATTTGGCGCGTGCGTTAAAGACTGATTCCTGGCGAATCAGACCGGCAACTTGAAACGGATCGAGCTGACGATTTCTCGCCCACAACTTGATTTCATTCCAATTAGTCAAAGGATAAAAAATATCCCATTCTTCGCGTCCCATCTCGTCGGGAAACATTTGCGAGTAATCAGGATAGCTTTTTGCCAAAGCCAGCAGCGCGTTAACATTATCTCTGCGAAAACGATAATGCCTCGCTAATGCAAGATTAACTTTCGGGCTATTTGGCGCCGTTTTCTGCGCTTCTTTAAGTTCGTCAAACGCCCATTCAAAAAGTCCGACTGCGCCTAGTTCTTCGGCTTTGACGGTTTTTTCCAGTTCTTTGTCCGTCGCAGTTTCGGGCGCGACAGTGATGATTTTTAAGTTTTCGGCTGCTTTGGAGACGAATGAATCGGTGGAAAACTGCGGCGGTGATTGGCATCTGTTTGAAGCGCGTAAAGCTTTCAGACGCTGCAAACCGATGTAGCCATACCAGTTTGCGCCATAGCGATAAATTACCGCGTCATAAAGTGCGCACGCTTCGGCGATTTTTCCCGCTTTTTCAGAATCTCGCGCCGCCCAGTAGCCTGCTTTGCCGCGACTTGTCGTGTCTTTATCGGCGTAGCGGGCGAGATGTTCCGTCAACATTTGCGAAGATACGGTAAAATTATTGTTTTCGTGTTCCATCCACGCGAGTTCAAACTGAGCTCCGGCAACTTCCACCGCGCTCGGATAGGCGGAAACGGCGGTTCGTAGAAAATACGCTTCGTCCACTTTGTTTTTAGCATCACGCGCCGCCATTCCGGCGCCGACCAACGTTTTCGGCGTCCATTGGCTTTTTGGAAATCGGGCTCGCATTTCTTCGACTATCTGCCGCGTCTGCGACCATTGTTTAGCTTTCGCAAATGCCATTGTCAATTCATAAAAACCTTGCTCCTTCTCGTTTGCCGCTGGTGGTATCAAATTAAAAGCCATCTGCGCTTCGCTTGTTTTGCGCAGATTGGCAAAAGCGATAATTCGTTTTAAGTTTATTGACGGTAAATTGGCGCCGGGAAAATTATTGAGCAATTCGGTGTAAGCATTTGAAGCCGCCGCATAATTTTTTGCGTTGAAAAGTTTATCGGCTCGAACCCGGGCTTCTTCAATTGTTTGCGGCGTCAGAGCGTGTCCAAGCGAAGTTAATTTTGTTTCTGCCTCTTTACTCGCCTCGGTTCCCGCGCCATAGAAATAAACTTTTCGGTAGAAATTAATCGCCTCAGTTTGGTTCCCTTGCTGCTCAAAGGATTTTGCGGTTAAAAGAAGCGCGTCCGCATCGTTTTTATCAATCAAACCATTCAAAAAATTTGGAACCTGCGCGGTTTGTCCAGATTGCAGCGCGCTACCTGCCCACAAAAGATTTGCTTGACGAATCCGCAAAGAGTTCGGAAAATTTTTGCTGAGCTCGGCGAAAATACTCATTGCCTCAGTGTGTCTGCCGGCTTGCTCAAGCGATTTTCCGCGTAGCCACAAAGCGTAATCGGCAACATTTGTTTTCGAGCGAAAAACGTCGGAATCGAGAATTGCCGCCGCGCCTTCAAAGTCTTTGTTTTCAAAATGAATCCACGCCCGCAGTAATTTTGCCAGCGCGCCGGTTCTGCTCCTTGAAAATGTATTTTCAATTTGAAGAACAACGCTCTCCGGCGGAAATTTTCCGTCGCTCGTCATTTCTCGCAGAACTTTCAGGGCTTGTTCGTCGCTTTGCTGCGGCGTTAATGCCGTGCAACTTGTCGTCAGCAGCACAAGCAGCAAACAGGTGCAAAACACAAAATTCGTCAAAAAATAAACTATCGAAGGGCGTGAAATTTTATAAAAATACATTGTCTTTCTTCCTATTCTTCCGATTTTTGATGCGAGAAGATAAGTCTTATTTGTCTTTTTTAAAAGATATGAGTCTTTTCAAGAGCAGGAGAGTTTATCTATAATAGCAAAGAAATGTTAAAAACATCCAAATAAAATAATCTTAAGTTACAATTAACAAAAGGGCGTTTTGAAGTTGTTTGAGAGTGGTGTAAAATTTCCCCTTAAATTTTTGTCAAATTATTTAAAAGGCTACGAGAAACAATATTTATCTTGAAATCGAGCCGGGAGAATTAATGAACGCTAAACACGTATTGAACTACGCCGCCGAGCAAGGCGCAAAATTTGTCTCCGTCCGCTTCACGGATTTGCCGGGCGCGTGGCACCATCTAACTTATCCGATTGACCAATTGACCGAAGATTCTTTTGAGGACGGATTCGGTTTTGACGCCTCCAGCCTGCGCGGTTGGGCGGCAATTAACGAATCGGATATGCTGCTCGTGCCTGACCCTTCGCGTTGTTGGGTCGACCCGTTTGCGGAGGAAACCACCATTTGCCTGCTCGCCAATGTCGTTGACCCGATGACCAAAGAAGGCTACGGACTCGACCCGCGTTCGATTGCCGTCCGCGCCGAAAGTTATTTGAAATTCACAGGTATTGCCGACACGATTTATGTCGGACCGGAAGCCGAGTTTTTTGTTTTCGACGAAGTTTTTTATCATAACGACCAGCAGTCAGCCGGTTACTCGGTAAATTCTGAAGAAGGACATTGGAACACGGGACGAAACGGCAACGAAATGTCGCCAAATTCCGGCTATCATATCCGCCCAAAGGAAGGTTACGTTCCGGTTGCGCCCGCCGACACTTTGATTGATTTGAGAAACGCTATTTCCTTGATTTTAGCCGAAGTCGGAATTCACGTCGAATGTCACCATCACGAAGTGGCAACCGCCGGGCAGTGCGAAATTGATTTCAGGTTTGCAAATCTTCTGCATACGGCGGACAACGTGATGCTCTTTAAGTATATTGTCAAAAACACCGCTTCGTCCTACGGCAAAACGGCGACCTTTATGCCGAAACCGCTTTACGGCGACAACGGTTCGGGAATGCACGTTCATCAATCGCTTTGGAAAGATGACGAGCCACTGTTCGGCGGCGACGGGTATGCCGGACTTTCGGAAATGGCAAAGTTTTACATCGGTGGTCTGCTCAAACACGCGCCCGCGCTTGTTGCCTTTGCCGCGCCGACAACAAACAGTTTTAAGCGGCTTGTTCCGGGCTTTGAAGCGCCGGTCAATTTAGCGTATTCAGCAAGAAATCGCTCGGCGGCAGTTCGCATTCCGATGTTCTCGCAATCACCAAAAGCCAAACGCCTTGAATTTCGTCCGCCTGACCCGAGCTGTAATCCGTATATTACTTTTGCTGCCCTTTTAATGGCGGGTCTTGACGGCATCCAAAACCGGATTGACCCGGGCGAACCGCTCGACAAAGATATTTACGATTTATCGCCGGAGGAATTAAAAGACGTGCCGAGCCTTCCGGGAACACTCGACGAAGCACTCAAAGCACTGGAAAATGACCACGAAATTCTGCTCAAAGGCGATGTTTTTACCACAGATATTATCGAGCGTTGGATAAATTACAA